>CDZH01042996.1_pt1 | contig 191144 bp, 191 predicted proteins | sample 557721 | NCBI WGS metagenome assembly CDZH01 (sample SAMEA3182062, study PRJEB8094) | gut metagenome | biome: human; feature: gut; material: Stool; isolation source: human stools | place: Canada | collected 2013-01-14 | reverse complement strand
GTAGGGAGAACGAAAAGGCGCCGCGGTCGAAATTTTGCACCGCTCCAAGGTGATTAAAATTTCGGGCACCGCAAGAGTAAGCTGCGTAGCAGCGCTCTTACGAAAATAGCAAGGCATATCGTTGATACAGCACAAATAAATATTTCGAGGTGTGGCTCAGTTTGGTAGCTTTGAGTTCGACCGCTGCCTGCGGCAGGTGTAGGGAGAACGAAAAGGCGCCGCGGTCGAAATTTTGCACCGCTCCAAGGTGATTAAAATTTCGGGCACCGCAAGAGTAAGCTGCGTAGCAGCGCTCTTACGAAAATAGCAAGGCATATCGTTGATACAGCACAAATAAATATTTCGAGGTGTGGCTCAGTTTGGTAGCTTTGAGTTCGACCGCTGCCTGCGGCAGGTGTAGGGAGAACGAAAAGGCGCCGCGGTCGAAATTTTGCACCGCTCCAAGGTGATTAAAATTTCGGGCACCGCAAGAGTAAGCTGCGTAGCAGCGCTCTTACGAAAATAGCAAGGCATATCGTTGATACAGCACAAATAAATATTTCGAGGTGTGGCTCAGTTTGGTAGAGCGCTGCGTTCGGGACGCAGAGGCCGCAGGTTCAAGTCCTGTCACCTCGACCATTCATCCGAAATGTTGTCAGCTCCTACTATCATACCGATAACGGAGCCTGCGGTTGTAGCGTTGCAGTCAGTATCAAATCCGTTTTCAACGGTAATGCAAACTGTTCTTCCGTAATCATCGTTACCGTATAAAAGCGCGGCAGCAACTATCTCTGTATTTGAAACCGTATGCACCATATGATGCTGATTTCTAAAATCCCAGCGCTTATGAAATTCAGTGAAAAATTCTCTTTCGGTTACGCCGCTCTCAAAATCGCTCACAACCTTTGATAATGCTCCATAAAAACGAGATGCCGTAGGCACATAGCCAAGCCCTACCCTTATTGCGTCTATAGCCGGTGCTCCGGTTGCCGTGCCAGATTTCACCCTCGGCAAATGGTATATGCGCAACGATATTCTAGACCTTGATTATTCTATCTACAGAAAAAGAAAGTTAGTGGAGGAATAAAATATGAAGATTAAAAATCCCGTAATAACAGAGCTCCGAAAATCAGCTGACCCGTTTGTTACATTTTATAATGGTGCCTACTACAGCTGCTATACAGATACACACGGAGTTTATGTATCAAAGGCAGCCTCTATTGATACTTTAGCGGCTGCAGAGGAACACTGCGTATTTGACCGTTGCGGCGAATGGTATGCTCCGGAGCTTCACAAAATAGAAAATAAATGGTATATTTACGGCGCACCCGCTAATTTAGAGGGGTATACCACACATACTATGTCGGTTTTAGTATCGGAAAGTGATGATCCGCTCGGTCCTTATACTTTTAAAGGGCAAATAAGAGGGCTTGAGAATAAATGGGCAATTGACGGCACACTCCTCTATGCAAACGGCAAGACCTATATGATTTGGAGTGACGGAAAATTACTTATTTCAGAGATGTCTGACCCGTTTACACTGATTGGTGAACAGTATGTTATAGCCAAACCCGAATTACCTTTTGAAACGGTTATGAGCCCGGTTGCAGAGGGCCCGTTCGTTTTGAAAAAGGATAACCTGATACACATTGTTTACGCAGCCTCTGACAGCCGATGTGACGATTACTGTCTCGGATTACTCACCTGCAAAAACGGAAATGTAACAGACAAAGATAGTTGGATTAAGTCGGAAACGCCTGTTTTTGAAAAAGCAAACGGAATATTCGGACCGGGTCACTGCTCCGTAACGCAGTATAAAACACCTGACGGTATGCGTGATATTATGGTATACCACGCAAATTCCGTTTCCGGCTCCGGTTGGAACGGCAGAGAGGTTTATCTGCAGCCTATTTCTTACGAAAACGGCTATCCTGTATTCGGTGAGCCGCAGCGGGAAATTACACTTTAAGATATAATAATATTTTCGCCCCGAATTTCATTTGAAATTCGGGGCGATTTTATAATGTATACTAATATATTCTTACTGTTGCTATACTGTGCGGCGCTACATTCACCGTATACATATCCTCACATTCAACAGCTTTCACTGTTTTTTCTTCAAAGTCCGAAAACGGCAGAACAGACGCAGAAATATAAACCGTTATTTCTGCTTGCTTCTCTTGCTTTTTAAATCTAAAGCTTTTTGAATTGTCAAGGTTTTCATTCAGCAATATCATTGTTATAATTCCGTCTTTTTCGGTCGCCATTATACTGCGGCGATAATCAGCACAGCAGATTCTGCCGTTTATATGATTCTTCATTATTGAGAAAACCTTTCCCACCGGTGTAAGGCTTGATGAATCGGCGTCCATCTTGATTCCGCCCTTGTTTATCAATTCAAAATAGCAAGCGCAGAATATGTTCAGCTCGTCAGCCTTTTCCATCATCATATTCAGCATTTTGGCAGCGTATATTGCATCCGCAACACCGCTTTCCCTGTACCACGCTTCCCAGACATTCCATTCGTCAAAGCATATTTTAATTTTGCCCGAAATATACGGCTGCATTTCTTTCATCATATGCTCTACCGTTTCAATATGCCCGAGCATACCGTTTTAGCGCATTTTCAATGTTTCAACATCCGAGAAATTATCCTCGCCGCCTTCATTTCCTCCCATATACTGGCCGTAGTTATGGAAAGAGAACGCCGCCGCTATATCGCTGAGCGGAATTGCCGAATATTTAAACTAATCCTCACTCGGATAGCAGCCCGATGATGAATGGTAAATTGCGTTAATAACACATTTCCTGATAGCTAATAATGCACCTAACACCATATTTTACACATAAAGACATAGGGTATGCAGTATTGATTGCATACCCTGTGTCTTTATCTGAAAACAATTTTATTATTTACGATTTCAGTAGCTGAATTTTATACGCTTTTGGGTGAGCCGACCGAAGTTTTGCTTTAATACTGTATCGTCTGCAAGCGTAACCGTATTATCTGTTAAAATTAATTGTGCCGTTATTGATAAGAGCGCTTACGCCGCGATATCGGCACTAAATACAAATATTATTGTATGGAAAAAAATCGAATTGTTTTGAATTGCATTCGTCTAAAACAGTCTATTTCATAAAAAACAATATTCTGCCAAGTTTCTTTGACTTGCATATTACCGCAGTTATAAACAGGCTGATTGAAAACGGAGCTATAAACAAAATAATCATTTTGCAAAACGGATTTACTCCGTTGACACAGTGATTAAGGATAATCACAAAAATATTATGTATAAGATATATTCCAAACGAATGTCTTCCGACAAGTGAGAAAAAATTTTTAAAAATACCACCTTTGATTTTAATGCAAAGATTAAATATTGAAAATGACGACAAAACCAGCGGTGCCGAATCATACCAAATGCCAAAAGCGACATTATTGATATTCGAATAAAGTTGCAATAAAATCGCCACAGCAAATCCCGCAACGGCAAAGAAGGTCCAAACAAAATTACCGACCTTTTTGAAAACACCCTTTTTAATCGCATATCCCATTATGCACATAAATCCGTAACATCCGCCCGAAAAAGAAAAATCAAGCTGATGATATATGGGGTCAAAACCGTTTACACGGGCAAATACATTTATTATACTCGGGGAAAATAAAAAAATAAAAATAATGCACAGCAACGGCTTAAAGCATTTTATATCAAGAGACCGCAAACCGTTTGCAACGAACGGTAAAGCCGCATAAATTCCTATAATCGCAAACATAAACCACATATGTGTCAGATTATATTTAAGAAACAGCGCATTGTAGATTATCTGATAAAATTTCAGATCGGCATCGGGATAATTAATTGACTTAAGATATGTCAGCGATAAAATGTTATAAATAAATATCCATATTTCGGTTGTCAGAACCAAACCGAGCAGATTGTTTTTATAAAAATGAATTGCTTTTTCTTTAGTGTATTCACGGTCGAGTAACAAAAAACCCGTTGAAAAAAAGAAAAGAGGTACGCCGAGCCTTCCTATTGTAAAAAGGCTTAAAGCCAAAAGCTTTCCGTAGGCTGACAAGGAAAACAGTTCCTCACGGCCGATTGGATAAGCATTTTCCGTGGCATGGCAAATAACAACACAAATAATTGCCAAGGCTTTTATAAAATCTACTGCATAAATGCGGCTGGCGGACTTGTTCATTATTATCTACCCCTTTAATGCACAATATTATACCATACGAAAAAAAGTCCGTCAAGGCGAGCGGAAATAAGCAATACCCCACAAAATATAAAATACGGTTTTTAGAATTGACTTTACGGTATTAATATTGTAAAATATAACTGATAATTTATTGCCGGACGGCGGAACGGAGAAAAATATGAAACCTGTTTATAAGAGGATACTTCTTAAGCTAAGCGGCGAGGTGCTTGCGGGCGAACGGGGAGTAGGTATAGATTTTGACAAGGTCCTTGAGGTGTGCGAAAGCGTAAAGGAATGTGTAGATATGGGCGTTCAGGTTGCTGTGGTTGTGGGCGGCGGCAACTTTTGGAGAGGCCGTTCAAGCGGAAAGATGGACCGCACAAGAGCTGACCATATGGGAATGCTTGCAACCTCTATAAATGCGCTGGCACTCGCGGATGCACTGGAACAGCTGGGCGTTACCGCAAGAGTTCAGACCGCTATCGAAATGCGTCAGATAGCCGAACCCTATATAAGAAATAAGGCCGTAAGGCATCTTGAAAAAGGCCGAGTGGTCATTTTCGGATGCGGCACGGGTAATCCGTTCTTCTCAACCGACACTGCGGCGGCGTTAAGGGCCGCGGAAATAGGTGCGGATGTTATATTCAAGGCGACGAATGTTGACGGAGTTTATGACAGCGATCCGAAAAAGAACCCAAGCGCTAAAAAATTCGATACACTTTCTCATCTTGATGTGCTTCAAAAGGGTCTCCATGTTATGGACAGCACCGCCGCCTCGCTTTGTATGGATAACGGCATAGAAATACTTGTGTTCAACCTTAACGATCCGCATAATATCGTTGAGGCTGTAACGGGTAAGCATATCGGAACAATAGTTAAATAAAATGTTAGTAGGAGGAACAGCTTATGAAAGAACTGCTTAAAAATACAGAGGAAAAAATGAACAAGACTGTCGGTGTGCTTGAAAGGGAGTATAAGTCTATAAGAGCAGGTCGTGCAAATATAGCGGTGCTTGACAGAATTACCGTTGATTATTACGGCTGTCCGACCCCGATTCAGCAGATGGCGGCGGTATCTGTACCCGAACCCCGTATTCTTATGATACAGCCGTGGGACGCTACTACCCTTAAGGAAATCGAAAAGGCAATACTCACCTCGGATATAGGTATAAATCCGCAGAACGACGGCAGAGTAATAAGGCTTTCTTTCCCGCCGCTTACAGAGGAGCGCAGAAAGGAAATCGTAAAGGAAGTAAGGAAAACTGCCGAGGATAACAAGGTGGCAATACGCAACACAAGGCGTGACGCGATTGAAAAGTTGAAAGCGCTTAAAAAGGCTAATACAATAACCGAGGACGACGTTGCCGACGGCGAGAAGAAAATTCAGAATTTAACGGATAAATTCTGCAAGGAAATTGACGATTTAGCGGCTCTTAAAGAAAAGGAAATAATGGAAATATAAAAATATCTGCGGGCGCACTGGGTGAGCCCGCTTTTTAAAGCAGGTGGTGGAGTGGCTTTGTTTGGGAAAAAGGAAAAAGCCGAGCGCGTTTTGCCAAAGCATATCGCCATAATTATGGACGGGAACGGCAGATGGGCGAAAAAGAGGGGTCTGCCCCGTTCGGCAGGACATATCGCAGGGGCGAAGACCTTTAAAACCATAGCTCGGTACTGTAATAAAATAGGACTTGAATATCTTACGGTCTACGCTTTTTCAACCGAAAACTGGAAAAGACCTAAAGAAGAGGTTGACGGCATTATGAATCTTTTGCGCGACTATTTGAAGGATGCCGAAAACTTTAAAGACGAGAACATACAGGTGAAATTCATAGGCGACCGCACGCCGCTTGCGGACGATATAAAGGCGCTTATGGAAAAGAATGAAAACGGCTCTAAGGACGCTACCGGTCTAAAGCTTAATATAGCGATAAATTACGGCGGCAGGGATGAAATTGTACACGCCGTAAAAAAAATCGTTTCAGAGGGCACTGCGGCAGAAGAAATATCCGAACAGCTTATTTCCGACAGTCTTTACACATCAGGTATGCCCGACCCCGATTTTATAATAAGACCCAGCGGCGAATACCGCACCTCGAATTATCTTTTGTGGCAGTCGGCTTACTCCGAATATTGGTTTTCGGATGTTCTGTGGCCGGATTTCACACCGAAAAAGCTTGAAAGGGCAATAGACGACTATTGCGGACGCAACCGCAGATTCGGCGGAATTTAAAGAATAAACAGGTGAAAAAATGAAAACCCGAATAATATCAGGCGTTGTTATGATAATAATTACAGCGGCGGTAATCGCCGCAGGTATGCTTATAAATCCGCTGATTATAACGGCATTTATCGCATTTATCGCGGCTGTCGGAATTTATGAGCTTTTGCATAATGCGGCAGGCGTTAAGTCTAAAGCGGCGCTTATCGGTGCCTGCGCCTATGTCGCGCTTATGGCTTTTGTGATAGACGGCAGTACGGGCGTTAAGTTGCCGACAGTGTTTGGCGGTACTGATTCCGCCTATATAAAGCTTACCTTTACACTGGCGCTCGGCGTAATTTATTTTATTTACTCTGCCGCGGTAACACTCAAGAACCATAAAACCTTTACGCTTTCGCACATAGCGTTTGTATGCGGTATGCCTATACCGATTGCGTTTGCGTTCAGCTCTTTAGGCGTTGTAATAAACCACGCGCACGGACTTTATTATTTGCTTATGCTGCTTAACTTTTCAAGCGTTTGCGATATGGGGGCTTACTTTGTGGGCAGTACCTTAGGAAAGCACAAGCTTTGCCCGAATATAAGTCCGCACAAAACGGTTGAGGGCGCTGTCGGCGGAATAATATCGAGTATTATTGTAACCTGTATATTAGGCTTTTCGTTTTCGTTTGAAAAAAATCTTATCAACGCCGTAATTTTAACCGTTCCGTTCTGTATTTTGGGTATGATAGGCGATTTGTTCGCTTCGGCGATTAAAAGGGCGTCCGGTATCAAGGATTACGGAACCCTTATTCCGGGACACGGCGGTATACTCGACCGTTTCGACAGTATTCTTATGATCGCTCCGCTTTTGTATTTGTTTATAACCTTAGGGGTAATATAATGAAAAAGCTGACAATTTTAGGCTCTACCGGCTCTATCGGAACGCAGGCGCTTTGCACGGCGGAAAAAAACGGCTGGCATATTACCGCGCTTGCCGCCGGCAGAAATACAGAGCTGCTTGAAAAACAGGCAAGAAAATACAAGCCGGATATTGTTGCGATGTTTGACGAAACAGCCGCCGACGAACTTAAAATCAAGCTTGCCGATACGGATATAAAGGTACTCTCCGGTGAGGAAGGGGTTACCTTTGCCGCAGAGTATGACTGTGATATTGTGCTTAATTCCATTGTGGGAATTGCAGGTCTTAAGCCTACGCTTGCGGCGATAGACGCAGGTCATACCGTAGCTCTCGCAAATAAGGAAACGCTTGTAACCGGCGGCGAAATTGTAAACCGCAGATTAAAGGAAAAGGGCGTAACGCTCTTGCCGGTGGACAGTGAGCATTCGGCAATTTTTCAGTCATTGCAGGGCGCGCCGAAAAATTCGCTTAGGAAAATACTTCTTACGGCGTCGGGCGGACCGTTTTACGGGAAAAAACGGGCGGAGCTTGAAAGCGTTACCGTAAAGGAAGCGCTTAACCACCCGAATTGGTCTATGGGAGCTAAAATTACGGTCGATTCGGCAACACTTATGAATAAGGGACTTGAGGTAATAGAGGCGGTTCACCTGTTCGGCGTTACCGCTTCCGAAATTGAGGTGTTGGTGCATAGGCAGAGCATAGTACATTCGGGAGTGGAGCTTTGCGACGGCGCGGTCATAGCACAACTCGGAACGCCGGACATGCGCCTGCCCATACAGTATGCGCTTACCTACCCCGAGCGCTCGGAGAATGCCTTTGAGCATTTAAGCCTTTCGGATATAGGCACGCTTACTTTCGAAAAGCCTGATACAGACACATTCAGATGCCTGCCGCTTTGTATTGAAGCGATAAACAGGGGCGGTCTTGCTCCTACGGCTGTGAACGGCGCAAACGAAGAGGCGGTAGGACTTTTCTTAAAAGGTAAAATCAAATTTTTGCAGATAGCGGATATGGTTGAAAAAGCGCTTAAAGAGGTTCAGAATAAAAAGGATTACACACTTGAGGATATTTTTGAGGCAGATAAAGCGGCAAGAAAACTTGTAAGAGAATAGGGTGGTTGTTATTTCGACTTTACTTAATGTTTGGAGCAATGTGTGGCCGTATTTGGTGGCTATTGCGCTGTTTTTGGTTTTAATTGTAATACACGAGTTCGGGCATTTTATTGCCGCAAAGCTTTTGGGCGTTCGCGTTAACGAGTTTGCGGTGGGCTTCGGTCCCAAGCTTTTTTCAAAACAGGGCAAGGAAACAAAATATTCCGTAAACCTTGTGCCCTTAGGCGGCTACTGCGCTATGGAGGGCGAGGACGAGGAAAGCGGCGACGAGCGCGCTTTTTGCAATAAAAAACCGTGGCGGCGCTTTATAATAGTGGCAATGGGCGCTACCTTTAACCTGATTTTGGGGCTTATAATAGTCGCCGTTACCTTAGCGCCGCAAAAGGCGTTCAATTCCACCGTTGTTGCGGAATTTAAGGAAAACGCGGTAAGCGAACAGTCGGGTCTTCGGGTGAACGATAAAATAATCGAAGTTGACGGCAGAAAAATTTTCTCCACCTATGACTTAAGCTACGCTTTTACCAATGTTAAAAACGGCAAAATAGATATGGTGGTTAAAAGAGACGGCGAAAAGGTAAGGCTTGACGGCGTTAAATTCGAATCCGCAACGGAAAAGGGAATAAGCTACCTTACCGTGGACTTTTATGTGTACGGAATAAGAAAGAATTTCGGCAATTATTTAAAGCAGACCGTTTCAACCTCGCTTTCCTACTGCGCGGTCGTTTGGCGTTCGCTTATAGATCTGATAGGCGGCAAGTATGGTATAAGCGCGGTTTCGGGTCCTGTGGGCATTACCGCGGCGATAGGTTCTGTCGCAAAGGCAAACCTTGCCGACATACTGCCCATAATGGCGCTTATAACAATAAATCTCGGTATATTTAACCTGCTGCCCATACCCGCGCTCGACGGCGGAAGACTGCTGTTTATATTAATTGAAATGATATTCAGAAAGCCTGTTCCGCAAAAGTACGAGGCAATAGTTCACGCTGTCGGCTTTGCGTTGTTTATAGGCTTTATGCTGCTTGTAACGGCAAAGGATATATGGTCCTTAATTGCGGGGTGACGGTATGTATACTAATAAGGATACTAAAAAGGTTTTTGCCGGCGGACTTCGGATAGGCGGCGGCGCACCCTTTTCGGTGCAGTCTATGCTTAATATCCCCGCGCACGATATAAACGGAAATATCAATCAGGCAAAAAGGCTTGAAAGCGCGGGGTGCGATATTATACGCATTTCCGTGCCGGATAAGGAAAGCGTTAAAACGCTTGCGGCGCTAAAAGAAAATATATCGATACCTGTGGTGGCGGACATACATTTCGATTACCGTCTGGCGCTTGAAAGCGTAGCGGCGGGTGCCGATAAAATAAGAATTAACCCCGGCAATATCGGCTCGGACGACAGGGTCAAGGCGGTTGCCGCCGCCTGCAAGACCGCCGGCGTGCCGATAAGGATAGGTGTAAATTCCGGCTCGCTTGAGAAAAACATACTTGCAAAATACGGTTCGCCCACACCCGAGGCTATGGTGGAGAGCGGACTGTACCATATATCATTGCTTGAAAAATTCGATTTTGACGATATTGTGCTGTCTCTTAAAAGCTCTGATGTCACAAAAATGTACAATGCGTATGTTTTGGCGTCACAAAAGTGCCGTTACCCACTGCATCTGGGGGTTACGGAGGCAGGAACAGCCGAAAACGGAACCATAAAATCCGCCGCCGGTATAGGCGGACTTCTGTTAAGAGGTATAGGTGATACTTTGCGTATTTCCCTTACGGACGACCCCGTAAAGGAGGTCGAGGCAGGCAAAAGACTTTTAAAAGCGCTGGGACTTCGTGACGGCGGCATCAGATTTGTTTCCTGCCCTACCTGCGGCAGAACAAAAATCGACCTTATAAGGATTGCCGCCGAAGCTGAAAAAAGGCTTGAAAATTCGGATAAAAACATAACCGTCGCCATAATGGGTTGTGTTGTAAACGGTCCGGGAGAGGCAAAAGAAGCCGACATCGGCATTGCCGGAGGAGACGGCTGCGGCGTGATTTTCAAAAACGGAGAAATAATAAAAAAACTGCCCGAAAGCGAACTGCTTGACGGACTTATTGAAGAAATAGAGAAGATGTAACGGAGTGGAAAAAGGTGTCTAAAGCATTATTTTCGGATATTTTTGATACGGGAATACCGTCGGATATTGCCGCCGAATTTAAAAATTGTATAATAGAACGCTGTGCGCTTGACACCGAGGAACGCACCCTTAATACGGCGCTTAAAAGCGAAAAATACATATCGGCGGAAATGCGGCAACAGCTTTCCGCGGCTTTAAAAAACGCTTTGCGCCTTAATTCCTGCCTTGTTTCCTGCGTTTTTTCGGGGGACGCGTTCTGCCCTGCCGCCTGCTCGGATATAGCGGCGGAAATAAAGATTAAAAACGCGGCAATTAACGGATATTTTAACGGCGCGGACTTTTCGCTTGACAGCGACTGCGTAAATATAACGCTGAAGCACGGCGGATATAACACGATAGCGGACTGCGGCTTTGAAAACGCGTTTAAGGCGATTGTAAGGGAACGCTTTTCCCGTGAGGTTACTGTTTCGTTTGACGGTCAGCTTGAAAATGTGGAAATAAAGCTTCCGGAACCCGAAGCCGAGGCTCCGAGGACGGAGACTCCGAAGCCGAGACCGCAGAAAACCGAACGCCCGGCATCGCCTAAGACCGAAATAAAATTCGAAAAGCGTGAGGAAAGTCCCGATAACGGCATAGTTTACCTTGATAAGCCGCAGCAGTTTTACGGCAGGGGCGGAATAAGCAACCATACAAGAGATATGATAAGCATAACGGGGGACGATACCGAAATCGCCTGTTGGGGCGAGGTTTTCGGGCTTGAGACCCGTGACATAAAAACAAAACGCGGAACGGATATGACGATAGTCAACTTTTCGTTCAGCGACCACACCAATTCGCTTAACGCCTCCCTGTTTATGGATACCAACCGTATGGGGGATATTGCGCCCTTAAAGGACGGTGCTTTTATACTTGTAAACGGCTCATACGAATTTGATAATTATAAAAAGGATTTTGTTGTTAAGCCGCGCGCCATGGCGCTTTTACAGAAGTACACCGAAAAGGATAACCATGAGGGCGAAAAGCGTGTTGAGCTTCACTGCCATACGAATATGTCCGCAAAGGACGCTGTATCGTCTGCCGATTCTATAATTAAACAGGCATACGAGTGGGGTCACAAGGCGATTGCGATTACCGACCACGGCGTTGTTCAGGCGTATCCTGCCGCCGCGGGCGCAGTAAAGGCTATCCGCAAATCGGGCGGAGATTTTAAGGTTATTTACGGCGTTGAATCTTATTTTGTCGATGATGTAAACAATAATATTGAGGGACTTAACGCAAAGCAGACCGCAAAATTCAGGTATCACCAGATAATACTTGTGAAAAATCTTACTGGACTTAAAAATCTTTATAAATTAGTGTCCGAGGCGCACCTGCACGATTTCAGGGGGAAGCCGCTTACATTAAGAAGCAAGCTTGACTCAATGAGAGAGGGACTTATTTTAGGCAGTGCCTGCGAGCAGGGCGAGCTTTACCGCGCGATAATAGACGAAAAGCCCGAGGAAGAGCTTTTAAGAATTGCGGATTATTACGATTATCTTGAAATTCAGCCCCTCGGCAATAATGCGTTTATGGTAAGGGAATCTTCATACCCCGATAAGAAGGATAAGAAAACGGGAGCGGTTATACCAAACCGCTTCAAAAAGGTTACCGATTTTGAGGTTATAAAAAACTTTAACCGCAAGGTGGTTGAGCTGGCGGACAAATTAGGCAAGCCTGTTGTAGCCACGGGAGATGTGCATTTTCTTAAAAAGAGCGACGATATAATCCGTAAAATATTAATGGCAGGTCAGGGTTTTGACGATTTTGACAATCAAGCACCCCTGTACCTTAAAACGACCGACGAAATGCTTGCCGATTTTGATTACTTCGGCGACAGGGCAAAGGAATTTGTAATAGACAACCCGAACAAGATTGCAGATATGGTGGACGGGGACATTATTCCCGTGCCCGAGGGCAACTATCCGCCGGTAATCGAGGGCTCGGATGAGCTTTTACACGATATTTGCTGGGACACCGCCCACAAAATATACGGTGAGGATCTGCCCGATGTTGTTAAAAACCGTCTTGAAAAGGAACTTAATTCCATTATCAATAACGGATTTTCGATAATGTACATATCGGCGCAGAAGCTTGTGGCATACAGCGAGGAAAACGGTTACTTGGTTGGCTCCCGTGGTTCGGTAGGCTCGTCCTTTGCGGCAACGATGGCGGGAATATCTGAGGTTAACCCTCTGCCGCCGCACTATGTCTGCCCCGAATGCTGTTACAGCGAATTCTTCTTAAAGGGCGAGGTAGGCTCAGGCTTCGATTTGCCCGAAAAGAAATGCCCAAAATGCGGCGCACAGCTTAACCGCAACGGCCACGATATTCCTTTTGAAACCTTCTTGGGCTTCAAGGGCGATAAGGTCCCCGATATAGACCTTAACTTCTCCGATGAATTCCAGAACTCGGTACAGAAATATACCGAAACGCTGTTCGGCAGGGAAAATGTATTCAAGGCAGGAACGATTTCCACGGTAGCGGAAAAGACCGCCTACGGCTTTGCAAAGGCGTATGCCGAGAAAAAGGGTATAACCTTAAGCAATGCGGAATTAAACCGTCTGGCGTCCTTAGTTGAAAAGGCTCAGATCAAGCAAACCACAGGTCAGCATCCTGCCGGAATGATCATAGTTCCGAGAACAAACACTATTTACGATTTCTGCCCTATCCAGCATCCTGCGGACGATGTTAATTCCGATATTATAACAACCCATTTCGACTTCCATTCCATTCACGATACAATATTAAAGCTTGACGAGCTCGGCCATGTGGTGCCGACTACATATAAGTATCTTGAAGAGTATACGGGTATACCCGTAAGCGATGTATCTATGAGCGACCCCGATGTGTACAGTCTTTTCACATCCACAAAGGCGCTCGGCGTAGAACCCGAGGAGATCGACTCCAAAACGGGAACCTACTGCTTGCCGGAATTCGGTACAAAGTTCGTTCGCGAAATGCTTGTTGACTGTAAACCGAAAAACTTTTCAGACCTTTTGCAGATATCGGGTCTTTCGCACGGTACGGATGTTTGGCTCGGCAACGCAAAGGATCTTATCGACAACGGAACCTGCACGATTTCCGAGGTTATAGGTACCCGTGATAACATAATGGTATACCTTATCCATAAGGGACTTGAAGAGGGCAGAGCCTTTAAGATAACCGAGACCGTGCGTAAGGGTCTTGTCGCAAAGGGCAAGGTCTCAGCCGAGGACTGGAACGCAATGGAGGAGGATATGCGCTCGCACGGCGTTCCCGAATGGTATATTGAAAGCTGTCACAAGATTAAATATATGTTCCCCAAGGCGCATGCCGCCGCTTATGTTATTTCGGCGCTCCGCCTTGCGTGGTACAAGGTTCACCGTCCGCTTGAGTTTTACTGTGCGTACTTTACCGCCCGTCCCGAGGATGTTGATGTGCCGACCATAATGCATGGCAAGCAAGCGGTAAGACAGTATCTTCAGAACATAAAGGCAAAGGGTAAGGAAGCAACCAAAAAAGAGCTTGATGTCTATAACAATATGCTTATATTTAACGAAATGATGTCAAGAGGTATAGAGGTACTTCCTATTGACATTAATCATTCTCACGCTATGAAGTATTTGCCGGAAAACGGAAAAATGCGGCTTCCGTTCGGTGCGCTGTCCGGCGTCGGCGAAAAGGCGGCTTACTCAATTTACGAGGCGGCGCAGAAGGGCAACTTCGTTTCCCGTGAGGATTTCCAGATCGAGGCGGGAGTTTCCAAAACCATAATCCAAAACCTTGCGGAGCTCGGCGCTATGAACGACCTGCCCGATACAAACCAAATCTCAATGTTTTAAACGGAATGATAAAAGATGTTAAAAAATGCGTTTAAAGCCGCATTCCCGAATATGTAAAGTATTTGGGCAAGGCTCTGCCGTCGGCAATATTCGTAATGCTTTTTGTTTACTGCCTTAAGGATGTGAATGTGTTAGGCGGAAGTTATGGACTTCCAGAGCTTATAGCCGTTTCGGTGCTGACGGCGCTCCATTTATGGAGGCGCAATATGCTTTTGTCAATAGCCGGCGGAACGGTATGCTATATGTTGTTGGTACAGTTTGTATTTTAAAATTATGAAAAATGCACAAAAATTGAATCAATATTTTATGTATAAAAAGGTTGCAATTTTGTAACCTTTTTGTTATAATACCATTATGCTGATTACAAATTGTAACCTTTGAAAGAAGTGACTTTTATTTTTAAAGATATTCTCAAAAAAGGAGCTGTTAAGGAAATATTATCTCAGTATAATGTTTTCAGGAAGCTTTTTTCTTTTATAAAGAACAACAGAATACCGATGAAAATATGTTCTCTTTGTCTTATAGGCATGCTTGCGGTGGGTATAAGCGTTGTTGCCGTGGGAATAACCCTCGGCTTTAAGGTAAACTACGCAGGCTCTTTTATAGCAACTGTCAGAAACTCCTCTGTTTTTGACGACGCTAAAGATATTGCGGTAAACCATATTTCAAGTTCAAATGCGGACGGCGCAATTAAAAGACCCAGCTTTAAAATGACCCTTACTGTTGAGGACAGGCTGGACAGCGCTCTTAAGGTTGCGGACGCAATTATTGAAAATACGGACGACATCGAAGAAGCCGCCGAACTTCGGGTAAACGGTGTTGCCGCAGTCTGCGCCGCAAGGGACGAGCTTACAGGCTATCTTGAATACTGCCGTAACCGCTTTAATATAGAGGGTGCGGAAAATGTATCCGAATTTACCGACGGTATCGAGATTGAGAACGGGTATTATCTGCGCTCGGAGCTTGCAAACGAAACGGAAATGAAGGCGGTTATAGAGGCTTTGCCCGTCAAAACAACCGCAACGGTTACAAGCGAAGAAGCAATTCCGTTTTCAAGCAAAACCGAAAAAACCTCAACGGAGTTAATAGGTTATTCTAAGGTAACGACCGCCGGTGAAAACGGCTTAAAGCGTAAAACCGAGGTATGCGAGCTTATAAACGGCGAAACACAGTCCGCCGCAGAGCTTTCAAGCGAGGTTGTAAAGGAGCCGGTCACAGAGATTACTCTTGTGGGAACCGCAAAGACCACGGCAAGCGCAAAACAGCGCTCCGCCGCAAGGAGTGCGGGACTTATTTGTCCGCTCGATAAGAGCAGTTTTGTAATATCCGCATATTACGGCGACGGCAGAGGCCATAAGGGCATGGACCTTGCCGCAAATAAAGGTACGCCGATATATGCCGCCGCGTCTGGAACGGTTACGCTCGCGAAATTCGACGGTGCATACGGCAACTGTGTTGTTATAGACCACGGTAACGGAATAAAGACCCGTTACGGCCATGCAAGCGTGCTTAAGGTAAGCGTCGGCGACAAGGTTGAACAGGGCGATGTTATCGCTTTGGTGGGCTGTACCGGAAATTCTTCGGGCAACCATCTTCATATTGAGGTTATGATAAACGGCAACCGTGTAAATCCGGCTTCGTATATCGGACTTGATTAACAGAATTTTATTGCGCCGGCTTAAGCCGGCGTTTTTTAAAGTTAATAACGTGGTGGACAGCCTTAAATATCCCAAAAGATAAAACTTCGGTATTGACTTTACACCCGAGCGGTGTTAAAATAATAAAAACGAAAATCTTTAAGCAGGGTGCTGTGACGCCGGCAAGATTGTGATAAAGGCTGTTTTTCAGTCTGCTTTGTTGCGCTCTTTACCTGCTTTTAAAGCAGGTCTTTATTTTTTCGGGAGAAACGCTATGATATTTAAAAACGCCGCCGTTTACGAAAACGGCACATTTGTAAAAAAAGATTTTGTTACCGATGCCGGAGAAGAATCCGGTATTGTTTCCGATTTTAATAATGTTTTTGTTTTTCCGGCTTTTTGCGATGTTCATGTGCATTTCAGAGAACCGGGATTTTTTTATAAGGAAACAATAAAAACAGGCTCGCTTGCGGCGGCGAGGGGCGGCTATACCGATGTTTGCGCAATGCCGAACTTAAACCCCGTTCCGGACAGTGCGGAAAACATAAAAAAACAGCTTGAAATAATAAACAAAACGGCGGTTATCGGCGTGCACCCATACGCCGCAATAACCGTGGGCGAAAAGGGCGAGGTTTTAAGCGATATGGACGCGCTCGCCCCCCTGTGCGTTGCCTTTTCGGACGACGGACGGGGCGTTCAGAACGAGGAAATAATGCTGAGGGCTATGGAAAAAGCGAAAAGCCTCGGTAAAATAATCGCCGCACACTGCGAGGATAACTCACTGCTGGCAGGCGGATATATACACCTCGGCGAGTACGCAAAAATTCACGGTCACAAGGGGATATGCTCCGAAAGCGAATGGAGACCGATTGAAAGGGATTTAAGTCTTGCGAAAAAAACGGGGTGCAAATACCATATTTGCCATATATCCTGCAAAGAAAGCGTAGAGCTTATAAGAAAAGCCAAGGCGGAGGGCGTAGATGTGACCTGCGAAACGGCGCCCCATTACCTTGTGCTTAACGATATGGATTTAAAGGAGGACGGGCGTTTTAAAATGAATCCACCGATAAGAAGCGAGGAGGACAGACTGGCGCTTACGGAGGGTATAAAGGACGGAACGATAGATATGATAGCGACCGACCATGCGCCGCATTCCGAAAAGGAAAAATCGGGCGGACTCAAAAACAGCCTCATGGGGGTTGTAGGGCTTGAAACCGCCTTCCCCGTTCTTTACACAAAACTTGTCAAAACGGGAATAATAACCCTTGAAAAATTAATTGAGCTTATGTCGGTAAACCCGAGAAAGCGGTTCGGTATAAAGCAAACAAGAGATGTTTGCATTTACAGTCTTGACAGTGAATATACGGTAGACCCGAATGAATTTAAAACTATGGGAAGAAGCACACCCTTTGAGGGTGAAAGGGTATTCGGAAAAAATTTACTTACAGTACACGGAGGTAAAGCAGTATGGCAGATATAAAACAGAAAAAGCTTGTAACGGAGGACGGTACGGAGTACTGCGGAACAGGCTTCGGATACGACAGGGACGCGGTATGCGAGCTGGTTTTCAACACATCGGTCGTCGGGTATCAGGAAATAATATCCGACCCGTCATATACAGACCAGGCGGTGGTTATGACATATCCGCTTATAGGCAATTACGGCATTGCGGACGAGGACTACGAGACAAAGGTGCCGACAATCGGAGGACTGATAGTAAGGGAATATAACGATTTTCCGTCTAACTTCAGGTATACAAAAACACTGTCCGAGGTTATGGAGGAATATAAAATTCCCGGAATTTCGGGTATAGACACAAGGCGGCTCACAAGAAGCATAAGAGACAAGGGCAGCAGAAGAGCGATTATTACAAATGCCGATACGCCTAAAGAAAAGGCGCTTGAAATTATAAAAAGCACACCCGTGCCGCATAATGCGGTTGACAGGGTGAGCTGTAAAAAACGGTGGTACGCAAGAACCGCAAACGCCCGCTACAATGTTGTGGCGATAGATTGCGGAATAAAGCTTAATATAATCCGCTCGCTTAATGCAAGGGGCTGTAATGTAACGGTTATGCCCTACAACACCCCTGCGGAAGAGGTGGAAAAAATGAAACCCGACGGAGTGTTCTTATCAAACGGACCGGGAGACCCCGAGGATGTAATACCGGTTATCGAGCTTGTAAGAAAACTTTACGGAAAGCTGCCGATTTTCGGAATCTGCCTCGGGCACCAGATGATATGCCTTGCCGCGGGCGCCGAGACCTACAAATTAAAGTTCGGACACAGGGGCGGAAACCATCCCGTAAAAAACCTTGAAACCGGCAAAATAGAGATTACCTCGCAAAATCACAGCTACGCCGTGGATGAAAAGAGCCTTGAAAAAACAAAGCTTACCGTTACTCATATAAATATCCTTGATAATACGGTTGAGGGCGTAAGGGATGAAAAAGCAAAAATATTCAGCGTGCAGTATCACCCCGAAAGCGCGCCCGGTCCGCAGGACAGCGCATATCTGTTCGACCGATTTATAAAGCTTATGGAGGAAAATAAAAATGCCTAAAAGAACCGACCTTAAAAAGATACTGGTAATAGGCTCGGGACCTATTGTGATAGGTCAGGCGGCGGAGTTCGACTATGCCGGCACGCAAGCCTGCTTAGCGCTTAAGGAGGAGGGCTACGAGGTTGTTTTGTGTAACTCGAACCCTGCGACTATTATGACCGACACCTCGGTTGCCGATAAGGTTTATATGGAACCTTTGACCCTTGAATATCTTGCAAAGGTAATACGCTACGAGCGGCCCGACGCGATAGTCCCCGGTATCGGCGGACAGACGGGTCTTAATCTTGCTATGCAGCTTGAAAAAAAGGGCGTTTTGCGTGAATGCGGAGTAGAGCTTTTGGGAACCGGCAGCAGAAGCATAGAAAGAGCTGAGGACAGAGAGCTGTTTAAGGAGCTTTGCGAGGAAATAGGCGAGCCTGTGTTACAGTCGGTAATAGCCGAAAGCCTTGAAGAAGGTCTTGCAGCCGCAAAGGAAATAGGATACCCCGTGGTGCTCCGTCCGGCGTTTACCTTGGGCGGCACGGGCGGCGGCTTTGCCGACAACGAGGAAGAATGTAAGGAGCTTTTAAGAGGAGCGCTCGACTTATCCCCCGTACATCAGGTGCTTGTGGAAAAAAGCATTAAGGGATATAAGGAAATAGAATATGAGGTAATAAGGGACGGAAACGACACCGCTATTACCGTGTGCAATATGGAAAACATCGACCCCGTAGGCATACATACGGGCGATTCGGTTGTGGTTTGCCCCTCGCAGACCCTTACGAACAAGGAATACCATATGTTAAGGGACAGCGCGCTTAAAATAATCCGCGCGCTTAAAATCGAGGGCGGCTGTAATGTGCAGTTTGCACTTGACCCGTTATCCTTCAATTACTATCTTATAGAGGTAAACCCGAGGGTCTCACGCTCGTCGGCGTTAGCTTCAAAGGCAAGCGGTTACCCGATAGCAAGAGTATCAGCCAAAATATCGGTAGGTATGCGGCTTGATGAAATAATGCTTGCGAATACCCCCGCCTCATTTGAACCTGCGCTCGATTATGTGGTCACCAAAATGCCGAGATTTCCGTTCGATAAGTTTTCCTCGGCAAACAATAAGCTTTCAACCCAGATGAAGGCTACGGGCGAGGTTATGAGCATAGGCAGAACGATAGAGGAAAGTCTGCTTAAGGCGGCAAGGTCGCTTGAAATAGGTGTAAACCACCTGTATATGAAGAAATTTGACGGATTTTCCGACGAGGAGCTGCTTTCGTATATAAAGGACGGTACGGATGACAGACTGTATGCCATAGCCGAGCTTTTGCGCCGAAATACCGATATGGGAATGATTTACGACGCAACAAAAATAGATATGCTGTTCCTTGAAAAGATTAGAAATATTGTAAAAACGGAAAACAGGCTTAAAGGGCATATAGGCGATATAAAAACGCTTTACGCGGCTAAAAAAATGGGCTTTTCGGACGCGTTTATCGGAAAACTTTGGGGTATGACCGAGGACGAGGTCTTTAAAATCAGGGAAAAACAGGACATATTCCCGATTTATAAGATGATAGATTCCTGCGCTTCGGAGTTTGAAAGCTATATTCCGTATTTTTACTCTACCTATGAGGATGAAAACGAATCGGCAGTATCGGATAAAAAGAAAATAATAGTTTTAGGCTCTGGCCCCATAAGAATAGGGCAGGGCGTAGAATTTGACTATTCCACCGTCCACGCGGTTACAACAATTAAAAAATCGGGCTACGAGGCAATAATAATCAACAACAATCCCGAAACGGTCTCGACCGATTATACCTGCTCCGATAAGCTGTATTTCGAGCCGCTCTGCACAGAAGATGTTATGAATATCATACGCCTTGAAAAGCCGATTGGGGTAATAGCGTCATTAGGCGGTCAAACGGCAATAAACTTAGCGGAGAGCTTAAGCAGTCTCGGCGTTAAGATAATAGGAACGGATTGCGCCGCCATAGACCGCGCGGAAAACAGAGACCTGTTTGAAAAGGTTTTAAAGGAGCTTGATATTCCTCAGCCGAACGGTAAAGCGGTCACCAAAATCGAGGACGGAGTTCGGGCGGCGGCGGAAATCGGCTATCCCGTGCTTGTGCGCCCGTCCTTTGTGCTTGGCGGCAGGGCGATGCAGATAGTTGCGGACGAGGAGCAGTTACGCCGTTATCTTCGTACCGCGGTTGAAATAGACGAGGATAAGCCTGTACTTGTTGACAAATACATTTCGGGTAAAGAGGTAGAGGTAGACGCTATCTGTGACGGGAAGGATGTATTCGTACCGGGTATTATGGAGCTTGTTGAGCGCACGGGAATACACAGCGGCGACTCAATAAGCGTGTACCCGACCTTCAGTATCAGCCAAAGGGTCAAGGAAACGATACTTGATTATACAAAGCGTTTGGGACTCGGAATAGGCATAGTGGGGCTTTATAATATTCAGTTCATTGTGGATAAGAACGAAAATGTGTTTATAATAGAAGTAAACCCCCGTTCATCAAGAACCGTTCCGTTCCTTTCAAAGGCGACGGGCTTCAGCCTTGCGGATATTGCGACCCTTGTAATTTTGGGCAAAAGCCTTAAGGAACAGGGCTTTGATAAAATATACGGCGAGGAAAAAAAGCGTTGGTATGTAAAGGCGCCGGCATTCTCGTTCTCAAAGCTCAGGGGACTTGATGCGTATCTTTCGCCCGAAATGAAATCCACGGGCGAAGCTATAGGTTATGATGACAAGCTGACCCGCGCGCTTTACAAGGCGCTTAAGGCAAGCGGAATGAGCGTTATGAATTACGGTACGGTACTTGCCACCATAGCGGATAAGGATAAGGAAGAGGCGCTTCCGCTTATACGCCGCTTCTACAATATGGGCTTTAACATACAGGCAACCGAGGGTACAGCCGCGTTTTTAAAGAAAAACGGCATACGCACCCACGCCGTAGGAAAGCTGAGCGACGGAAGCCGTGAAATTACCGACGCGATAAGGCAGGGCTATGTGACCTATGTTATAAACACAAGGGATATGAATTCGTCGGGCGTTCTGTCGGACGGATATGAAATACGCCGCTGTGCGGTTGAAAACAATATCACAATGTTTACCTCGCTTGATACCGTAAAGGTGTTGCTTGATGTGCTTGAGGAAACCACGCTCGGAATATCCACAATAGACGCTTGAAAGGAAACGCTATGAAACAGGATTTTTACGAAATTTTGTCTAATGAACAAATTGCTCCCTCGGTTTTTAAAATGGTGCTTTCGGGCGATACCTCGCCCATAACAGCGCCTGGGCAGTTTGTAAATATTAAAATACCGGAACTTTACCTGCGCCGCCCCATTTCAATCTGCGACCGGGACGATAGAACACTCACGGTAATATACAAGGTTGTGGGCGCCGGAACAGAAGCTTTGAGCCGTATGAAAAATGGTGAGAAGCTCGACCTTTTAATATCGCTCGGCAACGGGTTTGATACGGAGCCGTCGGGCACAAGACCCATACTCATAGGCGGCGGCGTTGGCGTTCCCCCGCTTTACGGGCTTTGCAAAAAGCTTATAACGGAAGGCAAGACCGTAAGCGTGATATTAGGCTTTAACACTAAAAACGAGATATTTTACGAAAAGGAATTCCGAGACCTCGGCGCACTTGTTGCGGTAACAACGGTTGACGGAAGCTACGGACTCAAAGGCTTTGTTACCGACGCCTTAAAAAGCGCCGACTACACATATTTTTACACCTGCGGACCGAAGCCTATGCTAAAGGCGGTTGATGCCGTGGCTAAGACCGACGGTCAGTTTAGCTTTGAAGAGCGTATGGGCTGCGGTACGGGCGCCTGTATGGGCTGTACCTGCAAAACAAAAAACGGGCCCAAACGCATATGCACAGGCGGCCCCGTGCTTTTAAGGGAGGAAATAGAATGGTAGACACTTCCGTTAAGCTTTGCGGAATAACGCTTGACAATCCCGTTATACCGGCAAGCGGAACCTTTGGGTTCGGTTATGAATTTTCAAGATTTTACAATATAAATATTTTAGGCTCAATTTCCCTTAAAGGCACTACCAGGGATCCGCGCTTCGGCAACCCCACACCGAGAATTGCGGAGTGCCCGTCCGGTATGCTCAACGCCGTGGGACTGCAAAATCCGGGGGTTGACGCCGTAATTGAAAACGAGCTTAAAACGCTCGGTCAGGTTTATAAAAAGCCGGTTATGGCAAATATAAGCGGCTTTTCCGCCGAAGATTATGTATACACGGCGGAAAGGCTCAGCGGAGAGAAAAGCGTCGGGTGGCTGGAAATAAATATTTCCTGCCCCAATGTGCACGGTGGCGGACTTGCCTTCGGCACAAACGCCGAAAGCGCCGCAAAAATAACCAAAGCGGTAAGAAAAGCTACGGATAAGCCGATAATAATTAAGCTGTCGCCCAATGTAACGGATATTTGCGAGATAGCAAAGGCGTGCGAGGCAGAGGGAGCGGACGGAGTTTCCCTTATAAACACTCTGCTCGGTATGAAAATAGATTTAAAGACCAAAAAGCCGCTGCTTGCAAACAAAACGGGCGGACTGTCGGGTCCTGCCGTAAAGCCCGTGGCGGTCAGAATGGTTTATCAGGTGTACAAGGCGGTAAAAATTCCGATAGTGGGAATGGGCGGAATAGCCTCCGCCGAGGATGTTATCGAGTTTATGCTTGCCGGTGCGACAGCGACAGAGGTGGGAGCGGCAAACCTTGTGGAGCCGTATGCCTGCAAAAGCATTATTGAGGGACTGCCTGCCGCAATGGAAAAATACGGCATTAAAAAACTAAGCGAAATAACAGGAGGAGCGCACAATGGGTAAGGATGTTATAATTGCCTGCGATTTCAGCGATAAAAAGAGCTGTCTTGAGTTTCTTGACAAATTCGAGGGCAAAAAACCGTTTGTAAAAATCGGAATGGAGCTTTTTTACGCCGAGGGTCCGCAGATAGTAAGGGAAATCAAGGAAAGGGGACACAAAATTTTTCTTGACTTAAAACTGCACGATATTCCGAACACGGTTAAAAAATCTATGGCGGTGCTTTCCCGTCTCTCTGTCGATATGTGCAATTTGCACGCTGCGGGCACAAAGGCTATGATGACCGCCGCAATAGAGGGGCTGACGCGCCCCGACGGCACTCGTCCGCTGCTTATAGCCGTAACACAGCTTACCTCTACAAGCGAGGAGGCAATGCATAAGGATCTCTTAATAACCGGCAAAATGGAGAATGTGGTTATGCATTACGCCGAAAACGCAAAAAATGCAGGACTTGACGGCGTTGTCTGCTCTCCGCTTGAGGCGGCGGCGGTTCACGGCGCCTGCGGCAACGGATTTTTAACCGTAACACCGGGCATACGCTTTGCCGACGGCGATAAGGGCGACCAGTCCCGTGTAACAACGCCCGAAAAAGCAAGGGAGATCGGGAGCGACTACATAGTGGTAGGCAGACCGATAACCGCGGCGGCGGATCCCGTTGCGGCATACGAACGCTGTGTTCGGGAATTTATAGGATAGGTGATAAAAATGCAAAGCTATAAACACGAATTTATTGAGTTTTTAGAGTCCGCCGGAGTGCTGAAATTCGGGGATTTCACCGCAAAAAGCGGCAGAAAGATACCTTATTTCATAAACGCCGGGGAAATTAAGACCGGCGCTCAGATAAGCCGTCTCGGCGAATTTTACGCTAAGGCTTATACCGAAAAGCTCGGCAATAAAAAAGCCGTGCTTTACGGTCCCGCATATAAGGGTATTCCGATAGCGGTATCGGCGGCGGCCGCGCTTTCAAAAAACGGACTTGACCTGCCGTTCTTTTTCAACCGCAAGGAGGAAAAGGACCACGGCGAGGGCGGCGTGTTCGTAGGCTATAAGCCGAAAGCCGGCGAAGAAGCGGTAATAGTCGAGGATGTTATAACCGCAGGCACCGCAATAAGGGAAAGCATGGAGATTTTATCAAGGCTTGACGGCGTTAAGGTCGCCGCCGTATTCGTTATGGTGGACCGCTGTGAAAAGGGCAAGACCGAAAAATCGGCAATGAAAGAGATAAGTGAGGAATTCGGTTTCCCTGTGTATTCGGTCGTTAATGTATACGATATTATTGAATACCTTGAAAAAGACGAAAAAAACCGTGAAAATGTGGAACGCATTAAGGCTTATCTTAAAATAAACGGCGCAAAGGAATGATAGAATTGAGAAGTGTTATAGATATTTCGGAACTTACAACCGAGGAAATAGACGGGCTTATCGCCACAGCCAACGATATTATAGAAAACCCATTAAAATATTCCGAAAAATGCAGGGGCAAAAAGCTTGCCACACTGTTTTTCGAGCCGTCTACCAGAACAAGGCTCAGCTTTGAAGCCGCAATGTATGAGCTCGGCGGTAATGTGCTCGGTTTTTCCGAGGCGCAAAGCTCCTCGGCGTCCAAGGGAGAAAGCGTTGCGGATACCGCAAGGGTGGTTTCCTGCTATGCCGATATTATAGCTATGCGCCACCCGAAGGAGGGAGCGCCGCTTGTCGCCGCAAAAAACGCCTCTATCCCTGTGATAAACGCAGGCGACGGCGGACACAGTCACCCCACGCAGACCCTTGCCGATCTGCTTACCATATACCGTGAAAAGGGCGGCTTTGACAATCTTACGGTAGGCTTTTGCGGCGACTTAAAGTTCGGCAGAACGGTACATTCTTTGATTTCCGCGCTTATACGGTATAAAGGCGTTAAATTTGTGCTTATTTCCCCCAATGAATTAAAACTCCCCGGTTATGTAAAGGATAAGCTCGATAAAGCAGGTATAGAGTACCGTGAAACCGACAGCCTTGAGGGCGTGATAGCAGACCTTGATATACTTTACATGACCCGTGTGCAAAAGGAAAGGTTTTTTAACGAAGAGGATTACTTAAGGCTTAAGGACTCGTACATTTTAACCCCCGAAAAAATGGCGCTTGCGGGGGACAGATTAAGGGTGCTTCATCCGCTGCCGAGGGTAAACGAAATAAGCGTTGCGGTGGACAGCGATAAAAGAGCCTGTTATTTCAAGCAGGTGCTTTACGGCAAATATATGAGAATGGCACTCATCTTAATGCTTTTGGGGGTGGAATAATGAATATAGATTCTATAAAAAACGGAATAGTAATAGACCACATAACCGCGGGCAAGGCTATGGAGATTTACAGGCTTTTGGGGCTTGACGCGCTTGACTGCTCGGTGGCGCTTATAAAAAATGTAGCCAGCCGCAAAACGGGAAAGAAGGATATTATTAAAATCGACTCCGATTTTGATGTTGATACCGATATTTTGGGATATATCGATCCCTTTGTCACCGTAAATGTAATAAGGGACGGAAAAATTGCGGAGAAAAAGACAATAGAACTGCCGCAAGAGCTTACAAATGTTTTAAAGTGCAAGAATCCGAGGTGCATAACCTCAACCGAGCAGGAGCTGCCGCACATTTTTAAACTGACCGACAGAGAAAACCGCATTTACCGCTGTGCTTACTGCGAGACAAGGGCTAAGTAATGATTTCTCTTGATATATTTCGTGTGTGAAAGTATAATTGTGTAAACCGAGGGGGATTTGCGATGCTTAATATAGGAAATGTTTTTATTTTGGGAGACAGCTACTCTACCTTTGAGGGCTGCATACCGCAAAGCTACCATTCGTGGTACTTCACAGAGCCTAAAAACAATACCGATGTAACGAATAAAGCTCAAACTTGGTGGTATAAGCTTACCGAAAACACCGATTCCGTGTTGATCCGCAACGAAAGCTATTCGGGTACCACAATATGTAACACAGGCTACGAGGGAAGCTATTGCCCCGAGACCTCGTTTATAGGCAGATTTGACAGGCTTTGCGGTGAGGGATTTTTTAAAGAAAATACCGTTGATACATTTTTTGTTTTCGGCGGCACTAACGACAGCTGGGCAAACTCGCCCGTAGGAGAAGTGAAAACGGAAAACCTTGATTGCGAAAGTTTAAAAAGTACCTTGCCGGCATTTTCCTATCTTTTAAAGGCTATAAAGAAAAATCTTCCGAAAGCCGATACGGTTGTAATTATAAATAACGCCGAAATCAAGGAAGAAATTACAAACGGTATTGTAAAGCTGTGCGAACTTTACGGGGTTTCTTACATAAAGCTTAACGGCATAAGCAGGCAGAGCGGTCACCCGGATATTACGGGAATGGAGCAGATATTTAACAGCGTATACGGCTTTTTAGACAGCCGTGCAGGGTTATAATGACAGTAAGCGGTAAAAAAGAAAACAGTACATATGACGGACTATATTCTTTTTTCTGATATAAAAGTAATTAAGAGGTAAAAAATGAAAAGACGGTTTGCGGCGGGGCAGACCCATCCCGTCCGATAGAAACGCTTATTGTGTGGATGCAAAAGCACGGCTCCGAAAGCGGCAATTCCCAATTTTTCTTATTTAAGCATAGAGGACGACTCATATATAAAAGAAGAGGTCTATGCGCAAATGGCGGATTTTTTCGACGGGTTTATAAATGAAATCAATTCGATTTTATCGTCATCGTGATGCGGATTGTCCGTAAGGGATTTCGGTTTTAAGCTGTTTTAAAAAACAAAATTCTATACTGTTATGCTTTCGGCGAACGCAAATAAATGCGTTCGCCGAAAAAAATTTTATCAGGGGACATAATTCGCTCATTTTTTCATCTTTCACATCATATAATTTGTTACAGGGCATAAAAGTCCGTATGTAAAAAGGAAAGGTGATTAAATAATGAACGGTTTTTTCCCGGAAGGATGGAACGGCACGGTAGCGGAAGGAAAAAAAGCTTTTACCCCGTCGGCGCTTACGGAGGCTCAGTCCAAGCAGACGGTGCTTGAATCAACGGTAACTATGTGCGACGCCGAGCATAATCTTATTGTGGATCTCGGCTGTATGAGAGGGATAATTCCCCGTGAGGAGGGGGCTATCGGTATTTCTGACGGCTCCACCCGAGATATAGCCCTTATTTCAAGGGTAGGAAAGCCCGTAAGCTTTGTTATAACCGATATTAAGGTTGACGAATTCGGAAGACCATGCGCATATCTTTCAAGAAAATGCGCGCAGGAGCTTTGCAAAAAATACATAACCGGTTCAAAAAAGACCGGCGATGTAATTAATGCCAAGGTAACGCATCTTGAATCGTTTGGGGCGTTTTGCGATATAGGCTGCGGAAACGCGGCGCTTTTGCCGATAGACGCCATATCGGTTTCCCGTATTTCACATCCGAGGGACCGTTTCAAGGTGGGCGACGATATAAGGGTCATTATTAAAAGCATAGCCGACGACGGAAGAATAACCCTGTCGCATAAAGAACTTTTGGGAACCTGGGAGGAAAACGCTGCTATGTTTTTGCCGGGTCAGACCGTTACGGGGGTTATAAGAAGTGTCGAGGATTACGGAGTTTTTGTGGAGCTTACGCCGAACCTCGCCGGTCTTGCCGAACCCCGACCCGATGTTTTTATAGGTCAGCAGGCAAGCGTGTATATAAAAAGCATAATACGGGAAAAAATGAAAATAAAGCTTATAATAATAGACAGTTTTGACAGCGATTATACTCCGCCGATAAAATATTTCTTCAGCGGAGATAAGCTTGATGAGTGGGATTACTCCCCGAACGACTGCTTTAAAAGAATATCAACAAGATTTTGCGGATAATATATGTTTTTGTCCCTGCCCCTGCGGCAGGGGCTTTTTTTAAAATAAGCCTTGAAAAAAGCGCCGAAATGAGGTATATTTAATAGGTTACAGGAGGCGTTATTATGTCAGATTACTTAAATATGAATTTGGATGAATTGTCCGAGGAGTTCAAAAGCGTGCGCCATGAGTACGAGCATTTAAGATCGCTCCATTTGTCGCTTGATATGTCAAGGGGCAAACCCGGCTTCGATAATATGGATTTAAGCGGCGAGATGTTCGACCTTGTGGGCAACGATACCGGATTTAAAAACATAAGCGGTATAGATTGCAGAAACTACGGCGGACTCGACGGACTTCAGGAGCTCAAAATACTTTTCGGCAAAATATTGGGACTTGCTCCCGAACAGATAATAGTAGGCGGAAATTCCTCGCTTAATATGATGTTTGACACCATTGCTCAGGCTATGACGCACGGTATGGGCGGCGAACCCTGGGGAAAGCAGGGAAAGCTTAAATTTTTGTGTCCGGTTCCCGGATATGACCGTCATTTTGCCATAACCGAATATTTCGGCTTTGAGCTTATTTCCGTTCCCACAGATGAGAACGGACCTGTTATGGACAGGGTGGAGGAGCTTGTTAAGGATGAAAGCGTAAAGGGTATATGGTGCGTTCCGAAGTATTCAAACCCCGAGGGTATAACCTATTCGGACGAAACGGTAAGAAGAATGGCTCACCTAAAGCCCGCGGCAGGCGATTTCAGAATTTTCTGGGACAATGCCTATGCGGTACACGACCTTTATGACGACGGCGATAAGCTACTAAACCTCTATGATGAGTGCGTAAAGGCGGGCAACCCCGATCTGCCGATAATATTTACTTCAACCTCAAAGATTACATTCCCCGGCGCCGGCGTTGCGGTTGAGGCGGCAAGCCCCAACAATGTTGCGATTTTAAAGGGCAGAATGAAGTATCAGACCATAGGGCCCGATAAGCTTAATCAGTTAAGACACGCAAGAATGTTCAAAACTCCGGCTGATATAGAGCGCCATATGAAACGCCATGCGGATATATTAAGGCCTAAGTTTGAATCAGTGCTTGCCGAGCTTGAAAAACAGCTTTCGGATACGGGTATCGCGCGCTGGACAAATCCGAAGGGCGGCTACTTCATAAGCCTTTATGTGCTTGACGGGTGCGCCAAGCGTGTAGAGCAGCTTTGCGCCAACGCGGGTATGATTCTTACGCCCGCGGGAGCTACTTATCCCTACGGCATTGACCCGAATGACTCAAATATAAGAATAGCTCCGTCCTACCCCTCGGTTGAGGAAATCAAAAAGGCGTCGCTGGTACTGAGTGTTGCGGTCAAGTATGCCGCGCTCGAAAAGCTTATAGCGGAAAAACAGTAAGGTCTGCGGTTTTTAAGGGAAATTATTGACTTTACAAGATGTTTTATGTATAATTAATGAATAAGTACATATTTGGAGGACTTGCCGATGAAGTCTAAAAGAACCGGTAAACCGGTGTTTTTCGTGGTGCTTATACTGATTTTGGCTTTAACCTACGGAGCCTTTTTCGGTGCAAGCAGCTACTATGGCGATACCAAAAAGGTATATATCAAAGGAGCGGAGGATATCCGCTGGGGAATTGATATAAGAGGCGGCGTTGAAGCCGTATTTTCACCGGATAAATCAGGCGTTGATATAACAAAAGAGGATATGGACGCCGCAAAGGCTATTGTTGAGACACGCCTTGTAAACAAGAACATCACCGATTACGAGGTGTACACGGATAACGATAACCACCAGATAATCGTAAGGTTCCCGTGGGCGGCGGGCGAGAGCAATTTTGACGCCGCCGCGGCTGTGCAGGAGTTGGGAGAGACCGCTTTGCTTAAATTCTGCCGCAACGAGGATAAGAATGATGTTATCTTAAGCGGCGCGCAGGATATTAAAAACGCGCAGGCAGGCGTAAATGACAGCGGCGCTTATGTGGTGTATCTTACATTCACCGACGCCGGCTCCTCGAAGTTCGCCGCCGCTACTGCAGAGCTTGTGGGAAGCAAGATCTCTATTTGGATGGACGATCAGGAGATTTCCGCACCTAAGGTAAACACCGCCATTACAAACGGCAGTGCTTATATAGACGGTATGGAGAACGCCGACGCCGCAAAGGACCTTGCCGATAAGATAAACGCGGGCTCACTTCCCTTTGCGCTCACCGTTGACGACAGCAAGCTTCAGATAATTTCACCGTCGCTTGGTAACGACGCGCTTCATGTAATGATAGTTGCGGGTTCGATAGCATTCGGAATTGTCTGCTTAATAATGATATTGCTTTACCGTCTTAACGGATTTGTGGCGTCTATCGCATTGCTCGGTCAGCTTGCCGGAACAATAGCGGCAATATCGGGATTTTTCCCGAACGCTTCGAGCTTTACCCTTACAATACCGGGTATTGCGGGTATTATTCTTTCTGTCGGCGTGGGTGTTGACTGTAATGTTATAGCCTCCGAGCGCATAAAGGACGAATTCAAAAAGGGCAAGACTATTGACGGCGCAATAGACAGCGGATATAAAAACTCGCTGAGCGCTATTATCGACGGAAATGTAACCATAATCATAGTTTCCGTGGTGCTTATGGGTGCGTTCGGTACGCCGGATAATTTCCTTGCGAAAATATTCTCACCCATAATGTCGCTCTTCGGTTCTTCCATAACAGGTTCTATTTACTCGTTCGGTTATACGCTTTTAATGGGCGTTGTGTTCAACCTTATAATGGGTGTGCTTGCCTCAAAGTATATGCTTAAGAGCATTTCACAATTAAAGTTCTTAAGAAAGCCCTGGCTTTACGGAGGTAAGAAAAATGCGTAAGATTAATATTGATTTCAATAAATCACTTAAAAAGGTACTTATCGTTTACGCTGTAATTTTTCTTGCCGGAATAGTGTTTATATTCGTTCCCGGCTTCGGCGTAAAGCTTGACATTAACTTCGGCGGCGGTACAAAAATATCCTATTCATATACCGGTGATATAAGCGACGCAGATATTGAAAGTACGGCAAAAGGCGTGCTTGATAAATCCTTTACCGTTTCAAAAAGCACCTCGCTTGCCGGCGATACAAAGACCTTTGAAATAGCGCTGGTAGGCAAGAATTCGGTTTCCGCAGAAAAGCAGGAGGAGCTTACTAAAAGCCTTACCGAAAAGTTTGCGGATAACGAGATAGCTCTTTACAATTCAAACTCGGTAAGTCCTACGGTGGCAGGCTCTTTCTTTGTTAAGAGCGTTGTTGCGGTCGTTATAACCGCAATTCTCGTTGTAATATATGTAGGTATAAGATTCAGAAGAATAGGCGGTGTGTCCGCAGCGGTTACGGCGCTTTGCGCACTGGTTTTCGATGTGCTTATAACCTTCTTTACCTGTGTGCTGTTCAAGCTTCAGCTTGACTCAAACTATATTGCGGTCGTGCTTACGATCCTCGGTTATTCGCTTAACGATACCATAGTTATTTACGACCGTGTGCGTGAAAACAAACGGCTTATGCCCGATGCGGAAATCGGCGAGGTTGTAAACGCAAGCATTAATACCACATTAAAGCGAAATGTAATTACATCGCTCACCACATTCGTTGCGGTTATGACCATAGTTACGGTATCCGAACTGTTCGGTCTGTCAACTCTCCGCACATTTGCCATTCCTATGGCCTTCGGTATAGTTTCGGGTGCGGTATCCTCGCTGTTTATTGCGGGTCCGCTTTGGGTTATATGGAAACGCCACAAGGCCAAAAAAGCTGCCGCAAAGAAAAAATAAGATATAAACAAAACCGCCGTACGGCTGAGGCTCAAGCCTGCCGTACGGCGGTTTTTCTTTTTGTTTAATACTCCGTTATGCCTTCGTATACAAGAACGGCGTCGCCCGTAAGAATAATTCTTTCGTCGGTGTAATTTACAATAAGGTCTCCGCCCTTTACCTTGACGGTTATGTCCTCGCCCTTGGGGCAAAGACCTTTTTTAACCGCCGCCGCAACAGCGGCGCAGGCGCCTGTTCCGCAGGCATAGGTTTCGCCGTTTCCTCTTTCGTAAACACGCATTTTAAGCATATTTGTATTAACAACACGCACAAACTCGGTGTTTATGCGTTCGGGGAATATCGGTGCGTTCTCAAACAGAGGTCCTATCGCTTCTATATCTATTGCGTCGATGTTGTCGCAGAACACTACACAATGCGGATTCCCCACATTCACGCAGGTTATATTATAGCATTTTCCGCCGACGGTTAAGGGGTAATCGTTAATTTGCTCCGAATTTACCGTAGAGGGAAGATTTTTTGCGGAGAAATCCGCTTTGCCCATATCCGCCGAGGCAAGCGTGACCTTGCCGTCGGACATATAAAGCTTTAGCTCCTTTATTCCGCTTGCCGTTTCAATAACCGCAGTGTCGCCCGTAATAAAGCCGTTGTCATAAAGGAATTTTGCGGCACAGCGAATACAGTTGCCTGCCATTTTTCCCTCCGAGCCGTCACGGTTGTATATCCGCATTTTAGCGTCGGCAACCTTTGAATCCTCAATCAAAACTATGCCGAAGCCGCCTACGCCCTTATGCCTGTCGCAAAGGCTTATGCAAAGCGATTCGGGGCAGGTGACGGAGTTGTCAAAATTCTCTATGAAAATATAATCGTCGCCCGTGCCCTGCATTTTTGCGAATTTAAGCGTTTTGCGTGATTTTCGCATATTGTTTATATCCACAAGCTCGGTGTTTTCTTCGCTGTACCTGCTTGCGATTATATCCGCAAGCGCATTTGCCGTGTCAAGCGAGGTAAGGCAGGGGATTGAGAGCTGTAATGCCTTGCGGTGAAGCGCAATATAGTCGTCAACCGTTGAGTCCATCAATGCGCCGGTATAAATTATATAGCTTATATCGCCGCTTTCAAGGAGCGCAAAGGCGTTGTCGCTTTCCTTTATGCCGCCGACCTCGGTTACGGAAATACCGAGCATTTTTATAGACTGTGCGGTTTCGGGTGTTGCATAAAGCTTGAATTTTAAATCATACAGCTTTTTGGCGAGCGACAAAACCTCCTGCTGATCGTGCGTGTCAACGCTTAAAAGTACGCCCGTATCGCCGCCGGTAAGAGATGATTTGCATTTAAGACCGGCAGAGGTAAGCCCCTTGAAAAGCGCTTCCTCAAGCGTTTTGCCGATTCCGAGAACCTCGCCTGTCGATTTCATCTCAGGACCCAAGTATGAGTTTACATCACTCAGCTTTTCAAATGAGAAAACAGGCACCTTAACCGCAAAATACGGCGGCGTTTTGTGAAGTCCCGTACCGCAGCCTATTTCTTTAAGCGTTGCCCCTGTCATAACACGGGAGGCTATATCCACCATAGAAACGCCTGTTACCTTGCTGATATACGGAACCGTCCTTGAAGCACGGGGATTTACTTCTATTACATAAAGCTCGTTGTTGTAGATAAGATACTGTATGTTTACAAGACCCTTTGTGCCGAGAGCAAGCGCTAATTTTTGCGAGCAGTCAACTATACGCCCCATCATTTTATCATTAATGCTGTACGGGGGATATACGGCGATGGAGTCTCCGCTGTGGACTCCGGCACGCTCAATGTGCTGCATAACGCCCGGAATCAGAACATCACAGCCGTCCGAAATAACATCCACTTCAAGCTCCTTGCCCGGCATATATTTGTCCACAAGCACGGGATTGTCTATGCCGCCCGACAGGATGCGTTCCATATATATCCGCACCTCGTCCGCATTGTGGACTATCTTCATATTCTGACCGCCTATTACATAGGATGGGCGCAAAAGTACGGGATAGCCTAAGGCTTCGGCGGCGTTTAACGCCTCATCCAAGGTATTTACGCCAAAGCCCTTCGGGCGTTTGATGCCGAACCGCTCAAGCAAGGCGTCAAAGCGTTCCCTGTCCTCCGCCAAATCGATTCCCTCTGCCGAGGTGCCCAAAATATTTATGCCGTTTTCACTCAAGAATTTTGTAAGCTTAATGGCTGTTTGTCCGCCGAAAGCGACAACCACTCCCACAGGCTTTTCCACCCGTATAATGTTCATTACATCCTCTTCGCAAAGCGGCTCGAAATATAGTCGGTCTGCGGTGTCATAATCGGTCGATACGGTCTCGGGGTTGTTGTTTACGATAACAACATCATAGCCGAGGCTTTTGAGCGTCCAGACGCAGTGAACGGACGAATAGTCGAACTCTATACCCTGACCTATTCTGATAGGCCCCGAACCCAAGACCATAATTACGGGCTTGCCGCTGCGCTTGAACGGGCGGGACTCGCACTCTCTGCCCACCGCAGAGTAAAAATAGGGAGTAACCGCGTCAAATTCCGCGCCGCAGGTATCAACCATTTTGTATGAGTAGTGAAGTTCGGGTAAAACGGCGGCGCCCGAAAGCCTTTTTAAAGCGCCGTCGGTATAACCGAGCCGTTTACCCTTAAAGTAAAGCTCGTCCGTAATACCGTTCTTTATTTCGTTTTCGAAATTTGCAAGCTTTAAAAGCTTATACAGGAAAAACTCATCTATTCTTGTAATGCTGTGTATTTCTCTTACCGTAATTCCGCTTTTAAGTGCCTCGAAAACCGTGAAAAGGCGGCGGTCATCAGTTTCCTTCAGCCTTTCCCTTACAGGCTTGTCGGAAAGCGGAGCGGCGTTTAAGGTGTCAAGCGATATTTCCGCACCCCTTACCGCTTTCATAATACCCTCTTCAAAGCTTTCGGCAATAGCCATTACCTCGCCGGTCGCTTTCATTTGCGTTCCGAGTGTTCTCGGGGCGCCTGCAAACTTTTCAAACGGCCATTTGGGCAGTTTTACAACAACATAGTCAAGAGCCGGCTCAAAGCAGGCACAGGTCTTTCCCGTAATGTCATTTGTAATTTCGTCAAGCGTATATCCGAGGGCAATTTTTGTGGTTATCTTCGCAATCGGATAACCCGTAGCCTTAGACGCTAAAGCCGATGAACGGGAAACACGGGGGTTTACCTCGATTACGGCGTAGTCAAAACTGTCGGGCGAGAGCGCAAACTGGCAGTTACAGCCGCCCACAATACCGAGAGCGGTTATAATGTTAAGCGCCGCACTGCGGAGCATTTGATACTCTTTGTCCGATAATGTAAGCGCAGGGGCGACGACAATGCTGTCGCCCGTGTGTATGCCTACGGGGTCAAAGTTTTCCATACTGCACACGGCTATAACATTGCCTGCGGAGTCACGCATTGTCTCAAATTCAATTTCTTTCCAGCCGAAAATATATTTTTCAACCAATATCTGCGTAATGGGGGAGGCGTCAAGTCCTGTTTTGGCTATTACTTTAAGCTCCTCGGCGCTGTACGCAACGCCGCCGCCGGCGCCGCCCAATGTAAATGCGGGTCGCACTATAACGGGATAGCCTATTTTATCCGCGATTTGAAGTGCGGTATTTATATCATTCGCAATGTCCGAGGGTATGGTAGGCTCGCCTATTTCTTCCATTGTTTCCTTGAAAAGCTGACGGTCCTCGGCTTTGTCAATGGCTTCGGCGTTTGTACCGATAAGACGGACATTGTTTTCTTCCAAAAATCCGTCCTTGTCAAGCTGCATAGCTATGGTAAGTCCCGTCTGACCGCCTAAGGACGCTAAAAGACTGTCGGGCTTTTCCTTTAAAATAATGCGCTTGACCGTTTCCTCGGTGAGCGGCTCTAAATATATTTCGTCCGCAAGGGCTTTGTCGGTCATTATTGTGGCGGGGTTGGAGTTTACAAGCACAACATTAACGCCGGCTTCCTTTAAAATGCGGCACGCCTGCGCTCCCGCATAATCAAACTCCGCCGCCTGACCGATAACTATGGGGCCTGAGCCTATTACCATTACTTTTCTTATGTTACTGTCAAGCGGCATTTATTTTTCCTCCATAAGTCCTATAAAGCGGTCAAACAAAAAAGCGGTATCACGGGGACCCGAACACGCTTCGGGGTGAAACTGCACCGAAAAAGCGTTTATTTCGGGATAATCTATACCCTCACAAGTGCCGTCGTTGGCGTTAATAAAGCTGATTTTACCGCTTTTTATGCTGTCAGATACCACGGCATAGCCATGGTTTTGACTTGTAATATATGTTCTTTTACCGTCTGTTTCCTTGACCGGCTGGTTTACTCCTCTGTGTCCGTATTTAAGCTTTTCGGTACGGGCGCCGAGCGAGATAGCCAAAAGCTGATGACCGAGGCAGATTCCGAATATCGGCACATTACCGGCAAGCTTTTTAATCTCATTTATTTCGTAAACATTTTCCGCGGGATCTCCCGGTCCGTTGGAAAGCATAATACCGCCGGGCTTAAGGGATAAAATTTCCTCTGCCGATGCGGACGCCGGAACAAGCGTGACACGGCAGTCACGCTTTACAAGCTCTCTTATAATATTGCGCTTTGCGCCGTAATCGATAAGTACCACGCTGTATTTGCCGTTTTCATTATAAACACGGGGTTCCTTTACGGTAACGCTCTCTACGGCTTTTACAATTTTATAGTTCTTGATAAAATCCAAACTATCGGGAACTTCATCTGCCACGGCGGCGTTCATAACGCCCTTTTCCCTTATTCTTTTTGTAACGGCTCTTGTGTCAATTCCGCAAATACCGGGTATTCCCTTTTCCTTTAAAAAGGCGTCAAGCGTTTTTTGCATTCGGAAGTTAGAGGGATTATCGCAAACCTCCTGTACCGCATATGCCTTAACGGAGCAGTCACCCTCGAAATCCTCTTCGATTATTCCGTAATTTCCGATAAGCGGAAAGGTCTGAAGTACTATCTGACCGAAATAGCTTTCGTCGGTAAGTGTTTCAATGTATCCGCACATACCCGTTGTAAAAACAAGCTCACCTACCGCGGTTTTGTCCGCTCCGAACGCCTTGCCCTCAAAGACCGTGCCGTCCTCTAAAATTAAATATCTCTTCATTTTGTCAACCTAAAGTTGCCGCCATAACGGCTTTTATTGTGTGCATACGGTTTTCCGCCTCGTCAAACACTACCGATTGCGGAGATTCAAACACACCGTCGGTAACCTCGAAGGCAGGCATATTGAACTTTTCACCCATTTCCTTGCCGATGCCTGTTTTATGATCGTGGAAAGCGGGAAGACAGTGCATAAATATTGCGGTGTCTTTGGCGTTTGCCATTATTTTTTCGTTTACCTGATAGGGGGAAAGCGCCTGTATGCGCTCCTCCCAAACCTCAACCGGCTCGCCCATAGAAACCCAGACATCCGTGTAAATTACATCCGCATTTGTGGCGGCTTTTACGGGGTCTGTTTCAAACTTAAGCTCGGCGCCGCTGGTTTTGGCTATCTCCTTGCAGGTGTTTATAAGCTCCTTGTCGGGGAAATAGCCCTCGGGCGCGCAGGCGGTGAAATTAAGCCCCATTTTGGCGCAGCCCACCATTAGCGAATTACCCATATTGTAACGGGCGTCTCCCATATAAACAAAGTTTACGCCTTTAAGCTTTCCGAAATGCTCTTTTATTGTAAGGAAATCGGCTAATATCTGCGTGGGGTGGAATTCGTTTGTAAGTCCGTTCCAAACGGGTACTCCGGCGTATTTTGCCAGCTCCTCCACAATTTCCTGCCCGTAGCCGCGGTACTCGATGCCGTCAAACATTCTGCCCAAAACCCTTGCGGTGTCGGCAATGCTTTCTTTTTTGCCTATCTGCGAGCCTGTCGGGTCAAGGTATGTTACCCCCATTCCGAGATCGTGCGCCGCAACCTCAAAACTGCAACGGGTTCTTGTGCTTGTTTTTTCAAATATAAGCGCAATATTTTTACCGCTGCAAAGCGTATGCGGTATACCGGCTTTCTTTTTGTATTTAAGCTCCGCCGCAAAATCAATAAGACAGGCTATTTCCTCTGCCGAAAAATCAAGCAGCTTTAAAAAGCTTTTTCCCTTTAAATCCATTTTTACACCTCACAAGCTTTCTTTAATATTTGTATTCCTTTTTTTAGCAGGCTGTCGGGTATGTTAAGTGCCGGCAACAGCCGTATTTTGTTCTTTGCTTTTATTACAAGAACTCCGTTTTCAATACATTCGTTTATTATTTGATTGGCGTCCTTTTCGGTTTCTATGCCTATCATAAGACCTAACCCTGAAACGGATTTAACGCCGTCGGTGCCGTTTAGCTCGTCAAAAATATATTTTGACTTGCGGCTGACTTCCGCTAACAGCTTTTCGTCAATTCTGTTTATAATGTTAAGCGCTCCTGCGCACACCGCAGGGTTTCCCCCGAAAGTAGAACCGTGAGAACCGGGAGAAAAAACATCCTTTACCTTTTCGCCAAGCAATGTGGCGCCTATCGGCAGTCCGCCGCCCAAGCCTTTTGCGGTTGTTACAATATCGGGGGCAATTCCGTAATTCATATAAGAATAAAGCTTGCCCGTTCTGCCGTTGCCTGTTTGCACCTCGTCAATAATTAAAAGAATATCTTCTTTTTTTGCTATTTCGGCGGCTTTCTTTACAAATTCGGCGTCAAGAGGCATAACTCCGCCCTCGCCCTGCACGCACTCAAGCATAATTGCGGCGGTTTTGTGTGCTTTAACCGTGCTTTCAAGGTCTTGTATGTTGTTAGCCTCGGCATAACAAAAGCCCTCGGTAAGAGGTAAAAAGTCCTTGTGAAAAACCTCCTGCCCCGTTGCGGCAAGGGTGGTTACGGTTCTGCCGTGAAAGCTGTTTTTAAGGGTTATTATTTCGTAATAATCTTTCCCTTTTTTCTCCGCGGCGTATTTGCGCGCCGACTTTATGGCGCACTCGTTGGCCTCCGCTCCCGAGTTTGAGAAAAATACCTTTTTAAACCCTGTTCTCTCGCACAAAACTTTTGCAAGCTCTGTTTGGGGCGCGGTGTAATAGAGGTTTGAGGTGTGCTGAATTTTGCCTAACTGCTCCGTTACGGCGCTTACCCATTCGCTGTCCGCCGCGCCGAAGGTGTTGACCGCAATACCTGTCGCAAGGTCTATGTATTCTTTTCCGTTTTCGTCAAACAGCAAAGAGCCCTTGCCGCCTGTTATAACAACGGGGAAACGCGCGTATGTATTTGCAATATATTTGCTGTCGTTTTCTTTAACGTTCATCATTCTTATCCTTTGTTACCATTGTTCCCGCACCCTCGTCGGTAAGGGTTTCAATAAGCAGTGCGTGGGGAACGCGCCCGTCCATAATAATAACCTTTTTAACGCCCTTGTGTATGGCGTCTATACAACATTCTACTTTGGGTATCATTCCGCCAGAAATTATGCCGCTTTTTTCAAGCTCCTCCGCCTCTTCGATATCAATGCAGGGAATAAGCGAGGATGGTTCGTCCTTATCCTTTAAAATGCCCGAAATATCGGTCATTGTGATAAGTCTTTCGGCATTCATAGCTCCCGCTATGCAGGCGGCGGCGGTATCGGCGTTTATGTTGTAGATGTTACCTTTCATATCGCACCCCACGGTTGAAACAACGGGTATGTAATCATGGCTTAAAAGGTCAAATATAGGCTCAACATTGACCTTTGTGATACTTCCTACAAAGCCGAGCCGTTCGTCCTTTACCTCGGCTTCTATCAAATGTCCGTCCATACCCGAAATTCCCATAGCCTTGCCGCCCTTTACCTCAAGCAGATTTACAAGGCTTTTGTTAATCTTTCCGGCAAGCACCATTTGCACAACCTCGGCAGTCTCTTTGTCGGTAACCCTCAGTCCGTCCACAAAAACCGATTCCTTGCCTATTTTTTTAAGCGTTTCGGTAATTTCGGGTCCTCCGCCGTGAACCAGCACCACCTTTACCCCTATAAGGGATAAAAGCACAATGTCCTCCATTACCTGCTGCTTTAATTCCTCGTTTACCATAGCATTGCCGCCGTACTTTATAACCACGGTTTTTCCGTAGTATTTTTGAATGTAAGGAAGCGCCTGCGTCAGAACCTCGGCTCGCTGGGCATTTGTTAAGTTGACTGACATATTTTTCACCTCAGGTACGGTAGTCTCCGTTTATTTTAACATAATCGTATGTAAGGTCGCAACCCCACGCGGCAGAGGAATAATTGCCCGAGTTTAAGGAAACCGCAATTTCAATCTCATTTTCGAGCAAAATTTCCTTTGCCTTTTCCTCGCTGAAGGGTATGCCTGCGCCGTTTTTGCATACCGCAATCTCGCCCTTTGCCGATTTAAACGCAACATCTATTTTGTTTACATCAACCTCGGCACCCGAATAGCCTATGGCGCAAAGCACACGGCCCCAGTTGGCATCTGAGCCGAACATAGCCGCCTTTGTAAGTGAAGAGCATATAACCGATTTAGCAACCGTTTTTGCGGTTTTAAGGGTGTCGGCACCCTTAACGGTACACTCAATAAGCTTTGTGGCGCCCTCGCCGTCGCCCGCAATGCGGCGGCAAAGATAAACGTTTACGGTATTAAGAGCCTTCATAAAGCTGTCAAAATCCTCGCCCTCGGCGGTGATTTCGCTGTTCTCCGCCATACCGTTCGCAAGCACCGTTACCATATCGTTGGTGGAGGTGTCGCCGTCAATGCTTATCATATTAAAGGTTTCCTTAATATCGGTTGAGAGCGCTTTTTTAAGCATTTCGGGGCTTATGGCGCAGTCGGTCGTGATAAACACAAGCATTGTCGCCATATTAGGATGTATCATACCCGAGCCCTTGGCAATTCCGCCTATTTTGCAGGTCTTGCCGCCTATTTCAAAACTTACGGCTATTTCTTTAATCTTTGTGTCGGTGGTCATAATGCCCTCGGCGGCGTCCTCACTGCCGTTTGCCGACAGCGATTTAACAAGGCTCGGTATTCCGTTTTTAATGGGGGTAATATCAAGCGGCTGACCGATAACGCCCGTTGACGCCACAACTATATCGTCGGGGGATATTTTTAATTCTTTTCCGAGCAACTCGCAGGTCTGCTCGGCTATTTCTATGCCGTTTGCGTTGCAGGTGTTGGCGTTGCCGCTGTTGCATATAACCGCCCGTGCGTAGCCGTCCCGCAAATGCGCCTTTGTAACGGTAAGCGGCGCGCCCTTTACAAGGTTTGTTGTGTAAACCGCCGCCGCGGAAGCCTTTTTCTCGCTTACAATAAGGGCTAAATCGCGCTTTGTACGGTTTTTCCTTATTCCGCAGTGTATTCCGCCGGCGGTAAAGCCCTTTGCGGCGCAAACGCCGCCTTTTATAAATTCCATAATATCATTCCTCTTATTCTGGCTTACCTATGTTTAGTCCCTCGGTTTCGGGAAGTCCCAAAACAATATTCATACATTCTATTGCCGCACCCGAAGCGCCCTTGCCTAAATTATCATACCGTGAAATAAGCAGTATTCTTTCATCATTTCCGGCAACGGATATTTCCATACTGTCCTTGCCCGACAGCTTATTTGCCGCAATAAAGCCGTTTTCATCGGCATTTTCGGCATAGCTTACTATCGGACCCGTGTATTTTTGCTTGTAAATTTTTTTAATATCGTCGGCACTGCCGTTTATCATACTGTCAAAAATCGGAACGGTAACGGTCATACCGCTGTAAAAGTCGGCGACGACGGGGGAGAACACGGGATAATTTTCAATTCCCGTAACGGCGGACATTTCGGGCAGGTGCTTGTGCGTTTGCCCAATGCCGTACTGACGGGGCGAGGAAAGCAGAATATCACGATTTTCGCCCTCGTACTCGGCAATCATTTTTTTGCCGCCGCCGCTGTAACCAGTCACCGAAAAGCAGGAAAGCAGGGCGCTTTTTTCTATTATACCGTTTTCTATAAGCGGATAAATTAAGGATATAAATCCGCTTGCGTGACAGCCGGGAACGGCTATCCTCTTTGAAGCGGCAATTACGGCTTTACGCCCCGGTGATAATTCGGGGAAACCGTATACCCAACCCTTTGCGGTTCTGTGTGCCGTTGAGGTATCTATTATAACGGTATCTTCGTTTTCGCAAAGCGAAACGGATTCCCTTGCTGCGTCATCGGGCAGGCACAAAAAGGCAATATCCGCATTGTTTATTGCGTCCTTTCTGGCGCTTTTGTCCTTGCGGTTTTCTTCACTCAGTTTTAAAAGCTCTATATCCTTTCGGTTTTCCAGTCTTTCGTATATCCGCAGTCCCGTTGTTCCGGCACTGCCGTCAATAAACACCTTTTTCATTTAAAAACTCCGTTATGAATTTAATTTGCTCCGATACCGAACTTTTACCCGTTCCGCCTGCCGAAATACGCTTTGAAACGCAGGTTTCAAGCGATATTTCATTATAAAGGTCATTATCAAACAGGCTGTCAAGCTCCTTGTATTTCTCTATGGGAACATTGTCAAGCACAAGACCGTTTTCAACGCAGTAGGCAACGATTTCGCCCACCTCTTTATAGGCGGTTCTGAACGGCACGCCCTTTTTAACGAGATAATCAGCGAGATCCGTGGCGTTTATAAAGCCCTTGCCTGCCGCCTTATACATATTGTCTGGCAGAGTTTTCATTGTTTCTACCATAGGCGCAAACACTTCAAGACACATTTTAACGGTGTCTACTGCGTCAAAAAGCGCCTCCTTGTCCTCTTGCATATCTTTGTTGTATGCAAGCGGCAAGCCCTTAAGGGTTGTAAGCAGTCCCATCAGGTCGCCGTACACTCTGCCTGTTTTGCCGCGCACCAATTCCGCCATATCGGGGTTTTTCTTTTGCGGCATAATGCTTGAACCCGTGGTATAGCTGTCGTCGAGCTCTACAAACTTAAATTCCCAAGAAGACCAGAGTATTATTTCCTCGGAAAAACGAGAAAGGTGCATCATAAGAATGGAAAACGCGCTTAAAAGCTCAAGACCGAAATCCCTGTCCGAAACGCCGTCAATGCTGTTAAGCGATATGCCCGTAAAGCCTAAATGCTCGGCTTCAAAATAACGGTCGGTATCATATGTGGTGCCTGCAAGAGCGCAGGAGCCTATCGGGCACTGGGAAATCATCCGTTTTTTTGCGTCGGCAATTCTTTCAAAATCGCGCTTTAACATAAACGCATAGGTTAAAATGTGGTGCGCAAAGGTTATCGGCTGTGCGCGCTGTAAGTGGGTGTAGCCCGGCATTATAACGTCGGTGTTCTGCTTTGCCTTTTCGGTTATAACCGAAATAAGCTTTAAAATAAGCCCGCCTATTTCCTCGCATTCGTCCGACATATACATTCTTACGTCAAGCGCCACCTGGTCGTTACGGCTTCTCGCGGTGTGAAGTCTTTTGCCCGAGTCGCCTATTCTTTCGGTAAGCTTTTCCTCAATAAACATATGTATATCTTCGGCGTCGCCCGAAAGCGGAAGCGTGCCGTTTTCTATATCCTTTAAAATGCCCGAAAGCCCTTTTATGATCTCGGCTTTTTCCTCTTCGGTTATTATTTTTTTGTCACCGAGCATTTTTGCGTGCATAACAGAGCCGGTAATATCCTGCTTATACATACGGTTATCAAAGTGAAACGAAGAATTAAAATCGTCTGCCTGCTTGTCAAGCGCCTTTTTAAAGCGCCCTGCCCACATTTTTGCCATTTTTTGCACTCCTATGAATAATGGTATATGCCGTCCGTATAATCGGGCGGCATAGTTTTTTATTTTGATTGGAAAGTCTTTTTCGCCACACTCAGTTCAGTCCGTTTTTTGCCTTCATTTTTGCGTAAACGCTCGTCGGCAGACCGTAAAGGTTTATAAAGCCGGTAGCGTCGGACTGGTTGTAAACATCGTCTTCGTCGAATGTGGCTATTTCGGGGTCATAGAGCGAATACGGAGAGGAAACTCCCGCATTTATCATATTGCCCTTGTAAAGCTTTAATTTAACATCACCCGTAACAGTCTCCTGCGTTGTCTTAACAAAGGAAAGTATAGCCTTTGTAAGAGGGGAGAACCACTGTGCGCTGTAAACCAAGTCCGCAAGCTTTTGAGCCACAAGTGCTTTGTAATGAGAGGTTTCCTTATCAAGGCAAAGGGTTTCAAGCACCTTGTGCGCCTTGTAGAGAATAGCGCCGCCGGGAGTCTCGTACACGCCGCGGCACTTCATACCCACAAGCCTGTTTTCAACTATATCAAGCAGTCCTATACCGTTTTCGCCGCCAAGCTTATTAAGCGTTTCCACAAGTTCAACAGCGCCCATTTCCCTGCCGTTTACCGCAGTCGGCAGACCCTTTTCAAAGTGGAGCGTTACATAGGTCGGCTTGTCGGGAGCCATTTCAGGGGAAACGCCCATTTCAAGAAAGCCCTCTTTATTATAAAGCGGCTCGTTTTTCGGATCCTCAAGGTCAAGCCCCTCATGCGATAAATGCCAGATGTTCTTATCCTTTGAATAATTGGTTTCACGGTTTATTTTAAGCGGAACATTATGGGCCTCGGCGTATTCGATTTCCTCCTCCCTTGACTTTATGCTCCACTCACGCCACGGGGCAATTATTGTAATATCGGGTGCAAATGCTTTAATAGCAAGTTCAAACCTTACCTGATCGTTGCCCTTGCCCGTGCAGCCGTGGCAGATAGCGTCCGCACCCTCGGCAAGTGCTATTTCGGCAATTCTTTTAGCAATAGGAGGACGGGCGAATGCGGTACCTAACATGTAATCCTCATAAAGAGCGTCCGCCTGAACGCAGGGGAAAACATAATCCTCCAAAAATTCCTTGGTAAGGTCTTCTATGTATACCTTGGAAGCACCGGTCTTAAGTGCTTTTTCCTCAAGACCGTCAAGCTCGCTTGCCTGACCGACATTGCCCGATACCGCAATTATTTCGGGATTGTTATAATTCTCTTTCAACCAGGGAATAATAATTGAGGTGTCAAGTCCGCCGGAATATGCCAGAACGACTTTTTTAATTTCTTTTTTATTCATTTTACATTCCTCCAAATGCATATTTATTTGTTTTGTTGCATAAAGTATAGCATACAATGAATAAATATGCAATAGTTTTTTAAAAATTTTTTTCTTTTCGTGCTTTTAAACCAATAAAGAACGGTATCGGATATTGTTTTGGGCATTTTGGTGCATACATTGCCCTATATAATATATGTGTATTTGCCACGCCGATGTTAAATATGCACAAACATAAAAAGGCGTTTTAGGACATTTTTATTAAATGTCGGAAAATTGCTTTAATCTGAAAAAGTAAGCTTGACAAGCGTAAACCTGTGTGATAAAATGAGTGCAATCAAACAGGGAGGCGAAAACTTATGTATAATTTCAGTTCAAAAAGTTCATATACTAAGTCAACAGATGCAGCTTGTGCACCTGCGTTTTCGTCTGCTTTCAATATGCATTTTATCTCGGACACTGCCGTTTGCGCAGTGTCTCTTTTCATAATTAGCATAATTATTCGTCTACAGGTCGTCCTCGGACGACTTATTAGAGTAAAAAATAATGCGTGTGTGAAAAGCATACCGGTTTGTTAAGGCCGGAAAGAGCAGGGATAAAATTAAAGGTTCTCGCTTGACTTTGCTTTTCATAAAGCAAGGTCATTTTTAATTTAGGTGTTTTTCAGTCAGTCCTAATGAGGCAGGCTGTTAAATATAAAAAAATCTTTGAAAGAGGTTGTTTAAAATGAAAAAATTTGTAAGAGTCATGAGTGCAGCAGTGTCTGCCGCTCTCGTTCTTACCGCTATGGCCGGCTGTGGCTCAAAGGACAGCGGTAGTTCGGACGGCAAGATCAAGGTCGGCGGAATAGGACCGATAACCGGTGCCGCCGCAATTTACGGTCAGGCAGTTAAAAATGCAGCCGAGATTGCCGTTGAGGAAATCAACGCTAAGGACGATACCGTAAAATTCGAGTTTAAATTCGAAGACGACGAAAACGATCCCGAAAAGTCCGTCAATGCTTACAACAAGCTTAAGGACTGGGGTATGCAGGTCCTTATGGGTACTGTTACCACAAAGCCTTGTATCGCAGTTTCCACCGAGACCAATGCGGATAAGATATTCCAGTTCACACCGTCCGCTTCTTCTACCGATGTTATAGGCGGTCAGCCCGATAAGGACGGCAATGTTACCATTCAGCGTAAGGACAATGTGTTCCAGATGTGCTTTACCGACCCGAACCAGGGCGTAGCTTCTGCCGAATATATCAAAGAGCAGAACCTCGGAACCAAGATCGCCGTTATATACAACAACGGTGACGCTTATTCAACCGGTATCTATCAGAAGTTTGACGCCGAAGCTAAAAAGCTCGGTCTTGAAATCGTAAGCGTTACAACCTTCCCGGATGATACCAACAGCGACTTCTCCGCGCAGCTTAACGACGCTAAGGACAAGGGTGCGGACCTTCTCTTCCTGCCCATCTACTATACTCCGGCATCGCTTATCTTAACTCAGGCTGCCAAGATGAATTACAAACCCAAATTCTTCGGCGTTGACGGTATGGACGGCATACTCACGGTTAAGAACTTCGACACCAAGCTTGCGGAAGATGTAATGCTCTTAACTCCTTTCACCGCAGATGCGGCTGACGAAAAGACACAGAACTTTGTTAAGAAGTACAAAGAGAAATTCGGCGATACTCCGAACCAGTTTGCGGCAGACACATATGACTGCATCTATGCTCTCTATGAGGCTTGCAAGGCTAAAAACATCACTTCCGACTCTAAGGCGGCAGACATCTGCGCAGCTCTTACCGAGCAGTTCACAGATTCTTCCTTCAAGTTTGACGGTCTTACCGGCACAGGTGTGACATGGGCTAAATCCGGCGAGGTTTCCAAGTCTCCTAAGGGCATGGTAATCAAGGACGGCAAATATGTCGGAATGGATAAATAATCAGAACAAAAGTTAATTCCGAAAAGCGGGGTTGAGCTTCAACCCCCTTTTCCTGTTTTTAAAAAGGGGTGTAAGCAATGACTTTGATTTCCAACTTGATAAACGGAATAAGTCTCGGAAGCGTTTACGCCATAATTGCTCTGGGTTACACCATGGTTTACGGAATAGCAAAGATGCTCAACTTCGCTCATGGTGATGTTATTATGGTGGGTGCGTACATTTCCTACATATGTACGACCTCTTTAGGCGTTCCTGCGCTGATTTCGATACTTATTTCAATGGCTGTTTGTACGATACTCGGTATAATGATTGAAGGACTTGCTTATCGTCCTCTCAGAAAGGCTTCGTCATTGGCCGTACTTATAACCGCCATAGGCGTAAGCTATTTTCTGCAAAATGCCGCCCTTATTATATGGGGCAGTACTCCGAGGGCGTTTACCTCGGTGGTGCCGTTTAAATCAATTTCCTTATTTAACGGACAGCTTACCATTACTCCCGAGTCGCTTGTTACAATAGCGGCGTGCGTGGTAATAATGGTATTCCTCACGCTCTTTACCAAAAAGGGGAAAATGGGTAAGGCTATGCGTGCCGTTTCCGAGGATAAGGATGCGGCGCTTTTAATGGGTATAAACACAAACCGTACAATTTCTATGACCTTTGCAATAGGCAGCGCGCTTGCTGCGGTAGCCGGCGTGCTCCTTTGTTCTGCCTATCCGGTGCTTATTCCTACCACAGGTTCAATGCCCGGTATCAAGGCGTTTACGGCGGCGGTTTTCGGCGGTATAGGTTCTATCCCCGGAGCTATGATAGGCGGTATATTGCTCGGAATAATCGAAATATTCGGCAGAGCTTATATTTCCACACAGCTTTCCGATGCAATAGTTTTCTCCGTGCTTATAATAGTACTCCTTGTTAAGCCCACGGGCTTGCTCGGCAAAAAGATTACGGAAAAGGTGTGAGGTGGTTTAAATGAGTATTGCTTCTAAATATAAAGGCTTAAGTAAATACGCCCGCACCAACATAAAAACCTACGGTCTTGTTATAATACTTTTCGCGGTGCTTTTCCCGCTTTCAAACGCAGGACTGATCAGCTATTCCATAACCGGTCAGCTGGTTCCGATATGCACATACATAGTTATGGCAATATCCCTGAACCTCACTGTCGGAATATTGGGCGAACTGTCGCTCGGTCATGCCGGATTTATGAGCATAGGTGCTTTTACAGGTGCGATTTTGTCGGCTTCTCTTCAGGGCAAGATAGGCTCAGACCCTGTGATACTTTTGCTTGCGATAATTGCCGGCGGTATTCTTGCCGGTATGGCGGGATGTCTTATAGGTATACCGGTTCTCCGTCTTTCGGGAGACTATCTTGCGATAGTTACTCTTGCGTTCGGCGAAATAATAAAGAATATAATCAACTGTCTTTATGTGGGTATTGATTCAAACGGACTTCATGTTAATATGAAAGACGCCGCAAGCCTCGGAATGAAGGGCGGCAGAATCATACTCAACGGTCCGCAGGGTGCTGTCGGTATAAATAAGATAGCAAGCTTTACTGCAGGTTTTATACTTATACTGTTTACACTGTTTATAGTAATAAATCTTATATACAGCCGTTCGGGCCGTGCGATAACAGCTATAAGGGATAACAGAATAGCCGCCGAATCTGTGGGCATAAGCATAACAAAGTATAAGCTTATCGCTTTCATCACATCTGCGGCGCTTGCGGGTATGGCAGGTGCGCTTTACGCCCTCAATTTCTCGGCTGTTGCCGCTGAAAAGTTCAACTTTAACACATCTATACTTATACTTGTGTTCGTGGTACTCGGCGGTATGGGCAATATCTTTGGTACGATAATCGCTACGGCACTGCTTTATATGCTGCCTGAGTTTTTGCGTGATGTGGGCGACTTCCGTATGCTTATTTACGCAATACTGCTTATTGCGGTTATGCTGCTTACAAACAGCTCGAAAGCAAAGCTTATGGTAGAAAACGCAAAGCTTAAATTACGCGGAATTTTACGCAAAAACAACAACGGGGAGGTAGGCTCAAATGGATAAAATGGTTCCTTATCCGTCGGGAGCGATAGTTCCCGAGCGTGATGTTGACAAACGCCCCGTGCTTGAAACCCATCATCTGGGAATAGATTTCGGCGGTCTTACCGCGGTTGACGAGTTTTCGCTTACCGTCGGAAAAACCGAGATTGCGGGACTTATAGGTCCTAACGGCGCCGGAAAAACAACCGTGTTCAACCTTATAACCAATGTGTATCAGCCTACCAGGGGAACGATTATGCTTAACGGCAAATCGACCGCAGGCAAAAATACATCACAGGTGAACCGTATGGGAATTGCCCGTACATTTCAGAATATACGGCTTTTTTCCAATATGTCGGTGCTTGATAATGTAAAGGTGGGTCTTCATAATTCGACCAAAGAAGGCTTTTTTGCCTCGGTAACGCATCTGTTCGGTTACGGTAAAGCCGAAAAAACCGCAGACGCAAGAGCGCTTGAATTACTCGATTTCTTCTCAATGGCGGATTTGGCAAACGAGGAAGCAGGCTCGCTCCCTTACGGCGCGCAGAGAAGACTTGAAATAGTAAGAGCACTTGCGACAAATCCGAGCATAATACTGCTTGATGAGCCTGCCGCAGGTATGAATCCCTCGGAAACTGCCGAGCTTATGGAAAATATCCGCCGTATAAGGGATACTTTTGGTATTGCGGTAATGCTTATCGAGCATGATATGAACCTTGTTATGAATATATGCGAGGGCATATGCGTGCTTGACCACGGCAAAATTATCGCAAAGGGTACGCCGGATGAAATTAAATCCGACCCCAAGGTAATTGAGGCATACCTCGGAAAAAAGAAGGACAAGGAGGCTGACGGCAATGCTTAAGGTAGATGATATTAATGTTTACTACGGTAATATCCATGCGCTTAAGGGAATCTCGCTTGATGTAAACGAGGACGAGATAGTAGCTCTTATAGGAGCGAACGGTGCCGGAAAGTCCACAACGCTTAAAACAATTTCCGGACTTATGCATTCAAAAACCGGCAGTATTACCCTTATGGACGAGGACATTTCTCACACCGACGCTTATAAGCTTGTTTCAAAGGGATTGGCGCATGTACCCGAGGGAAGAAGAATTTTCCTGCAGATGACGGTACAGGAAAACCTTGAAATGGGCGCTTATACACAACCCGGCTATGTTAAGGACGGAATTGCCGATGTATTTAAAAGGTTCCCCCGTCTTAAACACCGTAAAAATCAGATTGCCGGCACGCTTTCGGGCGGCGAACAGCAGATGCTCGCTATGGGCAGGGCGCTTATGAGCAAGCCTAAGCTTTTAATGCTTGACGAGCCCTCGATGGGTCTTGCGCCGATACTGGTACAACAGATATTCGATATAATAAAGGAACTGCATGAAGCCGGAACGACTATTCTTCTCGTTGAACAGAATGCGGAAATGGCGCTTCAGATAGCCGACCGTGCTTATGTTCTTGAATCGGGCAGAATTACCCTTTCGGGTACAGGCAAGGAGCTTGCCGAGAGCGAGGCTATTAAAAAGGCGTATCTCGGCGGTTAATTTAGGTTTAACAATCACTTTCAAATAAATATAACGATTGCCGCAAGCGAAGAAAATCGCTTGCGGCAATCGTTTTTTTAAACAGACATTTTAAATTTAAAGGAAATATCCTTTTCGGAAAGCCTGTATTTTTCGGGCAACTGCGGACCGCAGGAATTTGAGCCTATACCCGATACTTTGTAATCGACCCTTACATATGTGCCGTCGGGGGCCGGTAATTCGTCGGTATGCTCTGCATTTGTTAACTGTTCTATACTGTGGTGCAGTACGGATATTTCCATGGTGTTTTCCGCCGAGAATTTAAGTGAATTTTCAATTTCTAAAACACGGCATCCGTAGTGGTTTCCGTGTTCCTGCGGACGGATATAGTTTACATACTCACGGTCCGCATCACTTTCGTGCCACGCCGTAATGCCGTGGTGGGTCATATCGCGGTAGCTGTCCATAGGACCGTTCCCGAAATACCTGAATTTTGAAGTGTCATACGGCATTTTAAACTCAAACCCAAGCCTTGGCAGCCATACAACATTATCCCGTATTTTACCGTCAAGACCTACCGAAACTTCGCCGTCGGCAAAAAATTCATAGCAAAGCGTGTAGTTAAAGAACGGTTTTCTTGAAACACCGGCGGCAGACATTGTAAACTCGGTGCGGCTACCGTTTATTTTGCAGGAATATACTTTGTTGAACACACAGTCAAAATTTTCACCCTGCCAGATGTTCGTTCTGTCCCACAATGCCTTTATATTGCGGTCATTGTCGGTAGTTGCTCTGAAATACGAAAGCTTCATAGGCGCTTCAAGCATTTCTTTGCCGTTTTTAATTATGCTTATAAAGGTTCCTGTTTGCTTTGAAAGCACATATTTAAAGCCTTCGCCCTCGGCTGTAATGTCGAATTCACTCTCCGTAACGGAAAGCGGTGCGGCGCTGTTTTCACCGTTTACAATTTTAACGGGCAGGCGTTCCTCAAGCGTAGCAAGCTCAAATCCGTCCGCATCGGTCATCTTAACGGTGACAAAACAGCCCAAACGGCAGGCTTCGGGAAGTGCCGCCGAAGGGGTGACCGAAAATTCGTCGCCCGGCTTTGTGTTTACCCTCACTATGCGGTCTTCAAGGCTTTCGCCGTCTGCCGTTACCGTATATTCAAATGTAAATCCATCGAAAGAGAGGAAGTCAAAGCAGTTTTTAAGCTTTAATGTGCCGTTATCCCACTTAATGCGGAACGGAGCGTAAGCGGCTTTAACCTCATATGAGCCTGATTTAAGACTTCTGTCCGCAAAAACCATACCGTCACAGCAGAAATTGCCGTCGTGCGTCAGTTCGCCCTCAAAATCTCCGCCGTATTTGGCTACGCCGTCAACCATAACCGCGTGGTCTGCCCACTCCCAGATACAGCCGCCTATAAGCTTTTTGTTTTCGTAAATTGCGTTCCAGTAGTCCCACATACCGCCCGGCCCGTTGCCCATGGCGTGGGCGTACTCGCACATAAATACGGGCTGTTTAATATTATCGTCCTTTGCCCATTTTTCAATAGTATCAACACCCGGATACATCATTGAAAATACATCGGTCTTTTCCTGACTGCCTGCTCTCGACGCATCCTCGCAGTGCGCAAGGCGTACCTTGTCACGGGCTTTAAGCCAGTCTATCTGCGCCGCCTGATTGGAATAATACGCACTTTCGTTACCTGTTGACCACATTATTACAGAGGTGTGTATCTTATCCCTCTCGTAAGTACGCTCTATGCGGTCTAAAAATTCCTTTTTCCACATTTCCTCGGCGCACGGCCAATCTCCGTTTTGCGGGTCAAAGCCGTAATCCGTGTTGGCAAAGCGGCGTGTAAAGCCGTGGGTTTCAATGTCGCACTCAAGTATAACATAAAAGCCCATTTCATCACAGTAATCAAGGAATTTAGGAGAGGGCGGATAGTGCGAGGTTCTGACCGTGTTGATATTAAGCTCCTTCATAAGCTTAAGGTCTCGCACATAGTCCTCCTCGCTCATAGTCCAACCTTTATAAGGGTCTGTATCGTGGTGGTTTACGCCCTTAAGCTTTACAGGCGTGCCGTTTATAAGCAGTTCGTAATCTGAAGATATTTTAATTGTGCGGAAGCCTATCTTTCTTGTTATAATTTCGCCTGCGGCATAAAGCTTTACCGTATAAAGCTTAGGCGTCTCGGCTGTCCATAAAAGCGGCTCGTTTACCGTAAATTCCGCTTTACAGCCCACCGAATCGCGCCTTTCAAGCAGAGTGTCACCGTCGTAAAGCTCGGCGGAAAATTCAGCGTCAGCCAGACAGAGTACGGTGTTACCCTCCGTTTTGATATCTATATCGAAAATATGACCGTGCGGACGGGAAAGCACATAAACATCCCTGAAAATTCCGTTAAAACGGAATGCGTCCTGATCCTCAATATAACTGCCGCAGCACCATTTTCTTACGTATACTCGGGCGGTATTTGTACCCGAACTTACAAATTCGGTTATATCGAATTCCGCCATTAAACGACTGCCCTGCGTTCTGCCGACATATTTGCCGTTTATGTAAAGTTCCGCTTCCGATGATACGCCCTCGAATACAAAATAAGTCTCAAGGCTTCCGTCCTCTATCTGAAAGCTGCGTTCGTAAACGCCTACGGGGTTTATATCCGGCACATAGGGCGGATCGCAGGGGAACGGATAGTTTATATTCGTGTAATTCGGGCTTTCGTATCCCTTTAACTGCCAGCAGGAGGGAACTTCAATAGTTTCCCATTCTTCTATATTCCCCACGCGGTCGCCGTTTTCAAAAAACGCAAAACGCCATTCGCCGTTAAGCATTATTTGTTTACAGCCGCTGTCCGGTATATACCAGCTTCTGCATTTAAGTCTGTTTTCGCTTGTTTTCTGTGGATTTTCGTAGGTACGCATAATACACCTCTTCGGATACTAAATTATTTTATAATAAGCCTTTTGATTTTTCCCAAAAACGGACGGAGAATTACACGCCAAAGGTATCTTAACGGATAGCTTATCCTGTTAAGAAACACATACGCCTTGTAGCCGGTGCTTTTTTGGCAGTCGATGTATTTGCCGTTTCGGTAAAACGCTTTAAGTACGCCGACTATATTTTCATCCTTTATGTCATATTCGTTTTTGAAAAGATTATCGCCCCTGATAACATATCCGTCATCCGTCACCTTAAGTATTCGGTGAAGAATAAATTTATCGTTGCCTTTTCTGTGGTAAAGGGGCACATCATTTTTTTTAAGCCTGCCGCTTGTGCGCTTAATGACGGCAATGTCCTTATGCTGTCTTAACATCGGGCGCATACTTATTCCCGCTGTAAGCACGGATATTTCTTCTTGTTCGCAAAGCGCCTGTGCGGCAGTTTTTAAGCTGTTTTGCGTCATCAGTCTATAACGCCCGACTGTTTTAGCTGTCCTAAAAAGTCCGAAACCGTGCGTTCGGCTTCTTCCCTTGTAACGCCGCTGTATTCGTTAAGAATGGCGTTTGTTATATCTTCCTGTGTAACATCGTTTTTAAGCATATTAAAAATGAAGGCGCCTGTGTCATTCATTTTTATAAAGCCGTTGAAACGGGCTAAATCGTCCCCGACCGCCACTGCTACCTTTTTGCCGGCAACATCATTCATAACAAAGTTGTATTTAAGCTTCATCTTGATTTTTCCTTTCGTCACCTAAAATTGCGTCATATGCGGTCTTTGCCGCAGATATATCCATATTACAGCATATTTTCCAAAGCCTTACCGAAGACAGTAATCGGTTAATAAGACCGAGAGTGCTTGCCGCCGCGGCAGGATTGTGCGGCATATAGACCTGATCGAAAATGCGGTTTACAATATCGTTTGCCGATACTTCGGTGCAGGAATTTTCATCCGCTCTTTCTATAAAGCAAAGATGCCGAAGACGGGTTCGTTCAGCAGAACCGAGACCCTCCTTACCGTTCCACGGCGTTCCGTAGGCATAGGGAATATTCGGTTCACCGTCAAAAAAGCGGATTATGGGTTTATCGCCGTTTATTATTTTAAGTCTGTCGCCGAGGAGCTTTTTCCATAAAAGAAGATGTGTTGTTTTTCCCGTGCCGCTGTGCGCCGCAAAGGCAATGCCCGTACCGCCGACATCGAAAACAGCCGAGTGAAGAACAAAGCAATTTCGTAGCGGCAGCCATTCCGCAATCTGCCTTAATATAGCGGAGCTTTCAGGATAAAAGTCATCCTGATTTTTCCATATCCGTTCGGGCGCAATGTTCTGTTCGTTTGTTACAACGCAAAGCTCCGGTTCTCCGTTGTCCGTTTTCCATCTGTCAAAAAAGGAACCGAACCGCGCGTCACGAAAATTTATATCAATTATGCGGTCTGCCAAGGAAACCTTCACCACATCACACCTCTTACCTATATTCACTTAATTATAACATTACAGCTCCAATCTTTCAAGTAAAAATAATTTTACAAAAAAGCGTCAAAGTCCCGTTTATCGGACAGTGAATGGTTTAAAATAAAATACAGTAAAAAGCGCTTGACAAAATTCGACCTTTTTGCTATAATAAGTTTGCGAACATTTGTTCGGGAGGTTTTAAGTATGACATTTTCTATGGCTTTAAGAACTGTATTTGAGATTTTACTCTTTGTTTTGGTTGTGTGGGGATTTTTTCACGAGGACAGGCTTGCCGCATTCGAAAGGCGTGTTATTTGCGCGGTTAAAAGAAGAAGACTTCGTGTTGTAAGAACGGCGGCTCCGTGCACTAAGGCGGAGTATACACGCTGACGCCTGTATTTTAACAGCGGCGGCTTTGTGTAATAAAATTCAGAAAAATTCCGACTGTAATCGGTGTAAAACATAAAGGGCATACTGCGGCAGCAGTACGCCCTTTTTATTTTTCGGTTTCCGCTCTTATTTTTCCGTCCCCAACATAAAAGGTTATATCGCCGTTCTCGTCGGTTCGGTATATCTTTGCTCCGACCCTGCCGAGTGAGGACACGACCTTATCGGAGGGATGAGAATAAACATTGTTCTTCCCGACAGAGATTGCGGCGTATTCGGGTGTTGCCTTTTTAAGAAATTCAAGTGAATTTGAGGTATTGCTGCCGTGATGTCCGACCTTTAAAACATCACAGTCAAGATTAATGCCGTCTTTTATCATAGCGCTTTCGGCAGGCTCGCCTGCGTCGCCCGTTAAAAGAAACTTAACTCCGCCGATTTCCGCCATAACCGTAACCGAGCGGTCGTTCATATCGGAAAGACTGCTGTAATAAGCTATCAGAGTAATTTCAAATTCGCCAATTTTAAAGTTCATTCCGGGTTCCGCGGTATAAACATTCCCGTTCTTATTTGCGACAAGTGTTTTTACACGGCTGACGGAAGCGTCCGAGTCGGCGGTCGGATCCGATTTCGGGACAATAAGGTTGCTTATTCCGTAAAGTTGTGAGATCTTTTCAAGACCGCCCGCATGGTCTTCGTGAAGATGCGATATGACAACCGTGTCAATATTCTTGATATGCGCCGAGCTTAAGTCCTCGGAAATCGCGCCGGCAGAGGAAGCAAGACCGGTATCCACAACGGCGCAGTAGCCGTTTGAATAGATAAGTATACTGTCCGCCTGACCGACATCCATAATCTTTACAAAATCCTGACTTTCATCAAAGCCTTGTCCGTTACGGCTTAATGCGCCTAACAGATCTGTCCCGAAAACAAGCTTTGCGAAACAGAAAACAAATACCGAAGCCGCAATAAGCGCTTCCGCCGTTAAAACCAGAGTGCGTTTGGTAATTTTATGCTTCATCGTCTGCGCCTGCGGCTTCACGTTCCATAAGCTGGTCCTTTGTTATAAGCACCTTTCTCGGCTTTGAGCCCTCGTACGGTCCCACAACGCCTCGCTGTTCCATTTCGTCAACTATTCTGGCGGCTCTTGCGTAGCCGAGCTTCAGTTTTCTTTGAAGAAGCGAGGTAGAAGCCATACCGTTTTCGACAACTACCCTTATGGCGTCGTTAAGCATCGGGTCGTCGCCCGGTCCGTCCTCGGGAAGTCCTGTTTTCTGCTTTTTGTCAACAGCCGCCTGCCGTTCTATTTCAACCATAACATCATCGTCATAGTCAGCGGTGTGGTCGCCCTTTACATATTCAACTACCGCTTCAACCTCTTCGTCGCTTACAAAACAGCCCTGAATACGCTTCGGCTTTGACGAGCCTACGGGACTGAAGAGCATATCGCCCCTGCCCAAAAGCTTTTCCGCGCCTGCGGTGTCAAGTATTGTGCGGCTGTCTATGTGCGAGGAGACCGCAAATGCGATACGGGTGGGTATATTAGCCTTGATAACGCCTGTTACAACATCAACAGACGGGCGCTGTGTCGCGATTATCAGGTGCATACCTGCGGCTCTTGCCTTTGCGGCGATACGGTTTATCGAGTCCTCAACCTCGTTGGGGGCTGTCATCATAAGGTCCGCAAGCTCGTCTATAATAATTACTATGTGCGGCATTTGCTTTACTTCGGGGTCGTTAAGGCTCTCGACAAAGCGGTTGTATCCCGCTAAATCACGAACGCCCCTGTCGGCAAACATTTTGTAGCGCTTTTCCATTTCGCTTACCGCCCAGCCGAGTGCGCCTGCCGCCTTTCTCGGATCTGTAACAACAGGCACCAAAAGGTGAGGGATACCGTTATAAATGCCGAGTTCGACAACCTTTGGGTCTATCATAAGAAGCTTTACTTCATCGGGAGATGCCTTGTAAAGAAGACTTATTATAATTGAGTTTATGCACACTGATTTACCCGAACCCGTGGCGCCTGCTATAAGTCCGTGCGGCATCTTACCTATGTCCGCAACTATTGCATTGCCGCCTATGTCTCTGCCCAAGGCTACGGTAAGCTTGCTTTTTGCGGATGAAAACGCGGGGGACTCAAGTATACCCCGTACCCCTACTACCGCGCTTGCCTTGTTAGGAACCTCTATTCCTACCGCCGCCTTATTCGGTATCGGGGCTTCTATTCTCACGCCTGCCGTGGCAAGATTTAAGGCTATATCGTCCGCAAGATTTGTGATTTTACTTATCTTTACACCGGCGGAGGGCTGTAATTCGTAACGTGTTACGGTGGGTCCTCGGCTTATATCCACAACCCTTGTGTCAACGCCGAAGCTTTTAAGGGTCTCAACAAGCTTGTCGGCGGTTCCGTCAAGCTCGGCGGAAAGCGCCGCGCCGTTTGTATTCTTAGTTTCCTTAAGCAGAGAGAGCGGTGGAAATTTATAAGAATTATTATCCTCTGTATCTGCCTCATTTTCCTCTATATGCTCGGTAAATTTCTCGGTTTCTTCCTTTATTTGCTCTTTCTGAACCTCGGCTTCCTCTCTTGCCGCCTTAAGTGCGCCGTCTATATCGCGGCGTTCGGGCGTTTCCTCCTTTTCGGGGGCTTTTTCGGGCTCGGGCTCCTCGGCGGAAGGGGAGGCGCCGTAATATGTATCAACTACCTTGCGTTGTTTTTCGTCAAGTGTTTCCTTTTTGATATTGCGTTTTTCGGGTATATCGTCAACGGGAATATCAACGCTGAAGCCTTTAAGTACCTTAAGCGGCTTTTCGGTATGCTCTGCAGGCTCACGGTCAATTCGGCTCTGATAAGCGTTTTCCGCCTGCTCTGAAATGGTCTTTACGGGTCTTGCCATTGTTTTAAACAGCGACATAAGCGTTGTTCCCGTGATAATCATTAAAAATACGCATATAAGTATTATTACGGTGATTGCGGCGCCCGTTTTGCCGAAGGCAAGGTAAAGCGGCTGACCGATAAGCGCACCCAAAAATCCTCCGCTTTTAAGTGCGGTTCCGCTTGTATAGGAGGAGGTCAGGTGCTGCCAGAAGGTAAGCGTTTCGTCGTGCTTTATAAAAATATCAACAGCCGCGCCCACAAGCACCACGAGCACGCCCGATTCTATAATTTTGGCATTTATTGAACCGCCGATTTTATCCATAGCAAAGAGCACGGCGACGACACCCAGTAAAAAGGGATAGAAGTACGCCGTCACGCCGAACACTCCGAAAATAAAGTTATGCATTGCAAGCCAGATGTTCTGACCCTTTATAAAAATAACGCAAAGCAGAAATACCGCTACCGCAAACCAGATTACCGACATAAGCTGTCTTTTTCCTGCGGCAGTTTCTCTTTTCGAAGTCTCGTTTTGAATTTTGGTCGCAGTTGCGCTGCGAGATCTGCTTCCTTTCTTTTTCGCCGCTGCCATTTTATTTCTCCTTATGTAACGGTCGGAACTCCGACCTTATTTATGCTCTATAAGCCTGTAAAGACCGTCTATAACGGTGCCGAGCGTTCCCACCTCGTCAATAAGTCCTTCTTTTACCGCTCTGTCGCCCGTAAGGGTTGAGCCTACATCCGTAACCATTTCGCCTGTGTTCATCATAAGCTCGGTAAACCGCTCAGCGGTTATCCTTGAATTTTTTACAACAAAATCGGTTATGCGCGCCTGCATACGGGCAAAGTGGTTCATAGTCTGCGGTACGCCTATTACAAGTCCGCTCGTTCTTACGGGATGCACCGTCATTGTGGCGGACGGCGCTATATACGATCTGTCCGCTGAAACCGCAAGCGGCACGCCTATTGAATGACCGCCGCCCAGTACAAACGAGACGGTTGGCTTTTTCATACCTGAAATCAGCTCGGCTATCGCAAGACCTGCCTCCACATCGCCGCCTACCGTATTCAGAACTATTAAAAGACCCTCTATATCGGGACTTTCCTCAATAGCCACAAGCTGAGGTATGACATGCTCGTATTTTGTGGTCTTATTCTGCTCGGGAAGAACATTATGTCCCTCAATTTCACCTATTACCGTAAGGCAGAAAATTTTATGCCTGCCGTCAAACGCCGAAACGGAGCCCATTTCCTTTATTTCATCAAGCTTTGTTTTTTCGGAACCGTTTTTTTCTTTATCACTGCTCATCAGCTTTCACTCTCCCTTTAAATCTTATTATTTGGGGAAAGTGCCGAACAATACATATTATACATTTTTTTTAATAAACTTTCAAGTGGTATCAAAAAGATTTGCGCTTGACAAATCGGCGTATATGGTATATCATTAAGACATAGTTTGAAACGCAATGACGGGAATAAGTAACGGCAAGGCAAGCGTTAAGAGAGAGGGCGGCAGGTGAAAGCCCTATGCAAGCCTTGCGGTGAAGCTATCCCTAAGCGGCTCCCGAAAGGGAAGACGGAGGTCTCCGTTACAGGACAAAGGTATTTTCGTACCGTTGAGTGCGGAGCGGACAGCTCCGAATAAGGGTGGTAACACGGATTTTATTCGTCCCGAATGTATTACATTCGGGGCGTTATTTTTATTTTCAGGAGGAAAAAATATGAAATACGAAATACTTAAATTACTTGCGAGAAACGCAAAATACACCGCAAAGGATATAGCGGTTATGCTAGGCAGCGACGAGAATACCGTCGCAAAAGAAATAGCTCAGCTTGAAAAGGACGGATTTATAAAGGGCTATAAGGCTATTGTGGACTGGCAGATGGTCGAGGATTCCTGTGTTTCCGCTATTATAGAGCTGAATGTTGTTCCGAAGGCGGAATTGGGCTTTGAGGAGGTTGCTGAAAGCATAGCGAAATACGAAGAGGTTGAGTCTGTTTACCTTATGTCGGGTTCTTATGACCTTAATGTGGTGGTAAAGGGCAAGACACTTCAGGATGTGGCGCGCTTTGTCGCAAGAGAGCTTGCCACAATAGATTCCGTTACCCAAACCACAACTCACTTTGTTATGAGAAGATATAAGGAAATGGATGTTGTGCTTGCCGGCGACGAAAAGGACGACAGGGGGCAGCTTTTCATATGATGGATTACAGTAAGGTAATAAACCCCACTGTTGCCGAAATAAAACCGTCGGGCATACGGAAATTTTTCGATATTGCCGCAACTATGGACGGCGTAATTTCTCTGGGAGTGGGCGAGCCGGATTTCAGAACGCCGTGGCAAATAAGAAAGGCCGGTATCAATTCGCTTGAAAAGGGGAAAACCAAGTATACCTCAAACTGGGGTATAGCGCAGTTAAGAAGCGCGGTTTCCGATTATGTAAAGCGCAAATATTCGCTTGATTACAAGCCGGATGAGGAAATACTTATCACGGTGGGCGGCAGTGAGGCGATAGATGCCTGCATAAGAGCGCTTGTCTCTCCGGGGGACGAGGTTATAATCCCTCAACCGAGCTATGTGTGCTATGAGCCTATAACCCGTCTTGCGGGCGGCGTTCCGGTGATAATAGAAACAAGGGCGGAAGACGATTTTAAGGTAACAAGAGAACAGCTTGAAAAAGCGCTAAGCCCCCGTACAAAGCTTCTTATCTTGCCGTACCCTTGCAATCCCACAGGCGCTGTAATGGAAAAGGAAGACCTTGAGGAGTTAGCCCGGGTTCTTAAAAACACAAATGTCGCGGTGCTTTCGGATGAAATTTATGCCGAGCTTACATTCGGCGGAAAAAGGCATGTTTCCCCTGCAAGTATTGACGGTATGTGGGAAAGAACAGTGACCGTAAACGGTTTTTCAAAGGCGTTTTCAATGACGGGTTGGCGTTTGGGCTTTGCCTGCGGCCCTCGGGAGATAATGGATCAGATAACCAAAATACACCAGTTTGCCATAATGTGCGCGCCTACGACTTCGCAGTATGCCGCGATAGAAGCGCTTAAAAACTGTGACGGCGAGGTTGAAAGAATGGTACACGAGTATGATATGCGCCGCCGTATGATGGTTGCGGGATTTAATGAGATAGGTCTTACCTGCCGCGAACCTAAGGGAGCGTTTTACACCTTCCCGTCCGTAAAAAGCACGGGGCTTTCAAGCGATGAATTTTGCGAAAGACTGCTTTACAGCAAAAAAGTTGCGGTAGTACCCGGAACCGCATTCGGGGACAGCGGCGAGGGCTTTATAAGAGCGTCATACTGCTATTCCGTAGAGCATATAAAAGAGGCAATTTCAAGGATAGGCGAATTTTTAAAAGAGCTGTAAAAAGCACAAACTGCCGGAGCGTAACGCTTCGGCAGTTTGTGTATGGGGATGAATATGGTGGATTTGTGACGGAGGGGAGCCGTCACGGTATATAAAAATCGTCAGCTTAAAATTAAACTAACAGATTTTTAACTGGGTACAGCGTGAAGTCTCGGCACAGTTTTTACTTATCCGCACCTTAAACTCTATATATTTATCGTTTTCACGCTTTTTTGAGTCGGCGTCTATTCCGGCATTTCGGAGTGTTGAAACAAGCTTTGTAAGGCTGTTTGAAAAAAGTCTTACATCTCCTATTGCCGCTTTTCTTACCGGCATTTTAAAATGCTCGTCGGACTTCGGTTCTTCGGGTGGAGTCAAAAGCTCCTCAATATAGCTTTCGGTCTGGCTCAGCGTCAGACCCTCGGCTATTATGCGGTCAAGTGCCTCCTCACGCATTTCTTCGGGCAGTCTTAAAAGCGCTCTTGCGTGCCTTTCGGTAAGCCGTGCCGAAATAATGCGGTGCTTTATGTCATCATCAAGCCGCAGTAAACGAAGCTTATTAGAAAGGGTAGATTGGGCAATCCCGAGCCTTGCGGCGGCTTCCGACTGCGAGAGTCCGTATTCCGTTATAAGCCGCTGTATGCCCTCGGACTCCTCAAATACCGTGAGGTTGCTTCTTTGCAGGTTTTCAATAAGAGAATAAAGCGCCGAGGTCTCGTCGTCCGTTTTATGCAGTATGCACGGGACTCTTCTGAGACCTGCCGCAACGGCGGCTTTAAGTCTTCTTTCGCCTGCAATAAGCTCATATTCGCCCTCGGAGTTTTTACGGACTGAAAGAGGCTGTATAATTCCGTTTGAACGAATACTGTCTGTAAGAAGCTTAAGCTCGTATTCATCAAAGCTTTTACGCGGCTGATTCGGCGAAAGCTGAATTTCAGCCGGCTTTAGCATTAAAAGCTTTTTTTCGGACAGCATATACATCGTATCCCTCCTAAGACTGTGTTTACCTCACTGCATTTATAATTTTACACGAAATTTTCCGTTTGTAAAGAAAAACACATCGGGCAAATTCGCCCCAAAACAACAAAAACAGCCGCATTAAAGCGGCTGTTTTGATATATCCGAGGGTTTTCTGGGATATTTTGTCGGGGTTTGCGATATTTTTTTTGAAATTACAAAGGCGCGGCTCTCATTTCCCGTAAGGGTTTCGCATATAATATTAGGTTGCGCCGCTCCGAGAAGCCTTGCCGCATCAGCGGAAAGCTTTACCTCTTCTTTTGCGGACGGACCCTTCATAGCGGCGAAAATACCGCCCGTTTTTATAAGCGGAACACAGTATTCCATAAGCACGGGCAGAGAGGCTACGGCTCTTGCACACGCTATATCGTACCTTTCCCTTATCGCTTTATTGCGTCCCGCGTCCTCCGCGCGCATATGCACGGTCTCTATTCCGTCAAGGCAAAGCTCGTTTATAACGCAGTCAAGAAATGTCAGCCGTTTTTTCAGGCTGTCAAGCAGCGTTACCTTAATATCGGGTCTTACTATTTTAAGTACCATACCGGGAAAGCCGGCTCCCGTTCCCACATCTATAAGTGAAGCGCCGTTCGGTACCTCTATGTGCTTTAAAAACAAAATGCAGTCGTAAAAATGCTTGTAGAGAACATCCTCAGGCGCGGTTATTGCCGTAAGATTCATTTTTTCGTTCCATTCGAGCAAAAGGCTGCCGTAAAGATTAAGCCGGCGGGTCTTCTCAGCATCAAGCACTACGCCGAACTCAGCACAGCTTTCGGCAATTTTTTCAATTTTAAAATCCGTCATATAAGCGTTCCTTTGTCCTCTAAATAAGCCTCAAGCCTGTAAATAGGCAATCCGAGCGACGCGAATTTATGCTCGTACTCGGTTTCTATGTTGTCTTCAAAGCCGCTTTTGTGCAAATCAAGGCTTATGTTTTTAAGAATAAAGCCGTTTTGCGAAAAGCTTTCAAGCGAAAATTCGAAAAATCCCCTATTGTCGGTTTTCTGATGTATTTCAGCATTCGGCTTCATAAGAGTTTTATAGATTTTCAAGAAATTTTTATGTGTAAGCCTGTGGCTCGCATACTTGTTTTTCGGGAACGGACAGCTGAAATTAAGGAAAATAAGCTCAACCGACGAGGGTTTTATGTATTTAGGAAGATATTCCGCTCCGCATTTTATAAAGCGGAGATTTCGGCAGTCTCTTTCCTTTGCGGTCTCACAGGCAGAGACTATAACATTCGCGTCCTTTTCCACGGCAATAAAATTTATGTTCGGATAACGCTGTGCATACTCGGCGGCAAAACCGCCCTTCCCGCAGCCAACCTCAAGGATAAGCGGAGCCTTTCTGCCGAACCAGGCGTCAAAATCTATGTATTCGGGCGTCTTGATTGCGGTGTTGAAATTCCTGTCCTCAAAATTGCTTATAAAAAGTATGTCGGAAACCTCGGAAAGGCGTTCTTCCAGGTGCTTTTTTTTGCGCATTCTCATTTAATATCACCCGACCTCAAATATAATATTCCTCTTCGGATTCGGAACTGTGCGGCACGGCGGAGTTCTTATACGAAAAATGCGAAAATATAAACGCCGCAATAAACAGTCCGCCCGCAAAGAGAGAGGCGTTGCACGCAAGCGAGGTATGACAGTAGCCGTTACCCGTAACGGCATTTATTATAAAGTGGGGAACAGACTGTGTAAGACAAAGAATGACGGAGCCCATTCCCGTAGCAAGCATACGGCGGAAATTATATTCGGTGTCGATTTTGTTATACAGCTTTCCGAAGCAAATAAAAAACAAAAGATTAAAACAGTAAGCGGCAAGCAAAAGAAGATTGTCTGTAATAAGCGCAAGCGAAGAAACGGATGTGAAATCGCATATTATACGCATAATAAAATATGCCGCCGGAGCCACGGAAAAAACAGGCGGTATTTTAAACCTTACAAATCCGTTTGCTCCGTATGCCAAGAGAAACAGCGTTGCCGCAACCCCGGTTATGGTAAGCAGAGCGGACTGCCATGCTCTGACTGCGCCCGAAAACGACTCTGACAACAGTTCTGTTCCTATCGTAAAAGCAAAAAATATTGCCGACAGGGAAATAAATATATTTTTTTTGGGCGGATGCTCGGGATTTCTGTGACCGGTAAAGCAAAGTATCACGGTAACGGCGCAAAAGGCAAGTATAAACGCAAGCAGATAATAGCCTACGGTTTTATATTCGGGTTTAAAAAATCCCGTTTCGGTATCAACGGTAAACGCAAGCTGTAAAAATCTCATAAGAGTGCAAAGCGGCAAGGCAATGCAAAAAAACAGGACAATCTTTTTGTATTTCATATAATTATAGGTCTCCAATCCGAATAAGACATTAAAACAAAAGTTCAAGCATAAAATTACACATAGGTAATTTTATATCCGAGAACAAAAAAAGTCAATAATAACATACATATAGGAGAGTCAATAATGAAAAAAATTTTTTGCTGTACGCTTGTAATACTTTCGGTAATGCTTATATTGCCTCTTGCCGCACTTGAAAGTCCTAAGGAGACCGCCGTCCAAACCGCGGCGCATATTTTTGAAATTCCAAAGGCAAAGCAGTCGGTAAGCGGGTCTTTCCGCATATGCGATATCTCAAACGATACGGTAACGGAAATGAAGACTTCCGACTATATTTTCGGTGTGGTAGCCGCCGAAATGCCGGCGTTATACGAAAAAGAGGCGCTTAAAGCACAGGCGGTGGCGGCGTATACATATGCGTGCGTTAAAAAGGCGGAAAATGCCGACAAAAGCTATGACCTTACAACAGACCCGTCGCTTGATCAAAGCTTTATAACAAAGGAAGAAGCGGAAAAGCGCTGGGGTGACAAGGCGGCAGAGTACAGAGAAAAAATAGAATCCGCCGTAAAGGAAACCGAGGGGTATATGGTAACTTATGAAAAAAAGCCGATACTTGCAGTCTATCACGCAATATCAGGCGGTATGACCGAAAGCTGCGAGGAGGTATGGGGAAAGGATCTCCCGTATTTAAAGCCGATTGCAAGTCCGGGAGATAAATTAGCTCCGGAATATGCTACAAAGGCGGAATTCGGCGAAGAAGAGGTTAAAACAAAGCTCACCGAGCTTTGTACGGTAGAGGGTGAGGCAAAGGATTTTTTCGGTAATATCAAAAAAACACAGTCAGGCACGGTTAAAACCCTGACCGTCTGCGGTAAAGAAGTTACGGGAGCGGCAATAAGAAGCCTTTTCGGTCTTCGGTCGGCAAATTTTGATGTTGCGTACGACGGCGGCGTCTTTACATTTACCGTTTACGGCTACGGACACGGCGTGGGCATGAGCCAGTACGGCGCAAATTATATGGCAAAGCAGGGGAGCGGATTTAAGGAAATTCTTTGCTGTTATTATTCGGGCTGCTCTGTAGAAAAGATTATTTAATTAACAATTTATTAATACAACAATTAAATATTTCATTTATATTTAAAGTAACAAAGACAGGGGGCTTTAGGTATGGAAAAGAAAAAAATACTTGTTGCGGATGATGAGGAACGCATAGTTAAGCTTGTGTCGGATTTTCTTACAGCCGCCGGATATGAGGCAGTCACAGCCACGGACGGCGGCGAGGCCCTCGCCGTGTTTGCCGATACACCTGACATAAGCCTTGCGATTATAGATATAATGATGCCGGATGTTGACGGTTGGGCGGTGACCCGTGAGATACGAAAGCAAAGCGATATACCGATAATTATGCTCTCGGCAAGAGCGGAAGAGTTTGATTTGCTTACGGGCTTTGAATCGGGTATAGACGAATATGTTACAAAGCCGTTTTCACCGGCTGTTCTTGTGAAGCGTGTGGAGGCGCTTTTAAAGCGCAGTGACGGACAAGCAGTTTCGGGCGACGAGACAAAAAAGGGTCTTACTATTGACAGTGACGCCTTTGTTGTGTATATAGACGGAAACGCGCTTGAGCTTACCCTAAAGGAGTTTGAGTTGCTTTCTTATTTATATGAAAATTCGGGCCGTGTGCTTACAAGAGACCAGCTCCTCAACGCAATATGGGGATATGATTATCTGGGCGATTCAAGAACCGTTGATTCGCATATAGCACGGCTTCGCACAAAGCTCGGAGACTACGGCGCCGCCCACCTTAAGACGATATACGGAATGGGGTATAAGCTTGAGGTTTAAGGAACTTAAAAATAAGCTTTGGTTTAATATCTTCATTCGCTTGGCGGCGGTTTTCGCCGTGTTTGTTTTGGTTTTGTGTCTTTCAAATGTGGCGTTGCTTGTAAGATTTTTCAGTCAAAAGGAGAAAAAGGCGCTTAAGGAGCAGATCTCGGAGGTGAGCCGACTTGACCTCGACGATACCGACGCCGTTATAAAAACACTATCGGATATAAACGAAAAATACAATTTTGATGTTGAAATATATAATTCATCCGGCAGAATACTTTACACTACCCACGGAAGTCAGATGATGGATTATTTTTCGCTTAAGAACGACAAATTTGTTATGACGCACGAGGAAATGCAGCCTGTAAAAAGCCAAGATCTGTCTAACGGGATAGTGTTCCAAACCGCGGTGAGGAGATTTGACAGAGCCGAATTTCTTTTGTGTACAAAGGAGCTTGATAACGGGTATACAGCGGAGGTGCGTATACAAAAACAGCTTATTTCCAATTCGGCGGCGGTTGCGAATGAATTTATAGCGATAGTTTCGGGCGTTTGCCTTGTGCTTTCAATAATATGGGTGCTTGTGTTTTCAAGGCAGGTTTCAAAACCTATATCCGAAATGAACAAAATAACCAAAAATATGGCAAGGCTTGATTTCGGACAAAAGCTCAAAATAAACCGTAAGGACGAGATAGGGGAGCTTGCGAATTCGGTGAATGAGCTGTCCTCATCGCTCAACACCGCCCTCACCGACCTTAAGGGGACCAACGAAAAGCTTCGTTCGGACATAGAGCTTGAACGGCAGCTTGATGTTATGCGCAGAGGCTTTGTGGCAAATGTTTCGCACGAGCTTAAAACTCCGATAGCCATTATAAGCGGATATGCGGAGGGACTTAAGCTTAATGTAAATGCGGCTTCAAAGGAAGAATACTGCAATACGATAATAGACGAAAGCCGTCGTATGAATAGGCTTGTGTTAAGCATACTTGAGCTTTCACGCTATGAATCGGGTCAAATGCCGCTTAATATGCAGAATTTTGATGTTTCTAAGCTGTGCGGCGATATGCTCGCAAGAATATTTGTCGGAAAGAATATAAACGCTGAAAATCTGATTCCGCAAAACACAGAGATTTACGCGGATCCGCTTCAAATAGAGCAGGTACTCAAATCCTACCTTGAAAACGCCGCCGCGCACACGCCTGAAGGCGGTGAGGTGAAAGTTGAGAGCCGACAGAACGGGAATACAGCGAGAATATCCGTGTTAAACACGGGAAGCCATATTGACGATGATATAATGCCGCAAATATGGCAAAGCTTTTTCAGGGGAGATAAGTCACATAAGCGTGACTGCAGTCGGTTCGGGCTCGGTCTTTCAATCGTTTCCGCAATAATAAAAATGCACGGACATCAGTGCGGTGTTTACAATACGAAGAACGGTGTATGCTTCTGGTTTGAGACGGATACAGCCAAGACTTCCGATTTACCCGCTGAAACGGCAAATACAGAAAAATAAACCACGCCCCGAAACAGCAATTTAAGCCGTTTCGGGGCGTGGTTACACAGCGCTTAGCAAGCGAAAATAATTTGAACCTATAACACAAAACGGGTATTTCCGTTCGGAAATGCCCGTTTTGTTATCAAGAACTAAAGAAAGTTCTCTAATTGAAGCTTTGATTAAGCGTTAATCTTGGTAACAACGCCTGAACCAACGGTGCGTCCGCCTTCACGGATAGCGAAACGGAGACCCTCTTCAATAGCGATAGGAGTGATAAGTTCAACATCCATCTCTACGTTATCGCCGGGCATGCACATCTCTGTGCCCTCGGGAAGAGAGATAACACCGGTAACGTCGGTAGTTCTGAAATAGAACTGAGGACGATAGTTGTTGAAGAACGGAGTATGACGGCCGCCTTCTTCTTTAGTAAGAACATAAACCTGACCATGGAATTTGGTGTGCGGATGAATTGAGCCGGGTTTGCAGAGAACCTGACCACGCTCAACCTCTTCACGGCCTACGCCACGGAGAAGTGCGCCAACATTATCGCCGGCTTCGCAGAAGTCAAGAGTCTTACGGAACATTTCCATAGAAGTAACAACTGTCTTCTTGCGCTCTTCGGTAAGACCGATGATTTCAACTTCATCGCCTGCATTGAGCTGTCCACGCTCAACACGGCCGGTAACAACGGTACCACGGCCGGAAATAGTCATAACATCCTCGATCGGCATAAGGAACGGGAGGTCAGACTTACGGTCCGGAGTCGGGATATAATCGTCAACAGCATCCATAAGCTCTTTAATCGGAGCATATTCGGGAGCGTTCGGATCGGTAGAAGTGCACTCAAGAGCAACAAGAGCAGAACCCTTGATGATCGGGGTGTCGTCGCCCGGGAACTCATACTTGTCAAGAGTCTCACGGATTTCCATCTCAACGAGCTCAAGAAGCTCTTCGTCGTCAACCTGATCGCACTTGTTCATAAATACAACAATGTACGGAACGCCAACCTGACGGGCAAGGAGAAGGTGCTCCTTGGTCTGAGCCATCGGGCCGTCGGTAGCAGCTATAACAAGGATAGCGCCGTCCATCTGAGCAGCACCGGTGATCATGTTCTTAACATAGTCAGCATGTCCGGGGCAGTCAACGTGAGCATAGTGACGCTTGTCGGTCTCATACTCAACATGAGCGGTGTTAATTGTGATACCACGCTCTCTCTCTTCAGGAGCCTTATCGATGTTTGCGTAATCCTCGAACTGAGCCTGACCCTTAAGAGAAAGGTACTTTGTGATAGCAGCGGTGAGGGTGGTCTTACCATGGTCTACGTGACCGATGGTACCAATGTTTACATGGGGTTTATTGCGTTCAAATTTTGCCTTTGCCATTGTATATTTTCCTCCTTATACTTAAAGCAATTTATATTTTATAGTTTAACAAATATCAAGACGGATTTCAAGCATTATTTATAAGCTTATCAATCTTTCTTTGTACGGGCAGAGATAATCTTCTCGGAAATGCTCTTCGGAACTTCCTTGTAGCCGTCCGGTTCCATTACATACTGACCGCGGCCCTGTGTCTTAGAGCGAAGGTCGGTAGCGTAACCGAACATATCGCCGAGCGGTACGCGAGCGTTGATCTGCTTAACGCCTGAGCGGTCCTCAAAGCCCTGAATCTCACCGCGGCGAGAGTTAAGGTCGCCTATAACATCGCCCATATACTCCTCGGGAACGATAACCGTAACCTTCATAATAGGTTCGAGAAGTACGGGGTCTGCCAAACGGCAAGCCTCTTTGAATGCCATTGAACCGGCAATCTTAAACGCCATTTCGGAAGAGTCGACTTCGTGATAAGAACCGTCGTACAAAGTTACCTTAACGTCAACTACGGGATAGCCTGCAAGCACGCCGGCCTGTAATGCGCCGCGGATACCTGTATCAACCGCAGGAATAAATTCCTTCGGAATGGTACCGCCGGTAACAGCGTTAACGAACTCATATCCTGCACCGGATTCGTTCGGCTCAACGATAATCTTAACATGACCGTACTGACCTGAACCGCCGGACTGACGCTTATACTTAGTCTCGTGGTCAACCTTCTTGCGGATGCTTTCCTTATAAGCAACCTGCGGAGCGCCGACATTAGCCTCTACCTTAAATTCACGGAGAAGTCGGTCAACAATTATCTCAAGGTGTAATTCACCCATACCTGCGATAATGGTCTGTCCGGTCTCTTCGTCGGTATAGCACTTAAAGGTCGGGTCTTCTTCAGCAAGCTTTGCAAGAGCAAGGCCCATCTTTTCCTGACCTGCCTTGGTCTTGGGCTCGATAGCTACACGGATAACCGGCTCCGGGAAGTTCATCGATTCAAGTATGATCGGGTGTTTCTCGTCGCAGAGGGTATCACCTGTTGTGGTGTTCTTAAGACCTACGGCCGCAGCAATGTCACCGGCGTAGCAGGTCTCGATATCCTCACGGTGGTTAGCGTGCATCTGGAGAATTCGTCCCATACGCTCTTTGTTCTGCTTAACCGAGTTATAAACGCCGGAGCCTGCGTCAACAGTACCGGAATAAACACGGAAGAAGCAAATCTTACCAACGAACGGGTCGGTGGCAATCTTAAACGCGAGAGCGGAGAACGGCTCTGTATCGGAAGAATGTCTGTCTTCCTCTTCACCGGTCTCGGGGTTGGTTCCCTTTATAGCTTCAATGTCGGTCGGAGCCGGCATATAATCTACGATAGCGTCAAGGAGCGGCTGAACGCCCTTGTTCCTGTAGGAAGTACCGCAGGTAATCGGAACCATATTATTTGCTATTGTGGACTGACGGATTATCTTCTTTATCTGTTCAACAGACGGCTCTTCGCCTTCGAAGTATTTTTCCATCAGTTCTTCGTCCTGCTCAACAACATGCTCAATAAGCTCGGTATGATACTTGTTGGCAAGCTCTACCATATCCTCGGGGATAGGCTCGTGTCTTACATCCTTACCGAGGTCGTCATAATAGATCTCAGCGTCCATGTTAACAAGGTCTACGATTCCTCTGAAGGTATCTTCAGAGCCGATAGGCAGCTGAATCGGAACACCGTTGCAGTTGAAACGCTCCTTGATCATATCAAGAACATGGTAGAAATCAGCACCCATAATGTCCATCTTGTTAACATAGATCATTCTCGGTACATGATATTCGTCAGCCTGACGCCAAACGGTCTCAGACTGAGGCTCAACACCGCCCTTAGCGCACAAAACGGTAACAGAACCGTCAAGTACACGGAGTGAACGCTGAACTTCAACGGTGAAGTCAACGTGTCCGGGAGTGTCGATAATATTGATACGATGGTCCTTCCAGAAACAGGTGGTAGCGGCAGAGGTAATTGTTATACCTCTTTCCTGCTCCTGCTCCATCCAGTCCATAGTTGACGCGCCGTCATGAGTTTCGCCCATCTTACGGTTAATACCCGTATAGAAAAGGATACGCTCAGTGGTGGTAGTTTTACCGGCGTCAATATGTGCCATTATACCAATATTTCTTGTCATTTCAAGAGATACTTTTCTTGGCATATTAACCTCCAATCCGCATAAAACGGAAACAAAATATCAGTAGATACAAACTACCATCTGTAATGAGCAAACGCTCTGTTGGCTTCTGCCATCTTGTGAGTATCCTCACGCTTCTTGGCAGCGCCGCCCATGCCGTTAACGGCATCTAAAATTTCGCCCGCGAGACGCTCTTTCATAGTTCTCTCGCTTCTGGCGCGGCTGTAAGTTGTCAGCCAGCGCAGACCCAAGGTCTGCTTTCTTTCGGCACGAACCTCAAAAGGTACCTGATAGGTAGCGCCGCCCTTACGGACAGCCTTAACCTCAAGCTGCGGCATAACATTTTCCATAGCCTGATCAAATACCTCAAGCGGGTCCTTGCCCGTTTTTTCACTGATAATGTCGAAAGCGCCGTATACTATTCGCTGAGCAACACCCTTTTTACCGTCAAGCATAATGTTGTTGATAAGACGGGTAACTTTCTTTGAATTGTATACCGGATCCGGCAATACATCGCGTTTCGCGATAAAGCCTCTTCTTGGCACTTTACTTCCCTCCTTCATAGTAATGAATTCATTGGTACTCGAAGCTTTTCCCCGTGGCACCAGGCAGAGGCGTTATAATATACATATATAATAAACGCCGCTGCTCATAATTGCAGCAGAGATAATTTCAATTAAAATTACTTCGCACCTGCTTTAGGACGCTTTGCACCGTACTTTGAACGGGCCTGCATTCTCTTTGCTACGCCCTGAGTATCAAGGGTTCCTCTTACGATGTGGTAACGCACACCGGGGAGATCCTTAACACGGCCGCCTCTGATAAGCACAACGCTGTGTTCCTGAAGATTGTGTCCGATTCCGGGAATATAGGCTGAAACCTCGATTCCGTTGGAAAGACGAACTCTGGCAATCTTACGGAGAGCTGAGTTAGGCTTCTTCGGCGTGGATGTTTTAACGGCTGTGCAAACGCCGCGCTTTTGCGGAGAATCGTTATCGGTCTGCTGACGCTTCATAGAGTTATAACCCTTTAAAAGAGCCGGAGCCTTAGCCTTCTTCTCAACAGTTTCACGACCGCTGCGAACCAACTGGTTAAATGTAGGCACTGTTACACCTCCTTGAAAAATATTCGTTGCGGAAAATAAAGACAATTTCGCATACTACTGAAGTATATCATGTAATCCCGTGCTTGTCAATGATTTTTTCAAAAAAATCCGCGCGGCGTTCACTGCCGTGCGGATTGAAGAAATATAATGTTAAAACTGTTTTAAGAAAGGTCGGAAACCCACTCCGCGACCTCGGTTTTTGAAACACCGGACGAAAATCTTTTTCCGTCCTTCCAGTCCCCCGAGCCTGCTTTTGTTTTTAGCATCTCTCCGCTGTTTCCGAGTCCCGAGCTTGCGGAGGTGCAGAACGGAATTACTGTTTTACCGGTGAAATCGTTTGCCCCGACAAAGCTGTCGGCAGGCCATGCGGCAATTCCCCACCAAATCGGATAACCTATATATACGGTGTCGTACTTCTCCCAGTTATCGGGCACGCTTTTTACAAGCGGAACATTTCGGAGACTTTCGTCGTTATGCTCAAGCGTTACACGGCTGTTTTCATCGTTCCAATTAAGGTCGCCGCTTGTGTACGGGTCCTGCGGCACGATTTCGAAAATATCCGCGTTTGCGCTTTCGGCTATTGCTTCGGCAACGGCTCTTGTACTGCCTGTCGCCGAGAAATATACCACAAGCGTTTTTCCCTCCGCCGAAACCGATTGATTGCTTTTGTCGGAACTGCTTTCACTGCCGCTTGCGGTGTTTTTATTTCCGCAGGCAGTAAAGGACAGTATTAAAGTAACGCTTAAAAGAAAAAGCAATAATTTTTTCATAATATCATACGCCCTTACCCATATCATATGCCTGCTTTAAGGCAGGTGAATTTTTTATTTCGCCCGGTTCGTGAGCTCCGCTTCCTATAATAATACCTTTTTCCTCGGCGCCCTCCACGCAATCCGCATATCCACGGAAACAGGCAAGCGCGGTATCGGCAGAGGAGCGGTCGGGATCCGCCATAGTGACAATGTAGTAAAATTCTTTGTTTTTGACTTCAAGCCATCTTGCCACGGTGCGGTCGATAAGCGCCTTTATCTGGGCGTCAACGGAATAAAAGTACACGGGAGAAGCGAGAACTATAACATCCGCTTCGATCATTTTTCGGAGTATTTCCGCCATATCGTCGTTGTGAACGCATTTTCCGCCGTTTGCGGCGCAGTAATAACAACCGATACACGGAGCAATCTTTTTTGTTGCTACTCTGATTTTTTCAACCTCGTTTCCGGCGTCTGCGGCGCCCTTCATAAATTCGTCGCACAAAAGGTCGGAATTTCCGCCTTTTCTCGGACTGCCGGATAAAATCAAAACTTTCTTACTCATATTTTTCACCAATTCTTTTTTTCTTTAGTGCAGTCGGTCTGCTTTTTGCGTTCTTCAACCATATTCACAAACCATTCCACCATAGCGGGGTCGTAATGTGAGAAGAACGAGCTTGTGTTTTTGTCAAGTTTTGCGATTTCGGCCATATCCCCGTCTGTCAGTTTAAAATCAAAAACATTCAGGTTTTCTTCCATACGCTCGATATGTGTTGATTTGGGTATTATGACAATACCTCTCTGTAAATGCCAGCGGAGAATGACCTGCGCGGCGGTTTTGCCGTACTTTTCGCCGATTGCCTTAAGCTCGGGCAAATCGAACATACCGCCGCGGCCCTCGCCGAACGGCGCCCATGCCTCTAATTGCAGACCGTATTTTTCGTTCCACTTTTTTGCGGTCTCCTGTTGATTGTGTGGATGAATTTCAATCTGATTTACCATAGGCCTTATTCTCGAAAATGAAGCAATATCCACCATACGGTCGGGATAAAAGTTTGAAATTCCGATAGCGCGCAAATACCCTCTGTCGTAAAGCTCCTCAAGCGCTCTCCAAGCCCCGTAATAATCTCCGAACGGCTGGTGTAAAAGCATAAGGTCGATATAATCGGTTTTCAGTTTTTGCATAGACTCAAATACGCTCTTTTTACATTCGTCATAGCCGTAATGCTCTACCCAGACCTTTGAGGTCAAAAAGATTTCCTCTCTCGGCACACCGGATTTTTCTATTGCCGAGCCGACTTCTTCCTCGTTAAAGTAAGCCTGCGCCGTATCAACGGCACGGTAGCCGACTTTCAGTGCGTCAAGTACGCAGCGTTCGCACTCTTCCTTTGTCACCTGATAAACGCCGTAGCCTAATTGCGGCATTTTTACGCCGTTTGATAAAGTTACATATAACATTTTAAATATCCCCTTTCAGAATTTATTTAAGCTTTGAATATTCTTCGTCCGATACAGGCTCGCACCATTCGGTTCCCGAATTTTCTCCCGGAACTTCCACCGCTAAATGCGAGAACCAGCTGTCCTTTGCGGCGCCGTGCCAATGCTTAACGCCGGGGGCTATATTTACCGTGTCGCCCGGCATAAGAATTTGCGCTTCCTTGCCCCATTCCTGATAATAGCCTTTTCCCGCAACACAGATAAGTATTTGTCCGCCGCCCTTGTCGGCTTTATGAATATGCCAGTTGTTTCGGCAGGACGGCTCAAAGGTCACATTGAAAATCCCCACCTGCTCTTTGGAAACCGGAGCCAAATAGCTTTGACCTATAAAATATTTTGCAAATGCGGTATTTGGCTCGCCAATCGGGAAAACCATTGAGTTTTCGTGCTTTTCCCTTTCGTCTTCGGCGGTGTCTTCCGTCCAAATGTCCTTTGCCATTCTGAACGCCGCCCATGCTTTCGGCCAGCCTGTGTAAAATGCGGCGTGGGTTAATATTTCGGCAATTTCGGTTTTGGTAATTCCGTTTGCCTTTGCTGTTTTTAGGTGATACTCAAACGAGCTGTCGCACAATCCCTGTGAAATCAGCGCCGTAACCGTAACAAGCGAACGGTCACGGAGCGACAGTTTGTCTTCTCTGCTCCATACCTCGCCGAAAAGAACATCGTCGTTAAGCTCGGCAAATTTCGGTGCGAATTCGCCTAAGGCATCTCTGCCCGCAGTAACCTTTTTCATAGCTTATTTCACCCATTCCTCTATGTCTTTTTTTGACTGGTTTACACTGCCGCCGTGTATCGCCAGTCCGTTTTCAACCGTAGCGCCGGGGCAAAGTTTTTTTATGTCGGCAACGCTTCTGCCCATGCCGCTTCCCTCGTGCGTGCAAAACGGCTTTATAATTTTGCCGTCAAAGTTAAAATGCTCCAAAAAAGTGAAGACAGCCATAGGCATTGTGCTCCAGTAGTTCGGGAAACCGAGGTATATTACATCATAATTGCTTACGGTGTCGGGATAACTCTTGAGCTCGGGTCTTGCGTTCCGCTGTTGGTCGGCTTTTGCTTCCTCAATACAGGCATTGTAGCCTTTGGAATAAGGCTTAAGCTGTTCTATTTTAAACATATCTGCGCCTGTCAGCTCTTCTATAATGTCTGCCGCAATTTCGGTGTTTCCCACTTTAAGCGTTTTAAGTGTGCCGTTAAAGTAGTTTTCATCTGCTCTTGAATAAAAAGCAATTAATTTTTTTACCATTTTAATAACCGCCTTTCGTAATTCAAGTATATTACAAAACTCGTTGACACGGAATATCCGATATGTTATTATGGTATAAACCAAAGGTTGATAGAGGTGTGATATGTATAATCCGTTACTTGTTACTTTTTTAGCGGTTGCAGATTGCGGAAGCTTTACAAAAGCGGCAGAAAAGCTCTTTATTTCGCCCACAGCGGTTATGAAACAGATGAACGCCCTTGAAAATCATATGAAGTTAAAATTGACAGAAAGAACGCCTGCGGGAATCCGTCTTACTAAGGCGGGCGCAGTGATTTACCGTGATACAAAATTCATTATGGACTATTCGGACAAATCGGTCGCCGAGGCGAAAGCGGCTATGTCTGATTACGATACGACATTTTGTGTGGGCACATCAATGCTCAACCCCGCAAAACCGTTTATGGACCTGTGGTATAAGGTAAATAAGGATTTTTCTGATTATAAGCTGCATTTAGTGCCGTTCGACGATAATCACGAGGGAATTTTATCAGAGATAAAAAAGCTGGGTGAAAAATTTGATTTTCTTATAGGGGTATGCGATTCGAAGGCGTGGCTTTCTCTTTGCAATTTTTTACCCTTGGGCAGATATAAAAAGATGGTGGCGGTGTCTCGCGAGCACAGACTGGCGTCCAAAAGCCGAATTGATATAGAGGATCTTTACGGCGAAACGCTGATGATGGTAAGCCGCGGCGATTCGGGTGTAAATGACTTTATTCGCAACGATCTTGAAAGAAATCATCCGCAAATACTGATTGAGGATACCGAACAATTTTATGATCTGTCTGTTTTTAACCGATGCGCCGAGACGGGGAATGTCCTGCTTACAATAGAGTGTTGGAGCGAGGTTCATCCGGGACTTGTTACCGTTCCGGTCAACTGGGAGTACAGTATTCCTTACGGATTGCTGTACAGTCTTAATGCGGACGGGGATGTTTTAAGACTTGTTCAAAGCGTAAAAAAGCTATAAATACAAATATGTTTTTAAATTAAAAAAGGCTGTCTTAATACCCTCTGTGTCATTTTGCAGAAAAACTAAAAAAGCTTTCGACATTTTAACAGTTTATAAACATTAAGGGCTATTTTCCCTTTGAGGCTGATAATAAGCCGAGCTCTCCCGCAAGACGGCGCAAATTTGAGGCTGATACAAGGTGCCTGCGCCTGCCGCTTGAATTTCGTAAAAGATACGAGACAATTCTTTATGATATAGGTAAGTTTATTTTAACGCAGTATAATTACTTTGAAGAAAACTGACGTTACAGACAAACTAAATCAGCACGGTGCTTCATCGTGCTGATTTTTTATGTAAAAATGTGAGAAATCGGAAATATTTAATTTTCGTTTATCAGTCTGCATAAAAGATTTCTGAATTCAATCAGGTTTGAATTATCGGGGCAGGTGCGGAAATTCATTTCCCCGAAAAAATCAAGAACGGCTTTTTCCGTTTGCTCCTTTCCTATTTTGCTTTCCAATAGCTTTAGCGCACGGTAATCGTTAAGCCCCTCGTAAAATACCTTCATTCTGGCGGATACTATCGCCTTGCCGTCGGGGGAGGGATATACTATAAATGAAGTGCCGGGCAGCCCGCCGTAGCCGCAGGGGTCGTTCAGCGGGTTGAAAAGACCGTGGCTTAAAACGTCATAGTAATAATTATGATACCGGCAATGAGTGGTGGAACGGCAACAATTCCGGCGTGGATATTACCGGGCAAAGGGCAACGCTTCAATCGCTTGAAATTCGTTTTAGAAATACCGAAGTGGGCGATGTATTTTACTTCGACGATTTCTGTTATGAGAAAAAGCCTGTTCAATCAAACGGTTCTTATGTGAATAACGACTCCAATAACAAATATCAAACAGGTACCCGTGCTTTTGGCGCAATATTTACCGAAATCGCAAATGCAACAAATGTTAAAACAGGGTTTGTAATTTGGACAAAAACGCTTTTGGATAAAAGCAGCAAGGAACTTGATTTAAACTGTGTAGATTCAAACGATAAAGCTTCGGCATTGGATATAAGCTACAGCGGTCAGCCTGAAAAGCTTTATGGTATACTCCGCAATAACAAGGACGGGAAAAGCGTAACGGATGCATATGCACAAACTGTTTTTGTTGCAAGACCGTATATTACTTATACCGACGCCGACGGCAACGTGCAAACAGTATACGGCGATATGATCACTTCCAAAGCCACTAATTAACAGGAGGAACGGAAAATGAAGAAATTTGTTGAAATCGAATTGGAAATTGTCAGGCTTTCCGTTGAAGATGTGTGCACAGTAAGCAACGATTGGCTTGAGGGCGGTACAACAACCGAAGGCGATACAAAAGAAGGTTGGGGCGTTTAAGAAGTAAGCCAACATCTATTGAAAGGAAAGACGGCTGAGAATTATGAAAATAAATTCTGCGCTATTGATTTTGACGATGTGTGCCGCTTGTGTTTTGCTTACCTCTTGTGGCAAGAGTAAAACAAGATCCAAACTTTCGGACGATTATTCAGTTAAAGACAGTTCTGCTTCCTCCGTATCGGAGGAAGCAGACAGCGGTGCGGAAAGCGCCGAAACCGTTTCGCCGAAAGCAGCGAAAACGGCGAAAGCAAAAAGTAAGTCTCAAAAGCCGAACGCAAGCAGCGATTCGTCGGTAAATGCCGAAATAACGGTTCCGGACGAATGGTTGGAAAGCGGGACCGAGGAAAAATCCCCCGAAAGCCCAAAGGCTTCCGATTCCGGCGGCAAATCTCAAAAAACGGACGAAAGCAAAGTTTCCTCTGCCGGAAACAAAGAACCGGAGAAGGGCGGGGAGAAGAACGATAAGGCTCCGGGAAGCTCTTCTGAAAGCTCAGGCTCACAGGATCAGGACAAAACAAATTCTGCTTCACCGGCGGTTACAAGTCTGCCTTCGGGTTTTGTGCGCCAAAATTAATACTCTTTAAACAAAAGGTACGGTGTGCGGTTTTGATAGGTTTGCATACCGTACCTTAAAACTATCTTATTGAGAGGAAAAGCTATGATAAAAAAATATATAAACGATAATTTCGACAAATGCATAAGAGAGCATCAAAATGACGAAGGCGAGCGTATAGGTCTGCCGTATCCGTATACAGTGCCCTGCGTAAGCGGCCATTTTCAGGAGATGTATTATTGGGATACTTATTTTACAAATATCGGACTTATTCTTACGGGCAGATTAAAACAGGCAAAGAATAATGCAGATGATATTTTATATCTTGTCAATCGTTTCGGTTATATGCCAAACGGTAATTTGACAAAATATCTTAAGTCTTCACAGCCGCCCTTTCTGTCAATTATGGTTAGGGATATTTATGAAAAAACAGGTGATAAAAAATGGCTTGCGGCGGCAGCACAAACTGTGGCTGAGGAATACAGCTTTTGGATGACAAGAAGAATAACCCCCTGTGGGCTTAACCGTTACGGTGCCAACCTTGAAAAGCCGGGATGTGACGGAATGGAGGTAAATTTAAGGGAAAGACTTGGGTTTGAAGCGCCTATTGCCACAACGGAGCTTAAAAGGGAGCATTTTATAGCAAACTGCGAAAGCGGATGGGACCTTACCCCGCGTTTTGAATTTGAGGCGTTTAATTATGCGCCGGTAGATTTGAATTCGCTGCTTTACGCTCTTGAAAAGAATATGGAATTTTTTTGCGGCGAAACAGGTGTGGGAGAAAGCGAAATATGGAAAGAGAAGGCCGAAAAAAGGGCGGAGCTTATGCGAAAATATATGTTACATGAAAACGGTTGTTTTTACGATTACAATTTTAAAAAGGATAAATTAAGTCCAATATTTTCCGCAGCTTCGTATTTTCCGCTTTATGTAGGTATGGCAACCTCCGCAGAAGCCGAAGCGTCAAAAAACAGTCTGCCGAAAATAGAAAAAAATTTCGGCGTTGCCGCTTGTGAAAAGAATAATACCAGGGGCGTATATCAATGGGATTATCCGAATGCTTGGGCGTGTTTGCAATATACAACGGTGACAGGTCTTGCCTCATATGGCTTTTTAAGCGACGCCGAGCGTGTCGCACATAAATTTATCTCCGCCGTGGAAACAAGTTTTAGAAGCACGGGAAATCTTTGGGAAAAGTATAACGCCGAAGACGGCAGCATAAATACCCGAAATGAATATACGATGCCTCCGATGCTAGGCTGGACTGCCGGCGCATATCTCTATTTGGAGCAATTTTGCAAAGGAAAAATCAAAGGTTATTATCCGGTTTTTTAGGCAAATCAAGTTAGGTAATCATTTAATTTGGATTCTGAAAATCTATGATTTCAGGGAGACAATATTCTTTATGGCATAGATTTTGCGGCCACAGATAATAACGAATTCAGACGGAGACTGTAATACAGTAATTTTGCAATTTATATATTGCAGAGTTGCGAGGGATAAGGTATATGTATGGCTTAGTTCTGAAGACAAGGTAAATCTTGTTGAAGTCAAGGGTAATATGGGGCGCTATTCTGTCAGACTCGATTCCCAAGAGGATATTTTAAACTACATAGAGGAATACTTAACAAAAGACGGATATGCAGAAGATTTGAAAATTGATTATGACTATAATGATGAAGAAGAGTTTAAAAGGAAAATTGATGTTTTTGGATTTTCTGAAAATGATGAGGACTGTATTAAAAACAAGTCGTTGTCAGGCAAGTATGAGTTTTGGATTGATGAAAGCGAAAAATACTATACCAATATATACTTGCTCCAAAAGAGTACGGGGGATATGCGTCTTGCGGCAAAGCTTATAAATAACACTTCGTACGATTATGAGGAATATTGTGCCAACAATATTAGTAATGCTACAGAATATTTCTTTGATAAAGCATAGCCGTAAAAAGCACATTTATTCATGAACGGTAGTGAGGGAATAAATGGGCGAGAAGACAACAAAGGGGTTTTCAAGTGAAAACTTGACGCTTTGGATTTTTAAAATATAATAACGGTATAATATTTTTTATCCTGTCTTTATTTTGAAATAAGGACAGGATTTTTTTATTTTTAATATTTTAAGGTGGTGAAAATTTATGTTGTAAAGATTAGAAATCGGATTAAAATTTACGGTTGAGTCTGCGGAAAATGTGTCAGAGTGTGACTCCCGAAGCTTTGCTTAATGACAAAATAAAACGAAAAAGGGACGACTGCTTACGAAATAAGAATTGTTTGTGAATCGACAGGCCTCAGACGGGCGGAGCTTGAAAGCGTATGCCCACAGCATTTTTTCTTTGACGATACGGATAGTAAATGCAAAATATATCTTACCGCCTCAAAGGAAGCAAGAGAAAAAACAGGCTGCAAAAGAGTTGACTGCAAGGGCGGAAGGGACAGAACCGTTGAAATATTAGACGATAAAGAAGCAATAGATATAATTAAAAAATGGTGTAGGGACAAACCGCCCGACGAACCTACTATGAAGAATAAACACATAAGCAGAAGTCAGGATATACACAGTTATAGGGCGATGTATGCCAACAGGCTGTATACGAAAAATGCAAGACCCGTAAGTGAAATAGACGAAAGAAAACGAATACCGGCGCAGAGAAAAAGTAAATCAAGGGACGGTACGGTTTCACCGATAATAAGGCTGAAGGGAGATTTGAACGGTGTTGTACTTGACCGCGAAGCCTGCCGAGCCGTGAGCCGAAATCTCGGACATACATTATCATCGAAAGGCTTTCGTTGGTGTTTTTAGACGTGGAAATAAACCCTCGGTTCTACCGAGGGATAAAAGGCAAAGTGACAAAAAAGAGGACGAGTCGTAAGACCTTGAAGAAAGAATAACCTCTTGTAAGACAGTAGCGGTTTGACGGCTCCGTTACTAAAAAACAGGAGATTTTTCAAATGAAAGTAAAAAAGTACAGCACACAATAAATATAGATATCGGTACCATATGGTTTTTGCACAAAGTATAGGAGAAGATATGCAAAAAGGCAACCGCTTTTGAACGGTTGCCGAAGAATATAATGTAGTACTGAATTTTAAAAACTCCTTATAAGAGAGGAGCAAACCGCGGTTCAAACCGACAGTTTTATTTAAATTCCGATGGTTATTCGGCGTCATTTTTTTGTTTGCACTGTTTTCCCGTGTGGTCTATCGTGTAATTGTCCTTTAAAATAAGATCGCTTATAAATACAAATTCATAACCGTCGTCTTTTAAGCATTTAAGTATTGTGGGAAGCGCTTCGGGAGTGTGGTCGGCGTCGTTATGGAAAAGTACGATTGATCCGGGGCACACCTTTGATGTAACGCGTCTGCAAATGCTGTCCGCAGTCGCACTGTCTTTCCAGTCAAGGCTGTCAACCGACCATTGAATCGTATGCATATTGAGACTTTCAACCGATTCGATAAGTGCATTGTCATAATCTCCGTAGGGCGGGCGGTGAAGTGTAGGGCGCACGCCGGTGATTTTTTCAATTTTATCGTTACAGCTTGTAAGCTCGTCGCACATTTGGTTTTTTGAAAGCTGGGGCATATGCGGGTGCGTGTTGGAGTGATTCTGAACCTGATGACCTGCATCGGAAAGCGCTTTTACGGATTCGGGGTACTTATCTACCCAAGAGCCCACAACAAAAAATGTTGCCGGAACATTGTATTCTTTAAGAATGTCTATAAGTGTTTGTGTGTCATCGTTTCCCCACGCCGCATCGAATGAAATTGCAATTTGCTTTTTGTCTGTTTCAACACAGTAAATAGGCAGACGCCTGTCTGTATTTGCCCGTACCGATACGGAACCTATGACTATTGCCGCAAGTGTTGCGACCGCGCACAGCGCAAGCATAAGCTGTTTTTTTGTTATTATAAGAAATTTCATAATGGTCTCTCTCCTTTAAACCTTCCGAAAGCGACGGTGGGTTTATTTATATGTATATTAAAAAATATGTATATCGGCTTGTATACTATTCTGCCGTAAATAAAAATTGTAAATTTATGAGAAATATGTTATAATAAATTTATATCAGCGGCAGTGCGGTAGGTTTTTTTTACCGCAAAAATTATTTCGGAGGTATCAAATGTCTGCAAAATTATATAGATTGGCTGACGGGGTAGACGGAATTTTCGTCAAGAATGAGAGGTTTAACACCACCTCGGTCTCATTTAACTTTTATCTTCCTCTTAAAAAAGAAACTGTGGCGGAATATGCTTTATTGCCGTTTATACTTACTACCTGCGGAGAGAAATACCCTGATTTTTCCCGCCTTAATTACAAACTTGATAAGCTTTACGGCGCACGGCTTGACGCAACGGCGGAAAAGACGGGGGACTATCAAATTCTGAAAATGCGCATATCGGTTATAAACGATAGATTTACCTTTGAAAGCGAATCGCTTTTAAAGCAGGCAATAGATATGCTTTTAAGTCTTATTTTTTCACCTAAGGCCGAGAACGGAGCATTTGCCGAGGCGGATCTTGCAAGAGAAAAGCGCAAGGCAATCGAGCATATAAACGGCGAAATGAGCGAAAAGCGCATTTATGCCAAAAACCGGCTTATTGAAGAAATGTACAAGGACGAGGCTTACGGAATTCCTAAATGCGGAACCGTAGAAGGTGTGGAAAAAATCACGGGAGAAAGCTTGTTTACCGCATGGCGCAATATGCTTGAAACGGCATATATTAGGATAATAATTATCGGTGCGGCGCTCCCTGCCAAGCTTTTTGACGATATAGCGGACAATTTTACCGGCTGTGAAAGGCACAATATAACCGATTGTACGAAAAATAAACCGACCGAAGCGAGACCCGAACCGATTACCGTGACAGAAAAAATGCCGGTACAGCAGGGCAAGCTTGTAATGGGATTTTCCTCCTCTGTATACGGAGACGATTCCGAGTCGCTTCCGCTTATGGTAATGACGGATATTTTCGGAGGCGGGCCATATTCACGGCTTTTTTCAAATGTGCGTGAGAAAATGAGCCTTTGCTATTATTGTTCCGCTTCGGCGTTGAGGGCAAAAGGTTTGTTATTGGTTGAATCCGGTGTTGAAAAGGAAAACACCGATAAAACGGAAAAAGCGGTTATTGAACAGCTGCTTGCCGTAAAAAACGGTGAGTTTTCGGATTTCGAATTTCAATCGTCGCTTAAAAGCATAAGGGACTCCCTTTCGACTTATAACGACAGTCAAAACTCGCTCGATGTGTGGTATTCCGTTAAGGCGTACAATAAGGAGCTTTATTCTCCCGAAGATATTGCCGAAAGAATTTCCGAAATTACACGGGCAGATATTATTAAGACCGCTAACGGAGTAAATCTCCATACGGTTTATAAGCTTTTACCGCAGGAGGCAGAATAATGCAGAAACAATATTTTGAAAGCGCTATCGGGGAAAGCTATGTCAAAGCGGTGCACCCATCGGGGCTTAAAATATATATTCTTGAAAAATCGCAGTATAGCTCCGCATATGCAATATTCGGAACTAAATACGGCTCGATAGATAATTGCTTTTCGGTAAACGGAGAGGAGACCCGTGTACCGGAAGGTATAGCCCATTTTCTTGAGCACAAGCTTTTTGAAAGCGAAGATGGAGACGCTTTTACAAAATACGCCGAAACAGGCGCCTACGCAAATGCCTTTACCTCGTTTGACAAAACCTGTTATCTCTTCTCCTGCTCGGACAAATTTTACGATAATCTTCAAATACTGCTTGATTTTGTTCAGTCGCCTTATTTTACGGCGCAAACCGTGCAAAAGGAGCAGGGTATAATCGGTCAGGAAATAAAAATGTATGACGACAGTCCCGGCTGGCGCGTTATGTTTAATATGCTGCTTGCGATGTATAAAAACCATCCTGTCAGAATTGATATAGCCGGTACGGTTGAGTCAATTGCGGAAATAGATGATAAGCTGCTTTATAAGTGTTACAATACATTCTATAATCCGTCAAATATGTTTATCTGCATAGCCGGAAATGTAAACACCGAAAAGGTTTTGGCGCAGATAAACGCAAGCATAAAGGAAACCGAACCGCTTTCGATAACAAGGGAGGACCCCGAGGAGCCGGACGAAATATTAAAGCCTTTTGTAGAGCAAAAACTCTCGGTCGCACATCCGATTTTCTGCTTCGGATATAAAGAAACGGTAAATGCCCCCGAAAGAACCGTAAAAGAAAAAATATGCACCTCAATTCTTCTCGAAATCATAGCGGGTGATGCCTCTCCTCTTTATAAAAAACTTGTGAATGAGGGACTTATAAACGATGAATTTTCTACCGAATATTTTACGGGAAGAGGGTATTCCTGTACGATATTCGAGGGTGAATCGTCAGATCCCGAGCGTGTAGCTAATGAAATAAAGACAGAAATTGAACGACTGAAAACCGACGGAATAGATAAAAAGCTGTTTTCCGCGGTGCGCTGCGCTATGTACGGGGACGCAATACGTGTATTCAACAGTACCGAGGCGATAGCAATGCAGTTGGTAAGTTGTGCAATGTCGGACAGCGGTTTGTTTGATGAAATCAAATATTTAAAAACCGTTACCGCCGAGGATGTGTTTAAACGACTTATGCTGCTTGACAGCAATAAGACCGTACTTTCGGTCGTAAAACCGAACGGAGACTGATTATGAACTATAATGTTACTATTTTCGGAATACATTTAAAGCTTTCGCCGATAGCCTTTACAATACCGATAGGCAAGGGACATTGGGACATCTATTGGTACGGCATAATAATCGCAACCGGCTTTTTGCTGGCTTTGATATACGGACTTAAAAATGCGGGGCGGTATAATCTCAACCCCGATCGTATGCTTGATGTAATACTTGTCGTAACGCCGATAGCGATACTGTCCGCACGGGCTTATTATGTAATATTCGACGGCGAAAAGCTAAACGGTATAGGCGACTTTTTCGGCTTCGGAACATCATCGGGTTTTGCGGGACTTGCCATTTACGGCGGGGTTATAGGCGCGTTTGTTTCGGGAGCGTTAATGTGTAAGCTGCGCAAGATCAAAATACTTGATATGTTTGATGTTGCCGCTGCGGGATTTTTAATAGGACAGGGCATAGGCCGTTGGGGAAATTTTGTAAACCAAGAGGCGTACGGTGCCTTTACCGGCAGTAGCTGGTGGGGTATGCAGAGCGAAAAAACAATTTCCGAAATGGGCGAGGGACTTGTCCACCCGTGCTTTTTATATGAATCCATATGGTGTATCGCCGGATTCTTTATTCTTAATCATTTCAGTAAAAAACGCCGCTTCAGCGGTGAAATTTCACTTATGTACTGCGTTTGGTACGGCTTTGGAAGAGGGTTTATCGAGCTTTTAAGAACCGACAGCCTTATGATAGGAAAGCTTAAGGTTTCATGCCTTTTCTCATTTGCTGTTTGCATTGCGGGCGTTGCGGCGCTTGCGGTAATGCGCCGCCGCTTTGCGGAAAGCTCTGCCGACGCGGCATATGACGGGGTGTTCGGTGAAAATGCCGAAGAACAAAAGGACAGTACGGAGGAACATAATGAGCAGGATAATTGACGGAAAACGCATATCGGCAGAGGTTAAGGAAAAGGTAAAAAATGAGGTTGCGTGTCTTAAAGAAAAAGGTATCACCGTCGGATTGGCGGTAATAATAGTAGGCGACGATCCCGCCTCAAAAATATATGTTGCCAATAAAAAGAAGGCCTGCGAGGCGCTCGGAATAATTTCCGAGGAATACATAATGCCCGCAAGCACAAAAACAGAGGAGCTGATAGCTCTTATTGACACTCTTAACGCCGAGAAGAGCATAAACGGAATACTCTGTCAGCTGCCGCTGCCGTCGCATATAGATGAAAAGCTTGTTATAAATTCAATTTCGCCCGAAAAGGATGTCGATGCGTTTCATCCGCAAAATGTGGGCAGAATAATGACAGGGGACTACGATTTTGTACCCTGTACCCCGGCAGGTATAATGGAAATGCTTAAATACGAGGGCATAAATGCCGAGGGAAAAAACTGCGTTGTTATCGGGCGCTCAAATATAGTGGGTAAGCCTATGGCTATGTTGCTTCTTCACGCAAACGGTACGGTTACCGTGTGCCACTCAAGAACCCCAAATATTAAGGAAATATGTAAAAATGCCGATATTTTGGTTTCGGCAGTCGGTAAGGCAGGCTTTGTAACCGCGGATATGGTTAAGGACGGCGCAGTGGTTATAGATGTCGGAATGAACCGTGAAAACGGCAAGCTTTGCGGCGATGTGGACTTTGAGCAAGTAAAGGAAAAGGCTTCCGCAATAACTCCGGTTCCCGGCGGAGTAGGACCTATGACAATAGCAATGCTTATGTGCAACACGCTCACTGCCGCAAAGAGGCAGAATAATGTCAAGCGGTGATTAGGTTGTTTAAAAAATTAATTTGTATCGCAGCGGTAATTGCAGTATCGATACTTTCTGTATTTGCGGCTGATACGAAAGTTAAAATTAATGCCGGTAAAGAATTTACGGTGCTTTCGTCAGGCGAAAATGAAAAAGAGCTTGCGGCAATTCTCGGTATTACAGAGGACGAGCTTATAAGCTATTGTAAGGAAAACAGTATAGAATACCTTGCTGTAAACTGCGATAACACAAAGCAGATAAAACTTTCCGTAAAGCAAACAGAGTTTTCAAGTGCCGTAGTAAATTTTTCAAATCTTTCTGATGAGAATATAACCGCAATGGTTCCGGAAATAATCGGTATAAGCAACTTAGGGAGCGAAATTACGGATAAAAGCGGTCAAAAATTCGCCAAGGTCTGTATGTCTTCAAGTGACAGCGGCGGCGAGTATACTGTCAGTCAGTATATTACGGTCGCAAACAAAAGGTTGTTTATACTTTCTGTCTGTACAGCGGCAGATAAGAATACCGATTATGCGGATGAGGTATTCGAAGGATTCGATTCGGAAGATTTCAACCATACTAAATCAACCAAAAACGGTTATAACGGTATAATTATCGGGGCAATAGCGGTTTTGGTTTGTGTTTGTGCCTTTGTAACGGTTACTCTGATAAGAGATATACGGTCAGATTCCGCTGTCAAAGACAGTGATAATGACGGTGAACAGAACCTCTGATATTTTGATTTTAATTGACAATTACTGTTTTGATTGATATAATAATTTATCATATTGTATATTGTGAGGAGAAACCATATGAAAAAGTATGATTATCTGTTGGTCGGCGGAGGGCTTTTTTCCTCCGTATTTGCATACCATGCGGTTAAAAACGGGAAAACCTGTTTGGTACTGGAAAAAAGACCGCACTTGGGCGGCAATATATACTGTGAAAATGTTGAGGGCATAAATGTACACAAATACGGAGCGCATATCTTTCATACTTCAAACAGGAGAGTCTGGGATTTTGTAAATTCTCTTGCTGAGTTTAACAGATATACAAACTGCCCCGTGGCCTGCTACAAGGGCGAGATGTACAATATGCCTTTTAATATGAATACATTCAGTAAAATGTGGGGAATAAGAACCCCGGCTGAGGCTAAGGAAATAATAGATAAACAACGCTCTGTAATAAAGGGAGAACCTAAAAACCTTGAAGAACAGGCAATCAGCCTTGTCGGTGAAGATATTTACCGCAAGCTTATTAAGGGATATACCGAAAAACAGTGGGGAAGAAGCTGTACTGAGCTTCCGAGTTTTATAATAAAGCGTCTCCCCGTTCGTTATATATATGACAACAATTATTTTAACGACCCCTACCAGGGAATACCGATCGGAGGCTATAATGTCCTTACGGACAAGCTGTTTGACGGCTGTGATGTTATGCTTAACACCGATTATAATTCCGACCGTGAAAAATTCGACGGTTTGGCTGAAAAAGTTTTGTATACCGGTACGCTCGATTCGTTGTTTGATTATTGCTTCGGCAAGCTTGAATACCGCAGTCTTAAGTTTGAGACCGAAGTTCTCAACGAAGAAAACCATCAGGGCGTTGCGGTTGTAAATTATACGGAGCGTGAAATTCCTTATACCCGTATAATAGAGCATAAGCACTTTGAAAGCACAAAGAGCGATAAAACTGTTATAACCCGCGAATATCCTGCTGACTGGAAAGAGGGTATGGAGCCGTATTATCCCGTCAACGACGAAAAGAATACCGCTTTGTTCCAAAAGTACAGGGCTTTGGCGGAGGAAAAGAAAAATATGATATTCGGCGGCAGACTTGCCGAGTATAAGTATTATGATATGGATAAGGTCATTGCCTCGGCGCTTGAGCTTACCGATAAGGAGTTCGGCAAATAATGAGTGAAGTAAAAATAAGTGTAATAATGCCGGTATACGGCGTTGAAGATTATGTAGGCAAGGCAATCGAAAGTATACAAAATCAGACCCTTACCGATTGGGAATTTTTCTGTGTTGACGACGGAACTAAGGACCGAAGCGGTGAAATATGCGACAAATATGCTGAAAAAGACCCCAGAATAAAGGTCATTCACAAAGAAAACGGCGGTGCGCCGAGTGCAAGAAATGTCGCTATTGATAAGGCTGTCGGCAAATATATGTATTTTATGGATTCGGATGACTGGACTGAGCCTACAATGCTTGAGGATATGTATAATCTTGCCGAGCGTAACAATTCTCAGCTTGTGGTTGCCGGATATTATATCGACACTTATTACAGCGATACCGAAAAATTCGTACAGGAGCAGTTCTGCCCCGACGCAATTTATAACACAAAGGAAGAATTCAGAGAAAACGCTTATAAGCTGTATGACAAAAATCTCCTTTATACTCCGTGGAACAAGCTTTATTTGTCAAGCTATATTCTTGAAAATAAGCTTTATTTCCCGCAGACCTTCTGGGATGATTTCCCGTTCAATTTAAGCATTGTAAGGAATATAGAGCGTGTGACCGTGACTTCGAAGAAGTATTATCACTTTATACGCAAGCGTTCCGAGTCGGAAACAGCCAAGTACAGGAGCGATATGTACGAAAAGCGCGAGGAAGAACACGGCTGGCTTGAAGAAATGTTCGCTTACTGGGGTATTAATTCTCCGGAAGCTGAGGAATTTCTTTCAAGGCGTTACATTGAAAGAATAATCGGATGTATTGAAAATGTCACCAATAAAAACTGCACACTTTCACCTGCCGAGAAAAAGGCGGAAATTAAAAAAATGATTTCCTCTGAAAGGGCAAGAAAGGCAGTAAAGACAGCAAAGCCGAATTCTAAATATATGAAGATAATGCTTATGCCGATAAAGTGGAACAATACAGGTCTTACTTATCTTGAGGGTAAGGTTATTTCCAAGGTAAAATCGGGCGATACCAAGACCTTTGCAAAATTAAAGGCGGGAAGGTAAAATGAGCAAAAAACCGCTTTTAAGCGTTATTATGCCTGTATACAATTCGGAAAAATATCTTGAAACAGCGGTAAACAGTGTTTTAAATCAGACTTTTTCCGATTTGGAACTTATATGTGTCGACGATTGCTCAGGCGATAACAGTCTTGAAATTCTCAATAAAATTTCGGAAAAGGACAACCGATTAAAGGTTATTCATCTCGAAAAAAACGGCGGGGCAGGAAATGCCAGAAATACAGGTATGAGGGAAGCTGTCGCAGAGTATATAACCTTTGTTGACGCGGATGACTTTATAGACCCGGAGCTTTATGAAAAGGCATATGCCTGTACCGAAAACGGCGAAGCCGACGAGGTGGTCTGGGGACTTACGGAGGAGCATTTCAACCGTTCGGACAAACATATTTCCTCTGTTAAAATAGCTCCGAAAAGCAAAAGGTATGAAGGGAAAAAGGCGATTGCCGAGGCTGCCGTTTTGCTTGAAAAGGATACTCTTTTCGGCTATCAGTGGAATTCCTTGTATAAAGCGTCTGTGATAAAAAATAACAATGTTAAGTTTTGTGACGCGATTTTTTATGAGGATTACTTCTTTAATCTTGATTTTGCCGGGCATATTTCAATTCTTGTTACTCTTGATTGCACAAATTATCATTATTATAAGCGTATAAACGGGAGCATTACAAACCGTTTTTCAAAGGATTATTTCAGTCTCAGCTATAAAAGGATAGAAACAATGTTCGAGTTTTGCACCGAAAACGGATGTATGAGTGAAGAAGCTTTTTGTGTTTTGGGCGGAAGACTGTTGCGCTATACACTTTCCGCATTAAGCAGAAACAACAATCCGCTTTCCGGTATGAGCAGGAAAGAAAAAGAGCAATGGTTTGGGCAGATCTGCGATATGCCGCTTTATTCGGACCTGCTTCCGAAGACCGAAGGAATCAACATTGTTTTCAAGGTACTTAAATGGGCGATACTTAAAAAAAACTGCTCAGTAGCTCTGTCTATCGGCAGAATGGTGTATATTTTAAGATGAATGAAAGGTACGGGGTATTTTGAGGCGGATATTAGTATACGGAATGACCGATAATTTAGGCGGAATCGAAACCTATGTTATGAATCTGTTAAGGTCCGTAGACAAAAGCAAGGTCGCATTAGATTTTGTGACCGATTTCAGCACTATGGCATATGCCGATGAAGCGGAAAAATTCGGTTCTGTTATTTATTATATTCCTGCAAAGAGCAAAGGCGTTTTCGAGCATTGGAGGGCTTTTGCAAAAATATTAAAGGAACACCCCGAATATAAAAAGGTTTATTTTAATATTCTCGACGCCGGCGCGGCAATCACGGAATTTATACCGTGGCTGTTCGGCAGAACGGTTATAACGCACAGCCATAACGATAATACGGATAAAACCTTACTTCATAAACTGTGCAGACCGTTTCTTCTGCTTTTTACAAAAAAGCGGTTGGCTTGCTCCGAGGGTGCGGCGAGATTTATGTTTAAAAAACATTCCGCCGTTGTTATCCACAACGCCATAGAGGCTGAGAATTATGATTATTCCGCCGATATAAGGGATAAAAAACGAAAAGAGCTTAATATAAGCGATAAGTTTGCGGTTTGCCATGTAGGGCGGCTTTCATACCAAAAAAATCCGCTCAGGGTAATTGATATATTCGAGGAAGTATTAAAAAAAGATAAGGATGCCGTAATGATAAGCGTCGGAAGCGGCGAAATGGACGATGAAGTACACAGCTACGCAGAGCAAAAGGGACTTTCGGAAAAGATAATGTTTTTGGGAAAGCGAAATGACGCAAATGAACTGTTGCAAGCCGCAGATGTGTTTTTGTTTCCGTCTTTCTACGAAGGATTCGGAATTGTCGCAATAGAGGCTCAAACTGCGGGATTGCCATGCGTTTTATCCGACCGTGTTCCTAAAGATGTAAAGGTGACGGAAAATGCCCGATTTTTAAGTTTGGAGCTTTCGGATACGGTGTGGGCAAATGAAATCTTGGCTTTAAAGAATTTCGCAAGAAAATCTTGCCTTAATGACATAATCAAGGCGGGTTACGATAGGAAGCACCCGACAGATGATTTGCTTGAATTGAGAAAGTATTTAGAAGAATGATTTAAAAACGGAGATTTGTGATGAAATATTATGTTGTTGAGCGTTTGCCCAAGGCAGACAGAACGGCTTGGAATAAAGCAAGAGCCGATGCGGCAAGCATTGCCGAAAAGGCGGGTTTCAAAGCCATTGAAATTACCGGAATAGCGGCTGACAGAACTTCTGCCTCCGTACTCGGAAAAATAAGCGCGCACATCAAGACGGGAAAGCTTTGGAAAGAGGCTCTTTCGTCTCTTAAAGCAGGAGATACATTGTTTATACAACTGCCGCTTGTTAATAATTATCTGCTGATAAGCAGTCTCTTTAAAAAGCTTCAGAACAGAGGGGTTGAAATAATCTCACTCATCCACGATCTTGAAGTGCTGAGAATGATAAAGGACAAAAATTTGTCGCTTAAGCAAAAAGTGAGAATGAAAATAGAGGAAGTAGGCTCTCTTAGAGAAAGCTCAAGGCTTATAGTTCACAATCCCGAAATGGAAAAAATCACAGCTTCTCTTGGGATTAAAACGCCTACGACGGTGCTTGGAATTTTCGATTATCTTATAGCCCCGCCGGAGGACGGAGTTACTGTTGACGAGCTTGCTGAGAACAGAGCTTTAAAAAAGCCGAATACGGTTATCATTGCGGGAAATCTCGATGAGAATAAATCGGGGTACATTTACAGTCTCCCTGACAGTGTGAATGTTGAGCTTTACGGTGCAAATTATAAGGAAAACGATAAGAAAAATCTGCATTACAACGGTTCTTTTCCGGCAGATATTTTGCCTTACAAGCTTTGTAATGGCTTCGGTCTTATTTGGGACGGAAGCAGCCCTGAAACCTGCACCGGAGCTTACGGTGAGTACTTAAGATACAATAATCCTCATAAAACATCCTTGTATTTGGCTTCGGTTTTTCCGGTTATAATATGGAAAGAGGCGGCGCTTGCGAAATTTGTGGAGGAAAACGGCGTGGGTATTACGGTTTCTTCTACGGATGAAATACCTGAAAAACTCAGGGGTATAACCGATGAGGAATATAAAGAAATGTATGCAAATGTCATCCGTGTTTCGAAAAAAATCAGGAACGGTGAATATTTGACGGCGGCACTCAGCGCTTAAAGGGGATGTTTAAGTATGAATATTATTTCTGACTATACTTTGAGAAATAAGTCGGAAACATCATTCAAAATTCTGTTTTTTGTTTATTTGATGTTGGGAACCTGTAATTTAACTTACGGAAAACCGATTGTATCGGTTGTGATGTATGTGACATTTTTGTTCGGCGGCGTAATTTTACTTTGGAGACTTTTGTCCGTAAAGAGATTTATTAAGTCTTACGGTCTTATTTGGGTCTTACTGCTTCTGGCGAGTTATGCTCTTTCGACCGTAATTAATATTCGGTATTTCGATAAACAGAGCATTGTTGTTTTTGTTTTATGGTGCTTTTATTTCTTAATTTTATTCCTTAACGACCCCGAGAGAAAACGCGAGACGGTCGAAAAGGAGCTTCGCATTATTTTCGGTATGTATTTGGCATATGTTACCTTGCTTGTTATTATAAGCTGCGGTATGCTCATAATCGGTTACGGAATGTCGTACCGCGACCCGAACAACAATAATTACGAGGTTGTTTCCGGCTTCTTCTTCGGAAGACTTTGGGGAGCCTTCCAAGATCCCAATTTAGGCTCGGTTATGTGCTGTATTTCAGTAGCTATTTCCGGATATTTTATGTGGTTTTTCAAAAAAAAGGTTATAACGGGATTACTTGCTCTTGATATTGTGATCATGGTTTTTTACATTGCGCTTTCCGATTCGCGAAACGGTATGGTTACTGCCGGCTGTGTGCTCGGATTCGCTCTGTTCTTCTATTTGTTCCGTAAATATCATGACGAACACGGCAAAAAGGCTGTATTCAAAAAAGCCGTTTCTATACTTGCGGTTGCGGTTGTAGCGCTTGCCGGGGCGGCTTTGCCTAAGGTTATCCAAAAGGGTTATAATGCATTTGTCGTATCGCAGGAGGAAGAAAGAAGCTCTGAAAACCCAACCGATACAAAGCTTAATCAATATGTGGTAAACAGAGGGTACGATATTAAGGAAAATGTCAGCAATAACAGATTTGCTATTTGGGAAACCGGAATTAATATTGCGCTTGATAAACCCTTGACAGGAGTTTCATTCAACGGTCTTTTGCCGTATGCAAAGGCAAATTATCCGGATTCATATATGGTGTCGAACGGACTGTGGGAATTTAATACGCTTGATAACGATTATTTGAATGTTTTTGTTTCTCAGGGACTGCCGGGAATTTTGATAGTTTTAATTTTGGCAGTAACCTGTGTTGTAAAAATCTTCAAAAATATATGGACAGTGGACAAAAAATATTTCCCTGCGGTGCTTGTGTGTACGGTTACGGTATGCTCATTGGTTATAAGTGCAATATTTCAAGGAACTATGTTCTATCAACAGACACCTAACACTGCGCTGTTCTGGTTATTGTTGGGCTCTCTTTGTCTGATGCTGTCGGCGGATGACGGCTGTAAAGTACAACTTAAAGAAGAAATATGAAGCATTCTACAAAATTCAATTTTATAATGAATGCCATACTCACGGCATCGGCATTTATTTTCCCTCTTATAACTTATCCGTATGTTTCAAGAGTTTTGGGACCTGAAAACATAGGAAAGGTTTCGTTTGCGACATCTGTTGTATATTACTTTTCAATGTTTGCGCAGCTTGGTATACCCACATACGGAATAAGCGTATGCGCAAGGGTAAGGGACGATAAGGAAAAGCTTTCCCGTACTATGCAGGAAATAATGATTATAAATCTTTTTATGACTGCAGTAGTTTATCTTGTGTTTGCGGTGTCTTTAGCGGTTGTGCCGAGGCTGAGAGAAGAGAAAACACTTTTCCTTGTTATGGGCGTTACGATACTGTTTAATACGATAGGTGTTGAATGGCTGTATAAGGCGCTTGAGCAGTATTCGTATATAACGACGGTATCGATACTGTTTAAGCTTATATCCGTAGCGGCGATGTTTGGGTTTGTCCATACTCGTTCGGATTATATTGCTTACGGCGGAATATCAATATTGGCCGCAACCGGTTCAGGTCTTTTGAATTTTATAAGACTCAGAAGGTTTGTATATCTAAAGCCTGTCGGTAACTACAATTTAAAAAGACACTTTAAGGCAATATTGGTCTTTTTTGCAATGTCCGTAGCAACTACAATCTATACAAATCTCGATACGGTTATGCTTGGGTTTATAAAAACCGATACTGATGTCGGTTATTATAATACGGCCGTAAAGGTGAAAAATGTATTGTGTTCTCTTGTGACATCACTCGGGACGGTGCTTTTGCCGCGTATGTCTTGCCTTGCGGAAGAAGAAAAATGGGACGAATTTTATTCGCTTGTAAAAAAAGCGCTGAATTTTGTTTTGCTTATTTCACTTCCCCTTATGGTGTTTTTTATAATCTTCGCAAACGAAAGCATTTTACTTTTGTCGGGCAGTATGTTTTTACCGGCAAAGTTGCCTATGCAAATAATTACACCCACAATAGTGCTTATAGGAATAACAAATGTACTCGGAATACAGGTTTTGGTGCCTTTAGGGCGTGAAAAGCAGGTTCTTTATTCTGAGATAGCCGGTGCTGTTATCAATCTTATATTAAATTCAGCTTTAATACCTTCCTTTGCATCCTCGGGGGCTGCCATAGGGACGCTTGCGGCGGAGTTTGTGGTGTTGGCTGTTCAGTACCGTGCTTTGAGAAAAGATATTAAAGGCTTGGTGTTAAGTATTTCGTATTTTAAAATCCTTATTTCTCTTTTTGCCGGAATTGCCGTTACCGTATTTTTCAGAACGATTTTGAATCTCGGCGCCTTCTGGAGCTTGGCGGTCGGAGCAATTTTGTTTTTCGGAATATACGGGATTATGTTGTTACTGCTTAAGGAGAATTTGACTTGCGAGCTGTGCAATCAAATGCTTTCGAAGCTTTTAAGAAGAAACAAAATATCAGAATAAACAATAGGAACGAAATTTTTTCCGATCCTATTGTTCGTTATATGCATAATAACAATATAATCCGAAAATTTTTTTATATTATTGATATTGACTTTTTAATTCTCAGATAGTATAATTTATATATAATTGACGGCTGCATATTTGTGAGGTGTAGGATAACGAAAAGGTCACACAACAGGGTTTGGGTAATAGTTTTGATTTTAGCAATAGCTTGCTTTGTTCTGAGTGGCGCTTATATCATCGTGACAATGCGGTCGGACAATATGGATAACTTGCGTTCACAAGCGTATAGTTCGTCTGATTCGGTTTCCGAAAATACCGCGGCGTATGTTGAACCGCCGGTGGATTTTGTGAAACTGAAAAAAATCAATCCGGATATATATGCCTGGATAAATATTCCCGGAACTGTGATTGATTATCCTATACTCAGAAGAGCAGACGATAACGCATATTATCTTACACATACTGTTGAAAATAAAAAGTCCGCATACGGCGCAATTTATACCGAGGATTATAACGATATGGATTTTGCCGATTTTAACACTGTTATATACGGACATAATATGAAAAACGGCAGTATGTTTGGCAGTCTCAAAAAATATCGCAACAAGACTTTTTTTGATGAAAACAGGGAAATCAATATTTATATGCCCGGCAGAATAATGACATACCGTATCTTTGCGGCGCATATAGTTGATGACAGACATATACTTCTTTCCTATGATTTCACAAACGAGTCGGTAAGAAAGGAATATATTTCCGATATTTTTTCGAACAAGGGTATGAGCTCGTATTTTGACTCGCAAACTGAAATAACTGCCGACGACCGAATAATAACACTTTCTACCTGCACCGGTAAGACTGAAGAACGCTATCTCGTTCAAGGGGTCTTGATATATGACAGCCGAAAACAAACATCTTAGAAAAAACACGCATAAAAATCTTATAACTGTTTTTTCCGTATTGCTTGCGGTTGCCGTGCTTGCGGTTTCTGCGTATTTCGCCGTTCTTAAGATCGGCGAGAACAGGCTTAGAAAAAAGCTTGATCCCGATTCGGCTAAGTTGCCTGTATCCGGTGATGAGTCGTTGGATGAGGAGGCCGACGCTTATTATAACGGCGTTGCCTATAACTATAACGACAAACTGGTTAATATACTTATTATCGGTGTTGACCGCCAAAAACCCGGCGTTTCAAAAAAGCATCAGGCGGATGCATTGTTTTTGGTTTCACTTGATTCTGAAAACAAGTCGGTAAATGTAATTTCAATATCAAGAAATACAATAGCAAATGTAGATTCTTATGATATAAACGGCGATTATTTCGCCACATCAAAACAACAGTTATGTTTAGCGTATACTTACGGAAGCGATGACAAACAGTCGTCAGAGCTTACAACCAAGGCTGTTTCCGGATTCTTGTATGGTATTCCGATAAGCGGTTACTATACAATATTCATGAATTCATTAAAGGATATTGTCGATTCCGTCGGCGGAGTGCCTGTAAGTATAAGTGAAAATATGACTGCGGTTAACCCATCATTTAAATCGGGCGCTGATATTACTCTTACCGGGAGCAATGTTTTGACTTATTTAAGGTATCGAGGCGAGAGCAATGCTCCAAGGCTCGAAAGGCAGAAGTCATTTATTAAAAGCTTTACGGCTCAGGCTAAAAAGGCGGTTTTAAAAGATTTGACATTGCCGATCAAAATGTATAATAAGCTATCTTCCAACACAGTTACGAATGTTGATGCAACGAGTGCGGCATATCTTGCATCTGAAGCACTTAAGGCAAGTTTCGATTTTCGTGGGGTTGAAGGTGTAAATGGTTCAGATGGCACCTATGAAACCTTTACGGCAGATGAAACTCAGCTTTATGAATTGCTTTTAGATGTATTTTATATAAAACAATAAATGATATGAAAGGAAAAAATCATTATGAAAAAACTTTTAGCAACGGTAATTACTTTGGCATTGGCTCTTACGGCTTTTGTTGCAACCGTTTCAGCTGCTCCGTCTCCGGAAAAAGAGCAGGGAACCATAACAGCGGCAACTGCCAAAGATGCTGATAACAACGATGTCAGCATCAAGGTTCAGAGTGCAACAGGAAATACAGCAGCCTTTGACAGTGTAATTGCGGAACTCCAGAAGGAAAACAAGGATCTTAAGATTGCGGATCACAAGGTAATCGGCGCTGACAACGGTACAGTTAAATTCCCCGCAACTGTTGAGTTTAAGGTTCCGGGTGTAAAGGACAACACCAAGGCAGTTTTACTCCTTAAAAAGACTGACGGTACGGTTGTTAAGATCGAGACCACCGTTTTAAACGGAATAGTTAAGGGTGTTTTTGCCGAATTCGGTGAAGTTGTTTTACTTACCGATATTGCTGCTTCTGAACCGAGCGGCACATCTCCGAAAACAGGTGACACTTCTTCTCCGATCGCGCTCGCCGTTCTTGCTTTAAGCGTTGGCGCTGCGGTAGTTTCGGTTAAGAAAATCAAAGCTTAATTTTAATCGGAAAATTGACGGGTTGCTGTAAGGCAACCCGTTTTTTATTTTTTAAAACCGCCAATTGTTTAATGAATGCAATTTTGTAAAAACAAAAATTCATATAAAAAAGTCTTGATATTTTAAACGGCTTATGTTATTATATATCTTGTTCGGGGCATTAGCTCAGCTGGGAGAGCGCTACACTGGCAGTGTAGAGGTCAGCGGTTCGATCCCGCTATGCTCCACCAAAAAAAGACAGTCCGTTAAAGCGGACTGTCTTTTTTTCTTATCGGGTGATAATATCGGAAGGCATCTTAGAAAGCGGTGTTAATGAGCAATATCCGAATGTGCCGCAATAATTTGCAAGTACTATAGCATTTGTATACTTGACAATATATAACTTTTGACTTAGAATTAGTCTTACGGCTATAAATCTAAGTTTCGGAGTTGAAAAAACTTGAGGAAATTTAAAGAAAAATTTATTCCGGCAATTTTGTTTATACAAAAATACAAGGCAATTACCATAATTCTTGCAATAATTATGGTTGTATCAATTGTTTCGATTGTGTCGGTATGCGGAAGAAAAAATAAGATAGACAAAAATGAAAGTAAAATTTCTGCCGATCGTTCGGAAATCCCTGTCAGCGTCAGTGAACAGGTATTGACCGACTCTGAACCGGAATTGATTTTTACAGAAGAAAAATCGGAAGCGGTGACAACGGAATCCGTGGCTGAAAAACCACAGAAAACGCCAGCAAAACAGGAGACTTATGTATCTGAGGTTATTGAAAAGAAACAATATGTCGGAACAAATTATAAGTACAATTCAAACATGAATGTAAATGATAATGTCTTTTTAGACGCATTGGTATATACCGGGTATAATATTCAGGCACAGCGAAACAGCGGACTAATGTGGGCATCGGGAAATAATTATGTGCTTTGTTCGAGAAAAAGAGGATTAGGATGGCTTTCCGGAATAACCTACGGCGGCGGATGTACCGGATATGAAACGGACGCGAACGGCAGACCGAATATAAAGCGTTTTGAAAAAGGCGGACTTGTATGTGCGTCTTATGTTACATATGTTTATTTTAATTATTTGCCGAATGTCGCGGGGATAGATACTTCCGTACTTACACGCCCGGAACGCTCATATGATGCAAATTCGTGGTATATTGCGGCTCAGAGTTGGGTAAATTCCGGATATTCAAGATACATTGATTTTAAAGCTAATGACGGCGGAAGCATTAACAGAGATATTTCATTCAGTTCGGCTGAGGAAATACCTATAGGTTCAATTATATGTCTTGAAGACTGGTATAAACGCGACGGTCACTGCTCTCATGTGTCAATATATGCCGGATTTTCGGGAGGGTATCATTGGGTGACCCATGTGGGAAATGCAAACGGACCGGAATTTTGTGCAATTGAAAGAATGAACCGCAAACCCGATCCGCAATGGCCGCTTAAAATTATAACTCCGCCTTCAAATATAAGGTTTTCGGCTTCGGTAGAGGTTATTGTTGCCGATGGATATGGAAATCCGATTAAGGGAGCAGGCATAAAACTTGAGAATATTTCAAACGGTAAAGTTACCGAACTCGGCATCACAGATGAAAACGGAAGGATTGCGGGAGACGGATATACTTACGGCGGTTATAGAATAATACAAACTGTTCCGGATGGCTATACTTGTGAAAACAGCGTCGCAGAGGTCAATTTTACAACCGGCAACAACAGTATGAACACTGTAAAATTTATAAACAATTTGGTAGTGCCTGACGATACCGAACAGGAAAACAGCGATATTTCGGAATCATCCGAGAATACCGAAACAAACGAAAAAAACTGCGATTCTTAAGAATCGCAGTTTTTTGAGTTACGCCTTTAAAAATCTTTCAAGCCAAATAAATCCCACATCAAGCGCGTCATAAAAGGAGTCTTTTACGGTGCTTTTGGCAATTCTGTTCTTTTCGGGAAGTTGGGTGTCGCTTTTCAAAAGGTTAACTTCAACCTTTTCGGGTATTGTTTCGTTGCCCTCTTTTTTTTCGGAAATTATGCTGAAGCGGACCACATAAGGCTCTGACATATCTCCGTAATAAATTTCCTTTCCGCATTTTACAAGCGGTTTGTTTTTATAGGTTAAGAATTTGTTTTCAGCCATTTCGGACCTCACTTATTTTCCTTAGGCATCTCGCCGTAAAGATTGAAACGGAAAAGCATTGTTTCGTCGTCCGGATTGGTACAGCGGATAGTGGCCTCGGTAACCTCAGAATTGCTGAGTATAGTGCTGAGGCCTAACATCTGGCAGAGCTTTGATTTAAGGTTGAGAACATCGCCGTCCTTAGTTTCAAGATAAACATCGCCCTTGCACTCGTCAATAGCTTTTATAAAATCATCGAAATCCACATTGTGGAGCTGAATTTTTCCATTATCCATTTTGATACCCTCCTACTGTAATTATGTTATCAGTATAATTCATATAAGTTAATATGTCAAGTTAAGTCTTGACTTTTAGGCGAATTTCCATTACTATATTATTTGTAGAAATTTGGATTTTAACGGGTGTACTGAAAATTTTCGGCGCTCGGCTGTTCATTGGGGGAAATGATTTTGGATAATTCTAAAAAGAGTATGGATACGATAGTAGCGCTTGCAAAGGGCAGAGGCTTTGTGTATCCCGGCAGTGAAATATACGGCGGACTTGCAAACTCATGGGATTACGGTCCGTTGGGCGTTGAGCTTAAAAACAACATTAAAAAGGCTTGGCTTAAGAAATTTGTTCAGGAATCTCCCTACAATGTAGGTCTTGACAGCGCCATACTTATGAATCCGGAAACCTGGGTGGCTTCGGGTCATTTGGGCGGATTTTCCGACCCGCTTATGGACTGTAAATCCTGTAAAACACGCCACAGAGCCGATAAGCTTATAGAGGATTATGTTGCCGAAAACGGACTGAGCGATAACCCTGCCGCTATGAGCGACGAGGAAATGATGCAGTACATTAAGGATAAAGGAATTAAATGTCCCAACTGCGGCTCTCATGATTTTACCGATATACGCAAGTTTAATCTTATGTTCAAGACCTTTCAGGGCGTTACCGAAGACAGCGCATCGACCCTTTATCTCCGCCCCGAAACGGCGCAGGGTATTTTTGTAAACTTCAAAAATATCGCCCGTACCACAAGAAAAAAAATACCGTTCGGCGTAGCTCAGATAGGAAAATCGTTCCGTAACGAGATTACTCCCGGAAACTTCATTTTCCGTATAAGGGAATTTGAACAGATGGAGCTGGAATTCTTCTGCAAGCCCGGAACGGATCTCGAATGGTTCGAATATTGGAGAGGCTTCTGCCGCAAGTGGCTGCTTGACCTCGGCATTAACGAGGAGCATTTGAGACTTCGTGACCACGATAAGGATGAGCTTTGCTTCTATTCTAAAGCCACTACCGACTTTGAATTCCTTTTCCCGTTCGGCTGGGGCGAGCTGTGGGGCGTTGCCGACCGCACTGATTACGATTTAACCCAGCACTCCGAACATTCGGGGCAGCCTATGGATTACTTTGACCCCGAAACAAACGAAAAATATATACCCTATGTTATAGAGCCTTCCCTCGGCGCGGACCGCGTGCTGCTCGCTTTCCTTTGCGACGCTTATGACGAGGAGACCGATGAAAAAGGAGACACAAGAACCGTGCTTCACTTCCATCCGGCTTTGGCGCCCTTTAAGGCGGCTGTGCTTCCGCTTTCAAAGAAGCTTGCAAAGCAGGCGGGCGAGGTTTATTCAGAGCTTGCAGGCGATTTTATGGTTGATTATGACGACGCCGGCTCAATAGGTAAGCGTTACCGTCGTCAGGACGAAATAGGCACTCCTATCTGCATTACCTATGATTTTGACTCGGTTGAGGATAACTGCGTAACCGTTCGCGACCGCGACACAATGGAGCAAAAGCGCATACCGATAACCGAGCTGAAAGCCTACATTGCAGAAGCCGTTAAATTCTAAAACAGGGGTAAAAATATGTCTTCAACTACTATACTCTTAATGGCGGCTGAGCTGCTGGGCGGGCTTGCGTTCTTCCTTTACGGAATGACAATGATGTCGGGCGGACTTGAAAGCATATCCGGCGGAAAGCTTGAAAACGATTTGAGAAAGGTTGCAAGAAATCCTTTCGCAAGCTTTTTCCTCGGTGCGGGCATAACCATTGCCATACAGTCATCATCCGCTATGACGGTTATGCTTGTGGGTCTTGTAAACTCGGGCATACTTGCCTTCGGCGATACCTTTGGTATAATAATGGGCTCAAATGTCGGCACCACGCTTACCTCTTGGCTTTTAAGCCTTACGGGCGTGCAGGGCGAAAATTTCTTTCTCACCCTTTTAAAGCCCATGACCTTCTCGCCGCTGCTTGCCTTTGCGGGTATACTTATGCATATGCTCTCCCACAAGGAGCGTCAGAAAAACATCGGCGTAATTTTAATAGGCTTCGCCGTGCTTATGACGGGCATGGATTTTATGAGCGATTCCATGAGCTCCATTCAGGAAATGGAGGGCTTTAAGCACCTGCTCACCGCCTTTTCAAGCCCGGTTGCGGCACTGCTTATTTCCACCGCTTTTACAGGCATTATCCAGTCCTCCGCCGCTACAGTAGGTATAGTACAGGCTATGGCGCTTACAGGCACCATAAGCTATAAAATGGCAATCCCGCTGGTGCTCGGCGCAAATATCGGCACCTGTATGACGGCGCTTATATCCTCATTTGGCACAAGCAAAAACGCTAAGCGCGTTGTGGCTCTTCATATTTACATTAAGGTTATTGGGTCAATAATTTTCACCGCCGCGCTTTACGGCTTAATGGCGTTCGGCACGGAATTTTTAGATAAACCGGCTTCTATGATAGGCGTAGCCGTTGTGCATACACTTTTCAATATTATAAACACATTTGTGCTTATTCCGTTTAAAAAGCCGATTATGCGGCTTTGCGAAATTACAATTAAGAGCAGTAACGAAAAAACTCATACCGTTTTTTTGGACGAGCGTTTGTTCAACAATACCGCGCTTGCGGTATCAGAATGTCACCGCCTGACAAACGAAATGGCGGAGCACGCGCGAGACTCGCTTACAAAGGCTATAGGACTTATATCGTCCTACAAAGCCGAAACCGCGCAGTATATTCGCGAAAACGAGGAGCTTATTGATAAATATGAGGACAAGCTCGGCACTTATTTAGTAAGGCTCAGCAACAATGAGCTTTCGGAAAATCTTTCCCACTCAATAGCCCGTATGCTCCACAGCATAGGCGATTTTGAGAGAATAGGCGACCATGCTCTTAATATCTGCAAGGTTGCGGAGGAAATGCATAATAAAAGTATCCATTTTTCCGACGAGGCAAGAAAAGAGATTTCCGTTATTACCTCTGCTGTGACCGAGATACTTAATATGGCGGTTGATTCGTTTATAGACGACGATGCGGAAACAGCTTCACATGTAGAACCGCTTGAGCAGGTAATAGACAAGCTTAATAAGGAGCTTAAAGCCCGCCATGTCGCGAGACTTCAAAACGGCGAATGTACCATTGAGCTCGGCTTCGTGTTCACCGATCTGCTTACTAATTACGAGCGTGTGTCGGACCACTGCTCTAACATTGCGGTTTATACTATGCAGCTTACATCGGACAAGCTTGACGCTCATAAATACCTTGCAAAAATTAAGAATGCGCAGGGCGGAGCCTTTGTCCGTGATTTCGGAATGTATGAGGAAAAATATCAGCTTGCCGATTAACGGTAATAAATTTTCAAACGGGGTTGTCAAAAGACAGTCCCGTTTTTCGGTGCAAAATTATTCTTGAAAATCATAAATATATATTGTATCATATGGTTGTAAGCCGCAATTTTTTTGCAAAAGGAGAATTGTTATGGGAAAGGAAAGGATATTAAGCCCCGTGAAGCATATTCACGGCGGTATGCTGCTGCCGCATTTAAAGAATACGGCGGATTCCGAATCCGTTATTATGCCCGCACCCGATGAAGTGAAAATACCTATGCTTCAGCATATAGGCGCTCCGGCTGAGCCTGTTGTAAAGCCCGGTGACAAGGTATTTGTAGGCACGCTTATAGGAAAGGCGGCAGGGGCTGTCAGCGCTTCGGTTCATTCAAGCGTATCCGGCACGGTCAAGTCGATTGATATCATATCCTCCGGCGGCCGCAATGTACCTTGCGTTGTAATAGAGTCGGACGGAGCTATGGAAAAAGACCCTTCGCTCGCTCCTTTCCCGATAGAAGCTCCCGAGGATATAGCAAAAGCTGCCGCAGAGTGCGGACTTGTAGGTCTCGGCGGCGCGGGATTTCCCACAAGCGTTAAGCTTTCGGTCAAGGACGGTAATATAGATACACTTATTATTAACGGAGCGGAATGCGAGCCTTATATTACGAGCGATTACAGAGAATGTATTGAGAACTATAACGATGTTATAAACGGAGTTTATCTGTTAAAGGAAAAGCTCGGGATAAAAAAGGTAATCATCTGTATTGAAAGCAATAAGGAAAAGGCTATAACAAAGCTTTACACCGTAGCGACGGATGAGAGGGATACGGACGACACCGTAAAGCTTATGAAGCTGCCGACCAGCTATCCGCAGGGAGCGGAAAAGGTAATAATCTATTCGGCAACGGGAAGGCGTGTTCCGGCAGGAAAACTGCCGAGTGATGTCGGCTGTATAGTTATGAATATAACAAGCGTCGCAACGCTTTACAGGTTTATTTCTACTGGTATGCCGCTTGTTTCAAAAAGAATAACGGTAGACGGCACTGCTGTAAAAGAACCTAAAAATGTTATAGTGCCGATAGGAACGAAAATTTCCGATCTTCTTGAATTCGCGGGCGGCGTTACGGAGGACGCCGCGGAAATAATAATGGGCGGACCTATGATGGGTGTAGATGTGTGTGACAGGGACGCGGTTATAGAAAAGCGCAACAACGCCGTTACCGTTATGAGTGAAAAAATAGGAGAGCCTGAAACAGGGCCGTGTATACACTGCGGAAGATGCGCGAACGTATGTCCTATGAGGCTCTACCCGTCGATGGTTGACGCGGCGCTTAATCACGGTGCGGCGGACAGACTTGAAAGGCTTAATGTAAATTACTGTATGGAATGCGGAAGCTGTTCGTTTGTATGTCCCGCAAAGCGGCCGCTTACACAGGTAATGCGCCTTGCAAAGACAGAACTAAGGAGGAAGTCGCAATGAGGGAAATGCTGAATGTTTCTTCATCGCCGCATATAAGGCATCAGGAGACTGTTTGCGGAATTATGACCGATGTGGTAATAGCGCTTATGCCCTCTGCGGTGTACGGCTGTATTCTCTTCGGCTTTAAGGCGGCGGCGGTGCTTATTACCTGCGTCGGCTTTGCGGTATTAAGTGAATTTTTGTGGGATAAGGCGCTTAAAAAGCCTAATTCCGTAAAGGATATGTCGGCTGTTGTAACGGGACTTCTTCTCGGTATGAACCTGCCGCCGTCGCTTCCGCTTTGGCAGGCGGCGATAGGCAGTATTTTCGCAATTATAGTTGTAAAGCAGATGTTCGGCGGAATAGGGTGCAATTTCGCAAATCCGGCTATTGCCGCCCGTATAGTGCTTTTGGTTTCGTTCCCTGCTTCTATGACAAGGTTTACAGAGCCTATTTCGGACACCGTAAGCTCTGCTACGCCGCTTTTATATGCAGACGGGACAACATCCTTTACATACTCCTTTAAAACACTTTTCTTCGGTATGCACGCAGGCTCGATAGGCGAGACCTCCGCATTTTTGCTCTTGATAGGCGGACTTTATCTTGTTATACGCCGAATTATATCTCCCGTAATACCAGTTTGCTTTATAGGCACTGTCGCGTTGCTTTCGCTGATTTCCGGTCAAAGCGTTATGATTTCGGTACTTGGCGGCGGACTTATTTTAGGCGCGGTATTTATGGCTACGGATTATACTACAAGCCCGATTTCACTGCCCGGCAAGGCGATTTTCGGCGTAGGCTGCGGTATTGTGACGTTTGTAATAAGAAAATTCGGCTCTCTTACGGAGGGTGTTTCATATGCGATTCTGCTTATGAATATACTGGTTCCGTACATTGACCGTTTTACGCTCTCAAAGCCTTTCGGATATATTAAGCCTGTAAAGGAGAAAGCGGAATGAATAAGTTCTTCGATTTTTTTAAGAAAAACAGCACTGACATTATAAAGCCGACCGCTGTTCTGCTTGCGATTTGCGTTATAATTCCCCTGGCGCTTTCTCTTACAAATAAAATTACGGTAAAAAAGATAGCAAGGCTTGAGGAAGAAAACAGCAAAAAGGCTATGGCCGGCCTTATAACGGCAGACGACTTCCGTACAGCGACCGTTTCCGATACCGAGTATTACGAGGCGGTAAAGGACGGTAATATCATAGGCTATATTTTCAAAACCTCGTCTAAGGGTTACGGCGGCGATGTTTCCGTAATGACGGCGATAAATCCTGACGGAACGGTAAAATCGGTCGCAATACTCGATGTTTCGAACGAAACGCCGGGACTCGGTCAAAACGCCGCAAAGGAAAGCTTTTACTCGCAGTACGCCGGTAAGAAAAAGGGTATCTCACTGCTTAAAAACGGCGCCGACAGTGAGAAAAACGAGGTTGACGCAGTTACGGGAGCTACTATTACCTCAACTGCGGTAAACCGTGCCGTTAATGAGGCTCTTGACGAATTCGAAAAGCTTTCTAAAAGCACAAATACGGCGGAGGTGACGGACGGTGAATAAAAAATATCTCGGCTATTTTACAAACGGAATTATAAAGGAAAACCCGACGCTCAGACTGGTGCTCGGAACCTGCCCGACGCTTGCCGTTACAACGGCGGCGGTAAACGGCATAGGAATGGGGCTTTCCGCTACGCTTGTTTTGGTATGCTCCAACCTTGCCATATCATTGCTTCGCAATATTATACCCGACAAGGTGCGTATACCTGCATACATAACTATAATTGCGGGTTTTGTAAGCGTTGTGCAGATGCTTGTAAAGGCGTTTTTGCCGTCTGTTGACAAGGCGCTCGGAATATATCTTCCGCTTATAGTTGTAAACTGTATTATTCTCGCGAGAGCGGAAATGTTTGCGTCAAAGCACTCGGTTTTACCGAGCGTGCTTGACGGTCTCGGTATGGGTATAGGCTTCACTGCCGTGCTGACCCTTATGGGGGCAATACGGGAAATTTTAGGTGCGGGAACACTGTTTTCTCTGCCGATAACCTCGAAATTTATTGACCCGATGATAATATTCCTGTTGCCGCCGGGCGGATTTTTCGTATTCGGAATACTTGTTGCGGCGTCCAACGCCTTAGCAAAGAAAAACGGCAAAAGGCCCGTCGAGCATCTCGGCTGTGAAGCTTGCCCGTCAAAAGGCGTTTGCGGCTCGGCTAAAAAGGAGGCGGCGGTAAATGAATAGTAATACGGCGATTGCTTCCATACTTCTGGCGGCAATTCTTACAAACAATATGGTATTGTCGAAATTCCTCGGAATATGCCCGTTTTTGGGCGTTTCCAAAAAAACCGAAACCGCATTTTCGATGAGCATTGCGGTAACGCTTGTAATGGTGGTCTCAACTGCCGTAACCTGGCCCATTTATCACTTTATCTTAGCACCCGATTACACTTATCTTGAAACGATAGTATTTATACTTGTTATAGCCGCAATAGTTCAGCTTATAGAAATTGTGCTGAAAAGGTACATAAAGCCGATTTATAAAGCGCTTGGCATATATCTGCCGCTTATTACCACGAACTGCGCCGTACTCGGTATAACAATGCTTAATATTACAAACGGACTAAGGTTTGTTCAGTCCCTCTTCAATGCATTGGGCGCAGGGCTTGGGTTTATGCTAGCAATGCTTCTGTTTTCCGGCGTTCGGGAAAGACTTGAGACCGCCGATATACCCGAATTTTTAAAGGGTTTACCCATAACTCTTATTGCGGCGTCTCTTGTCTCGCTTTCGTTTTTAGGCTTTGCGGGAATAGGAGGTTAAGCGTATGGAAATACTTATACCCGTTATAATAGTGGCTGTAATAGGCTTGATTGCAGGTATCGGACTTTCGCTTGCCTCAAAATTTATGGCGGTTCCCGTGGATGAAAAGCAGGTTAAAATAAGAGAGGCGTTGCCGGGCGCTAATTGCGGTGCGTGCGGCTATTCGGGATGTGACGGCTACGCCGCGGCTTTAGCGGCAGGCGAGGCTGAACCTGATAAATGCGCCCCCGGCGGAGACGCTGCCGCAGGCGCTATTGCCGAAATACTTGGTGTAGAGGTTAAAAGCGAAGCTAAAATTGCGTTTATTGCCTGTAACGGGACTCCCGAAGGCGTAAGGACAAAATACGCGTATTCGGGTATACAAAGCTGTGCCGCCGCAAACGGACTGAGCGGCGGACCGCTTGGCTGTGAATACGGCTGTATAGGCTTCGGGGATTGTTTTAAGGCGTGCGGCTTCGGCGCAATCAGAATGGAAAACGGCAGACCCGTGGTATGTCCCGATACCTGCGTCGGTTGCGGAAAATGCACTTCGGTCTGTCCGAAATCGCTTATATCCCTTGTGCCTAAGGGCTATAAGGCGGCAGTCGCCTGCTCGAACAGGAAAAAGGGAGCGGCGGTCGTTAAGGACTGCAAGGCCTCCTGCGTTGCGTGCGGAATGTGCGCAAAGGCTTGTGAAAACGGCGCAATCGCTGTTAAGGATAATCTTGCCGTTATCGACCGTTCCTTGTGTATCGGCTGCGGAAAATGCAAGGAAGCCTGCAAAAGAGGCGTTATTATTTAAAAAAGAAACCGAGCTTACGCTCGGTTTTTTTTTAATATCCGTATTTTTTTCGTTTTAAAATTAAGAACAGCATTGTTACCGTTACCGACATAATTTCCGCGGCGACAATGGAAAACCAAATCCCGTCGAGGTCGAAAATAATCGGGAACAAGAGAACCGCCGCAATTTGAAAAACAAGAGTTCTTAAAAACGAAATGAGAGCGGAGGTAAGCCCGTCGTTAAGGGCGGTAAAGTAGGACGAGCCGAATATCGAGAAGCCAGAAAGCAAAAACGAAAATGAGAATATCGAAAATGCGTGCGCAGTCATATCAAGCAATTCTTCATCATAGCCGACAAACATAAGCGAAAGCGGTCTTGAAAGCAGCTCACCTGCGGCAAACATAAAAACAGCGCAAATTCCGATAAACAGGAAACCGTTTTTCAAAAGACCCTTTAACTCGCTGTGATTCTGCGCGCCGTAATTGTAGCCTATGATCGGGGCGCTTCCAACCGAATATCCGATAAACACCGCCTGAAAGATCATACTTACATACATAAGCACGCCGTAAGCGGCAACTCCGTTTTCGCCCGCGTATTTCATAAGCTGTACATTGTAAAGCATACTTACAACGGACATGGAAATATTGCTCATAAGCTCTGACGAGCCGTTGGTGCAGGTTTTAAGCAGCACCTTGCCGTCAAAGCGGAATTTTACAAACCGCAAAAGGCTTGTGTTTTTCCGCGCGAAATATATTACGGGAATTATTCCGCCCAAAACCTGGCTTATTGCGGTTGCGGCGGCGGCTCCGCCGAGACCCCATTTTAAAACTGCGACAAAAAGCGCATCAAGCACCATATTAGCAATTCCCGCGGCGGCGGTTACAAAAAGTCCGAGCTTAGGCTTGCCGGCAGTGGCGAAAAGACATTGAAATTCAAACTGTAAAACATAAAAGGGCAGCGCCGCAAGGATTATTTTTCCGTAAAACACGCTCTCTGTCAACAGCTTGCCGTCGGCGCCGAACAAAACTGCCAGCGGCTTTAATACAAACATACCTATTACGGCAAGCGCCGTGCCGAGCACAGCCGAGGCAATAACGATAAATGTAAATATCTCGCTTGCTTTTTTACGGTCGCCCTCGCCCATTGTTTTCGAGATGACCGCGCTGCCGCCTGTGCCGAACATAAAGCCCACACAGCCCAAAACCATAAGCACGGGCATTATAAAATTAACCGCCGCAAACGAGGTTTTTCCTGTGTAATTCGAAACAAAAAAACCGTCTACCACGCCGTAAACGGATGTAAATATCATCATAATTATTGAGGGAACGGTGTATTTTAAAAGCCGCCTGAACCCAAAATGACCTGATAATTGCATTATTCTTCTCCTTCATAGGTTGTAATAACGATAATATTATAATTTAAATCAAATGTCAACTTATTGTTTTTTAAGTTCTGTTCTGTTAAAATAATGATAAAAACAGGAAAGACGGCGAAATTATGGAAGTCAGTGTCAGGAAATACGAGGACAGGGATATAGCGGAAATGATTGAAATTTGGAACCGTGTGGTTCGGGACGGCGTTGCTTTTCCGCAGGAGAATGAGCTTGACGAGACCGCGGGCAGAGAGTTTTTTTTGGCGCAAACTTATTGCGGTGTAGCCGAGGACAAGGCTACGGGTAAAATTTTCGGTATGTATATACTTCATCCGAACAATGTAGACAGGTGCGGGCATATAAGCAACGCAAGCTATGCGGTAGCGGCTGACAGCAGGGGACTTCACATAGGTGAAAAATTGGTGCTTGATTCGCTTTCCGAGGCGAAAAAGGCAGGCTTTAAAATAATGCAGTTTAACGCTGTTGTTGCTGACAATCTGCACGCAAGACATCTGTACGAAAGAATAGGCTTTAAACAGCTCGGAACTATACCGGGCGGCTTCAGACTCCAAAACGGGAAGTATGCCGATATTTGCCCGTATTACATAGAGCTTTAAAAAATGAGAGCGGCCGTAAAAACGGTCGCTCTTATATATCAAGGGGTTTATCGGTAATCTAAAGACAGTAAGCTGCTGTCGCCGATTTTCGGGATATCCCTTTTTGACCCCTGCTATATACTATGACGGAAAATCAGATGGGTGATTTTCTTATAAACAAAATTCCGAGCGTGTTTGCGCCGCAGTGTGAGGAAACGGTACAGCCTGCTCTTGTTATAAATACCTCTTTGAACGGGGCGAGCTTTTTTGCAAGCTCCGCCGCATTTTTTGCAACCTCGGGGTCGCAGCCTGCGTGTGTTATAAACACACGGTCAAGCACAATGTCCGAATAATCCTCTGCCTTTTCGGTTATGTACTGCTTTAAAACATCCTCGAATTTTCCGCGGTATTTTTTCGAAACATCCATTTTACCGTTTTTCACCTGAATACAGGGCTTAAGCTTTAAAAGGTTGGCGCCGAACATGGCAAGAGCCGAGCAGCGGCCGCCCTTATATAAATATTCAAGGCTGTCTATAACGAACGAGGCGTCAACACAGGGTATAAGTTCTGTCGACTTTCTAACTATTTCCTCGGCTGAAAGTCCGTCACGGAGCATTTCTGCCGCGGCAACAACAAGAAGTCCGCCGCCGGTGGAGAGGTTTTTTGTATCGATTACATATACATTTTCAAGCTCGCTTGCGGCTATGCAGGCGTTGTTGTAGGTTGAAGACATATCCGAGCTTATTGTAAAGTGAATTACAGTCTTGCCCTCGTCTGTGAATTTTTTGAAAAAATCAAGGCAGTCGCCCACATTTGTCGCCGTGGTCTTAGGCAGTTCGCCTGTTTTGGCGTGATGTGCGTAAATATCGTCGGGCGTTATATCAACGCCGTCTGTGTAGACCTTATCTCCGAGAGTTATTCCGAGCGGAGCTACCGAAATATTATACCGTTCTCTTAATTCGGGACTTAAATCTGTTGTACTGTCACTGGTTATTACAATATCAGAAGCCAAAAATATTCCCCCAAAAAATTAATAAAGCTATTATACCATTAAAATAAGGGTTTAGCAACAAAATTATTAAGTATTTCCCTAATGGAATAATAATTTCCGTTAAAAATAATTATATATTTTTGTGGAGTAATGTGTTAAAATAATCTTGCGCGTTTTGCGGATGTTTTAACAGAAAGGAAATTGCTTTGAAAAAGACCATATCTATACAAACTGTTATTTTCTCCCTCGTTATTCTTATTCTGACGGCGGCGCTCGTTTTTTCACTGATATTTATTAAAAGAAATAACGACAGTATAAAGGCGGCAGACGCCGAGATTGCCGCTAATAAAAGCCGAATAAGCTCGGCTGACGGTACAATATCGGAGCTGGAAGCGGATATTGCCGAAAAGGACAGAATAAACGGTGAAATTAAGGCTCAGCTTGAAGCCGAACAAGCCGAAAGAAAAAAGACAGAGGAAGAAAATGCGGCGCTTAAGAAGAAAATCGAAACCTTAAGCGCAAAGAAGAAAGCCGAAGCGGAGGCGCGAAGACTCGCCGCCTCCGCTCAGGCACAAAATCCCGACGGGCGCAGAGTCTGTTATCTTACATTTGACGACGGGCCCTCCGAAAACACCCTTAAAATTTTGGATATACTCCATCGATACGGAATAAAGGCGACCTTTTTTGTTATTAACACAGATAAGCTTGAGTATGTAAAAAATATTGCCGATGCGGGACATTCGGTAGGACTTCACAGCTATTCGCATAATTACGGTAAAATTTATTCGAATACGGACGCTTATTTTGAGGATCTGCAAATGATATCCGACAGGGTGAGAGATATTTTAGGGTACGAGCCTAAAATTATACGCTTCCCGGGCGGAAGCAGTAATAAGGTGAGTATAAGCTACTGTAAAGGAATTATGTCACAGCTTACCGTACTGACGCAGGAAAAGGGATATTCCTACTATGACTGGAATGTCGGCTCGGGCGACGCCAATTCGGTTACTCCGAGCTACACCTTTATAAGAAACAATGTATTAAACGGCGCCAAGGACAAAAATTCGGCTTGCGTTCTTATGCACGATACCAAGGCTAAAACAACTACCGTAGAGGCTCTGCCCGAAATAATAGAGGGGCTTATGAAAATGGGTTATTCGTTTGACAAAATCGTTCCCGAAACCTACGGATACCACCACCGTAATATAAATAACTGAACCTGAAAAGATGTGATATTTTGAACCGCAAATATTTAAAAATTGCCGAAGCCGCGCTTTACGCCGCTTCGTTTGCTTGTCTTACGGCTATGGCGGCGCATATATTCGGTATCGTCTATTTCGCCCACGGCGAAAAAATAGCGGCAGGCTTTTCAGCGGTAATATTCGGCTATTCGGCGTCCGCCGTAAGGGCGTCCGTGACAGCGGGGAATAAAAGAAGAAAGCTTATTAAAGACACGCTTATCTGTATTTTTGTTTTTTACATTATGGTTTTAGTGGATTTCACGCTTATAGACGACAGTCTCGGCAGGAACATATTTAATATCTACAACTGGAGCAGGGAAGCGTTTGATAATTATTTAAAGAACAATATAAATTTAATTCCGTTTGCGACGGTAAGGCTTTTTATCAACGCGATAAAAAACGACGCGTTGCCCGTATCGGCGGCGCTTGAAAATTTGCTTGGAAATCTTGCGGCGTTTATGCCGCTCCCATTTTTCCTTGTTTTGCTCTTTAAGTATTTTTCAAAGTGGCACCGTGTGTTTATCGCTGTTTTGCTTTCGGTAATACTTGTTGAAACTTTGCAATTTGTATTCCTGACGGGATCGAGCGATATTGACGATGTAATACTCAACACGGGCGGCGCAATGCTTATGTACGGAATTTTAAAAATAAAGGCGGTCGGCAAGGTTGTAAACAGGCTTACCTTCGGTCTTTGGGAGGAAAACAATGGACAGGCTTAAAATTACCGCCTGCGCTAAAATCAATTTGGCTCTCTCGGTTATCGGCAGAAGACCCGACGGCTACCACGAGCTTGATACCGTAATGCAGAGCGTTGATTTGAGCGATACGGTGTATATTGAAAGGGCTGCGGAAATTAAAATCGACGGCACTCCCTTTGCACAGGAGGAAAGCATTGAATACAAGGCGGCAATGCTGTTTTCAGAGGCAGTCGGGACAGGCGGAGCGTACATAAGAACCGAAAAAAGGATACCGATTGCCGCGGGGCTGGGCGGCGGCAGTGCGGACGCAGCGGCGGTTCTTTCCGGTATGAACAGGCTCTACAATGCAGGCCTTACCGAAATGGAGCTTTGCTCACTGGCTGTAAAGCTCGGAGCGGATGTGCCGTTTTTAATATCGGGCGGAACGGCAAGGGCAAAGGGAATAGGCGAAAGGCTTACAAGACTTAATGCGATGCCTAAAGTTTATTTCGTTATAATAAAAGCAGACGGAAAGCCCTCTACGGGCGAGATGTTTTCAAGGCTTGATAAAACCGAATATATAAAGCCCGATATAGAAAAAACGGTCAAAGCGATAGAAAACGGCAATACGGATATGCTTTTAAGCACCCTTTCCAATTCGTTCGAAATACTTTGGGAAAATTCGGATATTTTAAAGACCGTTAACGCTCTCGGCGCGGACGCCGCAGGTCTTTCGGGCAGCGGACCGGCGAGATTTGCGGTGTTTAAAGAAAAAACAGCCGCAGAGAGGGCAAAGGAGCTACTGTCAAGCAAAGGTATAGCCGCTTATCTTTGCGAGCCTACCGAAAAATCCTTAATAATTGAATAAAACGAAAAGCTCCCGTCAATATTCTTTACAAAAGAAATAAAGGAGCTTTTGTTATGCTTAATAAAAAAATTTCACGCCGCGCGGCGGAGCTGTCGCTGCTTTTCGGACTTATGTGCGCCGTGTTTCTTTCAATGGCGCATTTTGACGCCGCCTGCGATGATTTAAGAGGGAATGTTCTGCGGTTACATATAATCGCAAATTCGGACAGCGAGGAGGATCAGGCGGTTAAGCTTGCGGTAAGGGACAGAATATTAAGGGAGACCTCCGAAATATTCGCCGACGGGACAAGCCTTGCCGAGGCTGAAAAGCTTGCTTGTCAAAGCTTAGATAAAATTACCGCCTGTGCAAATTCGGTGCTTTCGGAAAACGGGTTTGGCTATACCGCGTCGGCAGAGGTGGGAAACAGCTATTTTGAAACAAGGGAATACGATACATTTACGCTTCCTGCCGGTAATTATCGCTCGCTTATAATAAGGCTCGGAAACGGAGAAGGTAAAAATTGGTGGTGCGTTATCTTCCCTGCGGTGTGCTTACCCGCGGCGGCTCCCGACGCCGAGCTTTCCGACAGCACGACCGAAACGGGAGCTATGATAGCGGAGCATCCGAAAAAATATGTGGCAAAATTCAAGGCGGTTGAAATATACGAGGATTTCAAAAAAATTATTTCTGGAAAATAAAATGCTTGCATTTTGTCAAAAGATGTGTTATACTCCATATGTTATCGAGTTTGAAAGGGGTGACGACGATGAAGGAAGGTATTCATCCGCAGTATGAAAAGGTTACTATAAAATGCGCTTGCGGTGCGGAGTTCGAGACACGCTCAACTAAAAAAGATATCCGTTTGGATATTTGTTCTAAATGTCATCCGTTTTTTACCGGTAAGCAGAAGTTGGTAGACACCGGCGGCCGTGTTGACAGATTTAAAAAGCGTTTCAATATGGATTAATCATAACCTTTTACTCCGCAGTCCCGTTACAGTCGGGCTGCGGATTTTTTTAATTTTGTTTTAAAAAGGGAGAGTGGAGCAAACGGCAGAATATGTAACGGTAACTGGGGAATCCTCCGCAGAGTACAGCGAAAAGCGATCGCGCTTTATAGCGGTCCTTACACACTGTGAGACCGAGGAGGAAGCCGCCTGCTTTATAAACAAGATTCGCAGTGAAAACAGGGAAGCCAGACATAACTGCTATGCATATTCCGTTTGCGGCGGTGCGATAAAGCGTTTTTCGGATGACGGTGAGCCGCATGGCACCGCAGGCAAGCCGATGCTTGATATTATTGACGGTGAGGATATAAAAGATGTCTGTGCGGTAGTTACAAGATATTTCGGCGGCGTTTTGCTCGGCACGGGCGGACTTGTACGTGCATATTCAAAGGCGCTTAAAGACGCGCTCTCGGCGGCAAAGAAGGCTGTAATGCTGCCTTGTACGGTTTTTTCCTGCACCTGCTCGTATGCCGAAACGGAAAGCCTGAACCGATTGATAAGGGCAAACGGCGGAACGGTGACTGACAGTAAGTACGGAGAATTTGTGGATATTTACTTCTTTTTGCCGGAAGATAAAAAGGACGGCTTTCTTAAAAGCCTTAGTGAGGATTTTTGCGCGAGGCTTACCGTAACCGAAATAGGACAGAAAAGTATTGCGACAGAGGTTGGTGCAGAAATATGAAAAGGATATTCGGAAATACAGTTAAGGTATTCCTTACAGCGGCGGCGGTGCTTATTGCCGCGGCGCTTTTAATAAATTTTTATATTGTAAGAAAAACCAAGAGCGGTATTTTGAAAGCGGAGGATTTGAAAACGGACACTGCCGACTGTATACTTATTTTAGGCGCAGGCGTGAGGAACGGAAAGCCTACCCCTATGCTTCGTGACAGACTGCTTACGGGAATTGAGCTTTACGAAAAGGGAGCGGCGAAAAAAATAATTATGAGCGGCGACCACGGCAGTTCCGATTATGACGAAGTAAATACAATGAGACTGTTTGCCGTCGAAAAGGGTGTTCCCGAAGAGGATATATTTATGGACCACGCAGGCTTTTCCACCTATGACAGCGTGTACCGTGCAAAAAATGTGTTTGAGGCTGATAATATTATAATCGTCAGTCAGAGATACCACCTTTACAGAGCGCTGTATGTTTCCGAAAAGCTCGGAGTCAAGGCATGCGGAGTGTCCGCAAACCTGAATAAATACGGCGGGCAGCTTAAAAGAGAAATAAGGGAAATTCTTGCGAGAGACAAGGATTTTTTTAAGTGCATAGCAAAGCCGGAGCCTGCGTTTTTGGGCGATAAAATCCCCGTTTCGGGCGACGGAAGGACGACAAAAGACGGATTTTAACAGAAAATTTAAAAAAATAGAGGTTTTCGTGCATTTTTGTATAATATAATAATTGAGAGGGATGAACGGAGGGGGAAATATGAATCCGAGAGAAATAAGCGAAAACAACGAAAGGCTTATTTTATGTGAAAGAGCGGCATTTTGTACTGAAACTAAGGGCCGCCGTGTGTATGAGGACGAGAGCGAGCTTCGTACCTGCTATCAGCGCGACCGCGACAGAATAATACACTGCAAGGCGTTCAGGCGCTTAAAGCATAAAACACAGGTATTTCTTTCCCCCGAATCGGACCATTACAGAACAAGGCTTACCCATACGCTTGAGGTGGCACAGATAGCGAGAACCATAGCGAGAGCCTTAAGACTTAACGAGGATCTCACCGAAGCCGTAGCCCTGGGACACGACCTTGGACATACGCCCTTCGGCCACGCGGGCGAAAGGGCGCTGCAAGAGCTTACAAATGTGGGTTTTACCCATTACGAACAGAGCGTCAGGGTATGCGATAAGCTTGAAAAAGACGGCAAGGGTCTTAACCTTACCTTCGAGGTGCTTGACGGAATACTTCATCACACCTGCGGCGAGGAAGCACATACGCTTGAGGGCAGAATAGTCCGCACGGCGGACAGGGTGGCGTACATAAACCACGATATAGACGACGCGGTGAGGGCAGGAGTAATATCGGAAAGCGATATACCGAGCGATATAGTAAAGGCTCTCGGAGCTACCAAAAGTCAGCGGATAAATACCCTTGTGACCTCCATTGTGGAGAACAGCAAGGATACTGTTAAGATGGACAGCGAAACCGAAAGGTATTACGACGAGCTGCATGAATTTCTTTTTGAAAGCGTTTATAAAAATCCCGTCGCAAAATCCGAGGAAACAAAGGTCAAGGGCATAGTAGAGGGACTGTCCATATATTACAATAAAAATCCCGATAAAATGTCGCCCGAGTATCTGAGGATTGCTGAAAGCGAGGGCAAGGAGCGCGCTATCACTGATTATATAGCCGGAATGACCGACCATTACGCCGTGACGGCGTATTCGGATATTTACATACCGAAAGCGTGGTCTATTTAGTGTGAAAAGGGGGCGGTTTTATGATACCTGAGGATATAATAAACGAAATAAAGTACAGAAATGATATTGAAACCGCCGTTTCACAGTATGTGAATTTAAAAAGGCGGGGTAAAAACCTGGTAGGTCTTTGTCCGTTCCACAGCGAAAAAACACCGTCGTTTACGGTCTACCCCGAAAACGGTTCGTTTTACTGCTTCGGTTGCGGTGCGGGCGGCGATGTTTTCACTTTCACGGGACTTATTGAAAATCTTGATTATATAGAATCGGTAAAGCTTTTGGCGGAGCGGTCGGGCGTTGCGCTGCCGCAGGACGGATACGACGATTCCATGCAAAAGCTTAAAAATACCATTTATGACATAAACCGTGATACGGCGAGGTTTTTCCATTCCTATTTAATGTCGCCTGACGGTAAGTGGGCGCTTGATTATTTGTACGGCAGAGGGCTTACGCTTAAAACAATAAAGCATTTCGGACTCGGCGCCGCACCCGACAGCTGGGACGCGCTAATTAAGCATTTAAAGTCAAAGGGCTACCGTGAAAGCGATATGATTGCCGCAAATGTGGTCGGCAAAAGCCAGAGGGGAAGCCTTTACGACCGTTTCAGAAAACGGGTAATGTTCCCCATTATTAATATAAGGGGAAATATAATCGCTTTCAGCGGCAGGGCAATGCCCGGTGAGGACAAGCAGGGCGGAAAATATGTAAACACGGCAGACACGCCGGTTTATAAAAAAAGCGCAAACCTTTTCGGAATGAATTTTGCCAAAAATGCCTGTGCGGAACAGGTGATACTGGTTGAGGGAAATATGGATGTTATTTCACTCCATCAGGCAGGGTTTACAAATACGGTAGCTCCGCTCGGCACCGCTTTTACAACGGAACAGGCAAACCTGCTTGCCCGTTATACAAAGGAAATCGTGCTTATGCTTGACGCGGATGCGGCAGGGCAAAAGGCAATAAAACGGGCAACGGAGCTTTTACAGAATACCGGACTTTCTGTAAGGGTCGTGGTAATCCCCGACGGCAAGGACCCCGACGAATATATAAAAAAGAACGGGGCGGACAGATTTTCGGCGCTTTTAAGCGGAGCTGTAAGCGATATGGAATACAAGCTCCTCACCGCGGCGGCAGGCATAGACCTTGCAAGCGACGACGGACGGCTTAAATATCTTGCGGCGGCGGCGGAAATAATCGCCGAGGACGAGGATATAATGTCAAGAGATGTCTATATCGGAAAAATGTGCGAAAAATACGGTGTTTCAAGAACCGCGCTTACCGCAAAGGTTGAGGAAATACGCAGAAAAAACCGCCGTGTTAAAAAGCAAAAGGAAATTACCGATATAATAAGACCCAAATTTACAAAGGATGACATAAATCCCGAGCGCAGAAGCTCGCCCAAGGGGACTGCGGCGGAGGAAACGCTTATTGCGGTGCTTTTAAAGCACCCCGACCTGTATAAAAAGGCAAAGTCGGAGCTTCCGCCCGAAAAAATGATAACCTCGCTTAATCGGCGTATCTACGAAATAATAATAGAGACGTTGGACAGCGGAAGGCCGCTTGACATATCGCTTTTCGCGCAAAGACTTATTCCGGCGGAAATAGGGTATCTCGTGGCACTTCAGAACGGCGATAAGGCAGATAAAAATGCGGAAATTGTATTAAGAGATTGCATAAGGGTAATATTAGAAGAGGATATTATTTCCGCAGGCGGTCAAAAGGACGCCACTGTTGAGGACTGGGCGGAAAACCTTAAAAATATAATCGACATCAAAGCGAAAGGAAAAACATAAATGGAACAGAACAGCAAAATAAAGGAAAAAGAAGTTAAAAACATTCAAAACCCCGCAGAGGAATATGACTCCGAGGAGGAAAAGGATATAACAATAGACGATATTGAAAACGCTCCCGATAATCCGGAGGAGCTTTTCTCGGAACCTCCCACGCTTGATATTGATTTTGACGAAGAGCCTACCGATGATGAATTAAAGCTTGAGGAAATGGATATTGACGCACTTAATGACGATTTAAGTATGGAAAATATGAACCTCGACGACCCCGTAAAGATTTATCTTCGTGAAATAGGCAGAGTTCCGCTCCTTTCCTCCGACGAGGAAATAGAGCTTGCGGTCAAAATATCCGAGGGAGACGAGTACGCAAAGCAGCGTTTGACCGAGGCTAACCTCCGTCTTGTTGTAAGCATTGCAAAGAAGTATGTGGGCAGGGGAATGTATTTCCTTGACCTTATACAGGAGGGAAATGTGGGTCTTATAAAGGCGGTTGACAAGTTCGACTATAAAAAGGGCTTTAAATTTTCAACCTATGCCACATGGTGGATAAGACAGGCAATAACAAGAGCCATTGCGGATCAGGCAAGAACGATAAGAATACCCGTTCATATGGTTGAGACCATAAACAGGCTCAAAAAGGTTCAAAGCCAGCTTTTGCACGAAAACGGCGTAGAGCCGAGCGAGGAGCTTATCGCCGAAAAGATGGATCTGCCCGTAGAGCGTGTGCGTGAGATAATGCGTGTGGCGCAGGAGCCTGTTTCTATGGAAACGCCGATAGGTCCCGAGGAGGATTCCCGTCTTATGGACTTTATAAGGGACGAGGATGCCTTAGCTCCGGACGAGGCGGCTCTTAAAACAATCACGAACGAGGATATTGACGGAGTTCTTAAGACCCTTACTCCGAGAGAGGAATCCGTCATACGCCTGCGTTTCGGACTTCAGGACGGCAGATGCCATACTCTTGAAGAGGTCGGAACGGAATTTAATGTAACAAGAGAACGAATCCGTCAGATAGAGGCGAAGGCTCTGCGTAAACTTCGCCATCCGGTAAGAAGCAATAAATTTAAAGACAGATAAGGAAGCATAAAGGCTATGGAATTTTCATATAAAACAAAGGGAGTTTGTGCAAGAGGTATTTTAATAGATGTGGACGGCGACACCGTAAAAAGCGTAAGATTCGACGGCGGCTGCAGCGGAAACACTCAGGGTGTTGCCAAGCTGGTCGAGGGTATGAAAATAGACGATGTTATAAATAAGCTGTCTTCTATAAAATGCGGATTTAAAAATACCTCATGTCCGGCACAGCTTGCCGAGGCTTTAAGGGAATATAAAACCGCAAAGGGTGAGTGATATTGTATTCAGACAGCGATATAAAAATTGCAGGAAACAAGCCTTCAAGGGAAATAAATAAAAGACTTCAAAAAAACGACGGAGAGCATATCCCCGAAAAGGACAAAATAGATAATGCCAAGGAGCTCGGCCGCCGTGTGGCGCTTGAGTTTATTAAGGATGCAAAAAACAGCCGGCTTGCCGAAGAACCCGAGGACTTTGAAATGACTGTCCAAAGACGGCTTTTGCTTTCGTTCACGGCAACGGTCGGCTTTGAGCAATACTGTCGGGACGATACGCTCTGCGGCATAGCTCAAAAAAGCTTTATCGACACTCTTAAAAAGAATGACAGCGAGCTTTATAAATCTTCGAATGATACGGGCGCGTTTTCCTTCTATTATTTGGCATACAGAAGAGGCAGCGAGATAGACAGAAGAATAGGACAGACCTTTGCTATGCTCTGCTCGCATGACGGTGATCCCGTTTATCAGGAGCTGGGAGAGGCCTTGTACTGCTGGTTTTTATCGAATGTTAAAAAGAGCGCGGCCGAGTTGGGCTTGTGAACTTAAGAAAAACCCCGAGGTAAAAAAGTGCAAGCTTTTTTACCTCGGGGTTTCTGTATTACGGAACTATATGTTTGATAATCGGGATTTTTTGCAGAAGTTTTATTATGAAGCCCGATACAATAAACAAGACGATTGCAAACAGTATTCTTGACAAAAACCTTTGCGGTGAAATATCAAAGACCCTTTCAGCCACAGTCATAAGCGGTATATGAATAAGGTAAATTCCGAAGGTCTGTCCGCTGAAATATGTTATTGCCCTTAACAGCCGTTTCGGAAATTTATTAAACGGAATTTGCCTGAAAGCGAGAAAAACCGAAGATGAATAAAGAACACACGGCACGGAAACATAGCCCTTTAACAGAGTGACTATTCTGTTATCCCTGTAAGAAAGATACCAGGTTCCGAAAAAATGGACAAGAAGACCGAGCAGACCGAATACATATACGAGACACCGCCCCGTTTTTCCTATCTCATAATTATCAAGGTAATAGCCGATAAATACATATATAAGATAGCCGCTGACCGCGTAAAATGAAAATTCGCCGTTGTGAATTATTTTGCCGCCGCTCAATACGGCTGTAAACGGCAGGAGCGAATTGACGGTAAAGGCTGTAATTATCGCATAGGAAAATACTTTTTTACGGCTTTCCTCACCGATGCCGCTGACAACGGGAATAGAAAGATAAATTCCGAAAATAATAATAAAAAAGTAATAGATGCCTATATACCTGCAATTTGCCACGGAATTTACTATGTCGAGCGGCTTTAAACTTATACTGTTCCTGCCGTCACGCCAAATAACGAAAAACAGACCGATTATGCTCCAAAACAAAAAGGGTATGACGGTCTTTTTTATACGCCTTTTAAAGTATTCGGCGGTTGTACAGCGCTTACGGTAATTCATCAGCGTAACGCCGGGAATCATAATAAAAACCGGAACCGCAAAATAAAATACGCTTTCTACAAGGTTTGCGGCAACCCAGCCGCGGGTTTTGCTGAACTCCCAAAAGCCGCCGGTATGCAGGAACAAAACGCTTAAGCAAGAAAAAACATTTAATACTGTTATATATGTCTTTCTGTCCGACAAAATTATATCTCTCCGTTTCGGTTTTTATTATAAGGCGGAAAATAAACAGCATTTAACAATACGGTAAGTTATTTCATATACTGTGAAGTGAGGAACTGTTTTATTATTACAGGCTTTAAGGAGTTGATTATATGCCTAATATTTATTTAAGCCCGTCAACACAGGAATTTAACCCGTATGCAGGCGGCGGCAACGAAGAATACTATATGAATCTTATTGCCGACGCAATGGAGCCGTATCTTGCCGCAAGCGGTATACAGTTTACACGCAATACACCGGATATGACTGCGGCAAGCTCGATAGCGGCGTCAAACGCGGGGAATTATGATTTGCACTTAGCGCTTCATTCAAACGCCGTAGGGAGCGGAAACCCGACGGTACGGGGAACCGAGGTTTATTATTATCCTTCAAGCGTGCAGGGCAAGAGATTTGCGGATATAGCCGCAAATAATTTACAGCTTATATACCCTCTCCCCGACAGGGTGAGAACCGTACCTACAACACGGCTCGGAGAAGTTGCGAGAGTCAGAGCGCCGGGGGTGCTTATTGAGCTTGCCTATCACGATAATCCGCAGGATGCGGATTGGATAAGAAACAATATAAACGCAATCGCCGAAAATCTGGTGCTTTCGCTTACCGAGTTTTTCGGGATACCGTTTAATATGCCCCAACCGATACAAACCGCAACCGTTGCGACAAGCGGTTCAAACCTTAATATAAGAGCGCTGCCGAGTACCGATTCCGCAATAAGGGGCAAGGTGCCGAACGGTGCGGAAATACTGATTTATAACCGTCTTCCCGACTGGGACCTTATAGGCTATAACGGCACGGTGGGCTATGTAAGCAACCGATATGTGCTTTTATAATTGTTATAATGCGGAAACTATTTGTGAAACGCTTATTACAAGCGGCATTGTTACAAGCGACAGGACCGTGCTTAACGATACCATATCGACCGAAAGGGGTACATCTCCCTCAAACTTAGAGGAAAACATAGTTGTAAGCGCGGCGACCGGTGCGCTTACGGAAATTACTATGGAAACAAGCAGTGTACCCCTCACTCCGATAAGGAACAAAAAGCCGAGAGCGGCAAAAGGGTATACCACAAGCCTTAAAAGCACCGCAAAAATACAGCGCATATCCTTAAAAGCATTCAAAACATTGGTTTGCGCCAAGTGATAGCCGATTATCAGCATAGGAAGCGGTGTGTATATTGCCGCAAGATAATTTATCGGAGCTGAAATTATTTTTGGTACGGGAACCGAAAAAACAAATATTATTATTCCTATAAGAAGTCCCGCAATTCCCGGATTTATAAACAGCTTTTTCGGCTTTATGTAGCTTTTATCGCCGCTTATAAGGAAAATACCGTAGCTCCATATAACAAGGTTGAACATTATTATGTAGGCGGAGCCGTACAGAGTTCCGTCCGCTCCCAAAATTACCTCTTGAAGCGGCAGAGACATAAAGCCGCAGTTTGCGAAGATAGAACCGAAGCGCAGAACACGGAGCCGATTCTTATTTTCCGTATGTATAAACAGGTGGCTCAGAACTATTAACAAAGCCTGCACCGCAAGCGTAAGAATAAACGCCTTAAACAGGGACGCCATTATTTTTGAATCGTATTCTCTTATAAGCGATTTTATAATAACGCACGGAGTGGAAATTATAAGCGCAATATCGGTACAGCAGTCAACTCCGCTTTTGGTAAGCAGGCCTGCCTTTGCGGAAACATATCCCACCGATATGAGTATCATAAGTACGCAGACCTGAACAAAAACCGTAGAAAACATTTATTTTACGCTCGCCGTGAATTTTTTGAATGCGGCGATACCTTCGGGAGTTCTCTTATAAACACCGGCGTGTTCGAGCACCTTTGCGAAAACAAGTCCGATTTCGTTCCTTATTATACCGCTGATATTGTCCTTATTAATATCGGTATATTTCTGTTTTATTTCATTTGCCCAATCGGCGTGCTTTTTAAGCATTTCATCGTTTGATATATCGCGGTTTTGGAGCATCGCCTTTTCAAGCTCTGTCATTTCGGTTTTAAGGCGCGCGGGAAGTACGGCAAGCCCCATCACCTCGATAAGACCTATGTTTTCCTTTTTAATGTGGTGAAGCTCGGCGTGCGGATGGAAAACACCGAGAGGATGCTCGGGCGTGGTAATGTTGTTTCTTAGCACTAAATCAAGCTCGTAAACGCCGTCTCTTTTTCTTGCTATCGGTGTTATTGTGTTGTGCGGTTCACCGTTAAGATGAGCGAATATAAACGCCGATTCGTCGGTGTATTCCCTCCATGCGGTAAGTATTTTGTCCGCAAGCTCTATTAATCTGTCGGGATTTTCGGAGCTTGTGCGTATAACCGACATAGGCCATTTTACAATGCCTGCCTTTACATCGCCGAAGCCGTCGAATTCGAGCGGATATTCGATGGGAGCTTTTGCCATAGCAAAAGTATAATTTCCGCCTTGGAAATGGTCATGGCTTAATATCGAGCCACCCACTATCGGCAGGTCCGCGTTTGACCCGACAAAATAATGCGGAAACTGCGAAACAAAGCTTAAAAGCTTTTTAAATGTATCCCTGTTTATCGCCATAGGCGTATGCTTGGCGTTGAATACAATGCAATGCTCGTTGTAATAAACATAGGGCGAATACTGGAAGCAGCAGTCCGTGTTGTTTATCTTTATCGGTATTACACGGTGGTTCTGACGGGCAGGGAAGTTGACCCTGCCCGCATACCCCTCGCACTCGCGGCAGAGCATACATTTCGGATAGCCCGACTGCGGCGCGATTTTTGCGGCGGCAATAGCTTTCGGGTCCTTTTCGGGCTTTGAGAGATTTATGGTTATATCAAGGTCGCCGTACTCTGTCGGCGTCACCCATTTAATGTCCTTTTCAACACGGTAGCGGCGGATATAGTCGCTGTCACAGCTGAGCTTGTAAAAATAATCGGTAGCGTCCTTTGGGGAAATTTTGTAAAGCTCATAAAATTTGTCCGTAACTTCGCTCGGACGGGGCATAAGGGCGCCCATAAGTTTTGTGTCAAACAGATCCCTGTAAACCGTGCCGTCTTCGGCAATTCCGTTTGAGACGGCAAAATCGGTCAGTTCTTTAAGGGTTTCCTCAAGATTTACATCGGCATAGCTTTCCGAGCAGTCAAAGCTGTCAAGTTTTAAAATTTCAAGCAGTCGGTTGGTTACATATATTTCGTCACGGGGCGTAAAAAGCCCTTTTTCAAGTCCGTAGCATACAAGCTTGCGAATACTGTTGTCTATCATAAAAAACACCGTCCGATAAAAATTAATTACTCCGTTTATTATACATTTTTTCTTTTCTTATGTCAATTACAAAGGAGCGGCAAATAAGACATAATCGGTTTTTGTTGCTTTTTGAGCATTTTTGTTATATAGTATAAAAGAATTATAAAACGAAAAGGTGAAGGCGTTGGCAAAAAAGAGGACTAAAAGACAGCAGGCAATAATAAAAAGAAGGATATTTTTGGCTTGCTGTACGGTAATACTTGCGGCGGTTGTAGCTCTTGTCGCATTTTCGGTTAATGCGATAATAAAAAAAGGCGATAATAAGGGCGGCAAAAAGGAAGAAAGCAAAACCTCGGAGGTTTCGAGCGTAAGTGTTCCCGAAACAACAGCCACTGTGCTGTCAACAGGTGATATTATGGTTCATTCCACACAGCTTGACGGGGCGAAAACGGCGTCGGGCGGTTATGATTTCAGCGCCTTTTTCAAGGAAACGGGAAGCTATTTTAACGCCGCGGACCTTTCGGTTGCAAACCTTGAGGTTACATTCGGCGGTACAGAGTCAGGCAATTACAGCGGATACCCTGTTTTCAACACGCCTGACAGTCTTGCGGACGCAATCAAGGCGTCGGGACTTAATCTGCTTATAACCGCAAACAATCACTGCTACGATACGGGACTTTTCGGGCTTAAGCGCACCGCTCGGGTTTTAAAGGAGCGAGGTATTGAATTTACGGGTACAAAGGAGACTGCCGAGGACCCGACATATCTTGTAAAGGAAATCAACAACATAAAAATAGGAATAGCGAATTTTACCTACGAAACAAGCGGCGGACAAGCCGGCCGCAAATACCTTAACGGCGCTATAATCGCAAATGAGGCGAACGATCTTGTCAACAGTTTTTCTTATGATAAGATAGAAGAATTTTACGGCAATGCCGCAAATATCATATCCGAAATGAAAACCAAGGGTGCCGAGTACATTCTGTTTTATATGCACTGGGGCGAAGAGTATCAGACCTCGCCGAACACATGGCAGAAAACGATTGCTCAAAAGCTTTCAAATCTCGGAGTAAATATGATAATAGGCGGTCATCCCCATGTAATACAGCCGATTGAGCTTATACATTCGGAGGACGGTCAGAATACTACGGTTTGCCTGTATTCCACGGGGAATTTTGTATCAAATCAGCGGCAGGAGCTTATGGACAGCTGTCCCTCCGGTCATACTGAGGACGGTATGCTCTTTACCTTTACGCTTAAAAAGGACAAGGACGGTACAGCCCTTTCCGATTTAAAGCTTATTCCCACCTGGGTAAACAAGTACAAGGGCGGCAGCGGATACCTTTATACCGTATATCCGCTTGAAAATCCCGATGACGCGTCAAAAAAATATTCGCTTGATTCTGCCGCGGCGGGAAAAGCCGCAAAGTCCTACGAAAGAACAAAGGCAATCGTAGCCTCGGGACTTACCGAATGTCAGCAGGCGATAGGCTGCGAGATAACATTTAAGCAGTAGCGATTATTTTTTACAGTCGCCGCATATTCCGTAAAGTATACTGCCGTCACAGGAAAGCGTGAAGCTGTGCTCATCCTCAAGGTGGCGGCGTATATCCTCCATAAAATCACACTCAAGGTGCATTATTCTGCCGCATTTAAGGCATTTTATATGAATATGACCGCCGCAGTTCTGCTCTGGCTGAATGTAGCGGTATACGGCTTTGTTGTTGTCGTTTTCGGAAAATTTCAAGAGCCTGTGTTCATCGCTCAGCTTGTTAAGATAGCGGTATACGGTGGCCTGATTTATGCTTATTCCGTTTGATTTCAAGTGATTCACAACTTCTGCCGCGCTGACGGTACAGTCCCTGCGGCTTTCAAGAAATTCAAGTATATATTTCCGTGATTTTGTATTGTAATTTTGCTTTTCGGGCATTTTCGTCCCTCCTATTATACTGCCATTATATACGGAAAACGGGATTTTGTAAATATATCGGTAAATTTTCTTGACAACAGGGCTTTGCTGTGATAAAATGTGTAAGCCGCATATTGTGGGCTTTTTAAGTTGTGCCTTTTTGGCGCACGCCTACTGTAGCGAGACTGGAAAATGGCAGGTGTAATAAAAATGTACGCAATTATTGAAACAGGCGGAAAGCAGTACCGTGTTGAGAGCGGCGACGTTATTTATGTTGAGAAGCTTAACGCCAATGTTGACGAAGAGGTTACCTTTGATAAGGTAGTTGCGGTTTGCAACAGAACTCTCAAGGTCGGCAAGCCTTATGTGAAGGACGCTTTCGTTAAGGGCACCGTTTTAAAGAACGGAAAGGGTAAAAAGGTTACCGTATTTACCTACAAACCCAAGAAAAGCAGCTCACGCAAAATGGGACACAGACAGCCCTACACTAAGGTACAGATCGGCGAGATCGGCTGATAATGACAAAAGTAAGATTTTTAGCTGACGGAAAGGGTCTATACGGCTTTGAAATCAGCGGTCATTGCTCAAAGGACGGCGATGACGAAACAGGCAGGATAGTTTGCGCGGCGGTTTCCTCTGCGGCGTATATGGCGGCAAATACCGTCACCGAAATAGTAGGTGACAAGGCGGAGGCTGACGCAAATGACGCGTTTATGCGCTTTGAGGTAAAGGAACCGTCGAAAGGTACGGCTGATATTCTTAAAGGTTTACAGCTTCATCTTACAGAGCTTTCCTGTCAATACAGCGATAACATCAGAATTATCGGAGGTGCAAAAAATGTTAAAGATTAACATTCAGTTATTCGCTCATAAAAAAGGTATGGGTTCTACCAAGAACGGCAGAGACAGTGAGTCGAAGCGTCTCGGTGTTAAGCGTGCCGACGGTCAGTTCGTTTTGGCAGGCAACATATTGGTTCGCCAGAGAGGAACACACATTCACGCAGGCAACAATGTAGGTCGCGGATCGGATGACACTCTGTTTGCTCTTATTGACGGCAAGGTTAAGTTCGAGCGTCTCGGCAGAGACCGTAAACAGGTAAGTATTTACGCTGTTGAACAGTAATTAACAAAATCCGGGCGGCAAACAGCTACCCGGATTTATTTTTTATGCTTCGAAAGGTGGATGCGTAATGAAGATATGTCATGTATGTAAGGCTGAATGTGCCGACGACGCGGAGCTTTGCCCCGTTTGCGGAGCGGAGCTTGACCGCGAAACGAAAGAAGAAACGGCTGCAGAGGAGATCATTATAGAAAACCCCGTGCTGTTAGCCACCGTTGAGGATGTTGTTTCCGCCGAAATAATAAAGGACCTGCTTACCGAAAGCGGAATTAAGTTCAGCAGCGACAGTACCGAGGAAACAATGCATATCGGCTTCGGCGGCTCTTTAAGTGCGGACGATATATATGTGGATGAATCCGATTACGAGGCGGCGTCGGTAATTTACGAGGATTTTTTAAATTCCGAAGCGGACTTCCAAGGGGATTTTTTTGAAGATACGGAGACGCCCGAAGAATGATTTTTTTTAAGAGGAAGAGAATAGAAGAAAAAACCGACGACGGGAACGAGCCGGTTTTGGCAGCAATAATAAAGGATCCTGTTACATCTGAGATTTTTCAGGACATACTAAAGGAAAACGGTATACCCTTTATTTGCAGACAGGAGGGCGCAGGCGGCTCGCTTAAGCTTTTGCTGGGCGCCGGAGTTGTACCGGACGATATTTATGTTGCGGCAAAAAATTACGAAAAGGCAAGAGGACTTTACGAGGCGTACCTTAAAACAGAGGTAAAAGCCGAAGACGAGATTTAAGAGGAATCGGGAAAACAAAATGTTTGTTGATATAGCTAAAATACATTTAAAGGCCGGAAACGGCGGAGACGGTGCGGTTTCCTTTCACAGGGAAAAATATGTTGCGGCAGGCGGACCCGACGGCGGAGACGGCGGCAGGGGCGGCAATATAGTTTTTAAGGCGGACAGCAATCTCTCTACCCTTGCGGATTTCAGATATAAAAGAAAATACGCGGCGCAGTCGGGTGAAAACGGCGGCGGCGGACGGTGTTCGGGCAAAAAGGCGCCCGACCTTACGGTTTCGGTTCCCGTGGGCACACTGGTTAAGGACACGGAAACAGGAAGAATAATTGCCGATATATCGGATGAAGAACCGGTAATTATAGCAAAGGGCGGCAACGGCGGCTGGGGAAATCAGCATTTCGCAACGCCCACAAGGCAGGTCCCCCGTTTTGCCAAAAAAGGAAACCCCGGCGAGGAGCTTGATGTAACGCTCGAGTTAAAGCTGCTTGCGGATGTCGGGCTTATAGGCTTTCCGAATGTCGGCAAATCTACGCTTATATCGGTTGTCAGCGAGGCAAAGCCAAAAATTGCAAATTACCATTTTACAACGCTTACTCCGGTGCTCGGAGTTGTAAGAATGGGCGAGGGCAGCTCGTTTGTTATGGCGGATATACCCGGTCTTATCGAGGGTGCCGGCGAGGGTGTGGGTCTCGGTCACGAGTTCCTGCGCCATGTTGAGCGTTGCCGTTTGCTCCTCCATGTTATAGATATTTCGGGCAGTGAGGGCAGAGACCCGATTGACGATTTTAATAAGATAAATAAAGAGCTTGCCGTGTTCAGCAGTGAGCTTGAGACCCGTCCGCAGATAATAGTCGGCAACAAATGCGACCTTACGGATGAAGCCGAGATTAAGCGCATTTCCGATTACTTTACGGAAAAGGGATACAGATTCTTCCCCGTTATGGCGGCGATTGCCGAGGGTACGGACGAGCTTATTAACTATGTGGCATCCGTTTTGGCAAAGCTTCCGCCTATAAAAAGATATGAGGCGGAGCCTAAGCCGATTGAAGACCTTACGGTTAAGAAAAAGCGTGACTTTACCATCCGTAAATGCGACGGAGTTTACTTTGTTGAAAATTGTGAATGGATAATGGATGTTATGAATACCGTAGACCCCGAGGATTACGAATCGCTCCAGTATTTTGAAAGAGTTCTGCGCTCAAGCGGAATAATTTCGGCACTTAAAGAGGCGGGAATCAACGAGGGCGATACCGTGAGCGTTTACGATATTGAATTTGAGTTTGTGATATGATGAATACAGAGAACGCTAATTTACTAAGTCCGTCCGTTCTGGCTTTCGTGGGGGACGCGGTTTACGGTCTGTGCGTCCGTACCGCCTTGGCGGAGGTTAACCGTCCGTCGGGCGAGCTGCACCGCCTTTCCGTTGAAATGGTAAACGCCGCGGCGCAGGCCAAAGCGTTTGCGGTTATTGAAATGGAGCTGTCCGAAAAGGAAATGTCGGTTTTTAAAAGAGGACGGAATTTCCATACCTCTACCACGCCCAAAAGCGCAACAAAGGGCGATTATCACACCGCTACGGGACTTGAATGTCTTTTCGGCTGGCTTTATCTTTCGGGGGATAATGAAAGAATCAAAAACCTGTTCGGAAAAATCCTTAATGAACATATAAAAAGCTGATGCTGACGCATTAATACTATTTTTCTCCAAAACGGTTAAACTAACGGTGTAAAACCGTTTTGGGGGACTTATAAATGAACAAAAACAGATACCGTATATCCGAAATAATATCCGATCTTCTTTTTTTCACCGCCGGGGGCGCAGTCTACGCCGCGGCGGTGCTTGTATTTTTATCGTCCAACAAAATTTCTCCTGGCGGTGTGACGGGTATTGCTTCGGTTTTAAACTACCTTTCCGGGTTTCCGATAGGTACTGCGGTATTTTTGCTTAATTTGCCGCTTCTTTTGCTCGGCTTTTTTAAGCTCGGCGGTATTTTTATTGTAAAAACAACGGTAGGAACCTTTATTATGTCTGTCGCTCTTGATATAGGCGAAGCGGTTTTTCCGTATTTTAAGCTTGATATAATGCTGTCCGCAATATTCGGCGGACTGCTTATGGGGCTTGGTCAAAGCCTTTTTATGCTGAGGGGTGCTACCACAGGCGGCTCGGATATTGTGGCGGTTCTGATAAACAGAAAAATTCCTCATATGACCGTGGGAAGACTGATACTGCTTACCGACGCGGCGGTGGTAGTGCTTGCGGCTGTTGTTTACAAAAACTTCGAAAGCGCTCTTTACTCCGTGGTGGCGCTTTATGCCGCAACAAAAATAATAGATATTGTAATCTACGGCGCAGACCGCGGCAAAATCGTGTACGCCATAACGGGAAAGCCCGATAAAATGTCCGGCGAGATTATGTCGCTTGTGGGCAGGGGAATAACGGCAATAGACGCCACGGGCGCATACACGGGAGCTAAAAAGAAAATGCTTATGTGTACCATAAGGCCGAACGAGGTGTCGGCTGTGTGCAAAATCATAAGAGAAAACGACAGCGAAGCCTTTACCGTAATAGCGGACGCCGGCGAAATACTGGGCGAGGGCTTTAAAAGGCGGTACTGAGCAAAAACATCAAAAAAGTTTTTTTGTATTGTGTAAATTTGCTCTTGAATTTTCAATAATTTGTGGTATAATATTTCTCGCACTAACAAGATATTGTGTCTGAATATTCGTTATCGGGGGGATTTGAAAAAATGAAGATTATTAAAAGAAGCGGCGCCGAAGTGGACTTTAACCCTCGTAAAATTGAAATTGCGGTTAAAAAAGCGAATGAAAGCGTTGTTCCGAGCGAGCGTATGTCCGATATACAGATAAAGCGCATAGCCGAGGATGTAGAGAGCGCTGCCTCCAATGTAAACAGGTCGTTGAGCGTTGAGGAAATACAGGATATGGTAGAGGATCAGATAATGAACCAGCGTGCCTTTGATGTAGCACGCCGTTACATAACCTACCGCTATCAGCGTGCGCTTATAAGAAAGGCAAATACAACAGACGAGCAGATATTAAGCCTTATCGAATGTAATAACGAGGAAGTAAAACAGGAAAACTCCAATAAGAACCCGACCGTGAACAGCGTACAGAGAGACTATATGGCAGGCGAGGTAAGCAAGGACATTACCAAGAGACTTCTGCTTGATAATGATATTGTGGAGGCTCACGAGCAGGGAATTATACATTTCCACGACGCCGATTATTTTGCTCAGCATATGCATAACTGCGACCTTGTAAATCTTGAGGATATGCTGCAAAACGGCACGGTTATAAGCGGCACGCTTATAGAAAAGCCGCACAGCTTTTCAACCGCCTGCAACATTGCTACGCAGATAATAGCACAGGTAGCCTCCTGCCAGTACGGCGGTCAGAGCATAAGCCTTGCGCATTTGGCTCCGTTTGTCGATATAAGCCGTAAGAAGATATATTCCGAGGTTATAGAGGAATTTCGTGAATTCGGCGCCCGGATAGACGAGGAAAAGGCCCGTGAAATTGCGGAAAAGCGCCTTCTTAACGAGGTACGCAAGGGCGTGCAGATGATACAGTATCAGGTAGTTACGCTTATGACCACAAACGGTCAGGCTCCGTTTGTTACTGTGTTTATGTATCTTAACGAGGCTAAAAACGAGCAGGAAAAGCACGATCTGGCGCTTATAATAGAGGAAGTTTTAAAACAGCGCTATCAGGGCGTAAAGAACGAGAAGGGTGTATGGATAACTCCTGCGTTCCCGAAACTTATTTATGTGCTTGAGGATGATAATATCACCGAGGACGGCGAGTATTGGTATCTTACAAAGCTTTCGGCAAAATGCACCGCAAAGCGTATGGTTCCCGATTATATTTCCGAAAAAGTAATGCTTAAAAATAAAATAGACAAGAACGGCGAGGGTCACTGCTACACCTGTATGGGCTGCCGCAGCTTCCTTACCCCCTATGTGGATGAAAACGGCAAGCCTAAGTATTACGGCCGTTTTAACCAGGGCGTTGTTACGGTAAATCTTGTTGATATAGGTCTTTCGGCGGACGGAGACATTGATAAGTTTTGGCAGATATTCGATGAAAGAATGGAACTTTGCCACAGAGCCTTGCAGGCAAGGCACGAGCGCCTCACCGGCACGGTTTCGGACGCGGCGCCGATTCTTTGGCAGTACGGTGCGCTTTTGCGCCTTAAAAAGGGCGAGACGATAGACAAATATCTGCACGGAGGATATTCAACCCTTTCGCTCGGATATGCGGGTCTTTGGGAATGTGTTTACAGTATGATAGGCAAAAAGCTTACCGAACCCGAAGGCGAGGAATTCGGACTTCAGATAATGAGAAAGCTTAACGAATACACCGCAAAGTGGAAGGAAGCGGAGAATATAGATTATTCGCTTTACGGAACTCCGCTTGAAAGCACTACCTATAAGTTTGCAAAATGTCTGCAAAAGCGTTTCGGGGTAATAAAGGGCGTTACCGACAAGAATTATATTACCAACAGCTATCACATACATGTAACAGAGAATATAGACGCATTTGATAAGTTGGCGCTTGAGGCTAAATTTCAGGCATTGTCGCCCGGCGGTGCTATTTCTTATGTTGAAGTACCCAATATGCAAAATAATATTGAAGCTGTACTTTCGGTTATGCGCTTTATCTATGATAACATAATGTATGCCGAGCTCAACACAAAGAGCGATTACTGCCATGTGTGCGGCTATGACGGCGAAATTGAAATCAAGGAAAACGACGACGGAAAGCTTGTTTGGAGGTGTCCGAACTGCGGCAACACCGATCAGGATAAAATGAATGTTGCCCGCCGTACCTGCGGATACATAGGAACACAGTTCTGGAATCAGGGCAGAACACAGGAAATTAAAGAAAGAGTACTGCATCTGTGATAATAATTCGGATAACGGAGGACGGCGTTTATCGCCGTCCCCTAATTCTGTCTCAGAGGGTTTTGTAAATGAATTACGCGGCGCTTAAAAAATTTGATATAGCAAACGGACCGGGTGTCAGAGTATCGCTTTTTGTAAGCGGATGCCGGCATCACTGCAAAAACTGCTTTAACAGGGAAGCGTGGGATTTTGCTTACGGCAAGCCGTTTACGGAGAATACCGAAAAGGAAATATTGACAGAGCTTTCAAAGGAATATATAATGGGTCTGTCGCTTTTGGGCGGCGAACCGTTCGAGCCTGAAAACAGGGCGGCGCTGACCGGTCTTTTGAAAAAAGCAAAGGAGCTTTTCCCCGAAAAAAAGGTATGGTGCTATACGGGCTTTGTGTACGAACAGCTGACCGACGAAACGGCGGCGGAAATGCTTAAATATATAGATGTTTTGGTGGACGGGAAATTTGTAGAGGAAAAAAAGAGCCCTGACCTTATTTTCAGAGGGTCTTCAAATCAGAGAATATTGGATGTTAAGAAATCTCTTATAAAGGGCGAGCCGATATGGCTTGACGGCGTTTGGAAACGCAGTATGGGAAGCGGAAACATATACGAATAAGCAAAGGAATGATAAAAATGAAAGTAAATTTCAAAAAGCTCAGCGAAAACGCACACGCACCGACATACGGCTCGGAATATGCCGCGGGAGCGGACATATATGCGCTTACGAACGGCGAGACGGTAAAAATTGCTCCGGGTGAGACGAAAATGATACACACGGGAATTTCAATGGAAATACCGGAGGGTTATGCGGGTCTTATCTATGCGCGCAGCGGTATAGCTGCTAAAAGAGGGCTTGCGCCTGCAAATAAGGTCGGTGTGGTGGACAGTGATTACCGCGGCGAATTTATGGTTTCACTTCACAATCATTCCGATAAGGAACAGGAAATTGCGGACGGCGAGCGTATCGCACAGCTTGTTATCACTCCCTTTTTAAAGGCGGAATTTACAGAGTGTGACGAGCTTTCGGACACCGTAAGGGGAGCCGGCGGATTCGGCTCAACAGGTAAAAAATAAAAAAACACTTGATTTTTATTGTCCGTTGTGGTAAAATAATCTGGCTATTGGAGACCGAATAGGTTTTCAGGTATTCTGCATTTGATTTCACCCGGGCCTTACGGGTGGGTTCATTGCCGAAAAATCGACATTGAAGCGGGTGGTCCTCTGCTCTATAAGGGTACGAACGCCTGATAGAAATTAAGGAGGAAAAAAGATGGATGTCATTAAAGAGCTTACAGCAGATATGCTCAAAAAGGACGCTCCCGAAATTCTTATAGGAAGCACCGTAAAGGTTCATGTAAGAATTAAAGAGGGCGAAAAAGAAAGAATACAGGTTTTCGAGGGTACGGTTATTGCCAAGAACAACAGCGGCATTGCCGAGACCTTTACCGTTCGCCGTGTTTCCTACGGCGTAGGTGTAGAGCGTGTTTTCCCCGTACATTCTCCCAATGTTGCTAAGGTTGAGCTTGTACGCAAGGGTCAGGTTCGCAGAGCAAAGCTTTACTATCTGCGTGACAGAGTCGGTAAGGCTGCTAAGGTTAAGGAACTCATCGGCTGATTTTCTTACCGTCATAATAAGGCATTTAAAGGGGAGACGGGCATACTGTCTCCCCTTTTGTTTAGTGTGAGGTACTTATGGACGACAGAAACGATTTTTACAATCCCGAAAATGCGGGCGGATTTTTTGTGGACGAGAGCTGTGTTGACAATTCGGCGGAAGAACCCGAAGCAAAGCCGAAGGGCTCTGTTACGGGTGAAATATTTGAATGGCTGGATGTGCTTGCTACCGCTATTATTACGGTGGTGATAATTTTCAGCCTGATTTTCCGTGTAGCCACAATAAGCGGCGAATCAATGACCAATACCCTGCAGGACAAGGATAAGGTTATTATAACAAATCTTGCGTATACTCCGAAAAAGGGCGATATTGTCGTAATCTCACGCAATGCTGATAATTCGGTTGAGGGCGTAACGACGGGTCAGGTCCCGATTATAAAGCGTGTGATAGCGGTTGCGGGGCAAACGGTGGATGTTGATTTTGAAAAGGGCGTTGTTTCGGTTGACGGCGTGGAGCTTGACGAGCCGTATACAAGAACGCCCACCAACCGTATGGGTGATGTGAAATTTCCTGTGTATGTGCCGGACGGTTATGTGTTTGTTCTCGGGGATAACCGCAATGACTCGCTTGACAGCCGTTATATGCAGATAGGCGACGGAGGACTTGTGGATATACGCTATATCTTAGGCCATGCGGTATTAAGGGTTTTCCCGTTCTCAAGCTTCGGCAGACTGGATAATAAGTAAATCAAATTTTTTCGGGGTATAGGGAAATAGGGTATGAATAATAGAATCTATAAATTTGATGTTGCGAGAACATCTGCTATTTTATGCGTAATTTTATGTCATAGTGTAGAAAACATTTATGACCTTTCCTCAAAATGTGGGGATGCCGGCAGAATATCAAAACTTTTCATGATTTCTTCATTTACAGTAGGCAGATTAGGTGTACCTATATTTTTGTTTCTTTCCGGAGCATTGCTTTTAAAAAAACAAATTGAGGAAGATTCCGATGTCTTTACTTTTTACAAAAGGAATTGGTTACCGCTTTTTATTGCAAACGAAATCTGGGTTGTGATTTACAATATATATTTCTGTTTTACAGGGCAATTTCAACATTTAACCTTTAATAACATAACGAGGGAATTGTTATGTTTAGAAACGGTGCCGTCGTCGCAAATGTGGTATTTACCAATGATTTTGGGAATGTATTTGGGTATACCTTTTGTAGCCAAAATAGTTAAAACTTTTTCCTTAAAATCATTGGTTGCTTTGATGTGTGCGATTTTTGCGATTAATTCTTTCTTGCCTACATTGCAAATGATATTAAATATTGCGGGCGTAAAATTTCAATGTCTTTGTCTTTCGCCCTTTTCTGTCGAATTTTTAGGAGGTATGTACGGATTATATATAGTCGTCGGGTATTTTGTGGCAAACAAGAATGCAATAAAACTAAAAAGTATATGGGTATGCATGATAACTTTGGTATGCTTTTTTCTTACGGTTCTAATGCAATTTATTTCACGCAGTGATTTATCACAATCAGAAATCCTGTATAATGTTTGGTATGACAATTTCTTTTTATCCATAACGGCACTGGGTGTATTTGTTTTGTTTAACCGAATAAATGATTCGAGATTAAATGAAAAATTTTCCGGGGCGTGTACATATATAAGCAAAATAAGCTTGTCACTTTTTTTCGTACATTTTATTTTCATTAATCTTTTCAAAAACACTGTTATAAGACTCAACATCGCAAATTCGTTGAAGGTAATAATTTTGTTCATTTCGGTTTTTCTGACAAGCACTGTTGTTTCGTTTTTGTTAAGCAAAATTAAGGCAGTGTCAAAGTATGCATTAATAATAAAAAAATAGGATGACATTATGAGAGAAAGCAATAATACAATTAACTGGTTTCCGGGACATATGGCGAAAACACGCCGTAAAATCAAGGAAATACTGCCGCTGATAGACGCGGTTGCCGAGGTAGTGGACGCAAGGGTGCCGATAAGCTCCAGAAATCCCGAATTGCCGTCGCTGATAGGGGATAAACCGCTTATAATTCTGCTTAATAAATGTGATATGGCAGACCCTGCCGCTACCGCCGAGTGGATAAATTATTATAAACAAAAGGGTATTACCGCAATAGGTATCGACTGCAAAAGCGGAAAAGGACTTAACGCATTTAAAACTGCCGTTAAGACCGCTCTTGCGGACAAACTTCGCACATATGAACAAAAGGGAATGGTAGGCAAGCCGCTTCGTGTTATGGTTGTTGGTATTCCGAATGTCGGGAAGTCCACATTTATTAACCGTATTGCGGGCAACAACAAGGCAAAGACGGAAAACCGACCGGGGGTTACAAGGGGAAACCAATGGTTCACGATAGACAGACAGCTTGAACTGCTTGATACACCGGGTGTTTTGTGGCCTAAATTTGAGGATAAGACCGTCGGCGAGCATCTTGCCTTTACGGGCGCCGTAAAGGACACGATACTCGATACCGAGCTGCTTGCCGTGAGACTTTCCGAGCTTTTGGGTACACTCTGCCCCGATAAGCTTAAAGCGCGCTACGGCGAGCTCGACTGCACGGCGGACGGATATGACATACTTTGCCAAATAGGGAAAAAGCGCGGAATGATGATAAAGGGCGGCGAAACCGATACCGAGCGTGCGGCAAATATGCTGCTTGAAGAATACCGCAACGCCAAAATCGGAAATATAACCTTGGAAAGGGTAGGAAAGAGTGCCTGATTACGAATATGAAAATGCCGCGAAGTCGGGCGGCTTTAAGCTTGTCTGCGGCGTTGACGAGGCAGGCAGAGGTCCGCTTGCCGGACCTGTTTGCGCGGCGGCGGTAATTCTGCCGGAGGACGCTGTTGTAGAGGGCCTTAACGACTCAAAAAAACTGAGCGAAAAAAAGCGCGAGGCGCTTTATGATGTAATAAAAGAAAAGGCGATTGCCTTTTGCGTTGCTTACGGAACGCTTGAGGAAATCGAAACGCTCAATATTCTGCAAGCCACTTTTCTTGCAATGAACCGCGCGATAGACGGGCTTGCTGTGAAGCCCGATTTTGCCCTGATAGACGGAAACCGTGTGCCTAAGGATATAAAAATTCCGTGTGAAACGGTGGTTAAGGGAGACGGGAAATCTATGTCGGTAGCGGCGGCGTCGGTCCTAGCCAAGGTTACAAGAGACAGGCTTATGCTTGAATACGATAAAAAATATCCCGAGTATGATTTTAAAAAGCATAAGGGCTACGGCACAAAGGAGCATACGGAGCTTATCAAAAAATACGGTCCGTGCGAAATACACCGTATGTCATTTCTTAAAAATATATTATGAATATCGGAAAAACGGGTGAAACGGGCGAACGGCTCGTTGCGGATTTTATGCGTAAAAAGGGCTGTACGGTAATAAAACGCAATTATCAGTGCCGTTTCGGAGAAATTGACATAATAGCCGAGACGCGGGAATACATTATTTTTACGGAGGTAAAAACCAGAGCCGAGGGCAGTATAGTCTCGCCTGCTGAATCGGTCGACCGCCGTAAACAGGAGCGTATTTTGCTTGCAGCCGAGGATTTTCTCTGTAAGTACGAAACGGTGCTTCAGCCGAGGTTTGATGTGGCTGAGGTGACGGTTTTCAAAAAATCGGACGGAAGAAACGGTTACAGACTTAATTACATAAAAAATGCTTTTTAAGGTAACGGTGTTTTGCTATGAATTATTTTGATCTGCATTGCGATACCGCATATGAATGTTGCTTTAAAAATAAGGAATTTTCAAAAAACGACCTCGCCGTATCGGCGGATAAGGGAGCGGTTTTCGGAAAATGGTCGCAGGTTTTTGCCGTTTGGATAAGGGACGACGCGAAGTCGCCGTACGAGCTTTACCGCACTGTGCTTGACGGATTTAAGAAAAAGCTTGACGGCACAGCTCCCAACCTTACGCCCTATTTTGCCGTGGAGGGCGGCGCTGTGATAGGGCATAATTCCGACCTTCTTTACAATCTTAAAGAGGACGGAGTTAAATACCTTACGCTTACCTGGAACGGTGAAAATCGCATAGCCGGCGGCTCTAAAACCGAAAAGGGGCTTACCAGATTCGGCAGAGAGGTTATTAAAAAGCTTAACAGCTTGAAAATTTGCTGTGATCTTTCGCATCTTAACGATAAGAGTTTTTTTGCGGCGATAGAGCAGGCGGAGTACCCGATAGCCTCACATTCGAACTGCCGTGCGGTCTGTGATGTGAAACGCAATCTTACCGATGAGCAGTTAAAACTGATAGCACAGAGGAACGGAATAATCGGGCTCTGCTTTTACACAAAATTTTTGGGCGGAGATACCGTGGAAAGGCTTTACGAAAACATATGTCATATGGCTGAGCTTGGTCTTGAAGACAATATTGCGGTAGGCTCTGATTTTGATGGGGCGGAAACCGAAGCGCCTGTCAGGTCGCTTGACGGAGTACCCGCACTTTACAAGGCGCTTAACGAAAAGGGTATCGGTAAGGCTATGCTTGATAAAATTTTTTACCTCAATGCTCAAAATTATTTTGACAAAACGGCAAGTGTATAATAAAATGAATGAAGTACGGTTTGCAAGGAGTAAAAATCAATGAATTACATAAGTACAAGGAATAAATCCGTTAAAGTAACCGCCGCCGAGGCTATCGCAAAGGGAATTTCGGCTGAGGGCGGACTTTTTGTGCCGGACAGCTTTGTGAAATTCACGGATGAGGATTTTAAAAAGCTTTGCGGTCTTGATTATATAGGCAGAGCAAAATATGTGCTTAAATACTTTTTAAACGACTTTACCGAGGAAGAGATCGATTACTGCGTAAGGGGAGCGTACACAGGCAGCTTTGATAACGATATACCGGCGCCTGTTTCGGTTGTCGGGGATATGAATATCCTTGAGCTGTGGCACGGACCTACCTGTGCGTTTAAAGATCTTGCTCTTCAACTTTTGCCGTATCTGCTTACCACATCGGCAAAAAAGACGGCGGCAGGCAAAAAAACCGTTATTTTGGTTGCAACCTCGGGTGATACGGGTAAGGCGGCGCTTGAGGGCTTCTGTGATGTGCCGGATACCGAAATAATAGTCTTTTACCCGAGCGAGGGCGTAAGCCCTATGCAGAAGCTTCAGATGGATTCGCAAAAGGGCGGAAATGTCCACGTAGTCGCTATCAGGGGCAATTTCGACGACGCTCAGACCGGCGTTAAAAAGATATTTACAGACGCCGCTGTAAAGGAAAAACTTGCGAAAAACGGAATGCAGTTTTCGTCCGCCAATTCAATAAACTGGGGAAGACTGGCTCCTCAGATAGTGTATTATGTTTCGGCTTACTGTGATTTAATATCCCGCGGCGAAGACCTTGCGGACGGCTTTAATGTTGTCGTGCCGACGGGTAATTTCGGCAACATTCTTGCGGCTTATTACGCAAAGAAAATGGGAGTGCCGATAAACAAGCTTATCTGCGCCTCAAATTCCAATAATGTTCTTACCGATTTTATAAGAACTGGAGTTTACGACCGAAACCGCAAATTTTATACAACCGTTTCGCCGTCTATGGATATACTTATTTCAAGCAATCTTGAAAGAATGCTGTTCGAGCTGTCGGGCTGTAATGATGAAGAGGTTGCAAAAATGCAGGAGGAGCTTTCAAAAAGCGGAACGTTTAAGGTGTCAGGCGGCATAAGGTCGAAAATGACCGAGCTTTTCTGGGGCGGCTGTTGCAATGACGGGCAAACGCTTGATACAATAGGTAAGGTATTCGGCGAGTACGGGTATTTGTGCGACACGCACACCGCCGTTGCGGTTAATGTTTACGGTCAGTATAAGGAACAGACAAACGACCGCAGAACTACGGTCATCGCGTCGACCGCGTCACCCTATAAATTTGCGGACAGCGTGCTTAAAGCGGTGAGCGACAGGGACTCGGGAACAGAGTTCGGCAATGTCAAATTGCTTTCCGATATTACGGGCGCCGAGGTGCCCGAGCCTATACAGGCGCTTGAAAGAGCCGAGGTACGGTTTAAAGAAATATGCGATAAGGATAAAATGCTTTCGGCGGTTTACTCCGCTCTCGGAATAAAATAAAAAAATATCCGGCTTAAAAGCCGGATATTAATTTTGACAGGCAAGCTTACTTCGCTTCGAAGGTGTCACAGCAGGTATCTCTGCATGTGTTGGCTTCGCCGTGTCCGACTTGAATTTTTCCAGCGGCGCACATATCGTCTGCGGTATGATGAACACAGTTCTTAACATCGCAGGCTACGCACAGCTTGGTTTCGCATTTGCAATCTGACATATTAGGTCAAGTCCTTTCCGACCCTATTATGGGTCTCGATTATTATGTGCAGAAACATTATTTTTATTAGTAAGCGCAGGTGATTTTAATTTGAGCATTTATGCCATTTCAGACCTACACTTATCATTCGGTGCGGATAAACCGATGAATATTTTTAAAGGCTGGGATAATCATACCGAACGGATAGCGGCGAATTGGAAACGGCTTGTAAAGGAAGAAGACACCGTTGTTTTGCCGGGCGACTTCTCCTGGGGCTTAAAGCTTGAGGAAACGGTAAAGGATTTTGAATTTCTCGAAAAGCTGCCGGGTAAAAAGCTGCTTTTAAAGGGTAATCACGATCTGTGGTGGAGTACGGCAAAAAAGTTACACGAATTCTTTTTAAAAAACGGTTTTAATTCCGTGGATATAATTTACAACAGCTGTGCCGTTTGCGAGGGCAGAGCGATTGCCGGAACAAGAGGTTGGTTTTATGACGATACCGCCGATAAAAAGGTGCTTTTGCGCGAGGCGGGCAGGCTTGAAGCATCACTCTCTGAAGCGGAGAAAACGGGACTTCCGACAGAGGTCTTTTTGCATTATCCGCCCGTGTACGGCGGAGAGGTCTGTCACGAAATATTCGATATTATTAAAAGCCACGGAATAAAGAGGGTTTATCACGGTCATATACACGGAGCGGGCTTTAATAATGCGGTAAGCGAGTATGACGGCGTAAAATTTAAGCTTATATCGTGTGATTGCATTGATTTTACACCTGTTTTAGTCGTCTAATATATAGAATTTGACGAATTTACAGAAGTATTTAAAAAAATGTAGAAAAAATTATCCTAATGTGCTATAATAATTTGAACTATTGTAAAACGAGATATTATGGTTTCGTTTCACTTCGGAGGTATAAAAATGAGCTTGAAAGAAACAAAAAAGATAGACGCAAACAGGTATCAACTGGAAATTACGGTTGACGGCGAGAAATTCCGTGAAGCAATCCGCGAAGCTTATAAGAAAAACGGCAAAAAAATAAATGTGCCGGGCTTCAGAAAGGGCAAAGCTCCGCTTCATATAATCGAGACATATTACGGCTCCGAGATATTCTTCGAGGATGCTCTCAATCTTCTTTATAACGACCTTGTTGAGGACGCGATAAAGGAATCCGGTCTTAAGGTTATAAACGATAAGATGGACTTTGACCTCGTTTCGATCTCAAAGGAGGACGGCGTTGATTTTAAGGTTTCTCTTACAACCTATCCCGAAATCGAAATCGGCGAATATAAGGGCTTAAAGGCTGAAAAGACCGCGGTTAAGGTTGACGCCGCCGAGGTAAACGCCGAACTTAACGCAATGGCGGAACGCAATGCCCGTATGGTATCCGTTGAGGACAGAGCTGCAAAGAACGGCGATACCGTTGTTATAGATTTTGAAGGCTTTACGGACGGTAAGGCATTTGACGGCGGCAAGGCTGAGGGACATTCTTTGGTACTCGGTTCGGGTCAGTTTATCCCCGGCTTTGAGGATCAGATAGTAGGCAAGAATATCGGCGATGAATTCGATGTCAATGTTACCTTCCCCGAGGAGTACGGCGCTAAGGAGCTTGCCGGCAAGGAAGCCGTTTTCAAGGTAAAGCTTCATGAGATAAAGGTTAAAGAACTTCCTGCGGTCGACGATGAGTTCGCAAAGGATGTAAGCGAATTCGATACGCTTAAGGAATTAAAGGCCGATCTTAAGAAAAAGGCTACCGAGCGCAAGAAGAAAGTGGCTGAAGAAGCTACCGAAAACGCACTTGTTCAGCAGATAGTTGACAGCATAAAGGGCGACATCCCGGAGGCTATGTTTGAAAACCGTCTTAACCAGTGCGTTGAGGATTTTGCTTACAGACTTCAGTCTCAGGGTCTTAACCTTGAAACATACCTTAAATATACAAATTCGAATATTGACGAATTTAAAAAATCGTTCCGTCCCCAGGCGGAGGCTCAGGTCAAGTACAGACTTGCGCTTGAAAAGATTGTTGAGCTTGAGAACATCAAGCCCGATGATAAGGAAATCGAAGCCGAGTACGAGAAGCTTGCTAAGGATTACGGCGTAGAAGCCGATAAGGTTAAGAACGCTATTCCGGCTGAAGAGGTTGCAAAGGATCTTGCGGTAGGCAAGGCAATCGACCTTATAAAGGAAAATGCCGTAATTACAGAGGTTGAACCCAAGGCGGAGGAAAAGGCTACCGCAAAGAAGCCGGCGGCAAAGAAAACAACAAAGAAAGCTGCCGATAAGGACGAAAAATAATTGATTATAAACCGCATTTCGGGTCAATATTAAGACTAACGGAGGTAATTATATTGGATATGAGTCTGGTACCTTATGTAATCGAACAAACAAGCAGGGGCGAACGCTCCTATGACATCTTTTCAAGACTTTTAAACGACCGTATAATTATGCTTAACGACGAGGTAAACAACGCCTCTGCCAGCGTGATTATCGCTCAGATGCTTTATCTTGAGGGTCAGGATCCCGAAAAGGACATTAATTTTTACATCAACAGCCCCGGCGGTGCGGTAACCGCCGGTATGGCAATTTACGATACCATGCAGTATATAAAGTGCGATGTAAGCACTATTTGTATGGGTATGGCGGCAAGTATGGGCGCTTTCCTTTTGGCTGCCGGAACAAAGGGCAAGAGACTTGCTCTTCCCAACAGCGAGATTATGATTCATCAGCCGCTCGGTCAGGCACAGGGTCAGGCTACGGATATTCTTATTCACGCTCATCACATTGAGCAGATAAGAAGCAATATCAATAAGATACTTGCCGAAGAGACCGGAAAGCCGCTTGAGCAGATTCAGATTGACACCGAAAGGGATAACTTTATGACCGCTGCCGAAGCTGCGGAGTACGGTCTTATCGACAAAGTAATTTCTAAGAGATAGAGGTATTCAAATGCCGAATGACAAAAAAGATGAGATACGCTGTTCATTCTGCGGTAAAACGCAGGACGAAGTGACAAGACTCGTTGAGGGTCCGGGCGTGTATATCTGCGACCAGTGTATCGAATTCTGCAACGCCTTGCTTTTTGATGATGAAGCCGGCAAAAAGAGCAAGCCTGCCAAAAAGGATAAGGACTTTGTTCTTCCTAAGCCGCAGGAGATAAAGACAAAGCTTGACCAATATGTTATAGGTCAGGACGAAGCCAAAAAAACTCTTTCAGTAGCGGTATATAACCACTATAAAAGAATTTATAAGAACGATGACCCCGATGTTGAACTTAATAAAAGCAATGTGCTTATGTTAGGACCGACGGGAGTCGGAAAAACGCTCCTTGCGCAGACGCTTGCGAAAATACTTGAGGTGCCGATTGCGATAACCGACGCCACCACCCTTACGGAGGCGGGATATGTCGGAGAAGATGTGGAAAACATACTTTTAAGACTTATTCAGGCGGCGGATTACGATATTGAAAAGGCGGAACGCGGCATAATCTATGTTGACGAAATAGATAAAATAGCCCGCAAGTCGGAAAACGCCTCTATAACTCGTGATGTAAGCGGCGAGGGTGTTCAGCAGGCTTTGCTTAAAATTCTTGAGGGTACGGTTTCGAATGTTCCCCCGCAGGGCGGAAGAAAGCATCCGCAGCAGGAGTTCATTCAGATTGACACCACAAATATACTGTTTATATGCGCCGGCGCTTTCGACGGAATTGAAAAGGTTATCGAAAGGCGTATAGGCGGCAGCAGTTTGGGCTTCGGGGCGGATGTCAAATCGCCGAAATCTCTTGAGGCAGAGGCTGTTTCTACGCAGGCGACGCATCAGGACCTTGTAAAATTCGGAATGATACCCGAGCTTGTCGGCAGGCTTCCTGTTATAACCGCACTTCGCGGTATGGATAAGGAAACGCTTGTTAAGATTATGACCGAGCCTAAAAATTCGATAATCAAACAATACAAGGCGCTTTTCAAAATGGATAATATCGACCTTGAATTTACGCCGGACGCGCTTTCCAAGATTGCGGACCTTACCATTGAGCGCAAAACCGGAGCGAGAGGACTTCGCTCTATTATCGAGGGAGTTTTGCAGAAATTTATGTTTGAGGCTCCGTCGGACGAAACGGTTACGGGAATTACAATAACCGCAAAAACCGTTGAAAACGGCGAAGCGGAAATAAAAAGAAAAGCATCATAATTCAACCCTTTCCTCTAAAAAGAGGAAGGGGTTGAATTTTTTATAAGGTTATACTTTTTAAGAATTCTGCCAAGAGACTTTTTTGTTTTTCTGTAAGGTTATCCAGCAAAATATCCAATTCATTAATCTCTTTTTCATCTGAAAAAAAGCGTGACAGAGATATGCCGAGCGCATCACAAATATAAGATAAGTATTCTACCGTGGGTTGTTTGTTTCCAAGTTCGATGTCTCGCAAATAGCTTTGTGATACGCCCGATAGATTAGCAAGTTTATTTACAGTTATTCCTTTTTTCTGGCGTAATTCTTTAATTCGTTCCCCTATCTCCATAAATACACCTCATTTATAGATATACAATATCATATCTATAAAAATTAAATTACATCTATAGAGTTGACAAATTATATCTATAGATGTATAATAACCTTAACAATTATTATACAAGGGGAAGGGAAAATGAAAAAAAGGTTAATAAGCAGTATTTTATTTATTTTATTTTCACTATTGTGCGGTTGCAGGGGTAACGGAACAACACTTGTGAGTTCTACGGACGGTTTTGGAAATCCCGGAGATATAAATTCGGAATTTGAAATGGAAACGAAATAAATAATCACGAATTCAATTCAAATCAATCAATTGATAGCGCTTCAAATCAAGGCCTATTTGACAGTTCCTTATCGGATGTTTATACAGAAAACCGAAAAAATACCGAAAATTCGACACAAACATCTACGGCAAAAAATGATAAAAAAGATACAAAAAATAATGACTTTGCTTCATCAGCGGGAAAAAAATCAAGCATGTCTACCGAAGAGAGTAAGACTCCCTCTGTGAAGAATGAACTTGTTAAAATAGAATTAAATTCATTGCCGGAGAAAACCACTTATATAATAGGAGAAAGTGTTTCTTACGATGGACTAACCATAAAATTATTTTTTGCAGACGGTTCGACAAAAATCATAAATAACGGTTTTGAATGTAAAGGATTTTCCTCTGAAACGGTTGGAAAAAATAATATTACTGTATATTACAAAAACAAGACAGTTGAATTTCAACTTAATATTATTTCAGGGGATGTAAATATATTTTCTTTAAATCCGGTCGATTCAAATAATACCGAAATCAAGAGTAATTTATATGATACATCGGGTAATTATTATGATAAATGCTTAAGGATGTATGTGGATGGAAGTTATTTTAAAAGAGTTTCGTGGTCTACTTACAAACTAAACGGTAAATACAGCAAATTTTCGGCAGTATTTGCATATGAAGACAGCTATCATATTTATTCGGACTGTGGTGATATAACCCTGAATATATATGCTGACGATACACTAATATATACAAAAAGAAATATAACAAAATTTGGTGACCCGTTTACAGTAAATTTGGATATTCCGAATTGTAATTTTTTCAAGATATATGCAATGAACGAAAATGCGTGCGAAAACTATTTACTTGTCTCAAATGCAAAATTTGTAAAATAACACTGTAAATTAAATGCTGCCCTATCTTTGAAAAAGATAGGGCAGCATTTAATTTTATGATTTATTCAAAACATATTTGAAAGCTCGGCTAATTGTTCGAGCGTAAGCTTTTCGCCCCTGACGGTTTCGGGAAGATTGAGTTTTTTGAGTGCCGCGCGTAATTCATCCCTGTCCGTACCGGCAGTGTTGGAGACGGCGTTCACAAGCGTTTTTCGGCGCTGTGAAAAGCAGCACTTAACAAGCTTGAAAAACTCTTTTTCGCTTTTTAAGGCTACGGGCGGCTCTTTGCGTATTTTTAACCGTATTACGGCGGAGTCGACATTCGGGGGCGGCATAAAGCTTTTTCTGTCTACTTCGAAGAGTATTTCGGGTTCTGCGTAATAGCTCACAGCAACGCTTACGGCGCCGGCTTCTCTTGTGCCGACCTCGGCGCATAGCCGCTCAGCGGCTTCCTTTTGCACCATCACGGTTACCGCGTCTATCGGAAGGCGGCTTTCCAGCAAATGCATAATTACGGGTGATGTAATATAATACGGCAGGTTGGCACACACCGCAACCCTTTTGCAGTTGCCGAATTTTTCTTTTATAAGACTTTTAAGGTCTATTTTCATTGCGTCGCCGTAGATTACCTCGGTGTTTTCACAATCGCCGAGCGTTTCGGGCAAAATTCTTTTCAGGCGTTCGTCAAGCTCTATTGCAACCACCTTTGCCGAATTTTTCGAAAGTTCCTTTGTAAGCACGCCTATGCCGGGACCTATTTCTATAACGCCTGTCTCTTTGTCGCAGGCGGCCTTTGCCATAGCGGGGCAGACATCCGGATTTATAAGAAAATTTTGACCGAGGGATTTTTTAAACTCAAATCCCGTTTTTGCAATCAGGGATTTTACGGTATTTATGTCAGATAAATTCATATTTCGCTCCGAAAACTTTATTCTTTTCTTATTATAACCTATAAAATTTGGCTCTGCAATAAATTTTTGGTGACAAACCGAGTTTTATAATGTATAATAGGCTTATATATTAATTTTGCAGGTGAGTTATAAGTGGATAACAGATATTTTGATAAAGTAATTGAGGAAATGCAGCCGTTCTTGGATGAGCAGAGCTTTAAGCTGTCGGATGACGGCAGTTATAAAAACGATACAAGAGCTGTCAAGGTGGAATATAACGAGAGCCGCCAGATGTATACTCTTAATGTGGCTGAGATTGCGGACGGCGAAATCGGAGAGTTTAAGGAAATAAGCGCTTGGCTTTTCGATGATTCGCAAACCGCAAAGGATGCGGCGTCCGTCGGTATGGATTTTACCGCTTCGCTCAGAAAAAATATGGGTATAAAACTTAAACGCACAGCCTCGGGCGAGGAAGTAGAGCTTCCCACCGTTTCAAAAATCGGAAGTATTACAGTTACGGGCTTTGCAAAGAAAATGCTTGACTTTTTCCCGCCGCTTAAGGACGAATATAAGGATCATATCGCACAGTACGGCAACTTTTTGTATCTTAATTTCTTCGGCGAGCATTTGGTTCCGCACATCAAAAATGTTTTAAGCTCAGGTAATAAAAAGCAGATTAAAAAGCTTTATGATATTTTGGGCGATATGTATGTTAAGGGCGATAAGGACACCGTAAATACCGTTGTCGCTGTCCTTTGCGCCGCGGCGTATAATGATGAAAACACCGAAAAAGCCGTTAAGGATATGCTGGCGGACAACAATCATTTCCTTTTGGCGTTCGAGAGCTTTTTAAAGACAATGCCGAAATCCAAAAAGCTTATGGCGGCGCTTGTAAAATAAAAATATATTAGGAGGTATTTTTGTGGAGTATGTTATTATCGCGTTGATTGCACTGCTGGTAATTCTCCTTTTCGCAAATGTAAGAATAGTTCCGCAGGCAACGGAATATGTTATTGAGTTTTTGGGTAAATACAAGGTAACTTGGGGAGCGGGATTACATGTTAAAATTCCTGTCTTAGAGCGTATTGCCAAAAAAATAACCCTTAAAGAGCAGGTCCTTGATTCACCGCCTCAGCCTGTTATAACAAAAGATAATGTTACAATGCAGATAGACACGGTGGTTTATTTCAGAATTTACGACGCAAAACTTTATACCTACGGCGTTGTAAGCCCGATAAACGCTTTGCAGAATCTTACCGCTACTACCCTGCGTAACCTAGTAGGCGAGCTTGAGCTTGACGGTACGCTTACCTCGAGAGATACCATTAACGCAAAAATGACAGCCATACTCGACGAGGCGACCGATAAATGGGGTATGAAGGTAAACCGAGTTGAGCTTAAGAACATTATTCCGCCCGACGAAATTCAGAACGCAATGGAAAAGCAGATGAAAGCGGAGCGTGAACGCAGAGAAACGCTTTTGCAGGCGGAGGGTCATAAGGCGGCGGCAATTACCAGAGCCGAGGGCGACAAGCAGGCTATGATACTGGCAGCCGAGGGCGAGCGTGACGCGCGCATTGCGAGAGCCGAGGGTGAAGCAAGGGCTGTCTTCCTTAATAAAAAGGCTGAAGCGGACGGTATCCGCGCTATAAAAGAAGCGGCGGCTGACGCGGCTGTACTTGAAATCAAAAGGCTTGAAACACTTGCCGAAATTTCAAACGGCACGGCGGCTAAGCTTATTATTCCGACCGACGCTGTTAATATGGTAACAAAAAACACCGTTTTCAGCGAGACTACCGGTATAGGAAATGTGACGAATGAAGCACCGAAGACCGTAGCACCGCCTAAAAAGGACGAATGCTGCGACGATTAAAAGTATTTGACAAAAGAATTATTATGTGCTATACTGTATAAAGTTTAAAGAGCAATGGCGCTCACCTACGGAGATATACTCTGTGGGTGGGCGCTTTTTATTTTCAATAAACGGGGGAATTAATATGACGGAAAAGGGACTTTACCGACAGCAATTTGAGCATGACGCCTGCGGTATAGGAGCCGTTGTTAAGGTTGACGGAACAAAAAGCCACACAGTTGTAGACAATGCGCTTTCAATAGTTGAAAAGCTTGAACACAGGGCAGGTAAGGACGCCTCGGGAGAGACCGGCGACGGCGTCGGAATACTTGTTCAGATCTCTCACAAATTCTTTAAAAGCGCCGCCGAAGAAATAGGCATAGAGCTGCCGGGCGAGCGTGAGTACGGTGTGGGAATGTTCTTTTTTCCGCAGGATACATTAAAACGAAATCAGGCTAAAAAAATGCTTGAGGTAATAGCCGACAAAGAGGGCGTGGAGTTCTTAGGTTGGCGTGAAGTTCCCATCAGAAGCGAAATTTTGGGTGAAAAGGCGCTTTGCTGTATGCCGCACATTATGCAGTGCTTTCTTAAAAAGCCTGCGGATATTAAAAAGGGTATTGATTTCGACCGCAAACTGTATGTTATCCGCAGAGTCTTCGAGCAGAGCAATGATAACACCTATGTAGCGTCGCTTTCGTCAAGAACCATTGTTTATAAGGGTATGTTCCTTGTGGGTCAGCTCCGCCGCTTTTATCTTGATTTGCTGGATGAAAGGTTCGAAAGCGCAATAGCGCTTGTTCACTCGCGCTTTTCCACCAATACAACTCCGAGCTGGGAGCGCGCGCATCCGAACCGCTTTATACTTCACAACGGCGAGATAAACACAATAAGAGGAAATGTCGACAGAATGCTTGCCCGCGAGGAAACAATGGAAAGCGAATTTATGGACGACGATATGGACAAGATTCTGCCCGTTGTAAACGCCGCGGGTTCCGATTCCGCAATGCTTGATAACACGCTTGAATTTCTTGTGATGAACGGTATGGACCTGCCGCTTGCGGTTATGGTTACTATTCCCGAACCGTGGAGAAACAGCAAGACCATAACAAGGGCAAAAAGGGATTTTTACCATTATTATTCCACAATGATGGAACCGTGGGACGGTCCCGCCGCAATACTGTTTTCGGACGGCGATACGGTAGGCGCCGTGCTTGACCGTAACGGACTGCGCCCCTCAAGGTATTATATAACCGACGATAACACACTTATTTTATCGTCCGAAGTAGGCGTGCTTGATATACCCGCCGAGCATATTGTTGAAAAAAGCCGACTTGAACCCGGCAAAATGCTGCTTGTCGATACAGCAAATAAACGCATTATTTCGGATGAAGAATGCAAGAGGTATTACGCTACAAGAAAGCCCTACGGCGAATGGCTTGATCAGAACCTTGTACGCCTTAGTGACCTTAAAATGCCGAACTGCCGTATTGAGCGCTATGACCCGAAAACCAGAGACCTACTTTATAAGGCGTTCGGATATACATACGAGGATATACGCAACGCAATAATTCCGATGGCAAAGAACGGAGCGGAAGCTACCGCCGCTATGGGTACGGATATACCGCTCGCGATGCTTTCGGAAAAGCATCAGCTTTTGTTCAATTACTTTAAACAGCTTTTTGCGCAGGTTACAAATCCGCCGATAGACGCAATCCGTGAGGAGGTTGTCACCGATACGAGCGTTTATGTAGGTTCGGACGGAAACCTGTTAAGCGAAAGCGCGTCAAACTGCGGCGTGCTTGAACTGCCGAACCCGATAATCACCTCGGCGGAGCTTGTGAAAATAAAGGCGATAGACCGCCCCGGCTTCAAGGTTGAAACCGTTTCCCTGCTTTACTATACTAATACTCCGCTTGAACGGGCGCTTGACCACCTTTTTGTTGAGTGTGACCGCGCTTACAAAAAAGGCGCGAATATACTTATTTTGTCCGACAGGGGCGTAGATGAAAACCATGTAGCCATTCCGTCGCTTTTGGCGGTATCGGCTATTGAACAGCATTTGATACGCACCAAAAAGCGTACCGCGCTGTCAGTAATACTTGAAAGCGCAGAGCCGAGAGATGTACACCACTTTGCCACCCTTTTAGGCTACGGCGCAAGAGCGGTAAACCCGTATCTTGCGGAGGAATGTATTACCGAGCTTATAGACAGAAAACTGCTTGACAAGGATTATCACACCGCAATAAGGGATTATAACAACGCCATCCTTCACGGTATAGTAAAAATAGCCTCAAAAATGGGTATTTCAACCATACAGTCGTATCAGTCGTCGCAGATATTCGAGGCCGTCGGCATTAAAAAAGAGGTTATAGACAAATACTTCTCCAATACCGTAAGCCGCGTCGGCGGAATAGGTCTTGAGGAGATCAACGAAGGTATAGAGTACCGCCACAGCCATGCGTTCGATCCGTTGGGACTCGGTGTAGACACCACGCTTGACAGCGTCGGCGAGCATAAGCTCCGTTCGGGCAACGATAAAGAAGACCATATGTACAGCCCCGAGACCGTTATCGCTCTGCGTGAGGCTACACAGCAGGGCTCGTATAAGCGCTTTAAGGAATACACCGATATGGTGGATAACGAGCGCAGACCGCATACGCTGAGAGGATTGCTTGAATTTAATACGGAGGGTGTAACCCCTGTTCCGCTTGAGGAAGTAGAACCCGTAAGCGAGATTGTAAAACGCTTTAAAACGGGCGCTATGTCATACGGCTCTATTTCGCAGGAGGCTCACGAATGTATGGCGATAGCTATGAACAGGCTCGGCGGAAAATCGAATTCGGGCGAGGGCGGCGAAAGACCGGAAAGACTCGGCACCGAACGGGGAAGCGCCATAAAGCAGGTAGCTTCGGGCAGGTTCGGAGTTACAAGCGAATACTTGGTTTCCGCTAAGGAAATTCAGATTAAAATGGCGCAGGGCGCAAAGCCCGGCGAGGGCGGACATCTGCCCGGTAAAAAGGTTTATCCGTGGATAGCTAAGACCCGTTACTCAACACCCGGAGTATCGCTTATCTCTCCGCCGCCGCATCACGATATTTATTCTATCGAGGATTTAGCCCAGCTTATTTTCGACCTTAAAAACGCCAATAAGGACGCCAGAATTTCCGTAAAGCTTGTTTCCGAGGCAGGAGTCGGCACCATTGCGGCAGGCGTTGCTAAGGCGGGAGCGCAGGTCGTGCTTATCTCAGGATATGACGGCGGCACGGGAGCGGCTCCGCAAAGCTCCATTCACAATGCGGGACTTCCTTGGGAGCTTGGTCTTGCGGAGGCGCATCAGACTCTTATAAGCAACGGACTGCGTTCAAGGGTAATACTTGAGACCGACGGCAAGCTTATGAGCGGCAGAGATGTTGCCATTGCGGCTATTCTCGGTGCGGAGGAGTTTGGATTTGCAACGGCTCCGCTTATAACTATGGGCTGTATTATGATGAGGGTGTGCAATCTTGACACCTGCCCCTGCGGTATAGCCACGCAAAATCCGGAGCTTAGAAAGCGTTTTTGCGGAAAACCCGAATATGTAATGAATTTTATGACCTATATTGCCGAGGAACTGCGTGAAATAATGGCGTCCCTCGGAGTTAAAACGGTTGAGGAACTGGTGGGCCGTACCGATTTGATTAAGGTGCGCGAGAAAACCGTAACAAAGCGCGCGGCAATGGCAGACCTTTCGCAAATTCTTTACTGCGATAAGAGCGCTCCGCAAAGCGAAAAGCACTTCAGACCCGATAATGTGTTTAATTTCGAGCTTGAAAAAACGGTTGACGAGGCGGTAATTATTCCTTCGTTCAAATCGGCGTTAAAATCCGGCAAACCGAAGGCAATAGATATAAATGTTTCAAGCACAAACCGCACTCTCGGTACGATATTCGGTTCGGAAATAACCAAGAAATATAAAAACACATTGCCGGACGATACCTATGTTATCAACTGCCACGGCGGCGGCGGTCAATCCTTCGGCGCGTTTATACCGAAAGGTCTTACTATCCGTCTTGAGGGCGACAGCAACGATTATTTCGGCAAGGGACTTTCGGGCGGCAAGCTTATAGTAGCTCCGCCCGCCGACTCAAAATTCAAAGCAGAGGAAAATATTATAATAGGCAATGTAGCGCTTTACGGCGCAACCTCGGGCGAGGCTTACATAAACGGTATAGCAGGCGAACGCTTCTGCGTAAGAAATTCCGGTGCATGCGCCGTATGCGAGGGAACAGGCGACCACGGCTGTGAGTATATGACGGGCGGCAGAGCGGTAGTTTTAGGACCTACCGGCAAAAACTTTGCGGCAGGTATGAGCGGCGGTATAGCTTATGTGCTTGATGAAAACTTTGATTTTTATCTGCGCCTTAACAAAGAGCTTGTTACCATGAGCGGCGTTGAGGAAAAGCACGATATTGAAGAGCTGCGCTCTATGATAGAAAAGCATTTTGCCGCTACCGGTTCGCCTAAGGCAAGACGGATACTTAACGACTTCAGTAATTATATTCCGTATTTCAAAAAGATAGTGCCGAACGATTACAGCCGTATGTTAGCGGAAATCAGCCGTTTTGAGGAAAAGGGTCTCTCCCGTGAGGAAGCAGAGCTTGAAGCCTTTTATTCGGTGCAGAAATAAGGAGGGGAACAGAAATGGGAAAACCTACCGGATTTTTAGAATTTGAAAGAAAGCTTAATAAATCGACAGAGCCTGCCGAAAGAATTAAAAATTTCAACGAGTTTCATTCCCCTATGCAAAAGGCGGCAAGAGAACAGCAGGGCGCAAGATGTATGAACTGCGGAATTCCGTTTTGCCAATCCGCAATGAAGCTCGGCGGAATGGTGTCGGGCTGTCCGTTGCATAACCTTATTCCTGAATGGAACGACGAAATATTCAACGGAAATTGGGAATATGCGCTGGCTCGCCTGACAAAGACCGCAAGCTTTCCTGAGTTTACAGGAAGAGTATGTCCGGCGCTCTGCGAGGCGGCTTGCTCCTGCGGACTTTACGGGGATTCTGTTACGGTTAAGGAAAATGAACTTGCTATAATAGAAAACGGCTATAAAAACGGTCTTGTAAAGCCTCATCCGCCCGAGGTACGCACAGGCAAGAGGGTTGCGGTGATAGGCTCGGGACCGTCGGGTCTTGCCTGCGCCCAACGCCTTAACGGCAGGGGTCACAGCGTTACCGTATACGAAAAGGACGACCGCATAGGCGGACTTTTGATGTACGGAATACCCAATATGAAACTTGAAAAATCGGTTGTCGACAGGCGTGTAAGCCTTATGAAAGCGGAGGGAATAGAATTTCTGACAGGCGTTAATGTCGGAAAGGACATAAGTGCCGACGAGCTTTTAAAAACATATGATGCGGTTGTAATCTGCTGCGGTGCAGGCAACCCCCGTGATTTAAAGGTTGAAAACCGTGATGTAAAGGGCGTTTATTTCGCCGTTGATTTTCTGAAATCCACCACAAAGGCGTTGCTTGACAACGGATTAAGGGACGGATTCATCTCCGCAAAGGGTAAGGATGTAATTATAGTCGGCGGCGGCGATACGGGTAACGACTGCGTAGGCACCTGCATACGCCACGGCTGCAAATCGGTAACTCAGCTTGAAATGATGCCGAAGCTGCCGGACAGCAGAACTGACGCCAACCCGTGGCCACAGTACCCGAGGGTATGCAAGACCGATTACGGTCAGGAGGAGGCGATAGCCGTCTTCGGCAAAGATCCGAGAGTCTATTGCACCACCGTCAAATCCTTTGTTTCGGATGAAAGCGGCAACATAAAAGCTGTTGTAACCGTAGAGCTTAAACCCGAAAAGGATAAAAAGAGCGGCAGAACCGTTATGACCGAAATAAAGGGCAGTGAGAAAACCCTTGATTGCGGACTTTTGCTTATAGCCGCAGGATTTTTAGGACCAAAGCCTTATATTGCCGAGGCGTTAGGTGCGGAGACTGACGAAAGAAGCAATATTAAAACACAGGACGGTTCTTACAAAACAAGCGTAGATAAGCTTTTCACGGCAGGGGACAGCCACAGGGGGCAGTCGCTTGTGGTATGGGCGATAGCCGAGGGCAGAGCCGCCGCCAAAGAAATTGACGAATATTTAATGGGGTACACCAATTTGGTGTAGGTGGCAGATAGCCGAGCAAAATTTGCTTGTGTTTAACAAGCTTTTGCTCGGCTAACGCAGGTTTACAGTCTTTTACTTTGCTTTGGTCTGCTGCACTCATGCCGTGCAGGCACTTCCTTTCTGTGGTGACAGAAAGGAAGCAAAGAACATTAGGGGACCGAGGGTGGGTCCCCTAAGACCCCCCTACGGCAAGCAGGGAATTGAACAGCCGTAAGTTACAGTCCTTATTTTCTGCTTGCCCAATGGCAAAGGAGTAAAACCCCTTTTGAAACCCCTTGCACAAAACTTTAGTCGGGGGATACATAAGGGGTGGCCCCTTATGCCGTTAAGGAGAGTTCGAGAACCCGATCGGAAGGGTTCTCGGCGGTTCTTTCCCCTATTTCTGTCCGCACAGAAATAGGGTGCCCGTGCGGCAGGAGCACAAGCAGGCTCAGAAAAGTAATAAACTATAAACCTGCGTTAGCAGAGAAGAAAATTTTAGTTTTCTGAACTTTAACACACTTAAGTACAAAAAAAGTGTTAAAATGGATAAAAGCAAACAATAATGAATATCACTAAGGAAATCAAAAACAAAGTGTTGCTCTAAAATCCAAACACAGTTTGACGGAGGAAATTTTATGGAAAAAACAAAAGAGGATAAAATACTTTATCTTGCAGAACAAATCCCCAAATTGCCGAGAAGGCAATAAAGGCAGTCTCTTTTATGATTGATAACTTCGATTTAATCGAAGAAATCAGCAAAACTTTGCCTATGACAGAAACGGAAATTCAAAACAGAATAGCGAAAGCTAAGAAAAAAGAGGATTATACCTCTATGATTATCTTCTGCACCGCTAAAGTGTTAAGAAACAGAAAAGAATAACACTAAAGCAAATTATTTTTTTCTCGATTTACATAGCCGGCAAAGGCAACTATACAAGACAGTGCGGTATTGCTTGAAATTTTCACTGCCGCAACCGGACATCCGAACGGAGTCCGCACAGAATAACTGTATAACATTTTATCCTGTCCTTATTTTAAAATAAGGACAGGATTTTTTGCGTCCGAAGACATAAAAATGCCGCCGGTACAAACGCACCGACGGCACAAAAATTATATTATTCTGATACGGATTACTCCGTCAATTGCTCCTATCTTATCCGCAACCGCCGAAACATCAGCCTTGCCTATATCAAGCATTGTATAGGCGTATTCGCCTTTCGATTTATTAAGCAGGTTTTCTATATTTACATTGTCTTCCGCAAATATTCCGGTTATTGCCGTAAGCATATTCGGTATATTTTTATGGATAACGCAAATACGGTTTTCACCGCTTCTGGGCATTGTGATTTCGGGAAGGTTTACCGAGTTTACTATATTTCCGTTTTCAATATAGTCGATAAGCTCTCTTGCCGCCATTCCGGCGCAGTTTTCCTCGGATTCGGGTGTTGAAGCACCGAGATGCGGTATTGCTATAACCCCGTCCACACCCAAAATATCGTCCGACGGGAAGTCCGTAACATAGGAGGCTACCTTGCCCGACTCAAGCGCAGATTTTAAAGCGGTGTTATCCACAAGTCCGCCTCTTGCAAAATTAAGAATACGCACGCCGTCTTTCATTTTTGCTATCGCTTCGGCGTTCACCAGGTTTTTGGTGGAATCGGTAAGCGGAACATGAACCGTAATATAATCGCATTTTTCAAATATCTCGTTAATATCAAAGATATGAACGGTGTTATGGGTAAGGTTCCACGCCGATTTTACCGAAAGGTACGGATCGTAGCCGTATACCTTCATTCCAAGAGCATTGGCGGCATTTGCAACCATAACGCCGATTGCTCCGAGACCGATTACGCCGAGGGTCTTATTCTTAATTTCGGGACCCGCAAAAGCTCCTTTGCCTTTTTCGACCATCTTACCGACCTCTGCACCGTTGCCCTTGAGCGTTTTCGCCCATTCAATACCCGAGATAACACGGCGCGAGCCTATCAGAAGTCCCGCAAGTACAAGCTCCTTTACGGCATTTGCGTTAGCGCCCGGCGTATTGAAGACCACTATTCCTTTTTCGGAGCAACGGTCTATCGGGATATTGTTCGTACCGGCACCCGCTCTTGCGATAGCCTTTAAGGTTTCGGGGAACTCTGTATCGTGAAGCGAGGCGGAGCGGACTATCGCGCCGTCTGCGTTTTCCACCTCGTCGCCCACGGTATATTTATCGTCAAATACATCAAGACCGACCTTTGAGATCTTGTTATAAGTTTTAATCTTATACATCAGGCGTTTTCCTCCTCGAATTTCTTCATAAACTCTACGAGCTTGCGAACACCCTCTGTCGGCATTGCGTTGTATATAGAAGCACGCATACCCCCGACAGTTCTGTGACCCTTAACATTCACAAAGCCTGCCTTTTTAGCTTCGGCTACAAATTTAGCGTCCAATTCTTCATTTCCCGTTACAAACGGAACATTCATCAAAGAACGGTCCTCGGGTACTACCGTACCTTTAAACAGACGGCTTTCATCAAGAAAATCATAAAGAATTTTTGATTTTTCTTCGTTTATCTTCTTCATGGCTTCAAGTCCGCCGATCTTTTTAAGCCACTTAAAGGTAAGTCCCGCGATATATATTGCATAGCAGGGCGGCGTATTAAACATTGAACCGTTTTCCGCATGGGTGGCGTAGTTAAGCATAGTCGGCGTAATATCCATAGCGTTTCCGACAAGGTCTTTACGGATAATAACAATAGTTACGCCTGCCGGAGCGACATTCTTCTGTGCACCGGCGTAGAGCACGCCGAATTTTTTAACATCGATAGGCTCCGACAAAATACAGCTTGAAATATCCGCAACAAGCGGTACATCGCCCGTATCGGGAATTTCATGATACTTGGTTCCGTAAATGGTGTTGTTCATACAAATATGAACATAATCAGCCTCGGGGTCAAAGTCCTCACGCTTTGTTTTAGGTATATAAGAATAGGTCTTATCGGCGCTTGAAGCCACGGCGCGAGCCTTGCCGTAACGGGCGGCCTCCTTATATGCCTTATTTGCCCATTGACCTGTAATTATATAATCCGCCTTGCCGTTTTTATTCATAAGATTAAGCGGCACCATAGCAAACTGCGTTGACGCTCCGCCCTGTAAAAACAGAACATAATAATCATCCGGTATATTCATAAGCTCGCGGAGATTAGCCTCAGCTTCATCAAAAATAGCTTGATATTCTTTTGAGCGGTGTGACATTTCCATTACCGACTGTCCGGTAGTTCCGTATTCAAGCATTTCCGCGGCGGCGGTTTTCAATACTTCCTCGGGAAGCATTGAAGGACCTGCGCTGAAATTATAAACTCTTGCCATTAATTTTACCCCCATAGTACTTTCGGTTTTTACCGATATTAAGTGATATGTATTACATTATATTCGTTGAATACCGTTTTGTCAATAAGTTTGTTAATATTTTGTCAATAAATTTGCAGATTTTTGCAAAATAACAAAAAAGTTTGTTATTTCCTTAACAAACAGGCAACAAATAAAGGGGGAACTGCCTTTTGTCCCCCCCTTGCATTATTACTTGTTTAAGATTTTCACAAAATCGGCATAAGCCTTTTCCCAAGCCGCATTATCCTTAGGGGTATATTCCTTAAGCTCGGTGGAGTTTGAAACGGCGCGCCTTATTTCGTGCAACCCATTAAGCTCGCCGAGGGCGGCAAGCACCACCGCGATATTACCCATAACCGTAGCCTCGGACGGACCCGCAAGCACCTGTACATTGCACGCGTCGGACGCCATCTGACACAAAAGCTTATCCTTTATGCCGCCGCCGAGAATATTTATTCTGTGATATTCCTTATTGCTCATTTCGGCAAGCTTATTAAATGTATGCTTATACTTCATAGCAAGGCTCTGATAAATACAGCGCATTATCTCACCCCTGTTCTGCGGAACATACTGTCCTGTTCGGCGACAGAATTCCACTACCCTCTTAGGGAGATTTCCGGCAGTTTCAAAAGCAGGGTCGTCAACATCTATGAAGCATTTGAACGGTTCGGCGCCGAGAGCCTCCTTTTCAAGCTGGTCAAATCCTACATCGTCGCCTTCCCGTTTCCACTGACGGCGAGATTCTTGTATAAGCCAAAGACCCATTATATTTTTAAGGAAACGGATAGTTCCGTCATAGCCGCCTTCGTTTGTAAAGTTAAGCTCCGCCGCCTGTGAAGTCAGTATCGGATCCTTTGACTCTATGCCGAAAAGGCTCCAGGTGCCGCAGCTTATGTATACGAAATCGTCCGTCTCACTCGGGGTCGCAACAACGGCAGACGCCGTATCGTGTCCGCACGCCGCAACGACCGGCACCTTTTTACAGCCAAGCTCCTCGCATATTTCGTCGGAAAGCATACCGTATACTTCGCCAGGTTTTATAACATCCGCAAAAATGTGTTCGGGAAGACCGAGCTTTTTAATCAGTTCTCTGTCCCAAACCTTTTTGTACGGGTCAAAAAGGTTTGAGGTGGAGGCAATGGTGGCTTCCTCTTTTATTTCGCCTGTAAGCATATAAGCAAACAGGTCGGGTATCATCAACATCTTTTCAGCGTTTTTAAGCTGTTCGGGCTCATGATTTTTAAGATACATAAGCTGGTACAGTGTGTTGATACGCATACATTGTATACCGGTTCTTGAATAGATCTCATCCTGCGAAACGGTTTTAAAGGTTTCTTCAAGCATACCCTCGGTACGGGCATCACGGTAATGAACGGGATTGCCTATAAGCTTGCCTCTTTTATCGATAAGTCCGAAATCAACGCCCCATGTGTCTATGCCGATTGCGTCAAAGCCGCCGGAATTTACCGCCTTTGTAATGCCCGTCTTAATTTCAAAAAACAGACGCAGAACATCCCAATACATTGTTCCGTTTACTATGACCGTATCGTTACTGAAACGGTGTATTTCCTGCATATTGATTTTGTCGTCCGAGTATTCAGCAAGCATAGCTCTGCCGCTCGAAGCGCCGAAATCGAAAGAAAGTATCTTTTTCATAAGCATCCTCCAAGGTAAAATATCTCTATTTGATTATATCAGATCAAAAACGCCGGGTCTATGTCCTATATTCACATAATTTGCAACTTGAATTATACATGAAAAACCAATATAATTGATACGGTGATTAATTTGTGGGAATATCTTAAAACCGCCGATAAACCGATAGTGCTTTACGGAATGGGCAACGGCGCGGACAAAATCATTTCGGTGCTTGAGTCTTACGGAATAAAATACAGCGGCGTATTTGCGACAGACGGCTTTGTTCGTGATAAATACTTTCATGGCATGAAGCTTACATCATACGGTAAGCTTAAGGAAAAGTACGGGAATATGATAGTGCTTGTCTGCTTCGGCAGCGCAAGACCGGAGGTAATAGAGAATATCAAGCGTATCGCTGCGGAGCAAGAGCTGTATGCGCCCGATGTTCCTGTGTACGGCGGCGGTTTGTTCACAAAAGAGTATGCAAAAAATCACCGTGCGGAGCTTGAATATGTATACAGCCGCCTTGCTGACGAAAAATCAAGAGAAACCTTTAAAAATGTTATAGAATACAAGATAACGGGAAATCCTGAATATCTTTTTGCCTGCGAAACGGATACGGACGAACCGTACGAAAGCTTTTTAAGGCTTTCCGACAACGAGCGTTTTTTCGATTTAGGGGCATATAACGGCGACACGGTATCCGACTTTGTGGGGAGAACCGGCAGTTACGGCGGTATCACCGCGGTTGAACCGGATCCTAAAAATTTTAAAAAGCTCACCCGATTTGCGGAAGAATTACAGGATATACGCCTTATAAACGCCTGTATTTCTGACAAAAGCGGAGAAAAAAGCTTTTCTGTTCACGGCGGCAGAAATTCGGCCGCCGGCATCGGTGAGCTTATCCGCTCCGTTACGGTAGATTCACTGTCCGAAGCCGCACCGCCCTCATACATTAAAATGGATATTGAGGGTAGCGAGCGTGAAGCGATAAAGGGGGCGGAAAATACAATCAAATGCTTTAAGCCTAAAATGCTTATATCCTGCTATCATCGCACCGAGGATTTGTTTAAGCTTCCTATCGAGGTCGATAAAATAAGAAATGATTATAAGCTTTATTTAAGACATTTCCCGTCAGTTCCCGCATGGGAAATGAATTATTATTTCATATAAAAAAGCCCGACCGTAAAGGTCGGGCTTTAAGCTTATTAATCGTTTACATAAGGAAGCAAAGCGATCTGACGGGCACGCTTAATAGCGGTGGTAAGCTCACGCTGGTGAGCGGCGCAGGTGCCGGTTGCTCTGCGGGGGAGAATCTTTGCACGCTCTGAAATGAACTTGCGAAGACGAGCCACATCCTTATAATCAATAGCTTCAACACGCTCAACACAGAAATGGCAAACTTTCTTGCGTGCTTTTCTGTGCATCGGTCTATCGTTTCTCTCGTTTTCCATGAAATAACCTCCCTATAAATGAGATTGAATAATTCAGCGATAATTAAAACGGCAAATCGTCGTCCGATACATCGCCCAAATCAGCGAAATCATTAGTACCTGCGTTTGTAAACGAAGCCGCAGGCTCGTTTCCCGCAGGAGCCGAGTCACGCTTCGACTCAACAAACTGGGCATTATTTACAACAACCTCAAACGCTGTTCTGTTATTACCGTTTTTATCGGTATATTTACGGGTCTGAATAGAACCTTCTATACCTATCATATTGCCCTTTTTGAAGTATTTTGAAATAAACTCCGCGGTTTTGCGCCATGCAACGACATTTATAAAATCGGTCTGCTGTTCCTCACCTGTACGGTAGGGACGGGCAACAGCCAGCGAGAATGAAGTAACGGAAATTCCGCTTTGTGTAGTTTTAAGCTCAGGGTCGGCGGTAAGACGGCCGGTAAGAACCACTAAATTAAACATTCCTTTTCCTCCTACTTTTTAATTACCATGGCTCTTAAAACGCCGTCGGTAATCTTTGCGATACGCTCAAGCTCAGCAGGGAAAGCGGGTTCGCTTTCGAAAGTGAAGAATACATAGTATCCCTCTGCCTCGTCGTTAATGAGATAAGCTAAGCGGCGCTTGCCCCAATCATCAACATTCTCGATAGTACCGTTCTTAGCGATAAGGTCATTGAACTTTTCCTTTAAAGCGGCAGTGGCATCCTCACCCTGTGCTACTGAAAGAACAATGGCTGCTTCGTACTTGTTAGTCATTTCTTTGCACCTCCCTTTGGACTTTTGGTCCTGCAAAAATTGCAGAACAAGGAGCTAATTATTTAATCAGCATTTTGTATTATATCAGTATTTTTTTCCGTTGTCAATAAAATTGTTGATTTTATGCGCCGTTTTAAATATAATATAGGTGTAATATTTAAAAGGACGGTGTAATTATGCTGCTCACCATTGATATAGGCAACACGAACGTCACCTTGGGCGCCTTTGACGGCAACATTCTCTCGTTCACCGCCAGACTTGCGACAGATGTTGGCAAAACCGCCGACCAGTACGCGTTTGAAATCAAGGAAGTGCTCGGTCTCTACGGTCAGAATTACGAAAGTATTGAGGACTGTATTATTTCCTCGGTTGTGCCCTCCGTAGGAAACAGCATAGCAGGGGCGGTATCAAAGCTTTGTCAAATAGTTCCGCTGATGCTGGGTCCGGGTGTTAAAACCGGTCTCAATATAAAAATAGACAATCCGGCGCAGCTTGGTGCCGACCTTGTGGCGGGCGCTGTCGGTGCGCTCGAAGAGTATACAATGCCGTGTGTAATAATAGATATGGGTACTGCCACAACCCTTAGCGTGCTTGATAAAAACGGCTCGTTTTTAGGCGGAGCCATTGCGGCAGGTGTGCGGTTGACGCTTAAAGCACTTGCCGAAAACACGGCGCAGCTCACCTCTATACCCATAACCGCACCGCCGTCCGCCATCGGTTCAAACACGGTTGAATGTATGCAGTCGGGTCTTGTTTACGGCACCGCCGCAATGCTTGACGGTATGCTTGACAAGATAAGCGATGAGCTCGGCGAAATATCCACGGTGGTTGCAACAGGCGGAATGTCAAAGGAAATAATTTCCTATTGCAGACACAGCATTATATATAATGAAAACCTCTTGCTTGAGGGCTTGCGTGTAATATACGAAAAAAATCTGAAATAACCGCAGCTTTTGCGGATAACATATATTATATTATGAACTCTACCTTTAGTACGAATAATAAGGAGAGTATCGGAGGTAATCTTATGTCAAAAAAGCCAAATGTAAAAAAAATCGCGGTCCTATCAATACTTTCGGCAATAACGGTGATCGTCGCCTTTATTCCGCTTAAGACACTCGGACTGGAAATCACTTTTACAATGATACCCGTAGCGGTGGGCGCAGTGCTTTACGGCCCGTCGGGCGGTGCGCTGATAGGCGGCGTGTTCGGCGCGGTCTCGTTTCTTCAGTGCCTCGGTTACAGTCCGTTCGGCGCCGCACTTCTCGCAATCAACCCGTTTTACACCTTTATTGTTTGTGTTCCCACCCGTATTTTAGCAGGTCTTTTAGCAGGTTTGATTTACAGACTGCTTAAGAAAGGCTTTAAAAGCGATATTCCGGCGCTTCTTGTTTCTTCACTTGCCGCACCGGTTTTCAATACGCTTTTCTTTATGTCGTCCTTAACCCTGTTTTTCTACAAAACGGATTATCTGCAAGGCTATGTAAGCGGACTGGGAGCCGCAAATCCCGTGACCTTTATACTGCTGTTTGTAGGTATTAACGGTCTTGTTGAAATTATATGCGGCTTTGCGGTTGCTTTCCCGTGTGCAAAAGCGCTTTCAAAATATTTGAAGCTGTAAAAAAGCAAAATCCCGGATTCAATATAAATTCCGTAAATCTCGTAACTGAAAAAATTTAAAAAAACTATTGCTTTTTTTAACTCTTTGTGGTATCATAGTTTGTACTGTGAGAAAAGTGTTAGGAGGTGTCACGATGCCGAACATTAAATCTGCTAAAAAGCGCGTGCGTGTAAGCGAGGCTAATTATGAGCACAACAAGGCTTACCGTTCTGCTTTAAGAACTGCTATAAAGAAAGCGGACGCAGCTATTGACGCTAAATCTGCCGATGTTGCCGATGTTGTAACCGTTGCTGTTAAGAAGATTGATCAGGCTGCCGTTAAAGGAATTATTCATAAAAACAATGCCGCCAGAAAAAAATCTGCTTTGGTTACTCGCTTGAATAAGGTAAAGGCTTAATGACATCTTAATTCAGTTAGCTTAAAACCGCGAAATGCAAAGGCATTTCGCGGTTTTTTGTCATTAGTTAGGCAATTTGCCAAGTTGCACATTTAGTCGGTTAGTTTTCGCTAACCTATTTGTTTATGCTGACAAATTTACAAAAAATTTAAAAACGGCAATTAAAATAACTTGACAAGTTTTAAAAACGGGAGTATTATATCATTGGTTAGCAAGGGCTAATCAATTTTAAGCGCATAAAGTTAGCGAAAGCTAATTTTGCTTGAAACGGGGGACAGGTATGATGCCTTTAACACTTGCCGCAGTCGGCGAAGACAATACCATTAAAAAAATCGGCGGAAGTCCCGAAGTAAGACAACACCTTGAAAATTTAGGCTTTGTTGTCGGGGGAAATGTTAAGGTTATTAACGCATTAGCCGGAAATGTAATAGTAAATGTTAAAGAAACGCGAGTTGCCATCAGCGAAGAAATGGCACGCAAAATTATGATTTAGTTTTCAATTTTAGTTTTATATAAAGGGGGATTTATTAATGAAGACTTTGAAATCAGCAAAGGTCGGGGAGAATTACACGGTGGTAAAGCTCCACGGCGAGGGCGCTGTAAAAAGGCGTATTATGGATATGGGTCTTACCAAGGGTGTACAGGTTCATGTACGCAAGGTTGCACCTTTAGGCGATCCTGTCGAAGTCACGGTAAGAGGCTACGAGCTTTCGCTCAGAAAAGCCGACGCCGATATGATTGAGGTCGAGTAAGACCTTATTTTAAAGCCGTGCGGTTAGCATAGGCTTATTGATGAAAGTGAGAGGATAAAAGCTATGGATATCAGAATTGCCCTTGCGGGCAACCCGAACTGCGGTAAAACAACATTGTTTAACGCACTTACAGGCTCAAACCAGTTTGTGGGTAACTGGCCGGGCGTTACGGTTGAAAAAAAGGAAGGAAAGCTTAAAAAGCACGACGGCGTTATAATTACCGACCTTCCGGGTATATATTCGCTGTCTCCGTACACTCTTGAAGAGGTAGTTGCGAGAAATTACCTTATTTCGGAGCGTCCGAACGCAATACTCAACATAATCGACGGTACAAACCTCGAAAGAAACCTTTACCTTACCACACAGCTCGTAGAGCTTGGTATACCGGTTGTTATCGCCATCAATATGATGGATATAGTCCGCAAAAACGGCGATAAGATAAATACCGAGGAGCTTTCCCGTCAGCTTGGATGTAAAATAGTTGAAATCTCCGCCCTTAAGGGTACGGGAATAATGGAAGCGGCAGAAGCTGCGATACACGCCGCCGAGAATACAAAGACCGTTCCTCAGCACAGCTTCTCGGGCTGCGTTGAACACGCTATCGCTCACATTGAGGAAGCGGCTGTTCACGATATGCCGGAAGAGCAACAGCGCTGGTATGCAATAAAGATATTTGAGCGTGACGACAAGGTTTTGGCTTCACTCAATATCGACAAGGAAACGCTTGCTCACATTGACACAGATATAGCCGCCGCCGAAAAGGAAATGGACGATGATTCTGAGTCGATTATCACAAACGAGCGTTATATCTACATAGCTTCGATTATAAAGGCTTGCTATAAAAAGAAAAACGCAGGTCAGCTTTCAACCTCTGATAAAATAGATAAGGTTGTAACAAACCGTTGGCTCGGTCTTCCGATATTCGCTTTGGTTATGTTCCTTGTTTATTATATTTCAATGGTTACGGTAGGTTCTGCCGCAACAGACTGGGCAAACGACGGACTGTTCGGAGACGGTTGGCATCTCTTGGGTATAGGCTCTAAGGCTTACAGCGCAGAGGCTGACGATTATACTGCCGCCGCAGAGGCTGTTCAGGCGTTTACCGACATCGATGTTGCCGCTGAGGATTTTGACGCGGACGAAGCGCTTGAAGAAATAAAAGATTTCAAAACAAGTAAAGACAAAGCAACCGTTGAGGTTGAGGATGAAGAAACTCTTGAGGTAAGTAAACTTGACGCATATTATTCGGCAATCCCGTCAGGTGCTGACGAAGAAAGCACAGTCGCTATGACCTACAAGGACGCCGTTAAGTATTTCGAGAAAAACGGCTTTGACGAGCCCGATCCTGCCGATTACGGCGTATGGGTTCCCGGCGTTCCGGTACTTGTGGGCGACGGACTTGATAAAATAGGCGCCGCGGATTGGCTTTCGGGACTTATTAACGACGGTATCGTAGCCGGCGTCGGTGCGGTTCTCGGATTTGTTCCGCAGATGCTTGTTTTGTTCTTACTCTTGGCGTTCCTTGAAGCTTGCGGATATATGTCCCGTATAGCATTCGTTCTTGACCGTATCTTCCGTAAATTCGGACTTTCGGGTAAATCATTCATCCCGATGCTTATAGGTACCGGCTGCGGAATACCCGGAATTATGGCTTCGCGTACCATTGAAAATGAACGCGACCGCCGTATGACTATTATGACGACGACCTTTATCCCCTGCGGAGCTAAGGTACCGTTTATATCAATGATTGCGGGCGCTATATTCGGCGGTTCCGCATGGGTTGCCACATCGGCTTACTTTATCGGTATGGCGGCAATCATCATTTCGGGCATTATGCTTAAGAAAACAAAGATGTTCTCAGGCGATCCCGCTCCGTTCGTTATGGAGCTTCCGGCTTACCACTGGCCGACCTTAGGCAATGTTCTCCGTTCAATGTGGGAGCGCGGTTGGTCGTTCATTAAGAAGGCAGGAACAATCATTCTTCTTTCTACAATCTTTGTTTGGTTCGCTACTTACTTCGGTTGGGCGGACGGTTCGTTCGGAATGCTCTCCGAGGACCAGATAAGTTCTTCAATTCTTGCAAAAATCGGTTCTGCTATCGCTTGGATATTCAAGCCGCTCGGTTGGGGTAACTGGCAGGCTGCCGTTGCTTCGATTACAGGTCTTGTTGCAAAGGAAAACATTGTTGGTACAATGGGTATACTTTATCCCGATGGTTGGGCAGAGATTGCAAAGCAGTTCACCGGAATCACTGGCTATTCGTTCCTTGTGTTCAATCTGCTCTGTGCGCCCTGCTTTGCGGCTATCGGTGCTATCAAGCGTGAAATGAACAGCCCGAAGTGGACTTGGTTCGCAATCGGCTATCAGTGCGGATTTGCTTACCTGATTGCTCTTATGATCAACCAGTTCGGCGGTTTGTTCACAGGCGATGTAAATGTTGTAGGTGTTATATTTGCGGCGGCTGCGCTTGCACTTATAGTGTATATGCTCGTTCGTCCTTACAAGGAAGCCACAAAGCTTACAGCAAAGGTTAAAGTTTAATGAGTTTCTCCCCTAATTTGTGAAAGGAGTCTGTCTGTATGCTTGCATGGTTAAAGCTTAATATTGCAACCATAATAATAAGCCTGATACTTATTGCCGTGGTTGCTGCGGTTATTGTTTCAATAGTTAAAAATAAGAAAAAAGGCAAATCCTCCTGTGGCTGTAATTGCGCTCACTGTGCCATGGCCGGCTCCTGCCACAAAAAATAGTTTTATTAAGGGAGGCGCCGAATATTCGGCGCCTCCCTGTTTTTAAGAGGAAAAGTAAGCGGAAGCTAACCCAAAAGGAGAATGATTGATGGCAATAGTTGAATTTAAGGATGTCAGCCGTGTATACACAAGCGGCGACCACGAGCTTAAGGCGCTTGACGGCGTGAATATGACCCTTGACGAAGGAAAGTTTATAGTTATTTTGGGACCGAGCGGCGCGGGCAAAAGCACGCTTTTAAATTTGCTCGGCGGTCTTGACAGCCCTACAAGCGGTAAAATAATTGTCGAGGGCAAAGATATATCCACCCTTTCGGGCGATGAGCTGGCGGAATACCGTGCGGCTAAGGTTGGATTTGTATTTCAGTTTTACAACCTTGTGCCTACGCTTACGGTGCACGAAAATGTAGCGCTTGTAAAAGAAATTGCGTCCGAATCCCTTTCCGCAACCAAAATGATTGAGGAAGTAGGACTTATAGATCACCTTAAAAATTTCCCGTCTGAGCTTTCGGGCGGAGAACAACAGCGTGTTTCAATCGCAAGGGCGCTTGCAAAGAACCCGAAAATTCTTTTGTGCGACGAGCCGACCGGTGCGCTTGACTCGGAAACCGGCGTACTTGTTTTAAAGCTTCTCTTAAAAATGGCGAGAGATTACGGCAAAACGATAGTAATAGTAACCCACAATCAGAACATCGCAAAGATGGCGGATGTTGTAATGCGTGTTAAAAACGGCAGGATAGTATCAGTAACAGAGCAGGAAGATCCGTCCTCCGCGGATGAAATCGACTGGTAAAGGCGGGGAATTATATGCTGTTTAAAAAGCTTTGGAGAACGATGGGGCTTTACAGGGCGCAGTTTATTTCAATGGTAATTATGATAGCGCTCGGAATAGGCATTTTCGTCGGCTTTAATATGGAATGGGTAAGCATTGAAAAAAACACCGATGCCTTTTATAAGGAAACGGGCTTTGCCGATTACCGCATTACCTCGGAAAAGGGATTTACTGCCGACGACCTTGAAAAAATAGAAAATACCGACGGTGTGGAAAAGGCCTCGCGCTATCTTTCGGTAAATGCCGATGTCAAGGAAAAAAGCGGCGACGCCGTGGCGCTTACCGTAACCGAGAATTCAGAGGTTTCGGGCGTTAAGCTGATTTCGGGAGAAAAATATGACGGAGACGATACCGAGGGCGTTTGGCTTTCCGATAAATATGCAAGCGCAAACGGTTTTAAGCTCGGAGATAAGATAACCTTTAAGTATAAAAATCTTCAAATAGAGTGTAAAATCAAGGGACTTATAAAATCCTCCGAATATCTTATCTGCGTTCGTGATTCAAGCCAGCTTATGCCGGATTACGACACCTTCGGCTTTGCGTATATATCGCCCGCGCTTTACAAAAAAGCCGCAGGAACAGATTTTTACCCCCAAATAAATGTAATTTCCGATTTGGATAAAAAGGAGTTTACCGAAAAGGCGGACAAGGCTCTCGGTAAAACCGAGCTTATCCTTACCAAAGATGAGGTCGGCTCGTATTCGCTAGCAAGAGGCGAGGCGGACGAGGGCAAAACCATGGGTTCTGTACTGCCCGTGCTTTTCCTGCTTATAGCCGTGCTTACAATGGTAACCACAATGCACCGCCTTACGGCAAAGGAAAAAACGCAGATAGGTACGCTTAAGGCGCTCGGTTTTAAGGACAGAAGAATACTCCGCCATTACACCTCGTATGCATTTATGATAGGCATAATGGGCTCGGTTTTGGGAATTGCCTTAGGCTATGCGATAGCGTATTTTATTATGAATCCCGACGGTATGATGGGTACATATTTTGATATGCAGAAATGGGTGCTTTATATACCGGGCTTCTGTGTGATTTCCGTTATCGTGATCGTGGCGTTGCTCACGCTTATCGGCTTCCTTTCCGCAAAGCAAATGCTTAAGGGTACTGCGGCGGATGCGCTTCGTCCGTATACCCCAAAGAAGATGAAGCCGCTTGCGATAGAAAAAACAAAATCCTTTCACAAGCTTTCATTCGGGTCAAGATGGAATTTGCGCGATATAATGCGACATAAATCGAGAACCGCAATGAGCCTTGTGGGAATTGTAGGCTGTACGGTGCTTACCGTCGGTTCGCTCGGTATGAGGGACACTATGAGCCGCTTCCTCGATATGTATTACGACGGTGCGCTTTGCTACAACACACGCATTTATCTTGCGGAGGACGCGTCGGCGGAAGAGCGTGACAGGATAGCCGAAAAATATGGCGGAGACAAAAGTGTCTCTCTCGGAGTTCAGATCGAGGACAAGACCGTTTCGCTCGATATATATTCGCTTGAAAACGGTATGCTTCGTTTCCCGTCTGACAAAAAGGGCTATGCAGAACTTGAAAACGACGGCGCGTATATCTGTATGCGGTTAGCCGACGAATTTGATTTAAGCGTCGGGGACACCTTTAAGCTGAGCCCCTACGGTACGGATAAGGAATATACGCTTAAGCTTTCGGGAATTATAAGAAGTACCTCGGAATGTGTTGTTATAACGGAAAAATACGCCGAAAAGCTCGGCATAGGCTTTACTCCCGATTCTGTTTACACAAATACCGAGAAAAAGGATATAGAAAGCGACAGCGCAATAAAAACCGTACAATCCAAAAAGGCGATTATGGATTCGTTTGATACATTTTTAGAGCTTATGAATTCAATGATATTCGTTCTTGTGGACGGTGCACTTGTACTTGGTATAGTTGTGCTTTACAATCTCGGCGTTATGAGCTACACCGAGCGTTACCGTGAAATGGCTACGCTTAAGGTTGTAGGCTTTAAGGACAGGAAAATCGGAAACCTGCTAATAGGGCAGAATGTATGGCTTTCTGTTGTGGGAATTGCGCTCGGTCTGCCGCTCGGCGCTCTGACGCTTGATTTCCTTCTTAGAAAGCTGGCTCCCGAATATGAAATGCGGATGTATATAGGTCCTGTTACCTACATTGTCAGCATTTTGCTTACATTCGGTGTGTCGTTGCTTGTAAGCCTTATGGTATCACGTAAAAACAAAAAAATAGATATGGTTGAGGCGCTCAAAGGCGCGGAATGATTATCTGAAATAACGGTCAAGACTGTCGGAAGCAACACAGCCGTCCGCCGAAGCTCATCGGCAGAGTGTATCTGATCGTTGAATTTTCGCAGATCCGACTGCATCTTTATAGGCAGCGCCAGAAAATATTTCCGTGTACCGGAGCTGCCTGTTATTAATTCGCTTAAATTATTATAACGCACGGTATCTACTTCCTATGGATTAGATTTGCCGCGCGATACTAAAAAATGCAAGGGAAGAATTACTATGATAAAAACAGTGCTTAAAATAGACGGTATGATGTGCGGAATGTGCGAGTCACATATAAACGACGCGGTGCGCCGTGAATTTAAGGTTAAAAAAGTTACCTCCTCGCACTCAAAGGGCGAAACCGTTATAATATCCGAAAACGAGCTTGATGAAAACAAGCTCCGTGAAGTAATAGGCGGCACAGGGTACGAGCTGAAGAATGTAAAAAGCGCACCCGAAGAAGAGAAAAAAGGTCTTTTCGGAATGTTCCGTAAAAAATAAAGCTATGGAAAACAGAAGTAAAGCAAATGAAAAATTAGCTCGCGACATATGCTGTTATCTTACCGACAATATGGAAAGCCGTATAACAATTAAAATGCTGTCCGAAAAATTCCATATTTCGGGAACAAGTATTAAATGCGCGTTTAAATCGACTTACGGCGAATCGATTTACGCATATATAAGAAAACAAAAGATGCTTTCCGCCGCAGAAGAGCTTAAAAGCACCGATAAAAGCGTACTTGAAATCGCGGGCAGCTACGGCTATGATAACGGCTCCAAATTTGCAAAAGCGTTCAGGGAATGTATGGGAATATCGCCGCTTGATTACCGAAAAAACGGATAGCTTTGTTGTCTAAACGGAGCGGAAATTGTCGGAATACGAATGTACAATTATAAATAAACAAAATTGAACGGAGGTATTACCAATATGTCATGGGGTAAGTTAGGTTTGTTCGCAGGCGGCGTTCTTTTCGGAACGGCCGGTATTAAAATACTGTCAAGTAAGGACGCTAAAAAGGTTTATACGCATACCGCCGCGGCGGCGCTTCGTGCTAAAGAATGTGTAATGACCGCTGCTACTGCCGTTAAAGAAAATGCCGACGATATTCTTGCCGACGCTAAAAAGATTAACGAGGACCGTGCGGTTGCCGCAGAGGAAATCGAGGATATTTCCGATAAGGCTTCGGAAGAATAAGAATGAGAACCGTCGGAAATTTCCGGCGGTTTTTTAACAGAGGTTTTGATTTATGAAATGTGTTATTTTGCACGAGTCGCACGGCAGACTTCGCATACATATTGAAAAAAGCAGAATGACGCTTGCCGAAGCGGACACACTGGAATACTATCTCCGCGCGGCGGACGGCGTAAAAGAGGTAAAGGTGTATGACCGCACACGGGACGCCGTTATTGTGTTTGAGAGCGACAGAAAAAGCGTTATAACGGCGCTTGCGCGTTTCTCGTTTTCTGATGAAAACGCAAGGTCGCTTGTGCCTGAGCATACGGGGCGTGAGCTTAGCCGTGAGTTTGAGGATAAGCTGTTTTTCACGGCGGCAGGCAGAGCCGCAAAATTGCTTTTTCTGCCTTTGCCCGTCAGAAGCGTGCTTTCCGTGCTTTGCGCGGTAAAGTATATAAAGCACGGACTTTCCTGTCTTATAAAGGGTAAAATTGAGGTTCCCGTGCTTGACGCAACGGCGATCTCCGTTTCACTTTTAAGGGGCGATTTTAAAACCGCATCCTCAATTATGTTTATGCTTAAGCTCGGTGAAATACTGGACGACTGGACGCACCGTAAATCGGTTGACGATCTGGCAAGCACAATGTCCTTAGGCGTAGATAAGGTTTGGCTTAAAAACGGTGAACAGGAAATACTTGTCCCTGTAAGCGAGGTTGCCGAGGGCGATAAAATAGTTGTAAGAACGGGAAATATGATTCCGCTTGACGGTAAGGTCATTTCGGGAGAAATGACGGTTAATCAGGCGTCGATGACGGGCGAATCGGAAGCCGTGCCGAAAAGGCATGGCGGAATGGTGTACGCCGGCACGGTCGTTGAGGACGGCGAGTGCGTTATATCGGTTGAAAAAATCGCCGGCGGCGGAAGATATGACCGTATAGTAAAGATGATTGAGGAGTCCGAAAGGCTTAAATCCGATACGGAGGATAAGGCGTCCCACCTTGCGGATAAATTGGTGCCGATAAGTTTGGGCGCTACCGCGCTTACTTATCTTGCAACACGAAACCCGTTAAAGGCGCTTGCTATTCTTATGGTGGATTTCTCCTGTGCGTTAAAGCTTTCTATGCCGGTTGCGGTGCTTTCCGCTATGAAAGAGGGCAATAAGCTTAATATTTCGTTCAAGGGCGGAAAATTCCTTGAAGCCGTAGCCGAGGCGGATACCATAGTTTTCGATAAAACGGGTACGCTTACAAAGGCTACGCCGCAGGTCGCGCGCATCGTCACTTTCGGCGGAGAGGACGAGACCTCGGTGCTTCGTATTGCCGCCTGCCTTGAGGAGCATTATCCTCACTCTATGGCAAACGCTGTTGTAAAGGAAGCAAGCGACAGGGGTATAAGCCACGAGGAGTGCCATTCAAAGGTCGAATATGTCGTGGCGCACGGCATTATAGGAATAGTAGACGGCAAACGGGTAGTTATAGGCAGTCATCATTTTGTATTTGAGGATGAGGGCTGCACGATACCCGACAGGGAGCTTTTCGACTCTCTGCCTGACGAATATTCACACCTTTATATGGGCATCGGCGGTTCTCTTGCCGCTGTTATATGCATTGAAGACCCGATAAGAGAAGAAGCCTGCGATGTTATCGGCGAGCTTCGTAAAGAAGGCTTTAAGCATATAGTTATGATGACGGGTGACAGCGAACGCACGGCAAGGGCGGTTGCGAAACAGCTTGGAATAACAGAATACTATTCCGAGGTACTGCCTGAGGATAAGGCGGCGTTTGTAAAACGGGCGCACGAAAACGGCAGCCGTGTTGTTATGATAGGCGACGGAGTTAACGACGCCCCCGCACTTTCGGAATCGGACGCGGGCGTTGCGGTAAGCTCAGGAGCCGCAATAACCAGGGAAATCGCCGATATTACCATAACGGCGGACGATCTTTACTCGCTTATTACAATGAAACGCCTTTCCGACAGACTTATGCGGCGTATACACGGTAATTACAGGTTTATAATGTCCTTTAATACTGCGCTTATAGTATTGGGCGTGGCAGGCGTTCTGCCGGCGTCGACCTCGGCGCTCCTTCATAATACATCAACTCTTGCGATAAGTCTTAAAAGTATGACAGATCTGCTCTAATTCTGTCCTTTAGGAGCCTTTTTCTTTCCATTCGGAGCGGAAAAGGCTCTGTTCGTTTGATAATATATAATCGAAAGTGCCGATCGGGGCATTTTAATTTTAGATTGTAGTTAGCATATGCTAACCGAGAGAAAGGAAGCTTGACGTGAGCATTGTAATAGTAGGCGGTAACGAATGTATGGAAAGAAGATACAAGGAGCTTTGCCGTGAATATTCCTGCAAAGCAAAGGTATTTACAAAAATGACGGGCAGTATGAAAAATATCGGTTCGCCAGATCTTTTGGTGCTTTTTACAAGCACAATGTCTCACAAAATGCTCCGTTCGGTTATAAGCGAAACAAAGGGACAGAATATAAAGGTGGAGCGTTGCCATACCAGCAGTATGTCTGCGCTTAAAAATATTCTTGACGCACATACAGGGGAGAGTGCATACAGTGTCTGAAGAGCTTATAGTTGAGCAATGCTCACCGACTCTTGCGGGTATTAAAACCGGCAGTCTTTTTACGGTGCCGTCGAAAAACGGCGGCGAACTTAAAGAAAGTATCAAGCGGCTTAATTCGGTTATGGTGCCGAGGGGAATCCGTGTAATTCCCGTAAAAAAGCTTAAAAGCAGGGTGCTTATCTATCTTTACAGACCCGAAAGGCTTAAAGAGGATTTAAAGGACAGCGTTGCCGAAAACATACTTTCGGAGAAAAATTATCCCATAAAAAACGCCGACCTTTGCGTGGCGGAGCTTATAAAAAGACTTAAAAGCGACGGAGATTTTCCGCACGAGGTAGGGCTGTTTCTCGGCTATCCGTCCGAGGATGTAAACGGCTTTATAAAGTACGGCGCCGATAAGGCAAAGCTTGTGGGTACATGGCGTGTGTACGGCGATATGGAGGCGGCAAAGAAAAAATTTGCGCTTTATAATAAATGTACGGGGCTTTATAAAAAGGCATACCGTAAGCATAATTCGTTTGACAGGCTCATAGTGAGCTGTTAATATAGCGCGGCGGACAGAAATACTGCCGCAGAAAGAGGGAATACAAAATGAGTAAAGTAGCAGTAGTGTATTGGAGCGGTACGGGCAATACCGAAGCAATGGCGGCGGCGGTTGCCGACGGCGCTAAGGAAAAAGGCGCGGAGGTTTCGCTACTTACGGCGTCTGAATTTTCGCCCGAAGCGGCTGACGGCTTTGACGGAATAGCGTTCGGCTGCCCCGCTATGGGTTCGGAGGTTTTGGAGGAAACGGAATTTGAGCCTATGTTTAATTCCGTTGAAGCAAAATTAAAGGACAAAAAAATCGCCCTGTTCGGTTCATACGGCTGGGGCGACGGCGAATGGATGCGCAACTGGGAGGATGTTTGCAAAGCGGACGGCGCAAACCTTGTTTGCGACAGCGTTATTTGCAACGACGCTCCCGATAATGACGCGTTAGCCGCCTGCAAGGCTTTAGGCGCGGCGTTGGCTTAAATAAAAAAACACGGGTCGCCATCGGCGGCTCGTATTTTTTATCCGTGAAATTTTTTCAGATACTTTTCTTTCAGTTTTTTCAAATATTCTTCGTCAATATCGGGGTAGATACATTCCTTGCACTGACCTTGAATATCAAGGTCGATGTGTTCAAGGAGACAGTTATCGTCCGATTGGTAAATACAAAACAGGTTTTCACATTTCATAACATCACCGATGAAATTATACTTCATTTTTGATACCTTTTATGTAACCAAAAACGGTTATATAAATAAAACCAAAAATAGGAAATAATATTCTTATAGGTGATAAGAATGTTTGTAATAGACAATGAAATGAAAAATGCCAATATAGCAAGAACGGTGCGGTTTACCGAGGCGTTGTTCGAACGGCTTAATAAGGTTGCGGCAACCGATAATATATCTTTTAATTTGTTAGTATTACAGTGCTGTAAATATGCGCTTGACAATATGGACGAAGAAGAAAAATAGTTTTGCCTATAAAAAGCCATTGCTCGGCTAACGCCGGTTTATGGCTTTTTTACTTTTCTTTAATTTGCTTGTGCTCCTGCCGCACGGGCACCCTATTTCTGTGCGGACAGAAATAGGGGAAAGAACCGCCGAGACCCCTTCCGATCGGGTTCTCGGATTCTCCTTAACGGCTGGGGGGGACACCCCTTGTGTATCTCCGACTAAAGTTTTGTACAAGGGGTTTCAAAAGGGGTTTTACCCCTTTGCTATTGGGCAAGCAGGAAATAGGGACTGTAACTTACGGCTGTGTAATTCCCTGCTTGCCGTAGGGGGGTCTTAGGGGACCCATTTGGACGGGTCCCCTAATGCTCTTTGCTTCATTTCTGTCACCACAGAAAGGAAGTGCCCGCACGGCATGAGTGCAACAGACTAAAGTTAAATAAAAAGCCATAAACCGGCGTTAGCCGAGCTAAAGCTTAGAAAAGTACCTTGCGTTAGCAGAGAAGAAACTATTATTTATTTGGGGTAAGTACAAAAAGCTGTGTTACTGATGAAAGTGTTACGCTTTCAAATTTTCCGACTTGAAAAACAGTATTAATAAGTATATAATAATTGTTGAGAAAAATTACGGAGAAACAGAATGAAGGTAGCTTTTTATACACTCGGCTGTAAGGTAAATCAGTACGAGACCGAGGCAATGCGCGAGGCTTTTATAAAGGCAGGACATACCTCGGTTACAGAGGACGCGCCGTTTGACGCCGTTGTTATAAATTCCTGCACGGTTACGGCGGAAAGCGACAGAAAAACCCGTCAGACCGTGCGGAGATTCAGAAGAGAAAGACCCGACGCAATTATAATACTTACGGGATGTATGGTTCAGGCGTTTTCAAGCGAAGCGCAGGCGCTTTCCGAAGCGGATATTGTGGCAGGCAACACGGATGTTGAAAAAATCGTTTCTTATGCGGAAAAATTCGCCCTTGACGGGGAGCGTATTTTCAGCGTTTCGCCCCACGGAAAAAAGGAACGCTTTAACACACCGACCCTCACGGATTTTGCGGAGCGCACCCGTGCTTATATGAAAATCGAGGACGGCTGCGAGCGGTTCTGCACCTACTGCATTATACCTACGGCGAGAGGATTTGTGCGTTCAAAACCGGTGGAGGAAATTAAGGCGGAAGCGGAAAAATTGGCGGACGCAGGGTTTTCGGGAATTGTGCTTGTTGGAATAAACCTTACCTCCTACGGAAAGGGCGAGGAAATAAATCTTTGCGACGCGGTTTCCGCGGTTTGCTCCGTGGACGGAATTAAAAGGGTGCGTTTAGGCTCGCTCGAACCCGATCATATGAGTGATGAGATGCTTAAAAGACTGTCGGAGGAAGAAAAGTTTTGCCCGCAGTTCCATTTGTCACTGCAATCGGGGTGTGACGAAACCCTTAAGAGGATGAACCGCCATTATGATACTGATTTTTACCGTGACCTTGTTTTGAGGATAAGGAAAATATTTAAAAATGCGGCGATAACCACAGATGTTATGGTAGGCTTTGCCGGCGAAACAGAGGAAGAATTCAATAAAAGCCGTTCGTTTGTTGAGGAGATTGGCTTTGCAAAGGTACATATTTTTGCTTATTCAAGAAGGCAGGGAACGGTGGCTTACGGTCTTCCGAATCAGGTCTCACGCCGTGAAAAGGCGGAGCGAAGCCGACTTATGAGCGAAACCGCCGCAAAGACTGAGGAACGGTTCTTAGAGGCGCAGGTCGGGAAAATTTGCAATGTTCTTTTTGAAACGGCGGAGGACGGATACGCAGAGGGTTATACCGAGAATTACTCCCGTGTAAGGGTTAAATCGGAAAACAGCTTCTGCGGCAATATAATGCCTGTTAAAATTATATCCGCCGAGGGAACCTACTGTATGGGCGAGATTGTAAAGGACGGAGAAAATGCGTAAATATATATCAAATTCGCCCGAGGAAACCGAGGAGCTGGGGGTACGGCTTGCGAAAAAGCTTTCGGGCGGCGAGGTAGTGGCGTTTAAGGGCGGACTCGGAATGGGCAAGACCTGTTTTACAAGGGGACTTGCAAAGGGACTCGGCTTTGAAGGCGAGGTAACCTCGCCTACCTTTGCACTTATAAATGAATATATCGGCGGAAGATTGCCGCTTTACCATTTTGATATGTATCGTATCTCCGGTTGGGAGGACCTTTATTCCACCGGCTTTTTCGAGTATCTTGAGGAGGGCGGAGTAATTGCCGCTGAATGGAGCGAGAACATTGAAAATGCGCTTCCGCAAAGCACGGTAACGGTGTCTTTTGTACGGATTGACGACAACACCCGTGAGATTGAAATAAGCGGAGGCCCCGCCTTGGAGGAAGAAATATGAAGATACTATCGCTTGAATGTTCGGCAACTCCGGCGTCGGCGGCAATAACCGAAAACGGGAAAATAATAGCCTCGGCGTTTGTAAATGTAAAGCTTACACATTCTCAGACTCTTATGCCTATGGCGGAAAATCTTTTAAGTGCGGCGGCGCTTGACATAGATGATATAGACGGACTTGCGATAAGCGACGGACCCGGCTCCTTTACCGGAATAAGGATAGGAATAAGTGCAGTCAAGGGCCTTGCGGCGCCCCGTGATCTTCCCTGCGTCGGGGTTTCAACCCTTCTTTCAATGGCGTATAATCTTATAGACAGGGACTGCATTGTCTGCGCGGTTATGGACGCCAGATGCAATCAGGTCTATAACGCATTGTTTGATATTGAGGGCGGGAAAATCACCCGAATTTGCGATGACAGAGCGCTTATGTGCGAGGAATTGGCAAAAGATTTAAAAAAACTCTCGCAAAGAGAGAATAAATGTGTTATAATAGTCGGCGATGGCAGTAGGGTGTTCGGTCCGTATGTCAGCAATATGGAAAATGTTTTTGAAGCGCCCGAAAGGGACAGGCTTCAGAATGCGGTTTCAGTTGCGCTTGCGGCAGAAAAAATGTTTGAAGAAAATAAAACCGTTACTGCCGACCGCTTACTGCCTGTGTATTTAAGACTTCCGCAGGCTGAAAGGGAGCTTAAAAAGAAAAAAGAGGGGTTAGCAGAATGAAGATTGCCATTGGGTGCGACCACGGCGGCTTTGAGCATAAAAACGCTATTGCCGAGCATCTTAAGGAACGCGGTTTCACAGTTGAAGATTTCGGAATTTATGAAAACCGTTCGGTCGATTATCCCGAAATTGCCTTAAAGGTTGCAAACAGCATTAAAAACGGTGAAAACGAGCTTGGAATACTTGTTTGCGGAACGGGCATCGGTATGTCTATGGCGGCAAACAAGGTAAACGGAATAAGGGCGGCTGCCTGCAGCGACCATTTTTCCGCAAAGTACACACGGATGCACAACAACGCAAATATTTTGTGTCTGGGCGGCCGTGTTATAGGTATAGGTACGGCGTTGGAACTTGCCGATCTGTTTGTTGATACGGAATATGAGGGCGGCAGACATCAGAGACGCCTTGATATGATAACAGAAATTGAAAAATCACAAAATTAAAAAACGGGGGAATATGAAATGAACAAAAATATATTTGTTATGGATCATCCGCTTATTCAGCACAAGCTTACGATATTAAGGGATGAAAAAACCGGCTCAAAGCAGTTCAGAGAGCTTATAAGTGAGATCGCAATGCTTATGCTTTATGAATCTACAAGGGATCTTCCGCTTGTTGAGGTCGAGACCAAAACACCTATTACGGTAGCGAAGACCAAAAAGCTTGCAGGCCGTAAAATGGCATTTGTTCCGATCCTCCGTGCCGGACTCGGTATGGTTGACGGCGTTCTTTCCCTTATTCCGGCGGCAAGGGTAGGACATATCGGTATGTACCGTGACCCCGAAACGCACAAGCCGGTTGATTATTACTGCAAGCTGCCCGCTGACCTTAACGAGCGTGATGTTTTTGTTCTTGATCCTATGCTTGCGACAGGCGGCAGCGCTATCGACGCCGTTTCGAAGATCAAGGAATTTAACCCCAAGAGAATTAAGTTTATGTGTATAATTGCCGCTCCCGAGGGGCTTGAGGCATTCAGCAAGGCACATCCCGATGTACCCGTTTACTGTGCGGGTCTTGACGATCATCTCAACGAAAATTGCTACATAGTTCCGGGTCTCGGAGATGCCGGCGACCGAATTTTCGGAACAAAATAATATTACAATAACAGACCGCCGCGCGGAATATTCCGCACGGCGGTTTCGCTTAATATATACTCTCGCCCGAAATCCTGTATTCACTTGGCGTAAGACCGGCGATTTTTTTGAATGCCTTATTAAAGTTAGCGGTGTTGTTGTATCCGCACATAGTTGCTATGTCAAGCACGGTTCTGCCCTTTTCCTCCGAAAGAAGCTGTATAGCCGATTCTATTCTTCTTGAATTTATATAATCCCACAGGGTTATTCCGCTTACCGAATGAAAAAGCGAGGAATAATAGTTAGGGCTCATTCCCGCAATCTCCGACAGGGAGGACAGTGTGAAATGCTCGGATAGATGGGTGTCTATATACTGTATAGTCCGCCTTACGGATTTAAGCCTGTCACGGCTCAGCTCTGCCGTATCGGCGGAGTAGCCGAAATCCCTGATAAGCTTTATTACTATTGAATTAAGATAGGATTTTACAAGCAGGGCGTACTCGGGTTCTTTGTTTGAAAGCTCCGATTTTATTTTGCCGAAAAGCTCGGAAATCTGACCTGCGTTTTCTGCCGATATGCAGTTTGAAAAATCGGGGCTGTGCGAAAAGCAAAAATTAAAATTTTGGCACGGGGGAAAGCATTACCGTCGGCGATTTTACAATTACCGCCGTTTCGGCTTTTCATACGGTCGAGGCATTCGGACTTATAATAGAAACCGAACACAAAACTCTCTATTTCAGCGGAGATACGCTTTTTGACGAAAGGCTTTTCGAAATTTCAAAATACAAGCCGGACTGTACCTTTATATGTATCAACGGCAGACTCGGCAATATGAATGTTAAAGAGGCACTTGTTACCGCTCAAAAAATCGGAGCGCCCGTAAATGTGCCTAACCATTATGATATGTTTGAATCAAATTCCGAAGACCCCGAAAAATTCACAAAGCATATTTACGGCGGCTTTACAATGGAATTTAATACCGAATATATACTTACGGCATGCGGCTTTGTAAAATAAACGGTGTTGAAATGGACTCCGCTGTGTGATATACTTAGCTTGCGGAGGCGAGTGCTGTGACCGATAGGGTTTTGTTTGTTTTTGAAATGATAGGAATAGTGGCGTGTGCGGCTTCGGGGGCTTTAGCGGGTATTCATAAGCATATGGATGCTTTCGGAGTCTCGTTTTTAGCTGTTATTTCGGCAATGGGCGGCGGTATTTTAAGGGATCTTATACTGGGCGCCGTTCCCCCTATCGCTTTTACAAAACCGATTTATGTTATGACCGCAATCGCAGTAGCACTTCTGATGTTTTTTATAAACAGATATTTTCCAAAGCACAGCTGGAGCAGACTTAAGGGACTTGTGTTTCTTTATATGGATGCGGTAGGTCTCGGAGCGTTTACCGTGGTCGGTATTAAAAAGGCTGTAAATATCTATGGGTTTGAGCATCTGTTTCTGGTGTTTTCAACCGGATTTATCACAGGCGTCGGCGGGGGTATTTTAAGGGATGTTCTGGCAGGAGATACACCGGGAATTTTTATAAAGTATTTTTACGCCAGCGCCTCTATAATCGGGGCGGTGGTTACAATGGCGGTGTGGAACACCGTCGGCGAAAAGACGGCTATGCTTATAGGCATAATGATTGTTCTTATTTTAAGATTATGCGCGGCGCATTTCAGGTGGAATTTATTTAAAGACCTCAGCCAAGCAGAGAAAACGGGTTCGGAGAGCTGATGCTCCCGAGCCCGTTTTTAGATATTAGAAATATCTTTAATTCTTAAAGGCTTTCCGCAATTTTGTGTGTACTTTACAGTTGATGCCGTCCCTCGGCTTTTACCGTCCCAAAAGCATATAATATAGTCGGCTCGTTCAACCATTTCTTTATTCCTGCGAGGACCTGCTGACCTGCCGTATTTTTTCCAATTGGGCAAATAATACTCTATTTCAAATCCGTTTTCTTCTGCGTATCGTTTACCTAATTTATCTGCACCGTCAGCACCGCCGGAAATAATTGTCATGGAATAATCCTTTCTTATATTAGAAATACAATGATTAATATACTGCTTTGCAACGGCATAATTATTAAAGGTTCGGCAACCTGCAATTAAAATTCGTTTTACTTCTTTCATAAACAAAACCTCACAACTACTTTACTATTATTCGATAGTAAAATTCATACTATGTTTTGATAGTACATATACTTAAACTTGAGGTGGGTTATATGTATTATCCAAGACTTAAGGAATTAAGAGAAGACGGCGATTTTGTTCAAAAGGAAGTTGCGGCAGTTTTAGGAATTGACCAAAGGGTTTACAGCAATTATGAAATCGGAAAACGGGAAATACCGACGCATTATGTAATTAAACTTGCAGAATTTTATAAAACATCAACCGATTATATTCTCGGCAGAACAGATAAGAGATAATTATTATTAGTACTCTGCTAACGCAGGTTTATAACTTTCTGCTTTGCTTAGCCTGCTGCACTCGTGCCGTGCAGGCACATCCTTTCTTTATTGAAAGAAAGGATGCAAAGAGCATTAGGGGACCCGTGGGTGGGTCCCCTAAGACCCCCTACGGCAAGCAGGAAATTTCACAGCCGTGAAGTACAGTCTCTATTTACTGCTTGCCCAATGGCAAAGGGGTAAAACCCCTTTTGAAACCCCTTGCACAAAACTTTAGTCGGGGATACATAAGGGGGTGTCCCCCCAGCCGTTAAGGAGAGTCCGAGAACCCGATCGGAAGGGGTCTCGGCGGTTCTTTCCCCTATTTCTGTCCGCACAGAAATAGGGCGCCCGTGCGGCAGGAGCACAAGCAGACTAAAGCAAAGTAATAAACTACAAACCTGCGTTAGCAGAGCAGAAACATAGCGATTATATTTAGTAAAACACGCTGTTTTAAGGAATACCCTTAAAACAGCGTGTTTTTATACCGCCTTTTTGATTATGGCAGTAATAACGGTTATATCGTCCTCGTGCCCGTCGGTGCGGCGGCGCTTTGCGCCCTCGCATATCCGCTCGGATAATTGTTCGGCTGTGCCGTCCGTAAACGCTTCTATTTCTTCTCTTATCCATTCGGTGCCCTCGCATACGGCTCCGTCCGACATCAGTACTACCACATCGCCTTCCTTGCATTTGACTGTTGCCTTGTCAAAGCTTACATCACGAAGTATTCCGGCAGGAAGAGAGGTGCTTTCCGCCTTTCCCATGCGCCCCGAACGCCGTACAAGCGTGGGTGCCGCTCCTGCCTTGTAAAGCTCAACCTTACCCGTAAACAGATCTATGCTTGCTATATCCACCGTGGCAAGGGACTCGTCCGTTGATTTGAAAAGCATTGAGGAATTAAGTATTCTGAGTGAGCAATCATAGCCGAAACCTGCCTTGATAAGCCGATACATAAGCCCCGACGCCATAGCGCCGTCCACCGCCGCTCTTCCGCCGGTTCCCATTCCGTCGGATAAAATCATAATAAAATGCCCTCTGCCGTCAAAGAAATATTTATATGCGTCGCCGCACATAGCCGACTGTGAAGCGCATTTTTGCTCTACGCCGACATCTACACGCAATGCGGCGTGTTCGTTTAACACGATAAAAATATTGCCACTGTTTTCGCTGACGGACGGAACATCAAAATCCCTTTCGCAGACAACCGAAACAAGCTTCATAATTTGCAGCTTGTTTATGACAAGCGACGGGTCTTTTTTTATCCTCATTTCAATAGACATTCTTCCATATTTATCAATTTTACTTGAACATTCGTCAACCCGTATATCAAGATTTTTAAGCGCCGCCGAAGCCTTTTCCGCAGCGGAATTATCGTAATTATCATCACTTTTAAGGTCCCGCGACAGCTCGGATAGCATTGAGGAAATACCGTCAAACTGGTCGGAAACAACCGAACGCACCTCGTCAATACGGTTTTCGGCGGCAATTCTTGAAGCGTAATCCGAATAACGGGTATAGGCGGAGTTTGCAATCCTTGAAACTCTTAAGCATCTGCCCTTAAATTCTTCGGGTGCGGCGTTTTCGGGCGCACGGCTGCCGTTTTTAATTGCGTTTGTCATCTGCAATACGGCGTTAAGTGTTTCCTCACGCTTGCTTTCCCAGCAATGAAGACGGAGCTTACAGCCGGCGCAGGCGTCCTGCTCTATCGATGAAATTACCGTACCGAAATCGGGCGAGTTTATTTTGGCAAGCTCCGACGATACCTGTTCTACCGTCTCCGACACATCGCAAAGCGCGTTTGCGGCAATGTCAAGCCGCATTGAAAGCGAGCGCTTAAAGCCGTCGGGCGTTACAAGCTTCGGGTACACCGAGAAAATTTTGCCGAGCCTTATACCGGCTTTTCTCGGAACAGTGAGAAAAAGAGCGGAGCCGAGCGCCGTTTCGACCACGGTTTGAGAAATAAGAATAGGGTCCTTTGAAATAAGCGAGCCTAAGAGTCCGACAATAAGCGGAACCGACACCTGAACATATTTGCCGAACGAGGAAAATATTCCTGCCATAAGTCCGATAAATGCGTAGGCAACAGAGATTTCGCCCGACATACCGCTTAAACTCATAGCAAACGCTGTGGCTGTTCCGCATATTGCGCCGGACGGTACTCCGCCGTATTTCGCCGCAGTCAAAATTACCGCTATGGCGGTTATATGTCCGAGACTTATTCCGTTGAATCGAAAGCCGTTTATGCCTATCATCATTATTGCTATAAGCACAAACAGCGAAACAAGCTCGTCCGATTCAAGTCCTGCCGCCGCATTTTTAAATGTGGCAAAGCTGCGGCAAATAAAAAACGCTCCGCCTGCCGCAAGCAGTGACTCTGCCAGTGCCGAAAGAAAATTGAAATTAAGCCCGCTAAGAGTTACAGCCGAGGTCAGAAACGAGGCTAAAAGCGTCATAAAGCTTAAAAACACGGGGTTTGAGGAAAGCTTTTTGAAGCCGCCTAAAAGAAGCTTTATGGCTACTATGGCAAACGCCGCCGCAACATATCTGAACCCTCCGCTTCCTACCGCCGGAATAAAATATCCTATAAAAACTCCTATCGCCGCCGCAGGCGTGTATGTAAGCGAGCTTCCGGCAAGGAATGAAAGACCGAACGGAAGTATATTTCCGAGTACAACAGCCTTAGACGCGATAAAGCCCGCCGCCGCCGCGGAAAAATGCAATAACGCTGCCGAAATAAGCGCGGAACGGTTTATTTTATCGTTTGTTCCCGTCAACTTTACAATTTCTTTCAAATTATATCACCGCCAAAAATTATGTAAACTTATTATACAACTGTTCTGCGGTTAAAAATGTCAAACCGTAGGGAAGAAAAGAGACTGTTTTTGCCGAAAAACAAAAGGAATATTTTTACTTTATTCGGTAAGGCTATAAACATAAGTACGGAGGTGCACTTATGAGAAAAATATTAAAAACCGTTTTGTGCGTTTTTACAGCGGCAGGAATTTTAAGCGTTTCGGTCTTCGGACTTTCAAAAATGGGCTCACGCTCCGAAGAGGTAAAAAAAATACAGCAGGTGTTAAAGGAAAAGGGTTATTATAATTACACAGCGGACGGAATTTTCGGTACAAGGACCCGTAATGCCGTAGTGAATTTTCAAAAGGACAACGGACTTTCGGCAGACGGAATAGCAGGTGAAAAAACCTTAAAGGCGCTCGGGATTTCAGGGGCGGATTCTTCCTACGGCGGATATTTTTCGGCGGACTACGACCTGCTTGCAAGAATAATATCAGCGGAGGCCAGGGGAGAAAGCTATCTCGGTCAGGTTGCGGTAGGCGCGGTAATACTCAACCGCATAGAGCATCCCTCGTTTCCCGATACGCTTTCGGGGGTTATATATCAGAAAAATGCCTTTACCTGTATAAACGACGGACAGTTTTACGAGGAGGTAGCCGACAGTGCTTATTCTGCCGCAAGAGACGCAATAAACGGTCTTGACCCGAGCGGCGGCGCAATATACTATTACAATCCGAATACAGCGACGAGCAAATGGATATTTTCACGTCCGGTCATAACCACCATAGGAAATCATAGATTTTGCAGTTGAAAGCTTTAGCAATAGGTACGGCTGATGAGTTAAAGACATTAGCTGTACTTTTTTGTATCAAATAAAAAGCACTCCAAAATCCTTTTTTCAAAAGCTTTTGAAGTGCTGAAAAGTATTATTTGTTATAATTTATTAAAAGTGTTATTACGGGACAATTATTCTTTGACCTGCGGGGATTTTAATAATATCCTTTTTATTCCTTTCAATCCATACATCGGTAGCGGTCGGATTATAAAAAGTCGTTTCATCAGCGGATATTTTAAGCATTTTTTGTGCGGAAATGTAATCGTAAATTTCAATATTTGCAGCATACCAGATTTTATCGTTGCCTGATAACAGGGCAAACAGCTTTTCTGTTTGCTCCCAATCTTCTTCAGAGCGTATTTCGTGGCTGTGCCCCCAAATATAGAAGAGAGGATTTACCCACTGAGTGTCAAGGTCCCTTAGAAATCTTTCCGCAAGGGGCATAGCGTCCTTAAAATGACAGGACGGATGCCATTCAAGGAAATTGTCGGGAAGACAAAAATCGTTTGTTGATCTTACTGTTCGTGAGTATTCAATTCCGCATGCTCGCATAACGGAAATCACTTCGTCATTATAAGAGCCGCTCGGATAGGACATACCGGTTACGGGGTATCCGGCTATTTCTTCAAGAATTGCCCTGTCTTTCAGCGTTTCAGACACAAGTGACGCGGCAGGCATCCTTGAGGGCCAACCGTGAGAAATTGTATGACAGGCAATTTCGTGGTTGCGGTACACAGCCCTTACCTTCTCTTTCTCGCCGGCATTCTTTTCAAGATAATTAATGCCGTTAAGATGAAATGTGGCTTTAAGATTATACTTGTCGAAAAGCGATATAAGACGAACATCGTTTTCATGACCGTCGTCAAAGCTGAAAGATCGTTTTCATGACCGTCGTCAAAGCTGAAAGTAAGTATTCGTTTCAAACCGCCCGGATAAATATGATATTGCAGCATAACGGTCACCCAAATTTCCTAAGATTTGATTTTTGCAACATAAAACCTCGCTATGCTCGATTATATCATAATATATTTTTTTGTCAACAGGCTTACAATGTTCGTTTTGTCTATATTGCAAACAGATATTAAGTTAAAAACATCGCATATCGCATGGTTTAAAACCTTACGGTAGGCGATTTATTTTTTTGTGTGATTTTCGTGTGACTTTTTGTGAATAATTTGGGCTTTTAAATCATTTTTCAAGACATAAAAAGAATAACGAAAAAGCTCGCGAAACCGCATAAATAAAGAAAAATCCGCTTGATGGCGGCTTTTCGGGATTGGTGCGCTGAAAGACGAGCGTTGTTTAAAACAGTCCGGCGGACTGTTTTAAAAGCGAGAGTCCCTTCCGAGAAGACAAGCACAAAAGTGCGCAGTATGAGCGGTGTAGCAGTAAAAAAGAAAGGGAGCGGCAAAAAA
>CDZH01025319.1_pt1 | contig 191309 bp, 165 predicted proteins | sample 557721 | NCBI WGS metagenome assembly CDZH01 (sample SAMEA3182062, study PRJEB8094) | gut metagenome | biome: human; feature: gut; material: Stool; isolation source: human stools | place: Canada | collected 2013-01-14 | reverse complement strand
CCTTGGCAAGGTGGCGCTCTACCAGATGAGCTACATCCGCATTTTATTGGTGCCTCCGGGCGGAATCGAACCACCGACACGGGGATTTTCAGTCCCCTGCTCTACCGACTGAGCTACAGAGGCAAAAATTGGCGACCCGGAACGGGTTCGAACCGTCGACCTCTAGCGTGACAGGCTAGCGTTCTAACCAACTGAACTACCGGGCCAAATGTGGTGGGAACAACAGGGCTCGAACCTGTGACCCTCTGCTTGTAAGGCAGATGCTCTCCCAGCTGAGCTATGCTCCCACATGCCTTTGTCGCTCTATCGAAGTTCTGTTGAATTTCGAATATCTCTCAGCGACAGATATTATCATACTACAACTTGTTCCAAATGTCAACACTTTTTTGAAATTTTTTTCATTTTTATGAGTGACATCACGAACATTTGCGACAAGGCCTTTAAAAATCTTTATTCTTCGCTGTTTTTCTCTGCAATCAGCTTTTCAAGGTCATCCTTTGTAAAGACATATTTCTTATTGCAGAAGTGACAGGTTGCAACGGCAACACCCTGTTCATTGACCATAGAACGGATATCATCGTCGCTGAGGGTACAAAAATAATTTTCAAGCTTTTCTTTTGAACAACCGCAAATATACTTAACAGGGTTTTCGTCAAGCACTTCAACCTCAAAGCCTTTGAGGGCTGTTTTGCAGATATCGAGAATACTCATACCCTTTGCAAGCATAGTTGTAACGGGTTCAAGCTCTGCAATATTCTTTTCAAGCTTGTCGATAACAGTATCGTCTGCACCCGGAAGAAGCTGAATAAGCAATCCGCCTGCAAGCAAAACCTCGCCGTCCTCTTTGTCAATCAGCACACCCAAGGCACAAACTGTGGGAATCTGTTCGCTTGTTGCGTAGTAGTTTGCAATATCCTCGGCAATTTCACCGCTGACAAGCTCAACCTGACCTATGTACGGATCGCCTGAACCGTAGTCACGCATAACATTTAGCATACCTGTTCTGCCAACTGCTTTTGCAACATTGATTTTGCCGTTTTCATAATATTCCGTCGGGCAGTCTGCATTGCCGACATAACCCTTTACATTGCCGCTGCTGTCGCCGACTGCAATAACGGGACCGAGTTCACCGTCACCCATTACACGGAGGTTGACTGACGCATCTTTCTGTTTGAGCATATCGCCCATAATTGAGGTTGCACACAAAAGTCTGCCGAGTGCGGCTGTGGCACTGCGTGAAAGATGGTGAATCTTCTTTGCGGTAAAAACTATGTCAGAGGCATCAACGCAAGCCGCCATAATAGCACCGTCAGATGTAATACAACGAATTATTTTATCCATATCGGTTATCCTTTCGATTCATTAAACTCTTTGTTGCGTGATTTTTTCATCCTTGCAACATAAATTGCCCTCTGTTCATCCGCTTTCGGGCTTTCAAAGGTAAGGTCGCCGTAAACAGCCTCTACTTCAAAACCTGCATCTGTGAGCATTTTTCTGATTTCATCATCTGTATAGGCTCTTTCCGAAAAGCTTTCGGACGAACGATAATACACACCGTTTTCTTCCTCAAAGAAATCAAGGTCGATTTTCACCTTGTTATCATCTTCGGGAGTGTTTTGCCATACGCAGAAAACGCTGTCGTTTTCATACACAAAGGTATTATCCGCAAGAACATTTTTATGCTTGTACACCGTGTTGACATCAAAAACAAACAGACCGTCATCGTCCATAAAAAGTCCCACACGGTCAAATGTTTTTGCAACATCTTCAATTTTTGTAAGATGATTTATGCTGTCGAGAGTACAAACACAGGTATTTATTGTACCATACAAGTCAATACTCTGCATCTTCTGCCTTAAAAACAGGATATCAAGCCCTTCTTCGGAGGCACTTTGCATTGCCTCGCTGAGCATTTCCATACTGTAATCAATTCCGAAAACATCCACGCCCCGCTTTTTCAAAAGTCGGGTAAGAGTTCCCGTTCCGCAGGCAAGGTCAAGCGTTATGCCCATATCATGACCAAAACTTTCGGCAAGCTTTAAAATATAGTCACAGCGTTTTTCATAGCAGGCGTCCTGCATAAGTCCGTCATAAAATCGGGCAAATGACAAATAGCTCGGCATTACTCTTTTTCTCCGTTTTTAATTCGGTCAAGCACAAGCGTGTAACCGTATGTATCGTTGTCAAACAACGCTCTTTTCACTCGGCTGATAGTTGCGGTTGACGCACCTGTTTCCTTAACAATTTCGGTATATACTTTTTTTTCGGTAAGCATTTTTGCAACAACAAGACGCTGTGACATGGCTTTAAGCTCTGCACTTGTGCATAAATCTTCAAAAAAGCGATAGCAATCTTCCTCGTTTTCAAGAGAAAGAATTGCCTTGAATAAATAGTCGGTAGAATCATTTTTCAGCTTTGAATTCAAAACCGTTTCCTCCTTAATTTTGTTTCCGTAAATTTTGAAAGCAATATGTTTTCATACACTAAAATTTTAACACACAAAAGTATGAAAGTAAAGTAAAAACTGCTTTTTCGTCTTTTTTTACGAAATTTGCCTGTGATTTTTTACACATAAATTTATGCAAACACAAAACAGCCGTCCGACTGAACAGCTGTTTTGCACTTAAGGTTAAATGTTTTTCTTTATAGTATCGAGAGCGCCTTTTTCAATACGGCTGACCTGTGCCTGTGAAATTCCTATTTCAGCCGCAACCTCCATCTGAGTTTTGCCACGGAAAAACCTCATTGAAAGAATCCGCTTTTCCCTGTCCGAAAGGTTTGTAATTGCCTCTTTTACGGCAATTTCTTCAAGCCATGTTGAATCGTCATTCTTATCGCCTATCTGATCCATTACATATATAGTATCGTTTCCGTCCGAAAACACGGGTTCATAAAGCGACACCGGCTCGACAATTGCCTCAAGCGCAAGCACCACCTGTTCCTTTGGCATCTCCATAATTTTGGCAATTTCTTCAACAGTCGGCTCACGGTTATTTTTATTTGTGAGCTGTTCTTTTATCTGCATTGCACGGTAAGCCGTGTCCCTCATTGAGCGTGAAACCCTGACTGAGTTATTGTCACGCAGAAACCGTCTGATTTCACCGATTATCATAGGCACTCCGTAGGTGCTGAATCTTACATCAAGCGTCGGATTAAAATTGTCAATCGCCTTGATAAGCCCGATTACACCCACCTGAAACAAATCGTCGGGATTTTCGCCCCTGTTTGTAAATCTTTGAATTACGGACAGCACAAGCCGCAAATTTCCGTTAATCATCTTGTCTCTTGCCTTTTTCTTTTCGGCAGGAGAACCGTTTTTGATTATATTAAGCAGTTCCCGTTTTTCGCTTTCTTTAAGCAGTTTAAGCTGTGATGTGTTTACTCCGCAGATTTCAACTTTTCCGTATTGCAAAGAATTACCCCCGAATCTGAATTTTAATCGGTTTTGTCTTTACAATAGTTATTGACGGTTTTATCGCTTTTATACTTTGAGTAATTTTAAAAAAGTTTTCTAAACTTTAAAATTGTACATTGACAATGGTACAATCAAATGGTACAATTTAAGTGTAGAATTAGCCATGTTATACAAATTCGCATATAAATCATTAAAAGGAGGACGGCTATGTTTACAATTGATTTCACAAGCCGTGTGCCGATTTACGAGCAGATTTGCAACAATGTAATCAGACTTGCATCGGCAGGTGTGTTCAAATCGGGTGACAGACTGCCGCCTGTACGGACGGTTGCAAAAGAAATCGGAGTAAACCCGAATACCGTTGCAAAGGCATACCGCACGCTTGAAATTGACGGCTACATTTACTCAACTGTCGGCAGAGGAACATTTATGACCGACAAGCTGACAAAAGACACGGCATACAGAGATATAGCTCTGAAAGCATTCAGAGAAGCCACCAAAAATGCAGAACTGTACAGCGTTCCCCGCCAACAGCTTATTGACATTATTGACGCCATATACGAAGGAGGCGGTAAGAATGATTGAGGTTAATCACATAACAAAAAGGTTCGGTAAGGTAACTGCCGTTGATGATTTTACGCTCGACATAAACCGGGGCTCCGTACTCGGCATTGTCGGAAGCAACGGCGGCGGAAAATCAACACTTCTGAGAATTTTGTCAGGTGTGTTTGATGCTGACAGCGGTGAAGTTAAAATTAACGGTCAGAACATTTATAACAATCCGTCTGTTAAGGGCGAATGTTTTTTTATTCCCGATTTTCCGTATTTTTCAAACAGTGCAACACTCGAAAACACGGCATATCTTTACCGCAGTCTTTACCCGAATTGGAACGAGAACGCTTTCAGACAATTTTGCTCCGTGTTTCCTATTGACCCTGATGCAAAAATAATTGATATGTCAAAAGGTATGCAAAGACAGGCGGCTTTGATATTGGCGATTTCAACCTGTCCGAGATATCTTTTGCTTGATGAAATTTTTGACGGACTCGATCCGGTTGTCCGCCGTCTTGTAAAGAAAATTCTCATTGACAATGTTTCCGCAAACGATATGACGGTTGTCATTGCGTCACACAATCTGCGTGAGCTTGAAGAATTGTGCGACAGAATCTGCCTTATCCACAAGGGCAAGTTACTTCTTGAGCGTGAAATTGACGAAATCAAGCTTGGACTCCGCAAGGTTCAGGTTGCGTTCACGGAAGTTCCCGACGATTCGTTCTTTGAAGAAATCAATGTTATCAATTTGTGGAGAAACGGAAATATATTCAACCTTACAATCAGAGGAACGGAAGATGAGTTTATGCCAAAGCTTGAGGAGCATAAACCGCTTTACATTTCAGCCGTTCCGATGACATTGGAGGAAATTTTTATAAGTGAAATGGGGGCAGCAGGTTATGACGCAGAAAACATCATTTAAAAGCAGAATGAAACAGGCATTTTCATTCTTCCGCAGTGACCTGAGAGCCTGTACTCCGTTGCTTGTGGTATTCGGACTTATCTCGGCTGTAACGGTTGTAATCTGCTACACAATATGCGTTGTGCTTGGCGAGGACATGACCTTTACAGGTGCGTTGTTAAGCCTTAACTTTCTGGGAGTTACGAACTCAGGCACAGGCATAATCGAGATTTTCCAGTATTCATCGGCAAACCTCATTTATCTTATTTCAATAATATTTACAATCATCTACACGGTGCGAATTTATTCGTATCTGCACAACAAGCGCAAGGCTGATTTGTACGGTTCTCTGCCGATTGGCAGGTCAACGCTGTTTGTCACAAAAACAGCGTCGGCATACCTCATGTCAATTATCCCGACATTATTTTTCCTCGGAGTGATTTCAATTATCACGGTCTGCACGGGAAATTCCGTAATAAGCGAGCTTAGTTCGATGTTCCTCAAAATATGTCTCGGAACACTTGCATCAATCTCGTTTTTCGGTCTTATTGCAATTTGTTGCGGAACAATGCTCAACTCCGTGCTTATGTTCATTGCGGTTTGCGTAGCTTATCCGCTTTCCGCAATCTTCATCAAAGGCATTGTTGTGGGTTGTTTTGACGGCTTTTATGTCGGCATTTTCAAAGACAGCATTATCATGAACGCACTCAATCCGCTTGCCGCATATGACGGAATCAACATTATTTACTGGCTGATTTTCTCGGTTGCTTGTATTGTTCTCGGCGCTTTTCTTGCAAAAAAGAGAAAAGCGGAAAGAGCACAGTCGGCATTTGCATTCCACCTTCCGTGCTACATAATCAAGGTACTTGTTTCGTTCCTTGCAGGTATGTTCCTCGGTGTGCTTTTTGCCTCGGTAAATGTTCTCGGCGGATATGCGGGTTTTGTTTTCGGATTTATTCTTGCAAGCGTTCCCGTTTACATAATCGTTCATCTTATTTTGTACAGAGGCTTTTCAAAGCTTATCAAAACCTCGATTCCGCTCGGTGCGTTGATTATTGTAAGCTGCGTCGGAGTTGCACTCTGCTGTTTTGATGCATTCGGTTACAACAACTATGTACCGAAAACTCAGGATGTCAAGAGTGCCGGATTCTATGACGCAAATTCAAACTATCAGGCAAAAGACAGTGCTGTCGGCAAAAATCTTAAAGATATGGCTGACGATATTACAGACAAAGACACAATCGCAAATATCTTGGAGGCACATTACAAACTTGTAGACAACCGCAATTATTCGGTAAAGAACAAGTTCAAAAACACTTGGGTTTCAATGTTCAAGGACAATGTTCCTGTATTCAGCGAGATTTCAAAAAATCCCGATTACGCATTTGCCTACACTCTCAACAACGGTAACATCGTTACAAGAACATACAGCTCAGCATCGGCTTTTGAAGAAACAGAGAGCTATCTTTCAAGCACTTATAACGAACTTGACACATCCGACATCATCTATTCAAAGGGCTATATCAAGGCATACAGTCCGCTTGTAAAAGCTGATTACAAGGATATTAACACATTTATCGTTTCAGGCTTTGACGGCAAAGCAACTGACGATAAGCATCCTGATTTTGTATCAAGCAAAATTATTTATACTGATGATGACGGAACAGTAAGTTATTCTAAAAATTGCAAAAATACAGCCGAAAAAATTAAAGAGGCTTTTCTCAAAGACCTTGATAATTGCAGTGACGAGGACTTTGCGAAAATAGATCAAATGACCAAGTATGCAGATCATGCGCTTGATGTTGCCTATGTCAATTACGGTGAATACGAAAGCTTTATAAAATCCGAACCCGATGCTGTATGTGTGATTGCGATTGCAACAGGTGATGTTAATTCGTATTACGATGGAATGAGAAATATGGATTCTTACAACGGCAATACTGCCGCAAGAACACAGGTTGTTTATACTGTTCCCAAAAGCTTTAAAAACACTATAAAAGCGTTGCAGGAGCTTGGTATTCTGAACAGCAAGCTGTATATGGACAAGGATTATCTGCCGGGTGATTCAACATCTTATAAGGAATACACAGGCGAATATTACTACGATGATTACACCTCCTCATCCGATTTGTATGACTATACAGACGATTCTTATATTGACGACAGCGAATATTGATACAGGCATTACACTACAGGAAAGCAGGATTTTAAATGGAACTTTACAACGGACGACCAACCGACTTAACAGGCAGAGAAGACCGTGAAATCAGAGTATATGACCTTCTCGACAGCCTTGGAATTGAATATCAGCGAACCGACCACGGACACGCTGACACAATGGAGGCTTGCAACGAGATTGACGCTGTGCTTGATGTGCTGATTTGCAAGAATCTTTTTCTGTGCAACAGGCAGAAAACCGACTTCTATCTTCTTATGATGCCTGGTGACAAACCTTTTAAAACAAAGGAACTGTCAAAACAAATCGGAAGTGCAAGACTTTCATTTGCTACTCCCGATTTTATGCTTGAATTTCTCGACATCAAGCCGGGTGCGGTGAGCGTTATGGGGCTTATGAATGACAAGGACAACCGAGTAAGACTTCTTGTTGACGAGGATGTTCTCAAGGGCGAATATGTCGGCTGTCATCCGTGTGTAAACACCTCAAGTTTAAAAATTAAAACAGCCGATGTTTTCGGAAAGTATCTTGATGCGGTTCACCACACCGCAACAACCGTAAAGCTTATCGGTGAAGATTAAGTATAGAAATCATTAAAGTATTAAACGGCAACGGGATAAATTTTTCCGTTGCCGTTTCGTTTTTTACAGAACATAACTGCCCCCGAACCTTTGAAAGATTCGGGGGCAGTAGTCTGAATATTAAGAAAAATGAGTGTCAATTATTTGATTTACTTTTCAATCTTTCTTCTGTAGCAAACGAACATTGCACCGCTTGCAACGAGCATTACAAGTGCAACCGAAACAGCAGTCATCGGGTTGCCTGTCTGAACTGCACCGTTGCCGCCTGTTGCAGATTTTGTTACTGTATCCTTTGTTGCAGTATCTTTTGTTGAAGAAGTTACGGCAGACTTTGATACATTGTATTTTACTACAAACGAAAAATCAACATCTGTCATATATTCTTCATCCTCGTCAAGGCCAAGGAGTTCATTTACATCAATTTGGCAACCAACTTTAAACTTCTGATCCTTATCATCCGGGAAGTCAACACATACATCATCAACATAGATATCTTCTGTACCGTCAAATTTGATTGTGTAAGTTTTGCCTGTTACGATATCCTTAACAACAACTTCCATACCCTTGTAGTCAGGAGTAAAGCCGTAAATCGGCTCATCATCATAATCGTAATCAGCTAAATCTACGATATCAGCCTTTGTATAGTTCACCTTTTCGGGTGCTTTTACAGAAACCACTTCGTAACGGTCATTGTCATCGGGTAAATCGGGATTAAACGGATCGTCACTATTTTCTAATGTAATCTTATAGCTTGTCTGTGCATCCTGATATGATACATTTACAGTATACTCTCTGTAAATCATATCAACTAAAACTTTAAGAGCTTTTTCAAGGAGTTCATAAAACTCATCTTCGGTCATATCTTCTGTAAACTCAGGCATATTTTTCTCATATTCAATCAATGCCTTAATTACTTCGCCGTAATTAAACGGATCAGCAAGCTCAGCTTTGCAGTCCTTAGCATCAACCTTTTCGGTTGTACCGTCACTGTAAACAGCTTCAATTTCCATACCTGTAAGGTCAAGTTTGAGTTCAAGATTGAACTGACTGAAATACTTGATTAGGCTTTCTTCTGTTGCATTTTCGTCTGCGATTTTTGATAAATCAATATCAGGTTCAATCACATCCTCTGCTGTGTATGTAAGCTTGTCGGGGAGCTTTGTAATTTTAAGCTCTGTTACCTTTTTTGCCTCATCGGGTGACGCTGTGTCGTCTGTCTGTGCAAACGCTGTGAACACGCATGAAAATGCAAGCATCAAAACGATTGCAAGAGATAATACTCTTTTCATAAATTTTTCCTCCTGAAAACTAAAAATCATTGTATGATAAAAGCATATACAATTACAACGCTATTGTAGCACACTATTTTGCAAAAATCAACTGTTTCAACAAATAATTGTCGCAAAAATTCTTCACTTGTTGTTTTTTATAAATTTTTTATATAGTATATTATTGCATTTGAGGTTTAATTATAATTGTTCAAAATAAATTTGTACTTATTGCAAATTTTCTATTGTAAAATTCTGTCATTGCTGATATAATTGTAGACGGAATCAAAAGATTACCGAATACCCGAAAATCGGCATAAAATCTACCTAGCAAATATGGTGATTAAATTGAAAATTCTGCTTAATCCAGACAAAGAAATTGTAAAAGAAGTTCGCAAACAGCTTATACGCACGGGCGGTTATTGTCCGTATATGTTAATCAGAAGCCCTGCAACACTGTGTATGTGTGAGGATTTCAGGGCAAAAATTGCCGATCCCGAATTTGAGGGATACTGCCATTGCCTGATGTATTATAAACAAAAATAGAATTTTATACATAACAAAATAACAATAATCGGAACAGCCGTGATTGGGTTTACGGCTGTTCCGATTTTTTAGGCAGAAAAAGCTCAATCGAGTGAAGTAAATCTGAACTTAAATGTTATAATCCCGTTTTCAAATTCGGCTTTATATTTGAATCCATGCATTTCAAGGGCAGATTTTACTATTGAAAGTCCTATTCCGCTGCCGCTCTTATTATCTCCCTTTGCGGCTCTGAAATAAGGTTGCCACAATTTTGAGAGATTTTCCCTGTCAAATGACGAGCATTGATTGCTGATTGACAACACATCATCCGAAACATTAATTGTGATATCCGAACCGTAATCGGAATATTTTTCGGCATTGTCAATAAGATTTTCAAGCACCGTTTTAAGCATGGCAGGGTCAGCCTTTATTTTTGCCTTTGAGTTGTAAATGAAAATAATTTCGTGTTCTGTGTGAACATAATAATTTTCAAGAATTTTCTCAATAAACGGTTTAAAGTCAAAAACTTCGCAATTCAGCTTTAATGCGGGCGAATCGAATCGTGACAAATCGAGCATTCTGTGAATAAGAATGTCCATTTCCTCAGTCTGTTGCTGAATGATTTCTATGTTGTGAAGTCTCTTTTCGGTGTCTTCCTCATTTTTAAGATTTTCCGCAAAACCGCCTATGACAAACAAGGGGGTTTTGAGATTGTGCGCAATTGCATTTGTCATTTCAAGACGGGTTTCCTCCTGTGCGGTTCGCCTTTTAAAATCTTTCCACGAGAAAATTTCAACCGTAATCACCACCGCCATTATCGTAAACGCAACAGCAAATACCGTTATAAACTTCCATAGGCAATCATTGAGTAAATCTATTTCTTTTAAAGAAACAATCAAATAAGACCCCTGTACAACTTTATATACATAGTCACTGTCATTGGGATCACTTATCAAACGATTCTCTTTGTTGTAATAGTAATCACTGCTCAACAAATAACATTTAAAAATCCCGTCATTTACAACAGCAGGTGATTCGTAAATATCATAATAAAGCAAAGCATTATCTTTAAGAATCTGTTCTACATCCTTTTGAGAATATTTAGGTTTGTCCTTTCCAAGAAAAAAATCTTTATCTATTATATTACGGTGCATTTCGTCATTTTCAAACGGAGAAGCCTCTAATTCTTCTATGGTCAGATAATCATATTTGCTAAGGTCAAAACTATATGTTTTAACAACTTCATCCTGAACATACCAATCATTCACTTTGTTGGTCTTTACAACCTCAAGCTGACAAGGGACATAGCCGTATTTTTCGCTTTCATAAAACTTTTTGCAGATCAAAACATAGTAATTTCCGTCATTATCAGTCGGAGTGTTGAGATATCCGCAAATTTCTTTATACTCATTATCACTGAGCAAATTTTTAATCACATCAAAACTTATATAATTTCTGTTTTGCGATATATAATACACCGTAAGAACATTATCCGTAGAAATCGTCAAATTTTTCTTATCAGTAATCTGATAGTATGTATTGCTTTTATCAACATTTTCGTTCAGCAATCCTACTTTGTCATTGTATGGATAAGCTCCATTCACCTTATCATCTTGAGAATCTGTTAAATTTATGCCAAGGTTATGCTCTACATCAATCATCTTCATTTTAAGCTCATTTTCGGCATTGGCAACGAGCAGGTCTTTGGAGCTGTTCAGTATTGCAAGAGAGGTAAAAACCGTTCCCAGCAGACACACAATTATTGTTACGGAAATTATAATGTAATGAAACTTTTTTCGCCGTTTGATATATCTTGATTTCATTTTTTATCCTCCGCCTTATACCCTCGCCGTATTACCGTTTTCAAAACAGACGCATTTTCGCCCAATGCTTTTCGGATATTTTTGATATGCGTGTCAAGCACTCTTTCATCAATCATTGTGTCATAGTGCCACACGGCTGTGATGATTTTTTCACGGGACACAACGCTGTTTTTATTCTCTAACAGAATTTTAAGAATAGCATATTCCTTTGCGGTAAGGGTTACTTCTTCACCGTCGGACACAACAACACCGTTGTTCGGATTGAGCGAAACATTCCCCACCGTAAGCAAATTGTGCCGTACAAGTCCTTTTGAACGCTTGATGAGGGCTTTCACCTTTTCATAAAATACAGGCAGAGCAATCGGCTTTACAATGTAATCGTCACAGCCGAGAGCGTAGCCGTTGAGCATATCAGCCTCGCTTGTTCTTGCCGTGATGAACATAATCGGCACATCGCTGTATCTGCGGATTTCTTTGCAAAGCGTAAAACCGTCCATTTCGGGGAGCATTACATCAAGGAGCAAAAGGTCATAGCTGTTCTCATATGCCTTATCAAGTCCCTTTAAGCCGTTTTCCGCAAGGGTGATATTAAATTTTTCTTTATCTCTTTTTGAAAAATATTCGACAAGCATTTCACGAATATTTTTATCGTCCTCAACCAAAAGAATGTTGTACATTTTCCTCACCGTACTTTGATTGTAATACATTAATCTGAAGTTGATATGTAGATTTCTGTATATTTAAAATTCAGTTTCTGTCATAACTAAAACGGCGGATGCAATTTTCAGCATCCGCCTTGTTTTATGTATCTTATTTATTGACAAAATATCTGATGATATCCTGACGGGTTACGATACCGATAAAAGTACCGAGGTCATCGGTTACGGGGATAAAGTTCTGATTCATTGCCCGTGCAAGAAGCTCGTCCATACCTACCGAAATTTTAACCGCCGGATTAAAGTCGGGACGGAGTATGTCACGGATACGAAATTCTTCCTGTTCTTCGATATCGCCCGAAGTCTTTTTGTCAATTATATGCCACAAAAAGTCACCCTCGCTCACCGTGCCGACATATTTTCCGTCACGGGTTATAACAGGGATAGCGGTGTAGCTGTGAGCACGCATTTTTTCAAGTCCCTGTCTTAGGGTATTGTCCTCATAAATATATTTTAAAGAATCTTTATGCTTTAAAAGCATAATAACATTCATCTTTTCACCTCCAGTCAAAAACAAATATTTGTCAGCCAAAGGTCATTATAGTACCAAACAAACAATATTGCAATATCTTTTTACAATATTTTACACAATTATTGCATTTTTGATTTTACATACTTGTTTGTAACATAAAGCTGTCCGATAAGGTACACCACGCCTGCCGTGAGCAAAAGCGTTTTAACCTGCAAAAGTCCGCTCATCATAAAAATTACTGCGGTTACGGCTGTAAGAAGATATGCCCATAATTTTGAAAATCTGTTAAAGCATAAAAGCCACAAAATAAGTGCAACGACCGTCAGAACACAGGTTGAGATTATCCAAAATGTTTCCATAATCGGCTTTGTAAAGCCGCCCTCAAGCACGCCGATGTTAATTCCCATAAGAAAAATACTGCAATACTTTCCGATTCTTTCTATGTAAAGCATAGCCCTGTTATCAAAAATTGTTCTGTCTATTCTGTTGCTTTTTATATAGACGATGTCGGGTACAAGCAAAGCAATTGCAAAAGCAAGTCCGTACCAGTTAAAAAGATTTGTACTGAAAAAGTCCATAAGTTCACTCCGTTATTTATTGTTTTCCTGGTATTCACAAAATTCCTTCGTTTTGCTCCAATACTTTATTCCCCAGTTTTCAAAATTCCACTCCTCCATATAATCGTTACATTCGTAGTCGATGTACCACAAAAGTCCGTTGTTTAAAATGAAATTTGTCGGGAAATAATCTATGTTAATTCCTTTTGGATTCAACAGTCTGCACATTTCACGAATCTGCTCAATATAATCGGGTTTCATCTCATTCTGCAAAACAAGCTCATATGCGGTTTTGCCGTCAATGTAATCTTTAAGAATCCTCTCATTTTCCACATCGCAGTCAATAAGCTTCGGCAGTCTTAGCCCGGCATTTTTCAGCCGTTCGTAATCGTTAAGCTCACTTTGAATTTTGTTACCGAAGGTATAGTATGAACACGGCTCGTGGTGAATCTGTTTTAAAACATAATTGTGTTCTCCGTCTGACACAAGGTAGGAATAACCGCCCTTGCCTTTTCCGAGAAGCTTAATGACGGTAAAATCTTTTCCGTTCACACTCATAGTATCCATAAGAACACCTCCGCACATATTACCGTATTATTTTATCACAGCTAAAGTTTGGGTGCAAGTTTTAAATTCTTTATGTGTAATGAACAAATGCTAGAATAAGTACATTCGATAAAATAAAAAAGCGTGGATTTATAAATTTATTTTCCCATGCGGCAATTTATTACAAATTTGTTGTTGATTTTCTTATTAAAAAAAAGTATGATATAGAATATATTATTCTGCCCAAATGCCACAGTTGTGACATTTGATGCCCACTACAATTGAATAACAACTTTTAACACACAGGAGAAGATTTATTTGGAAAAGAAAAAATTCAGAATCAGCGGAAAGCTGATATTTAATCTTGCTGTTGTGGCAATCTCGATTTATCTGATCATCTACTTCTTTGTTTCGGAGGACGGTCTGATCGACTTGCTCAAAAAGCCTGACGGCTGCAATATGCTGATTATCCTTGCGGCTTTGCTGATTTATGATTTGAACATCCTTGTTGACGCTGTTGTCACGCTGATATATGTGCGGTCAAAATATAAGGATTTCAGTTTTATTGAGGCTTTGAAGGTCGCATTTGTCGGAGTATTCTTCAGTGCGATTACACCGTCAAGTACAGGCGGACAGCCTATGCAGCTTTACCTTATGTCAAAAAAGAACATAAGCGTAGGCTTCGGTTCGGCTTGTATGACGCAAAAGTTCATTGTGTATCAGATAGTAATGACCGCTGTCAGCGTTATTGCTGTTATCACAAGGTTCAACTATTTCAGCGATGCTTTTACAAACATCTGGTCAACACTTTTCATTATTTTCGGATTTACCGTTCAGCTTGCAATGACGGCTTTGTTCCTGCTTGTTTCATTCAGCCACAAGGTTACAAACAAGCTCATCAATCTTATTTATAAGATTATGAAAAAGTTCAAGTTCATTAAAAATCCCGAAAAAAAGGTTGAAAGACTTCACAAAGAAGTTGATATGTTTCACGACACAAACAAACAGCTTTTTTCAAGCGTAAAACGGCTTGTTGTAATTTATGCACTTGTATTCATTCAGGTAATTTTAATTCTTTCAATCCCCTACCTCATCTATGTTTCATTTGGAATGGCTCCGATTGCAAGAGCGGCAGGTCAGCCGACACTTTCATTCTATGATTCAATCTGTATTCAGTCTTTCGTGCTGTTCACGGCAAACCTTATCCCCCTCCCCGGTGCATCGGGCGGTGCGGAGCTTGCATTCACAATGTACTTCGGTTCATTCTTCAAAATCGGTGCAATAAGCAAAATCAAGCCGGCAATCCTTATGTGGAGATTTATTACATACTACGGAGCAATCCTGATTTCTGCCCCGTTCTCCTACTTTACAAAGGGCAAACGGCGTGACGATGAAATAAAACAAATTGAAGAAGAACTTGAATCGGAAATGGATAATAAAAAACCGGAAGAAAAAGTAACTCAGTAGTATTTTCATAAATATTTCTTTCAAAAACGGAGCAGACACAATTCAGTCTGCTCCGTTTTTTGCTGTATGACAAACCGTTACCCATTTTTTACGGTCAATTGTTGAAAACAATTTGTAGCGGCGAACAAGGTTTGCCGCTACAGTATATCATCAAACATTCTGTTTAAGGCAGGTTTTCAGGTCATCTTCTGCGTTGCTGATTGGACGCAAGCCGAATGTTTCTGACAAATACTGCAACACATTCGGGCTTAAAAATGCAGGGAGTGTCGGGCCGAGGTAGATATTCTTTATTCCGAGGCTTAAAAGTGCCAGCAAATCGGCAACCGCCTTTTGCTCATACCACGAAACAATCAGCGACAACGGCAAGCCGTTTACATCTGTATCAAACGCATCGGCAAGTGCTACGGCAATACAGATTGCGGAGTAAACATCGTTGCACTGACCGATGTCGAGTAATCTCGGCAAGCCGTCGATGTCACCGAATTCGAGCTTGTTAAAGCGGTATTTTCCGCAGGCAAGCGTCATAATTATGCAGTCTTTCGGAACATTTTCAGCAAATTCCGTGTAGTAATTTCTGCCCGGTCTTGCACCGTCACAACCACCAATAAGGAAAAAGTGTCTGACTTTTCCGCTTTTGACGGCCTCGACAATTTTATCGGCATATGAAAGCGTAGCGTGATGACCGAATCCCACAAGAATTTCGTGCGGTTCAACATCTTCCTTAAAACCTCCGAGTTCAATTGCCTGCTGAATAATTTCGCTGAAATCTTTGTCGCCGTTTTCCTTTTTGCCGATGTGCTTAACACCCTCCCAGCCGACAACATTTGTACTGTAAATTCTGTCTTTGTACGAATCTCTCGGCCGCATAAGGCAGTTTGTCGTCATAAGAATACAACCGGGGATATTGTCAAACTGCTTTTGCTGATCTTGCCATGCACCGCCGAAATTGCCGATAAGATGCGGATATTTTTTTAAACCGTCATAGCCGTGACACGGTAGCATTTCGCCGTGAGTATAAACATTTATGCCCTTGCCCTTTGACTGTTCAAGGAGCATTTCAAGGTCTTTCAAATCGTGACCCGACACAATAACAAACGGACCTTTTTTGATGTGAACATCAACCTTGTGCGGTGACGGATTGCCGTAGGTTTCAGTGTTTGCTTCATCAAGTTTTTTCATAACTTCAAGAGCATTTTCACCCGTTCTCATCGTCATTCTGATAAGCTCCTCAACCGTGAGCGAATCATCCGTTGTCGCCTCAAGTGCAGTGATGTAAAAATCGTCAACCTGATCGCTAAAATAGCCGAGTTCACGAGCCTGATGACCGTAGGCGCTTATGCCTTTGAGACCGTAAACAATTGTCTGTCTTAAAGAGCGAATGTCGGGGTCAAGCGACTTTTCGTACATAATTCCCGCAAGCGGTGCGTCTTTGAGCATTTCCGACTTTGTTTCGGGAAGATTGTAGGTTGCGTGCAGAGTATGATTTTTAATTTCGCCCACAACTTCACGAAGTTTTTCCTTGATTTGCTGAGATTCACGCAAAAGCGACACATGCACATCGGCATCAAAGTTTACATTCGTCAGCGTTGTAAAAAGGCAGTTTTCCACAAAGCGAACAATGTCCTTGTCAATGTGCTGACCTTTTTCAATAAGCACCTTGCTGTAACAGCTTATGCCCTTCAGCTGAAAGATAAGTAAATCCTGAAGATTTGCAATTTCGGGAGTTTTTCCGCAAACACCGAGCCGTGTGCACCCCTTTCCGTTTGCCGTCTGCTCACACTGATAGCAAAACATCTCATAACCCAAGTCCATATTATTACTCATAAAAATTACCTCCGAAACATTCTGCAAATATTATCTGCAAATTTTCGGAGGTTTATTCTTAATTTTGATATTCTGTTTTAAAGATTTGCAAAAACCTTTGTGCCTTTATTCTTAATCCAAAACCAAACCGGAAGGCTGATGAGGATAAAATAAAATGCTGTGCAGGCGAGGAAAATTTCAGTCGAAATTTCAATTTCAAAGCTGAGAAGAACCGGATACGCAATAGCAGGTACGCATACAGCAAGAACTGAAAGCAATAATGAAAGCATAACGCTTGCACTCTGTTTTACTGCCTCAGCGGTTGTGTTCCAATCAAGCTTTGGCTTTTTCAGGTCAAACATAAGTCCGAGAAGACCCGAGAACAACGAGAAAATTATCGGAATAAGAATTGTGATAATAATATTAACCGGTTTCATTCCGAGCATTATTGAGAGAACAACCGAGGGTACAAGTGAAACAACACCGTTTATAATAAAGTGCAGTTTCAGCTTTTGCGTAAGCACCTGCAACGGTGATACAGGAAGCGACTGCATAAGCCAAAGGTTTTTAGCTTCCATTGAAATTGATGTCGCAGAAATAGGTCCAATTGAAATCACAAAGGCAATCACAAGTGGAAGATATACTGAAATCATTTCAATCAATGTACTTGGAAATTGCTTCAGCGTATTAAGCTGGAATACCGCATAAATTGTTCCGCCTACCATAATTAACGCACTGAGTCCGCTGTTAAGCATATAGGTTGCGTTGCCTGTGAACATCATTCTTTCTTTGCGTAAAAGCGCCTTTGATGCAGAGCTTACTTTCAGGGTTTTCTCCTTATACACGGCTTTCTTCGCACCCTTTTTCGCTGTTGCAAGCTTTATGAAGCTGTGAGAAAGCACCGCATAAACAATTGCAAAGAATGCAATAATTACTACAGCAACACCAAAAAGCGGCAACAAGTCGCCCGATGCGCCAAGTCCTGTGAGATAAAGCGGATATGCACTGTCCATTATATTTGCACCGATGCCAATTGAATTTGCAGCGAGTGTTTTTACAAGGTCCTCTGCCTGATAATAAAGGTAAAAATACAGTGCAAAGAAAACAAGTGAAAATACGATTGTCACAACATTTTTATGTCTTGTCCTTGATGTTACAAATGCAATCAGCCAGCCGAGAATGCACGAAACGCTCAGGCTTAAAAGCGGAACTAAAAGCAGAATCACAATCTGACTTACTACAAGCGAAGCCGAAACAGACACATTTGTTGCATAGGCCGCAAAAGCAGGGACCTGTACAAGTGCACAAAAGAGAAGATTTTGTGCATACAGTGGCAACATTCTACAAAAGAGAATAATGCGAGGCGGAATAGGCATTGAAAGCAAAAGTTCATTATCCTTTGCCTCATAAAGCTGTGAGAGCGAAAGGAAAATACAGCCTATTGTGCTGATTACAAACGACGCACCCATAACATAGAGAAAATACAACCAACTGAATCCCGATGTTGCAAGCATAGGTGCCATCATGCTGAACATATTGTAGAACACAAATGCAAATACAACACCGACAAAAGCGAGAAGAGCAAGATAAACAGCCGGTGAGTTAAACAAACTTTTTTTGCCGTTCTTTTTCTTGTTTGACGAATTTGCGGTGTACCGTGCAAGTGCCTTTTGAAATTGGAGTTTAATTAAGGTTTTAAGCATCTTTCTCCTCCAGTTCAAGGAATACATCTTCAAGCGAATCATCGCCCTTGACCTCATCCATTGTACCCGACTTGATAAGTTTGCCGCTTTTGATGATAGCAACCTTGTCGCAAAGCTTTTCGGCAACTTCAAGCACATGGGTTGAGAAGAAAATTGCACCGCCGTTATCGCACATCTCTCTCATCAAAGTTTTGAGAAGGTGGGATGATTTTGGGTCAAGACCTACAAAAGGTTCATCCATAATGATAAGTTTTGGGTTATGTATGAGTGCGGAAACAATTGCAAGTTTTTGTTTCATACCGTGAGAATAGCTGTCAATTGTCTGAGCAAGTGCATTTTTAATTTCAAACATTTCAGCATATTTACTGATTCTTGCCTGACGGTCAGACTGGCTGATTCCGAAAATATCGGCAATAAAATTGAGGTACTTAATACCTGTCATAAACTCATACAAATCGGGATTGTCGGGAATGTAAGCAATTTTGCGCTTACATTCGAGAGGCTTTTCTTTTACCGACACACCATCAACATAGATTTCGCCCTCGTCAAAGTTGAGAATTCCACAGCAGGATTTGATTGTTGTTGTCTTACCTGCACCGTTGTGTCCGATAAAGCCGTAAATCTCGCCTTTTTGAATATGAAGTGACAAATCGTCAACAGCCTTTTTGTCACCGTATTTTTTAGTTAAATGTTCTATTCTGAGCATAAGCGCTCCTCCTATAGCCAAATAAATTACGCAAATTATACTATACAAAATATTCTTGTGTCAATATGTTATAAAAATTCAACAAGTTTGAATTACAAACCAATAAATCTGCGAATTTTGGATAACAGAAACCATTTTTGACGAAATATAAAGTCCGTTGGAATATTTTGCATTACGAATCATCTTGAATATGCGTAGGAATGATTTATAATATTAGTACAGATTATTTTTTGGAGGTTCATCTTGGCAAAGTTCAAAAGAAAATATACACTCGGGGAAGAAATTTTCAACTCTGTATCACACGGAATCGGTGCAGGGTTGTCGATTGCGGGAACGGTTGTGCTTATCGTTACGGCGGCAATCCACACAAATGCGTGGGGTGTTGTCAGCTCATGCATTTACGGTGCATCGCTCATCATACTCTACACAATGTCAACTCTGTATCATTCTTTCACAAATGAAAAGGTAAAAGCATTTTTCCGAATAATGGATCACAACACAATTTTTCTGCTGATTGCAGGAACATACACGCCGATTACTCTTTACTACCTCAATGGTGTGACCGGTTGGATTCTGTTCGGAATTGTGTGGGCATCGGCAATTTTCGGAATAGTTATGAACTCAATCAACCTTGAAAAAGCAAGGATTCCGTCAATATTCTGCTACATAGGAATGGGTTGGGTAATAATCTTTGCAATAAAACCGCTTATGGAGCATATGCCGTCAATTTCGGGAATCTTCCTCATAATAGGCGGAGTATTCTACACGGTGGGGATTATATTTTACGCAATTAAAAGGGTAAAATATTTTCACTCAATATGGCACTTATTCACGGTTGCAGGAAGTGTGTTCCATTACTTTGCAATTCTTCTCGGATTTTTCCGTATTTAACGGAAGCAAAAGCTGACCGCATAAAAATCCGCAGGTAAATCTTTCACACGCAAAAAAATGGGCTGTCGTAAAACCTTTTGTTTTTCGACAGCCCTTAATTTTATAAAAAGATTTGTTTAGTTAGCGGGAACGCCTACGGAAACTTCTCTTACAGACAGAGCTTCCTTTGGAAGTGTGTACTTCTGCTTGTAAGCCTTGTAATCTGCGTTGTACTGAATATCGTCTGAATTTTTGAGTTCGTGGAGATATTCGTGTGCATCGTAGCCGTTGCGATTGATTTCAATAACACCGATTGCAATGTTTGAGCAATGGTCGGAAACTCTCTCAATATTTGTGATAAGGTCAGAGAATACAAAACCGAGTTCGATTGTACAGGTACCGTTAGTAAGACGCTTAACATGGGCGTCTTTAAGCTTGTCACGCAAACGGTCGATAACCTGTTCAAGCGGTTCAACCTTTGAGGCAAGTGCAAGGTCATTATCAACAAAAGCAACAGTAGCGTTGTTGATAATTTCACGAAGTGCGTCAACCATAACGGCAAGTCCTGCTTTCGCCTCTTTTGAGAACGAAATGTTCTTTTCGTGAATTTCCTGAGCGACCTTTACAATGCTTACCGCATGATCGCTAATACGCTCAAAATCACCGATTGTGTGAAGAATGAGCTGAATAGTTTTATTGTCGTCAGCCGAAGGCTGTTTGGAACTGAGCTTTACAAGATATGTTGAAATAACATCCTCATAGGAATCAATCATATCTTCGTTTTCATGAATTGTTTCCGCAACCTTTTCGTCATAATGGTCAACAAGTTCAAGTGCGCCGAGGAGCGTACCCTCAGAAAGACGAGCCATTTTTTCAGCAAGTGACTTTGCACGCTCTGTTGCAACAGAGGGAGTATTGAGAAAACGCTCATCGAGGAACGGAACATCCGAATCCTCTTCCTTATCCCTGATTGTAAGGCAGGCAAGCTTTTCAAGATACTTGTTGAACGGAAGAAGAATTGCAGTTGCAAGCAGATTGAATGCTGTATGGATAACCGCAATGTTCTCGGGACCTACGATATCATTAAGGAAACCGTAGTTGATAAAGAGGTTAGAACCGTAGAACAATGCACAAATTACGAGTGTGCCGATAATATTGAAGTAAAGATGTACAAATGCGGCACGCTTTGCGTTTTTCTTTGCACCGATACAGGAAATAAGTGCGGTTACGCAAGTGCCTATATTCTGTCCCATAACAATCGGGATTGCCATTGAATAGCTGATTGCGCCTGTTTTGGACAATGCCTGCAAAATACCGACAGAGGCGCTTGAGCTTTGTATAACTGCGGTCAGCAATGCGCCGGCAAGAATACCGAATACAGGGTTGTTAAAGAGTGTGAGGAAGCCTGTGAATGTCGGATCATCCGAAAGCGGTTCAACAGCCGCACTCATCTGATCCATACCAACCATAAGAATACCGAATCCGAGGAAAATTGTGCCGAGATGCTTCTTCTTTTCCGAATTGCAGAACATAAGAAGAATAATTCCTACAAAGGCAAACACGGCAGAGAAAGACGACGGCTTTAAAAGCTGCATAACCAAACTGTCGCCCTCAATACCCGAAAGGCTGAGAATCCAAGAAGTGATTGTTGTGCCGACATTGGCACCCATAATAATACCGATTGCCTGGCGGAGTTTCATAATTCCCGAGTTTACAAAGCCGACAACCATAACGGTTGTTGCCGAAGAGGACTGAATCACCGCAGTAACCGCCGCACCGAGAATGAATCCTTTCATGGTGCTGTTAGTCATTTTTTCCAAAGTTTTTTCAAGCTTACCACCGGAAAGGCTCTCAAGACCGTCGCCCATTGAATTCATACCGAACAAAAAGAGCGCCAGACCGCAGAGCAGTTGTAAAACCATAAACAAATCCATAAATACATACTCTCCTTTATCATCAATAATATTAAACTAAAGTCATAGGATTGTCAATGAATTGTAAAGAATTTGTAAAGTCTGAAAGCTTGGTAATTATCTTTGAAATTTGTCGAAACACGGAATTTTTTATGTGAAATTCGTGAAATTGTATTGTTTGAGCAATAAAAAAGCGGCACTGCACAATATAGTATGCACAGCACCGCTTGTAATTTATTTTCTCTGCAAAGGATTGTAAAAAATATTTACATCAGAACCTTGCGGTAAATGTTGTTCCCTGTTCACTGCTTTCAAGAGAAATCTCTCCGCCATGTCTTTCGGTAATGTGCTTGACAATTGCAAGTCCAAGACCCGTGCCGCCTGTTTCCTTTGAACGGCTCTTATCAACACGGTAAAAGCGTTCAAACACACGCTTGTGGTGCTTTTCGGGGATACCGATTCCCGTGTCGGCAACTTTAACAAACGGATGTTCATTGTCATCACCTGTTATGATTTTTACCGAACCGTTTTCACGATTATAACGGATTGCATTGTCACAAAGATTGTAGATAAGTTCGTAAATCTGATTACGGTTTCCGTTTATGACGGCAGTTTTTGTATCAACAGTGATTGTAATTCCGTGCTTTTCGGCATTTGAACGGAGATCCTCGGCAACCTCGGCTGCAACCCCTGCAAGGTCAACAGGGGCAAATTCTTCATCACTGAATTTTTCGTCAAGCTGTGAAAGCTCCATGATATCGCTTATAAGAGAGAGAAGTCTGCCCGATTCCTTGTGAATTTTATTTGCAAAATTCGGGATATCATCGGGCTTTACAAGACCGCTTGCAATGATTTCTGCATAACCCGAAATTGAAGTCAGCGGAGTTTTCAGCTCATGAGTTACATTTGCCGTAAATTCACGACGCATTTTTTCAGCCTTTTTCTTAGCCGAAACATCAATAATAAGACAGATTGCACCGTTTTTTTCGCCGTTAGAATAAACAGGATTGGTGATAATCTGCAATGCTCTTCCTTTTACGGTTGTGTCGCCGTTTTTACTTTCGCCCGAAAGAGCCTTGTCAACGCAATCGTTAAGAACCTCGTTGCGTGAAAATGCAATCAAAGTTTTGTCGGTAACACCGTCATCATCGGCACCGAGAAGCTTCGACGCAGAATAATTGCTCATAAGCACCTTTTTGTCAACATCAATAAGAATAAAGCCCTCTGCCATATTTTCGATAAGCGTTGAAATTTTATCCTTTTCAAACTGCAGTCTGCGCATCTGACGCTTGATTTGTCTTTGCTGGCTTGCAATTTTCTGTGAGAGCGGCAAAAGCTCATCATACGGCGAGCCGTTGCCGTTGTCCGCCATTTCCTTAATCGGTTCAATGATTTTCTTTGTGGAGCGCTTTGCCAGAATTGTGCATACAACAAATACACCTATCATAATTATAAGAATTGACGGAATAACAAAAAGAAAAATTCCGTAAATGCTGTCAATTGTCTTTGCAACACGGATTACAGAACCGTCTGCGGTTTTTTCTGCATAGTAGTATGTTATTTTATTCAAAGTTTCCGACATTCTGTGGCTTGAACCGTTGCCGTCCTTGATTGCCTGTTCAAATTCTGGACGGTCGCTGTGATTCGGCATAGAATTAACATCTGTGTCAACGCTGTCGGATACAACCGAACCGTCACTTTTTATGAGAGTAACACGAAAATCGCCTATCCCGTAATATTTTGAAAGGTCGATTTCGCTGTCGGAATTATAAACGCCGAGGATTTTATCGGTATATTGCCGAACCTCTGTCTCCTGTTCATCGGAAAACACAAACCAGAAAGCGGCTGTTGAAAAAACAGCCGTCAGAAGAATGGACACCACAGCGATAACCGAAAAGTTTTTTAAAAGCTTTTTACTCAGTTTCACTTTATTCCCCCGCCTTATATCCGACATTTCTCACGGTTTTGATAAGGTTTCCGCAACTGCCGAGTTTTTGCCTGAGGGTTGTAATGTGCATATCAACCGTTCTGCTCTCGCCCTCAAAATCATATCCCCACACATTGAGAATGATATTTTCACGGGTAAGCGCCATACCTTTATTTTTGAGAAGATACTTTAAAAGTTCGTATTCTTTGAAGGTGAGGTTACATTCCTCACCGCAGCTTGTTACAATGTGCTTGGAATCGTCAAAAACAATCTGACCGAGCTTGATGACATCCTGTCTGTCATCAACAGAACATCTGCGGAGGATTGCACGGACTCTTGAAATAAGCTCAAGAACGGAAAACGGTTTTGTAATATAGTCATCGGCACCCATGTCAAGGCCTTTGACCTTATCCATTTCACTTCCCTTTGCAGTAACAAGGATAACGGGAACATTTTTTGTCACGGCATCCCTGCGCATTTTTTCAAGCACAGAAAGTCCGTCAAAATCGGGTAACATAACATCAAGAATTACAAGCTGAGGAATTTCGGCTGTACAAGCCTTAAAAAAGCTCTTGCTTTCACCAAAGCTCTGAACCTCATATCCGCTGCTTTTCATGGCATAAGATTCAAGCTCTCTGATATCGGTATCATCTTCAACAATGTAAATTAACATCTAATACTCTCCCTCAACAAATGTGTATTTAAATGCACCGCAAAGGGGCGTTTGCACTTAAATTAAAATCGGAACATCCGCCATAATTATAGACTTTTTTTGCAAAAATGTAAAGTTTAATAAAACAAAAATCAGGAGCATACAGCTATGCTCCCGTTTGTTAAGTAAAATATATCAGTCGGACAAATCGCAGCTGCCTGTAATTGAAAAAGCAACCCACTCTGCAACATTAACCGCATGGTCTGCAATTCTTTCAAGATACTTTGCAATCATAACGACATCGAGAGCCTCTGAGCCGAGTTCCTTATTCTTATGAATGAGTTCAACCGTTTCATTCTTTGAACGGTTAAAAAGTTCGTCAACGATATCATCCTGACGGGCTACCTTTTTGGCAACCTCAATATCGCTCTTAACAAAAGCGTCAATAGCCTCCGTTACCATTTTTGAGGCATTGTCTGCCATTTCCAAAATGTGAGTAAGATTGAACACCTGCTTTTTGTCCTTGATGTAAACAGACATTTCAGCAATATCAACTGCCTGATCGCCGATTCTCTCAAGGTCGGTAATCATTTTGAGTGCGGCGGAAACATATCTGAGGTCGTGTGCAACCGGTGCCTGATGAAGAAGAAGGTGCAGACATCTGCTTTGAATGGATTTTTCCGCCTCGTTAATACGATTTTCGTGTCCTCTTGCGATATCAAGCAAATCTTCGCCGTCAACAATCATCTTCATTGTATTTTTGATTGCCTGTTCAACAAGACCGCCCATTTCAATAAGGCTGTCGTTAAGCTGTGTAAGCTCTTTATCAAAATATTCTCTCATTAGCCAAACCTTCCCGTAATGTATTCTTCGGTACGCTTATCCTGCGGATTTGAGAAAATTGCGTCGGTTGAATTACATTCAACCATTTCACCGAGTAAAAAGAACGCTGTTTCATCTGAAATACGCAAAGCCTGCTGCATATTATGTGTTACCATAACGATTGTATAATCGTTTTTCAGTTTAAGGCAAAGCTCCTCAATTTTACCCGTTGAAATAGGATCAAGTGCAGAAGTTGCCTCGTCCATAAGCAGAACTTCGGGTTTTACGGCAAGTGCTCTTGCAATACAAAGTCTTTGTTGCTGACCGCCCGAAAGACCGAGAGCGCTCTTTTTGAGCCTGTCTTTAAGCTCATCCCAGATTGCGGCGTCACGCAAGGATTCTTCAACAATCCTGTCAAGTTCTTTCTTGCTTTTGATTCCGTGTGTGCGAGGACCGAAAGCGATGTTATCGTAAATGCTCATCGGGAACGGATTGGCTTTCTGGAACACCATACCAACCCTTTTGCGGAGGATATTTACATCCATATCTCCGTAAATATCCTCGTTGTCAAGGCGAATGTCGCCTGTTATCTTACAACCCTCAACAAGGTCGTTCATTCGGTTGAGCGACTTTAAAAGAGTTGACTTACCGCAGCCTGACGGACCGATGAAGGCTGTGATTCTGTTTTTCTTCATACGGATATTTACATCCTTTAACGCATGAAATTTTCCGTAGTAAAGATTCATGTTTTCTATGGTAAATTTATCCATTGTAAAATAATTATCCTTTCCTGTTACTTCTTGTTGTTTCCAAGTTTCTTTGCAACAAATGCCGAGAGTGTATTGATTGCAAAAACAAGTACAAGAAGTACAACTGCGGTACCCCATGCCTGATCTGTATGAAGTCCTTCGTTGGTAAGTACATACATATGAACGGCAAGTGACCGTCCCGAATTAAGAGGGCCTGCCGCATAGCCTGTTGCCGAACCGTAAGTATAAATAAGTGCGGCTGTTTCGCCTACTATTCTGCCGACAGCAAGAATGATTCCGGCAAGAATACCGGGCATCGCACTCGGAAGAATAATTCTCATAATTGTTCTGAGCTTGCCCGAACCGAGTCCGTAACTGCCCTCACGGTATGAATCGGGAACTGTGAGAAGTGCCTCCTCGGTTGTACGCATAATTGTGGGAAGCACCATAATTGCAAGCGTAAATGCACCGGCAAGAAGTGAATAACCCCAGTTAAGGGCATACACAAAGAAAAGCATACCGAAAAGGCCGTAAACAATTGACGGAATACCGGCAAGGGTTTCTGCCATTGTTCTTATTACCTTAACAAGCTTGTTGCCACGCTTTGCATACTCGGCAAGATAGATTGCCGCTCCCACACCGAACGGTACCGAAATTATAAGGGTTACAAGCGTAAGAACAATTGTGTTGATAATTGACGGCATACACGATACATTGTCGCTGTTGTATTCAAGCGAGAACAGCTCGGGGGTAAGGTTCGGAACACCTCGCACAAGAACATAGGCAATGATAAATATGAGAGCCGCCGCAGAAAGTGCCGCCGCAAGACCTACAAGAATGAGCAGTACAAGTGAAAGGGGCTTTCTTTTGTAGGCCTTCATTCTCTGTTTAAACGATACTTTGTTGATTGCCTTAATCTGTGACACATCAACCAAAGCGGCATCGTTTTTTATGTTATCGCTGTTAGCCACGCTTTTCACTCCTACTCTTTATAGCCTGCATTGAAAGTGTGATGAGCAGAACAAATACGAACAGAACAACACCCGTTGCAATAAGTGCCTGACGGTGCAAGCCTGTTGAATAACCCATTTCAAGAACAATGTTTGCGGTCAGGGTACGAAGTCCGTCCGTAACGCTGTGCGGAATCTGAACCTTATTGCCTGCAATGAGTACAACTGCCATTGTTTCGCCCAACGCTCTGCCTATGCCGAGAACAACTCCTGCAAGAACGCCTGATTTTGATGCCGGAAGAATTGTCTTGAACACACTTCTTTCCTTTGTTGCTCCAAGTGCCAGAGCACCTTCGTAGTAGCTTTCGGGAACTGCCTTGATTGCCGACTCCGACACACCGATGATTGTCGGAAGAATCATAACTCCGAGTACGATTGACGCCGCAAGCCAGCTTGAACCGTCACCGCCGAAGTTATCACGGATGAACGGTACAACTACCACAAGTCCGAAGAAGCCGTAAACAATTGACGGGATGCCTGCCAAAAGCTCTGTTGCCGGTTTAAGCACCTTGTAAAGCGGTGCAGGACAAAATCTTGCAAGAAATACTGCTGTGAGAATTCCTATCGGAACACCGATTATGATTGCTCCCGCAGTAACATATATGCTTGCGATAATCATATCAAAAATTCCATATGATGCAGGCACATTCGTAGGCGCCCATTTCTGTCCGCCTACGAAATCAAAGAAGCCTATTTCTGCCATTGCAGGAACACCGTTACAGAATAAGAATATACAGATTATGACAACCGCCGCTATACTTGTTACAGCTGTGAGGAAGAAAACTCCCTGCATTGCCTTTTCACGAAATCTGTTTAATCTCATTTAATTATGTCACTCCAAACAGTTGTTTCACCTGTGTAAATTGATTTTACCTGATCAAGTGTGAGGTCATCACATGTGTTTGCATTGTTTACGATTACTGCGATACCGTCTTTTGCGATTGTTTCAACCTTGAGTGCGCTCTTTTCTTCATCTTTAAGGTCACGAGACGCCATACCGATATCACATGTGCCGCCCATAGCCGACTGCATACCTGCCGATGAGTCGGATGTCTGGATTTCTACCTTAGAGTTTGTGTTTACCTTCTGATAAGCCTCGGCAAGCTTTTCCATTACAGGTGATACCGAAGAAGAACCTGCTACGCTGATTTTGCCTGACGGCTTCTTACCGCTGTATGCGGCATTTTCCGAAACTGTTACATAACCGTTGTCCGAAACAATCTTCTGACCGTCTGAGCTCATTATGTAATCAACAAAATCCTGAGCAACATCGCTGAGTTCGCCCTTGTAAGCAATGTTGAACGGACGGCTTACTGCATAGTCGCCTGATTTTACATTATCGGCTGTTGCCTCAACACCGCCGATTTTAAGAGCCTTTACCGTATCGTTGAGTGAACCGAGTGAAATGTAACCGATTGCCGCATCGTTATCCTTAACATTTGTGATAACAGCCTCTGTGCTGTTGATTGTTACAGCCGAAGTAGTTGTGTTGTCTGTCTTGTTGTCGCCGTCCTTAACAAGAACGCCTGTAAGCTCTGTGAATGCGTCTCTTGTGCCTGAGCCCTCTTCTCTTGTTACAACAGAGATTGTTTTTGATGCGTCAAACTTTGCTGCGTCTGAACCTGCATCGGATGAACCGTTTGATGAAGAGCCTGCACTGCCGCAGCCTGCAAATGCAGAAACTGCAAGAACACCGAATAATGCTGTTGCCGTAATTTTTTTAGTCATAGATTTCATTTGAATTTTCTCCTTAAATTCATATCATTTGTGTACCTCTTTCGTACAACATCAGTCTATGACTGTTTTGTAAAATACGCTGTTTGTCAATTGTAAAAAAAGTGTAAATAAAAATATAGGTTTTGTATGCTGAAATAAATTTTTACAAATTTGCGTGACAAAGCCTTTTATTTGTGGTACAATATTACAGAAGTGTGCAGGATGTAAAATAATTCCTGCAAAATTTCAAAATCAACTTACATAAGATTTACAGAGAAATATTATTCCAAGGAGGTCATTTTAGTGGCTGAAAACAAAATCCCATACAAAATATACCTTGACGAAAGCGAAATCCCGACAAAATGGTACAATGTTCGTGCAGATATGAAAAACAAGCCTGCACCGCTTTTAAACCCTGCAACACTCAAGCCTATGACACACGCAGACCTTGCTCCCGTGTTCTGTGATGAGCTTATTGACCAGGAGCTTGACGATACAGACGCATACATTGACATTCCGGAAGAAATTCAGAACTTCTATAAAATGTACCGTCCATCTCCGCTTATAAGAGCATATTTTCTTGAAAAGGCTCTTGACACTCCCGCAAAGATTTACTACAAATTCGAGGGCAACAACACAAGCGGAAGCCACAAGCTCAACAGCGCAATTGCTCAGGCTTACTACGCTAAAAAGCAGGGACTTAAAGGTGTTACAACCGAAACAGGCGCAGGTCAGTGGGGTACTGCCCTTTCAATGGCTTGTTCATATTTCGGCCTTGACTGCAAGGTATTTATGGTAAAGGTTTCATACGAGCAAAAGCCTTTCAGAAGAGAGGTTATGAGAACCTACGGTGCAAGCGTTACTCCGTCACCGTCAACAACAACGGAAGTCGGCAGAAAGATTCTTGAGGCTCACCCCGGTACAACAGGAAGCCTTGGCTGTGCTATTTCTGAGGCTGTTGAGGTTGCAACTCATACAGACGGCTACCGTTATGTACTCGGAAGTGTGCTTAATCAGGTACTTCTTCATCAGTCCGTTATCGGTCTTGAGGCAAAAGCCGCTCTCGAAAAATACAATGTAAAGCCTGACATTATCATCGGCTGTGCAGGCGGCGGTTCAAACCTCGGCGGTCTTATCTCTCCGTTTATGGGTGAAAAGCTCCGTGGCGAAAATGACTACAAGTTTATCGCTGTTGAGCCGGCATCATGCCCAAGCCTTACAAGAGGTAAGTTTGCATATGACTTCTGCGACACTGGTATGATTTGTCCTCTCGCAAAGATGTACACGCTCGGCAGCGGATTTATTCCGTCAGCCAACCACGCAGGCGGACTTCGTTTCCACGGTATGAGTTCAACACTTTCTCAGCTTTACCATGACGGTCTTATGGAGGCAAGAGCAGTTGAGCAGACAAGCGTATTTGCAGCAGCAGAGCAGTTTGCAAGAGTTGAAGGTATTCTTCCTGCTCCCGAAAGCAGTCACGCAATAAGAGTTGCAATTGACGAGGCTCTCAAGTGCAAAGAAACAGGCGAAGAAAAGACAATTCTCTTCGGTCTTACAGGTACAGGCTACTTTGATATGGTTGCTTATCAGAAGTATAATGACGGCGAAATGAGTGACTACATTCCAACAGACGCCGACCTCCAGCAGGGCTTTGACGGCTTGCCAAAGGTTGACTAATGCGAGTGTCTCGCACCCGGTTCGTATAGGCGGATATTGTCCGCCCATACGGTTCTAAAAGAAAAATTACAAAAACAAAAAACGGTTGGATTACTTTTTTCGTAAATCCAACCGTTAATTTTTTATTTGGTAATCTAAAATCCGAACTTATTCTCTGCCGGCACGAACGCTTGCGGAGGCAAGTATATACACAAAACCGAGGAGAATATCGGTTGCTATGTCAAACACTTCAATCACAAAAACAACCTGTCCGTTGACAACATTAAATATGATGTTAAGCACTCCGATAAGCACAAGCACTACTGCGAGTTTGCCCGAAGTTTTCAACATTTTTTGCATATCCGGCGGTGATGTCTTTTTTGAAACGGCTCTCAGTCCCATTGAACCTACTGCGAGCTTCAGCACCATTGAAACGGTGACAGTCACAATTAGCAGATAGTCGAATACCGATGCCGATCCGCCGTCAAATGACGGGATAATCGTATTAACCAGCTTGTATGCAACCAAAATTCCCGAAAATATAACTCCGAGAAACATTACAACTGCCGTTACTTTGATTTTTTCTTTCATAAGACACACCCCCGTGAAGGTTTAAGTTATCAGCCGATAAGTTCCTTAATTTTTGACTCTGCAAGAGCAGGATCTGCCTTACCTCTGCTGTTCTTCATAACATTTCCGACAAGCGACTTAATCGCCTTTTCCTTGCCGTTCTTATAGTCCTCAACAGCCTTTGGATTACTCTCAACAGCCTGCTTGCACAAATCGTTGAGTGCGTTTTCGTCAAGACCGCCCATATCGCTTTCGCTGATAAATTCAAGAGCACCCTTGCCGCTGTCAAGCATTTTTTCAAGTGTTGCCTTCGCAAGGTTGTTGCGGATTTTACCGCTGTCAAGAAGTTTTACAAGCTCGTTAAGCTGTTCCGGAGTAACCGCAACATCAAAGATTTCCTTGTCAGCCTCGGTTTCTGTTCTGCGGAAAATCTGACCGATAATGAAGTTTGAAACTGTCTTTGGTGACTTAACGCCCTCGCAAGCCTTGTCAAAATACTCGCTGATTTTGCGGTACTTTGTAAGAAGCTGTGCATCCTTTTCGGGAATTGCAAGTTCATCAATATATCTTCTGCACTTGTCGGCAGGAAGCTCAGGCATTGCAGCCTTGATTTCTTCAACAACATCTTTCGGAACATGGATAGTAACAAGGTCGGGATCACGGAAATAACGGTAATCGTGAGCGTCCTCTTTACTTCTCATTGAAGATGTTGTGTTGGTTGCGTCGTCATAACGGAGAGTTTCCTGAACAACACTTCCGCCGTTTTCAATGAGGTCAACCTGTCTTTCAAACTCATACTCCATAGCCTTTGCTATGTTGTTGATTGAGTTCATATTTTTAATTTCGGTTCTTGTACCAAGCTTTTCGCTGCCCTTTGGACGAACCGAAATGTTTACATCGCAACGCATTGAGCCTTCCTGCATCTTACAGTCGGAAATTCCGATGTAACGCATAACCTGCTGAAGCTTTTCAACATACTCTCTCGCCTCGTCAATTGAACGAATGTCAGGCTCTGAAACGATTTCGATAAGAGGAACACCGCCACGGTTATAGTCAACATATGTGTCGCCGTGCTGATGAATGAGCTTTCCTGCGTCCTCTTCGATGTGAATATGGTGCAAACGGATTTTTCTGCCGTTTGAAAGCTCAACATAACCGCCTATAATAAGCGGAGCATAAAGCTGGCTAATCTGATAAGCCTTTGAAAGGTCGGGATAGCAGTAGTTCTTTCTGTCCATTTTTGAAATCTCTGCGATTTCACCGTGAACTGCAAGACCTGCACGGATTGCATAGCGAACTACCTCACGGTTAAGCTTTGGAAGTGTTCCCGGCAGACCAATACACACGGGACAGCAATGGCTGTTTGGCGCACCGCCGAATTTTGTAGTACAGCCGCAGAAGATTTTTGTCTTTGTGGCAAGCTCAATATGGGTTTCAAAACCCGCAACTAATTCGTAACTCACAGCTTAACACCCCACTTTGTATCCTTAAAGTTTTCAGCAGCAGCCTGCTGATATTTGTATGCCGCATTAAGAATTTCAGCCTCGCCAAAGCTCTTGCCGATAAGCTGCATACCAATCGGCATACCCTTTGCGTTGAATCCGCACGGAACCGAAACACCCGGCAGACCTGCAATATTGACAGGTACAGTGCAGATATCCGTAAGATAGGTTTCAATCGGATCGCTTACAGCATGTCCCTTTTCAAATGCTGTCATAGGAACTGTCGGAGCAAGGATTACATCGCACTTTTCAAATGCGTTGTTGAATGCCTTGACGATAGTACCACGAAGATTCTGAGCCTTTTTGTAATAAGCGTCATAGTAACCTGCGGAAAGAACATAAGTACCGAGGAGGATTCTGCGTTTAACCTCTTCGCCGAATCCCTCCGAACGGGTACGGCAGACCATATCGTGAGTGCCGTTGTAATGCTCGGTTTTGTAACCGAAACGGATACCGTCATATCTGCCAAGGTTTGAAGATGCCTCGGCACAGGCGATGATATAGTAAACAGGAAGGGCAAATTTGAGTTCCGGCAGGTCAAAGTAAACAATCTCTGCGCCCATTGACTTGTAGATATCGGCAGCCTTTAAGACAGCCTCTTTTACATCGTCACGGACACCCTCAAGATATTCCTTTGCAATACCGATTTTCATACCCTTGATGTCATTGTTGAGTTTTGAATAAGTGTCACCGACAAAGCCCTTTGAGGTTGAATCTTTTTCATCTCTCTTTGAAATTGCGTCAAAAACAATTGCAGCGTCCTCAACAGACTTTGTAATCGGTCCAATCTGGTCAAGCGAACTCGCGTATGCGATAAGTCCGTAACGGGAAACCGCACCGTAAGTAGGTTTAAGACCTACAATACCGCAGAATGATGCCGGCTGACGGATTGATCCGCCTGTATCAGAGCCAAGACCGTAAGCGGCAATGTTTGCGCCTACCGCACTTGCAACACCGCCTGATGAACCGCCTGAAACATAGTTTGAATCAAACGGATTCATTGCACCGCCAAAGTATGATGTTTCGCATGAAGAGCCCATTGCGAACTCGTCCATATTCGTCTTGCCGAGCATAACTGCGTTTTCGCCTGCAAGAGTTTCCCAAACGGTTGCGTTATAAATCGGCTTATAGCCTGTGAGAATTTTTGAACAACAGGTTGTTTCAATTCCCTTTGTTGAAATATTGTCCTTTAGCGTCATCGGAACACCCTCGAGCATACCGATTTCCTCGCCGGAGGCAATTTTTCTGTCAACAGCCTCGGCAGTTTTCAGAGCCTCCTCGCCTGTTACATTAACATATGCGTTAAGCTCGCCGTCAGCCTTTTCGATTTCATCAAGATAGCTTTTTGTAAGCTCGGTACATGAACACTCTTTTGACACAAGCATTTCATGAATTTTTTCAATAGAACCCATTTTTACACCGCCTTACTCTCTGTTTCTTACAAGGAAGTGATCCTCTGCCTGCTCGGGAGCATTTGAAAGAATTTCCTTTGTATCGTAGGACTCAACAACCTCATCCTCACGAAAAACATTTGACAGATTGTTAATATCGTCAAACTCCTCGCCGTCTGTCGGAGCGTTATTGATTGTGTCGGCAAAATCTATGATTTCCTGCATTGACTTTGTAAGGCCGTCAAGCTCCTCTTCGGGAACAAAAAGCTTTGAAAGCAACGCAATGTTTTCAACATCTTCTCTTGTTACCATAAAAACCGTCCTTTTTAAAGAAAATAGGGCAAGTCATATAATATATAACTCGCCCTTTGAGTTTGAATATATGACTGCAAATGCAGTTTTTATCTTAATTTAATATGAACCTCACGGAGCTGCTGTTCTGTTACCTCACCCGGTGAACCGAGGAGAAGATCCTGAGCATTGGAGTTCATCGGGAATGCAATAACTTCTCTGATGTTCTCTTCCTCTGTAAGGAGCATAATCATACGGTCAACACCCGGAGCCATACCTGCGTGCGGCGGAGCACCGTACTGGAACGCATTGTAAAGTGCGGAGAACTTAGCCTTGAGGTCATCCTCACTGTAGCCTGCAAGCTCGAACGCTTTCTTCATAATTTCAATATCGTGGTTACGAACAGCGCCTGATGAAAGCTCTACACCGTTGCAAACGATATCGTACTGATAAGCAAGAACCTCTTCGGGATCCTTGTTAAGAAGGCTGTCAAGACCGCCCTGCGGCATTGAGAAAGGATTGTGTGTGAAGATAATTTGATTTGTTTCTTCATCTCTCTCAAACATCGGGAAGTCAACGATAAAGCACATTTCAAAACGGCTTGTATCGATAAGGTCAAGACGCTTTGCAACCTCTGTTCTGATCTGACCCGCAAGCTTTGGAGCTTCCTGAGCAGTATCGGCGATAAAGTAGATTACATCGCCTGCTTTTGAACCGTTACGGCTGATAAGTTCTTCACGGTCGCCCTCTTTAAGAAACTTGTCAATCGGGCCGTCAAATGTGAGGTCATCTCTAACCTTAACATAGCCAAGACCCTTCATGCCGATTGAAAGAGCGAACTCCTCCATCTTCTTGAACCATTTCTTTGACTGACCTGCGGCATTCGGAACATTGATTGAACGAACTGTCTTTTTGCGGAACGGAGCAAAGTCTGTTTCCTCAAACATATCGCTGATTTCAACAATTACGAGCGGATTGCGAAGGTCAGGCTTGTCTGTACCGTACTTGAGCATACTCTCTGCATACGGAATACGGGCAAACGGAGGCTTTGAAACCTCTTTATTTGAAAACTTCTTGAATGTTTCGTAAAGAACCTCTTCAGCAACAGCAAATACATCTTCCTGTGTTGCAAAAGCCATTTCAAAATCAAGCTGATAGAACTCACCCGGTGAACGGTCTGCACGGGCGTCCTCATCACGGAAGCAAGGTGCAATCTGGAAATACCTGTCAAAGCCTGACACCATAAGGAGCTGTTTAAAAATCTGAGGAGCCTGTGGGAGAGCGTAGAATCTGCCCTTGTGCTTTCTGCTCGGGATAAGGTAGTCACGAGCGCCCTCCGGAGATGAAGTTGAAAGGATAGGAGTCTGAATCTCCATAAAGCCCATTTCGTTCATCTTGTTGCGCAGAAATGTGATAATCTGCGAACGAATCATAATATTATTGTGAACCTTCGGGTTACGGAGGTCAAGAAAACGATATTTAAGTCTTACTTCTTCGTTGGTATTTGTAGAGGTTGCAACCTCAAACGGAAGAACATTCTTACACTTACCGAGAACCTTGATGTCCTCCGTGTGAACTTCAACGAAACCTGTTGCAATCTTCTTATTGATTGTTTCTTCGTCACGCTTAACAACAGTACCGCTGAGAGTTACTGTACATTCCTTGTTGATATCTTTAAGGAGTTCATCGTTGTGAACAACAACCTGAAGCACACCGTACTGATCACGGATATCAAGGAACATTACACCGCCGTGGTCACGGATATTTTCAACCCAGCCCGCAACTCTGACCTGCTGTCCGATATTTTCTTCTCTTAACTCACCGCAGGTGACTGTGCGGTATTCATTAGCTTTTATCATTACTGTAACTATCCTTTCACAGATATTTTGCCTGTCAGCCTATTTATTTAGCCTATTCTTCTGTATTATAACACAATTGCTGTATTCAATCAATATTTTACAAAAGATTTTTTAAGCATACGGCAAAATATTCCGTTATTCAACGCTTTTAAGACTTTCAACCATATTAACGGCTTTAATCTTAAAGCTCATAACCGCATTTACAAGAATTGAAAACAGGAATGTCAGCCCTGCCGCATAGAGGTATGAAGTGAAATAAATATCTCTTCCGAACATAACGTTGTCAACCTCAACCGTCTGAATAATAAAGCCCGTCAAAAGGTTTCCGAGGAACAGACCTACGAAAATTCCGAGGAGGGTCAGAATTATGTTCTCTTTGTAAATGAATGATGAAGTTTCACGATTGTAGAATCCGAGAACCTTAAAGGTTGCAATTTCACGGACACGCTCGGCAATGTTGATATTAGTCAGGTTGTAGAGTACAACAAAGGCAAGTGCCGCTGCGCAGATTATCATAACCGTAACAACCATATCAAGCGAGTTGAGCATATTTTTAAATTCGTTCAAGCTTGATGCAATGTAGCTTACCGCCGCAATTTTATCATCTGATAAAACCTGTGAACCGAATTTGTCACAGGCGGAATCCGAGGTATCTTTGAGTGCGACATCAGCCATATTATAGGTGCAGTCACTGCCGAACAAGCTCTTATAGGCGGTTGGCGTCATATAAACAAAATTGTAAATGTACTGTTCAAAAATTCCGCTGACCTTGACCTCCGCCTTTTTGCCGTCAACATTCAGTGTGATTTTGTCGCCTGTTTTTATTCCAAGCTCACTGCACATTTTTTCACTGAGCATTACTCCGCTGTCCGAAAGCTTGAGTTCTTCTTTGCCCTTTCTTGTATGCAGAGAAACAATTTCGTCAAACTTTTCGGGATTCTGCGGTACAACAAGATTTGTGTCGCTGTCCTTAACCTTACTGCCGTGTGTTACCGTACATTCCTGCTGTGAAACAAGCATTGAGTGTTTGACATTGCTGTTTTTATCAAGTGTATCTGTCAAAAACGAAAGATTGTCGGCACTTCCGCTGTCCTTCGGAACAACAACGGCATCGTATTTATAGATTGTTTCAAACTGATCGTGTGTCATCGGTTCAAAGCTGTTGAGCAAACCGAATGCGGCAACAATCAGAGCCGTACAGCCTGCCACACCGATAACAGTCATACAAAGTCTTACCTTGTATCTGAACAGATTTCTTGCGGTCAGTTTTGAATTAAAGCTCATATGTGACCACAACGGTTTTATGCGTTCAAGCAAAATTCTCTTTCCCGCCTTTGGTGCTTTCGGCCGCATAACAGCCGCAGGCTTTTCGTGCAGAGATTTTGCACACACTACAACCGACACAACAACCGTGCAGACAACTGCGGCAACAATTCCGAAAATTATGCTTGTATAGTCTGGTATCAGCGTTATATCGCCGATGTAGTACATAATTTTGTAAGCATCATAAATTACAAACGGCAAGGTGAAAATGCCGATTAAAATACCGATTACACTTCCGATAACAGCCGCAAGCAACGAGTAGATTACAAACTTCATTATAATGCTTGTGTTGCTGTAGCCGAGTGCTTTCAGCGTTCCGATTTCGGTACGCTTTTCCTCAATAAGTCTTGTCATTGTGGTTACGCAGACAAGCACCGCTACGAGCAGGAAGAATACCGGAAATACCGTTGCAACAGCGCCGAGTCTGTCAGCATTTGAAGAAAATGTTGAGTAACCCGGGTTGTCGCTTCTGTCGAAGACATACCACTTTGGTTCTGTAAGAGAATTGATTTCTTCCTCTGCATCTTTGATTTTATCCTCTGCCTTTTTGAATTCTTCATCGGCTTTTTTAACACCGTCATCGTATTCTGTCTGTGCATCGGAGAGTTTTTTCTCGCCGTTTTTCTTTTCCTCGGCAAGCTTTGCAACACCGCTGTCATACTCGCTCTGAGCGTCATTCAGTTTGCTTTCTGCCGAATCAAGCTGTGCCTGACCGTCTGCCGACTGTTGTGCAAGTTCTGCTTTTGCGGCATCAAGCTGTGTTCTTCCGCTTGAAATCTGTGAATATGCGTAGTCAAGCTGAGCCTGTCCCTCACTCTTTTTCTGTTCAAAAAGAGCCTTGCTTTCGGAAAGTCGGCTTTCGCTTTCTTCAAGCTGTGCCTTTGCGGAATCGTATGTTGCGTTGAGTTCATCAAGCGTCTGCTGAGCCTGTTCAAGCTGTGCGTTCAAAACAGCAAGCGTTTCTTCATCGGTTGTCTGACTGATCTGATACTGCAAAGCCGAAACGGCGTCCTCAGCCTGACTTATTCCTGCCAAAAGCTGTGGTTCCTGTTCGGTTTGAAATGTATCCTTTGCCGACTGCAACTGATATTCCGCATTTTCTATTTCAGCCTGTGATTTTGAAATTTCTTTATCAAATTCTGCTTTTGAAGAATTATATTGTTTTTCTGCAGAATTAAGCTGACTTTCCTTTTCAGCAATCTGAGCCTGTGCATCGGCAATTTTTGTGTTATATTCATTGCGTGAATTTTCAAGCTGTGTCCTGCCGTCCTCAATCTGCTGTTTTGCCGAATCAAGTTTTTTCTGTGCGTCATCGGTCTTGGTTTTCAGCTCTTTTTTGCCGTCATCAATCGCCGTCTTTGCATCGGCAAGCTTCTTTTCGGTTTTTTCTTTATTGTCCGAATACTCCTGTTTTGCATCTGCAAGGTCGCTCTTAGCCTTGTCGATAACCTCAACTGTAAAGCTGTTGCTCCTGTCCTCTCCCACCTTTTCAAAATCGGCGGTCTTAGCCTCTATGGCATTATCATAATCATCCGTGTATGCCAAGAATTTATCCGAAATATCGGTTTTCACATAAAGCTCCGTGTAGCGTTCAAAGGCGAAATCTTCGGGGCAAATGTAGAAATAATCCGAGATTTTTCCGTTGCCGACCGTCGTAGTTCCTCGCTGATATGCTATGTAAAGAGGTGACTGCACAAGACCGACCACCGTGTATTCAAGGGTTTTAAGTTCGGTTGAAGTATCTGTATCGCCCGTCTGTTTTGCAAATCTGATTTTGTCACCGATTTTATAACCCTCTGCCGTGAACGAGGTTGAATCGGCTGCAATTTCACCCGACTTTTCGGGAAGTCTGCCTTCCGTCAAAACAAGCTTGTTCTGAACGGAATTATCACCGTATTTTTCGGGAAGCGCAATGACTCTCATAGTCCTGCCGCCACTGTCAGCATCGGTCTGAACATCGCAGAAATATGACGGCATAACAGAGGTTACTCCGTCTGTATTTTTTACCGCCTTTATGTCGTCCTCATCAAATCCGACCGTTGACACAAGTCGGTAATCCATAAGCTCTTGCTCGTTCGTGTAGGTCCTTGCAAGATTGTACATTGACGGAACCGTTGCCTTTATTCCGGCAAAAAATCCCACTCCGAGGGCAATAATCGCCATAATTGAGATGAATCTTGCTTTTGTATTTTTAATTTCTCTGAATGTGTTTTTTATCAAGGATTTAGTCATTGTGACACCTCCTTTTCATTTTTTACCACTCAATTTCTTCAACATTTTTCGGATTTTCATTGTAAATATCTTCAACAATTTTTCCGCTTTTCATTCTTATAATGTGATCCGCCATCGGTGTTATTGCTCCGTTGTGAGTGATGAGAACAACGGTCATTTTGTCTTTACGGCAGGTTTCCTGCAACAATTTCAGAATCTGTCTGCCCGTGTTGTAGTCAAGCGCACCTGTCGGTTCGTCACAAAGCAAAAGCTTCGGTCTTTTGGCAAGTGCTCTTGCGATTGAAACTCTCTGCTGTTCACCGCCCGAAAGCTGTGCGGGGAAGTTGTTTGCCCTTTCAAGCAAGCCCACGCTGTCAAGAGCAGTTTCGCTGTCAAGAGGATTACTGCAAATCTGAGCGGCAAGCTCAACATTTTCCTTTGCTGTTAGGTTATGAACAAGGTTGTAGAACTGGAACACAAAGCCTATGTCGTGCCGTCTGTACTCAATAAGCTGTTTGTCCTTAAATTTGCTTATATCCTTTCCGCCGACAATGATTTCGCCCTCGGAACAGCTGTCCATTCCGCCGAGAATATTCAGAACGGTTGTTTTGCCTGCACCGGACGCACCGACTACAATTGCAAACTCGCCCTCCTCAACCTTGAACGAAATGCCATCAACCGCATTGATGACAATCTCACCCGTTTTGTATCTTTTGTAAACATTATTAAATTCTACAAGGCTCATAAAATCACCCTTTTCATATGTTTCTTACAGAAAAAAATCACTGTGCTTTGCATACTAATTATACCAAATTAATGCCGCAATATCAACAGAAATCTTACCGTATTCGTCATCTGTATGTACAATATTTTGAAATTATACATATAAAAACAGCAGAGGTCACACTAGACCTCCGCTGCAAAAAATTATTCATATGTATGATTACAGACCTCGTTGATTTTATCACGGAGCTTTAAGAAATCGTCAAAAGCATCGGGCTTTCTGCGTGGATCACGCAAAATTGCCGCAGGATGAAGCATTGCCATCATAAGCACACCGTTTTTCTCAATCCACTGACCGTGTTCCTTTGTGATTTTGATATCCGATTTAATAAGCCTTGCCGCCGCAATTCTGCCGAGACAGACAATAATTTTCGGCTTGATCATTCTCACCTGTGTTCTGAGCCACTCAATGCACATTTCCTGTTCTTCGGGCTTTGGATCACGGTTCTTCGGCGGACGGCACTTTACCATATTGGCAATGTAAATATTCTTGTTTCTGTCAAGGTCAACAGCCGCAAGCATTTTGTCAAGCAGTTTGCCTGCTCTGCCGACAAACGGTTCGCCTTGAAGATCCTCGTTTTCGCCAGGACCTTCACCGATGAACATAACCTCTGCATTTTCGTTGCCGACGCCCACAACAACATTTGTGCGAGTTTTGCAGAGTTCACACCTGTGACAGTTTTCACAAGCCGATTTTAATTCTTCCCAGGTATTATACATAATTTTCTCTCCCAAAATAAAGATTTAAATTTATCAAAAATGTTGAAATTCCAAGAATAAAGTAGTAAAATAAACACGAAGCCGTACGGCGAATTCTAATTGAATGGTGGTACACAAAATGAAAGTAATGGTTGAAACATCAGCGCATCATGTTCATGTTACAAAAGAAACTCTCGAGGCTCTCTTTGGCAAGGGCGCAACTCTTACAAACAAAAAGAATCTTTCACAGCCAGGACAGTTTGCCTGTGTTGAAAAGGTAACTGTTGTAGGTCCGAAAAGTGAAATGAAAATGTCAATTCTCGGTCCCGAAAGAAGTGCAGATCAGGTTGAAATTTCTCTTACAGACGCTCGTAAGCTCGGCATTGCCGCTCCTGTCAGAGAATCAGGCGATATTGCAGGCACACCCGGTTGCAAGCTTGTCGGTCCCGAGGGCGAAGTTGAAATCAAATGCGGTGTAATTGCTGCTAAAAGACACATTCACCTTGATCCGAAAACTGCCGAAGAGTTTGGTCTTAAAGATAAGCAGCTCGTTTCGGTTAAGGTTGGCGAAAATACAGGCAGAGCAACAACATTCGGTGATGTTGTAATCAGAGTAAACGCAAATTACGCTCCTGCAATGCACATTGATACAGACGAATCAAATGCCGCAGGTCTTGGCGGTACGGTTGACGGCGAAATCATCGCATAATTTCGATTTAAACCAAATCACATTTTTGGGACAGTCTTTAAAGGCTGTCCTTTTGTTTTGCCCCAAATCACAAAATTTCCTTTTTCAAAAGGAAATCGGTTTGCATGTCGTCACCGATGACAAATGTGTGATGTGAAAATTTTTCATATCCTTTTGATTTATAGAATTTCTTTGCAGGCTCGTTATGTTCCCATACACCGAGCCATATTGTTGAAAGTTTTTTCTCACTTGCAAAATTCTCCGCAATCTGCATAAAGGCTGAGCCTATGCCCTGTCCTTTGGCACTTTTCAGAATATAGATGCGTTGAATTTCAAGCGCATTGTCAAGGCATTTTTCAGTCTGCGCATTGCCGATATTCAGTTTTAAATATCCGAGAGGTGTACCGTTTTTGTACGCTATAAAGGTTACACTTTCGGAGTTTGCAAGTTCTGCTGACAGCTTTTCCGCTGAATAGGTTTCTGCAAGAAATTTTCGCATATCCTCCTCATCGGTTGAATCGGAGAAAGTTTCGTAAAAAGTTGTTCTGCAAAGATATTGCAGGTCCGTCAGCATATCAATGGTGCATATTTTTATATCAATTTTGCTGTTCATATTATCAAAGTCTGCTCAAAAATGTGTGGAGAAAATCAGGGAAAATTTCTCGCCAAGATTTTTCATTGTGTGCGTTTTCAAAAAGAATGACCTCGTTCATTCTGTCATACGGGTAGAAGCTTTCTTCCAAAAGTTCGTAGAGCATTTCGGTGCTTTCAAAAATCATCTCTTCAAGCTCGTCACCGTTACCCGTATAGATGTAGAGGTACGGCATATTTTCAACAATTTTTGTCGAAAGATATTTCGCCCAATCCTCTCTTGTGTAACAGAAAAATGCAGGAGAAAACACACCTGCATAGCCGAATTTTTCCGGGTGTTCAAAAGCCGAAAAAAATGACATAAGTCCGCCCGATGAGCTTCCGCAGACGGCAACATTCTGTCTGTCGGTGCATACAGGGAAATTATTTTCAACATACGGAATGACGGTATTCATAAGAAAATTGTCAAAGATTTCGCCCTCGGGTTTGAAGTCCTCACAGAGCATTTCAAGGTGCTGAACCTCACCGATTGATTTCGGTGTAAGTTCGCTGTCACGCCAAGCATTACCGTTGTCAATACCTACGATTACAGCGTTGCCTACACCGCTTTTCTGCTCATTTTCAACAGCTTTTACAATCTCCCACGAACCGTGCGGAGTTGAATTATCGTCAAAAAGATTCTGTCCGTCAGTCATATAGACAACGGGAAGTTTTTCGCCGTATGAATGTGACGGAACATAAACCCAAACGGTTCTGTCGTCCTTGTCGGGATACGGAAGTTTTATTGTATGTAACTTTGCGTCAGCCATAAAATCACCTATTTTTTATTATCTAATAGATATTAAACCATAAAAACGGCTGTGTTGCAACCTAATTTTTTACGGTTGCATAAATACAAAAATTCCCGTAAATAATATCTACAGAGGTGATTTGTTATGACTAACGATATTGAAATGCTCAACTGCGTTTTGCAGAATGCCGAAATGGGCTGTCAGGGAATTACGAGCGTGAGGAAAAGTTTGAAGGACAGCAAGGTTGACGGTGTTTTGTGCGAACATCTTATTAAATACGGAAAGCTGTATCATTGTGCAAATAAAATGTTGCAAAATCGTGGTGCAGAGCCACACAGAGTGAGTAATATGACAAAAGCAATGACACGCTATGCCGCACAAAGGGATTTAAAGCGTGACTCATCATCTTCGCATATTGCCGAAATGATGATAAAAGGCAACACAATGGGAGTGAATAAAATGTCACGCAAAATCCGAGAATACAACGGCAATGACCCCCATGTCAGCCTCCTCGCCAAAAGAATGTTAGAAACCGAAGAAGAAAACATAAAAGAAATGTCCGCATTTTTGTAAAATCAACAAACCACAAAACAGCCACAAGACAGATAGGTTGCCTTGTGGCTGTTAATATATTAGAGGCTTTGTCAATAAAAGTGTGTAAGTTTTTTTGAAAATCATAAAAATGCCTTAAATCATATGCTCGTTTTCGATACGAGCACCGATTTTTTTGCAGCCAGTTGATTTCTGACCATTGCCTTATTAGAACTCAATCCATTTATCAGACTCATTACCAGAGTTTAAAACTGACATCTTTTTCGCTTGAACCTCACCGGATTCTAAAACATAGTGACCGTTTTTATAACCTGTTTCAACTTTTCTTAGTGCTTCTTCTTGGCTGTTTGCTTCAACTTCAAAATTCTGCACAACAGTTTCTTCTATTGCGATAACATAACTTTTCATCAAATCACCCTCGACTGTTCAATTTTACTCTCATTTTCATACTGTATTACAAGAGCGTCATAATCTATAAACTCAACTATTTTTCTTATGGAATTGTATATTGAAGAACTTATAATATCATCAAACTGTCTTTTTCTTTCCTTTGATGCAACGATACAAAATCTTGCTCTAAAATCTTGTAATTCATAAAATTTATTTAACGAATTTTTTATATCAGTTGTATGTTCTACTTCATAAAAGGCACACGGCATTTTTCTTTCATTAAACCATACTGTATCTACAGTTTTAGCTTTTCTAAGTATTTCGGGATAGGTAAATTCGTACATATTATGAACTGTAGCTACCTCACATAACTTTTTCTCTAAAAACAACTTATTCTTATCTTGTGCAGGCACATAAGTTCCCAATTTTCTGATATTGCCGATTTCTGCAATTATACCTTGAAAATATGAATGAGTAAATTCATTTAAGCTCTTTTCGCTTTTATTTTGAATTTTAAACTTTTTATTGACTTCATTTTCATATTCTTTTAACGCCCACAAGCCTGATTGTATTCTAAAAAATTCATCATTTTTTTGAACAATTCTCCTGATTGTTGCGGCGGGTGTTTTTGTTCCCCAATTTGAACAATCGACAAGTTTATTCAACTGTTGAAATGTTGCATAACCACCGTTAGCCCTCATTGCCTCGATAACATAATCCTTTTGTAACATAGAAAATCACCATAGTCATTATTACTGATATACAATAAAATTATATATCAACACTAAAATAAAAGCAATACAAATAAAAAAACACCCGAAAGGAATTTTTTCAAAAACCTTTCGGGTGAAATTTTTATTTAGATAAAGGTTGCACCAATTATGATGCGTTAAGCGCAGTCGGGCAAATTAAGCCTTAGGACCTGCTTCAACGAGAGCCTTACCAGCTTCGTTGCCTTCGTACTTAGCAAAGTTCTTAACAAAACGGCTTGCAAGATCCTTAGCCTTCTCTTCCCAATCAGCAACATTTGCATATGTGTCACGAGGATCGAGGATGCCTGAATCAACGCCGGGGAGTTCTGTAGGAACTTCAAAGTTGAAGTGTGGAATTGTCTTTGTAGGAGCCTTTGTGATAGAACCGTCAAGGATAGCGTCGATGATACCACGAGTATCCTTAATAGAGATACGCTTGCCTGAGCCGTTCCAACCTGTGTTTACGAGGTATGCCTTAGCACCGCTCATTTCCATCTTCTTAACGAGCTCTTCAGCATACTTTGTAGGATGAAGCTCGAGGAATGCCTGACCGAAGCAAGCTGAGAATGTTGGAGTCGGCTCTGTGATGCCACGCTCTGTACCTGCAAGCTTAGCTGTGAAGCCTGAGAGGAAGTAGTACTTTGTCTGCTCAGGTGTGAGAATTGAAACAGGCGGAAGTACGCCGAAAGCATCAGCTGAAAGGAAGATTACATTCTTTGCAGCAGGAGCTGAAGAAACAGGACGAACAATGTTGTCGATGTGATCAATCGGATATGATACACGAGTGTTCTCTGTTACAGTCTTGTCGTTAAAGTCAATCTTGCCTTCCTTGTCAACAGTAACATTTTCAAGAAGAGCGTCTCTTCTGATAGCGTTGTAGATGTCAGGCTCTGACTCTTTGTCAAGGTTGATAACCTTAGCATAGCAGCCGCCTTCAAAGTTGAATACGCCGTTGTCGTCCCAGCCGTGCTCGTCATCACCGATGAGGAGTCTCTTAGGATCTGTTGAAAGTGTAGTCTTACCTGTACCTGAAAGACCAAAGAAGATAGCTGTGTTCTCGCCGTTCTTATCTGTGTTGGCTGAGCAGTGCATTGATGCGATGCCCTTGAGCGGGAGGTAGTAGTTCATCATTGAGAACATACCCTTCTTCATCTCACCGCCGTACCATGTGTTGATGATAACCTGCTCACGGCTTGTGATGTTGAATACAACAGCTGTTTCTGAGTTAAGACCGAGCTCCTTGTAGTTTTCAACCTTAGCCTTTGATGCGTTGTAAACAACGAAATCAGGCTCAAAGTTTTCAAGCTCTTCAGCTGAAGGAGTGATGAACATATTTGTTACAAAGTGAGCCTGCCAAGCAACCTCAACGATGAAACGAACAGCCATTCTTGTGTCCTTGTTAGCACCGCAGAAAGCATCTACAACATAAAGCTTCTTGTTAGAAAGCTCTTTCTTTGCGATTTCCTTAACTGCCTTCCAAGTTTCCTCAGATGCAGGATGGTTGTCGTTCTTGTACTCGTCAGAAGTCCACCAAACAGTGTCCTTTGAGTTCTCGTCCATAACGATGAACTTGTCCTTAGGTGAACGACCTGTGTAAACGCCGGTCATAACATTAACTGCGCCAAGCTCAGTTTCCTGACCAACTTCATAACCCTCGAGTTCGGGTCTTGTTTCTTCTTTGAAAAGCTCTTCATAAGAAGGATTGTGAACGATTTCAGTGGTACCTGTAATACCGTACTTTGTTAAATCAATCTTTGCCATTTCAGTATCAACCTTTCTATGTTTTCTGAATTCACATAGATAGTGGAATTGCGACAAATACCCCTTGTCAGCGTTAATATCCAACACCCTATGTTCGTTAATAGTTTATCACAAAAGAATCGGCTCGTCAAGCAAAACAGTAATCAAAAGCAGTTAAAACAGACATTGTGATTATATTGTCCATACTCTTTTATTGTAAGATAAAAAATCGAATTTATGCTAAAGTAAAAATGACAAATTTTAATAATAAACGCAAAAAAGTCCGACAGAAATCTGTCGGACTTAAAATGCAAGCTATAAGTAAAATTACTTAAGTTCTACTTCAGCGCCAGCCTCTTCGAGCTTAGTCTTAATAGCTTCAGCGTCTTCCTTAGAAACGCCTTCCTTGAGAGCCTTAGGAGCACCGTCAACGAGAGCCTTTGCTTCCTTAAGACCAAGACCTGTTACTTCACGAACAACCTTGATAACAGCAATCTTGTTGCCGCCTGCAGCCTTAAGAACTACATCAAACTCTGTCTGCTCAGCAGCAGCAGCGCCACCGTCAGCAGCAGGACCAGCAACTGCAACTGCAGCAGCAGCTGATACACCAAACTCATCCTCTACAGCGTGAACGAGCTCTGAAAGCTCAAGAACTGTGAGGCCTTTTAATTCTTCAATAATAGCAGTAATTTTCTCTGATGCCATTGTAATTTACCTCCAATATGATAATTAGTAAAATTTTAATTAATTGCAGCCGATTATTCTGCTGCAGGAGCTTCTGCCTCAGCAGGAGCCTCTTCTGCTGCCTCAGCAGCACAAGCTTCAATGCCGCCCTTGTCAACGATAGCCTGTACGGCACGTGCAAAGGATGCGATAGGTGCCTGGAATGCACCAAGAACATTTGCAAGAAGAACTTCTCTTGTTGGGAGCTTTGAAAGGGCAACGATTGTGTCCATATCAATTACGGCACCGTCAAGATAAGCTGACTTAACCTTAAAGTTGTCATGATCCTTAGCATAGTTGCAAAGGATTCTTGCAGCAGCAGCGTACTCGCTGTCGCTTGTAGCAATAGCTGTTGTACCCTCGAGAACAGGCTTAATGTCATCAAGACCTGCTTCCTCGCAAGCACGGGAAAGAAGTGTGTTCTTTACTACAGTGTACTTAACATCGTTCTCACGAAGCTCTTTTCTGAGCTTTGTATCGTCCTCTGTGTTAATACCTTCGTAGCTGACAACCACACCTGTGATTGAGCTTTTAAGTCTTTCTGAAAGCTCTGCAACAATTGCTTTCTTCTGCTCTAAAACACTTTGACTTGGCAAGATAAATTCACCTCCAAAATATTTGTAACGCAGTTCATAAAAAACAGCCGTCCGTTTTACCTCGGACGGCTGCAAAAACACAAAACAATGTAATTTGCATCTTCCTCGGCAGGCAGGAAAAACCTTTACGCTTACGCACCTGCTGTCTTTAGAACAGCGAATTTAATATATTCACACTATTGTGTAAATAACTGAAATTAAGCACCAAACTTAGCAGGGTTAATGCGAACGCTCGGACCCATTGTTGAAGTAATGGCAACTGAGCGGATGTACTGACCCTTAGCTGCAGCAGGCTTAGCCTTTACGATAGCGCCCATGAGAGTGTCAAGGTTTTCACCGAGCTTCTCAGCGCCAAAGCTTGCCTTACCGATTGGGCAGTGAATGATGTTTGTTTTGTCAAGACGGTACTCAATCTTACCTGCCTTAGCTTCTTTAACAGCCTTGGCAATGTCAGGAGTTACAGTACCTGCCTTTGGGTTTGGCATAAGACCGCGGGGACCGAGGATTCTACCGAGACGACCTACAAGACCCATGCAATCGGGAGTTGTAATAAGAACATCAAAGTCCATCCAGTTCTCCTGCTGAATCTTCTGTGTCATATCCTCAGCACCGACAAAGTCAGCACCGGCTTCCTTGGCAAGCTCTTCGTTAGCGCCCTTACAAATTGCAAGAACTCTAACTTTTTTACCTGTACCGTTAGGAAGAACAACCGCACCTCTAACCTGCTGGTCAGCATGACGGCTGTCAACGCCGAGCTTTACATGAAGCTCAACTGTTTCGTCAAACTTAGCAACTGCAGTCTTGATAACTGTGTCAAGTGCCTCGTTTGTATCATATAATTTAGTTCTGTCAACGAGCTTAGCAGCGTCAACATATTTCTTACCGTGTTTCATCAGTCTTCCTCCATTGTTAGGTGGTCAATCGGAATTATCCTCCCACCCGGAAATAATTAGTCAACTACTGTAATACCCATGCTTCTTGCTGTACCGGAAATCATGCTGATAGCAGCATCAAGTGAACCTGCGTTGAGGTCAGGCATCTTCTGCTCTGCAATCTTTGTGATCTGCTCACGAGTGATCTGAGCTACCTTTGTCTTATTAGGTACGCCTGAACCGCTGTCGATACCGCAAGCCTTCTTAAGAAGAACCGCAGCAGGCGGAGTCTTTGTAATGAAAGTGAATGAACGGTCTGCATATACAGTAATTACTACCGGAATGATAAGACCGATATCATTCTTTGTACGCTCATTAAAATCCTTTGTGAACGCAACAATGTTTACACCGTGCTGACCGAGAGCCGGACCAACAGGTGGTGCCGGAGTAGCCTTTCCGGCGGGAATCTGCAGCTTAATTAAGCCTACAACCTTCTGAGCCATTGTGTTTGCACCTCCAAAATTCGTGGTAAATTGCGGGACGCCACTGTGTAGGGTCCCTCCCACAGGGAGCGTTACACTCCCAATAAAAAGCCAATCGGCTGATTATTATTTGATTAATCTTCTATCGGTTCAGCCTGAGCAAGCTCAAGTTCAACCGGAGTTTCTCGTCCGAACATAGAAACAACTACACGGACATAATCTTTGTCAGCATCAATTTCTTCAACAACACCGACAAAATCCTCAAGCGGACCGTCTATAATGCGAACTGAATCGCCGACAGAATAGTTAAGCTTAACGCTTCGTGTTTCAACACCCATTCTGTAAACTTCCGCATCTGTAAGTGGTACGGGCTTTGATCCGGGTCCCACAAATCCTGTACAGCCTCTGATGTTGCGCACAACATACCAGGTTTCGTCTGTATAGACCATCTTAACGAAAACATAGCCCGGAAACAGTTTATTTTCAACCTCTTTGGTCTTATCGCCGACTGTTTCGGTTACGATTTCAACAGGAACTTTGACATCAATAATCATATCCTGAAGATTTCTGTTTTCGGCTGTGGTCATAAGATCTGTTGCAACCTTATTTTCATAACCCGAATAGGTATGAACAACATACCATCTTGCTTCTGATTCTGCCATAACAACTTTCTTCCTTTCGTGATTCAAGCAATGTCAGATACGAATCAGGCGGTTGTGTTCATAAAAAGACCAACGAGAGCGTACAAGCCCTGATCAAGGGCAAAGATAAATACACCTACAATAGCTACCATAGCAATGACAATACCAAAGTTCTTTGTTGTCTGCTTCGCTGTGGGCCATGTGATCTTTTTGATTTCACTCTTACAGGAGCCGAGGTACTTTGCGAGCCTTTTGAAAACATTAGGCTTTTTAGCAGTCTTTTTAGCAGCTGCTTTTGCATTTTCAGACTTTTTCTCAGCCATGATGTACCTCCGTTATTTTGTTTCCTTGTGAAGAGTGTGTTTTTTACAGAAACGGCAGTACTTGTTCATTTCAAGTCTGTCAGGACTGTTCTTCTTGTTCTTCATTGTGTTGTAATTACGCTGTTTGCACTCTGTGCAGGCCAATGTGATTTTTACTCTCATAACGGCACCTCCCGGTTTTTTCGGAATATTTTAGCCTCCCTCAATAGGGCACAAAAAAATAAGCCCCTTTCAGAGGTAAGGTTATTCTACCATATATAAAGGCTTTAGTCAAGCCTTTTTTGCAATTTATCCGCAGAAATTCTGTGTTTTCTGCGATATTCCGTAAAACCCGCCCGTCAAGACGGGATTTTACGGTGAATTTCAATTAAATCAGTTATTTGTAAGAGTGTTTGCCTTTGCCTTAACTTTCTTAACTTTTTCAGGCTTTACCGTTTTGCCCTTAAAAGCCCTTGCATTTAAAGCGGCAACCTTGAGTTCGTCGTTGAAATGCTCATAAAGCGCATTATACTCAGCGTCATCAAGTGAATTGAGCAAAACGATTGTGATGATTGCCCTTGTGTCAACATCACCGTTGTTGTACTGAACATTGAACACATTTGCAAACTTCTCGATTTCATTCTTATTTGCACGCTTAATATACATAGGAATCTTCGGAGCAATATGCTCTTTTGCGAATGTTGCGCCTCTGAACGGGAAGTAACAATCTTCTTCGTTTTTAATTTCCTCACGAAGCTCGGGGAAATATGTTACAAAACGCTTTGCAAGAAACTTCGGATCGGCGGTTCCGTCGTCATCCTTTTTCTTTTTCTGCTTAACCTGCTTTGCCCTTTTGATTGCAAGTGTACCCGAAACGCCTTCGATAAAGTCATTTGCGATACTGTCGGCGTCCTTCTGTGTGCCGACTGTTTCATCGTAAAGCCATGTTGCAAGTGTTTTCCATTCGTTGTCGGGACCTTCATCGGTCATTGTGCAGGAACGGAGCACCATCTGTTCCTTATCCTTATAATATACTACCGAATATGCAAGTGACGCACTTGTAAAAAGCGAAACAAGCTCGTTGTCGTTTTCGGCAACAACCTTCTGTTTTGTATAATTCTGTTTTACAAGTTCTTCTTCAACCTTGCCGACGATATAATCAAAAGCTTTTTTAAATTCCAACTTAATCTTCCTCTCGGATTAGTCTGTCAGAATTTATTATACAATCAAATAACAGATTTGTCAAAGGTTTTGACTTGCAAGACGCACATTATTGTGTTATTATTTAAGCTGTATATTAATGTAAAAGAAGGTTTTATTATGTCTTGTCAAGATGCTATCGGAGTTTTTGACTCTGGATTAGGCGGACTCAGCGCTGTAAAAGAGTTTTTGCATGTGCTGCCAAACGAGAAAATAATATACTTTGGAGATACGGGAAGAGTACCCTACGGCAACAGAAGCCGTGAAACAATTTCAAAGTATGCCCTTCAGGACGCAAATTTTCTGTTGAAACACAATGTCAAAACAGTTGTTGCAGCCTGCGGTACGGTAAGTTCGGTTGCAGGCGATATGCTTGAAGAAAAGCTTTCCGTTCCGTACACGGGTGTTGTAAACCCGACCGCATTCATTGCCGACCGAAAAACAAAGAACGGTAAAATCGGAATTATCGGCACTGCCGCAACCATTTCGAGCCACAGCTACAAGCTCCGTCTTGAAAAGCTTAATCCAAAATACAAGGTTTATGAGCAGGCGTGTCCGCTTTTTGTTCCGCTTGTTGAAAACGGTTTCATTTGTCGTGACGATCAGATTGTACGGCTTGTCATCAGAAGATATCTTTCCGAACTCAAGGAAACAGGCGTTGACACCCTCATTCTCGGTTGCACCCACTATCCGCTTTTGCGTGATGCAATTGCTGACTTTATGGGTGACGGCGTTACTCTTGTTGATTCGGGATATGAAACTGCAATCTATTGCTCAAAAATTCTCAGAGAAAACAATCTGCTCAACACAGACGGTGTACATCAGACTCCCGAATTTTATGTAAGCGATACTCCCGACGGATTTAAAAGCGTTGCAGGACTGTTTCTCGGCAGAAATATGGAGCATACTGTTACACAAATTGACATTGAACAGTATTAACGAGGGAAGATATGACAGATAAGGAAAAGAAAAAATGCAAATATATGATTTCCATTCTGGGCGAACAGATTCTTGACGATGAAAGCGACAGAATTGAGGTTCTCACAGAGGGAAATTTTCTGATGAAAAAAGACCATTGTTACATAGGCTACAAAGAATATGACGAGGATGCACCGCAGAGCTTTTACGACAATCTCATCAAAGTTCAGGACAATACGGTGACAATTACACGCAAAGGTCCCATGCGTTCACAGCTTATGCTTGAAAAAGGCAGACGGCATCAATGCCTGTATCAGACGCCTGCAGGCGACCTTATGATAGGAGTTTTCACAAAAACAATGAACAACTCCCTCACCAAAAACGGCGGAACGCTTGAGGTCAGTTACACGCTTGATTTCAACAATGACCTTGTGAGCGAAAACAAGTTTAAAATTACGGTTGAAGAAAAAGAAAAGTTTGAAAATGAGGTAGATTGATATGGATACATACGCACTTGCTGTACAACAGCTAAAAAAAGCAATTGAAAACGCTATTGAAAAGGCAATAACAAACGGTGAACTTCCGCAGGCGGAAGCCGCTCCGTTCATCATTGAAACACCCGCAGACAGAAGCCACGGCGACTTTGCAACAAATGCGGCAATGGCAGGCGCAAAGACATTCCGTATGCCGCCTTTCAAAATTGCACAGGCTATCACATCGAACCTTGACCTTGAGGGTACAATGTTTGACCGCTTTGAAACAGCAGGTCCGGGATTCATCAACTTCTTCCTCGGCACTGAATTTTATTCGGCTGTAATCAGAGAAATCCTTGCCAATCCCGAGGCATACGGCAGAAGTGAATACGGCAGAGATGAAAAGGTTATGGTTGAGTTTGTATCAGCCAACCCGACAGGTCCTATGCACATGGGCAACGCAAGAGGCGGCGCTCTCGGTGACTGTCTTGCCGCTGTTCTTGACAAAGCGGGCTACAACGCATGGCGTGAATTTTATGTAAACGACGCCGGCAATCAGATTGAAAAGTTCGGCTGTTCACTTGAAGCAAGATATCTTCAGATTTTCAAGGGCGATGAGATAGAGTTTCCCGAGGACGGCTATCAGGGTGAGGACATCAAAGACCTTGCAAAAGAATATGCCGACCTAAACGGTGACAGCCTTGTTAATGTAAGCGCAGAAGAACGCAAGAAGGCTCTTGTTGACTATGCACTTCCTAAGAACATCAAGAAGATGCAGGCTGATATGGAAAAATACAAGATTTTCTATGACAAGTGGTTCTTTGAAAGCGAGCTTCACAAGAGCGGTGCTGTTAAGGCTGTTGTTGACCTTCTCACGAAGAAAGGACTTACCTATGAAAAAGATGGTGCCGTTTGGTACAAGAACAAAGAGGTGCTCACACAGAAGCTTCTCAAAGAGGGCAAGTCACAGAAATACATTGATAACCTTGAATTAAAGGACGATGTTCTCATTCGTCAGAACGGCAACCCGACATATTTTACAGCCGACATTGCATACCACAAGAACAAATTCGACCGTGGATTCACAACTCTTATTGATGTTTGGGGTGCAGACCATCACGGTCATGTTATGAGAATGAAGGGCGCAATGGACGCTATCGGCTATGACGGTGACAAGCTAAATGTTGTCCTTATGCAGCTTGTAAAGCTTGTTAAGGACGGCGAGCTTGTAAAAATGAGCAAGCGTACAGGCAAGGCTATTCAGCTTGGCGATTTGCTTGACGAAGTGCCTGTTGACAGCGCAAGGTTCCTCTTTAACACCAAAGAGGCTAACACACAGATGGACTTTGACCTTGACCTTGCAGTAAGTCAGGACAATCAGAACCCTGTTTATTATGTTCAATACGCACACGCAAGAATTTGCAGTATCTTCAAGTCGCTTGCAAAAGAGGGCATTTCTCCGAGAGAATGTACAGACTCAGAGCTTGCACTCCTCACAGCTCCCGAAGAAAAGGAACTCATCAATCATCTTGCGTCATACACCAACGAAATCATCAGTGCGGCAAAGGATTACGATCCGACCAAGGTTACACGCTATGTAACACAGCTTGCAACACTTTTCCACAAATTCTACAACGCTTGCCGTGTTAAGGGCGAAGAAGAATGTCTTATGCAGGCAAGACTTGCACTTTGCAACTGCGTAAGAGCCGTTATCAAAAATGTTCTTACAATGTTCAACATCTCTTGCCCCGAAAGCATGTAAGCAGCGTGTCGCTGCACCCTGTTCGTGTAGATAGTTTTATTAATGCGAAGCTTATATTTCCCAAGCGGAAGTTTATAAATTGAAATTTAAAAATTGAAAATGTAAAATGGATGTCGGGAAGACAGTTTGCATAATGCAAAACAATGTCTTCCCGACTGATTTTTATTTATATCCAATTGTCATGCCTTATGGGGGTTAAGCCCTATTAATAATACAAATTCAATGCATAATAAAGTCCCGAAGTACACACAATACCTCGGGACTTAATTATTATTACTGTAATTATGATTTAAAATCATTCAGTAACAAATTGCTGACCGACTTTTCCGCAACCGTTAAGACCTACAATATACTTTTGAATTGAAGTCGCATCCATAACAGAAATAGCACCGTCACTATCAACATCTGCAACTGACTTACTGTCTGCTGTAAGTTCTTCAAGACCGACAATGTACTTCTGAATATCGGTAGCATCGATTACGGTAATATCGCCGTCAATGTTCACATCACCGTAAACAAGAGCATTTTTTGTTTCATCCTCAACCGCAAAAGCGCTGAATACGCTTACTGCCATAAGAACAAACAATGTCGCAATACTAATAAGTTTTTTTGCCATACCAAAATCCTCCTTAGAACAGTGCATTTTCAACCAATAATACACCGAAATTGAATTTGATAATCAACATTATATAAACAGCGAACGAGAAAACAAGGATATACTTTTACTTTTCTTTGTTGTTTATAACCGTTCGGTTATCTTATAAAATATTCTATCACAAAGACTCTGTTCTGTCAATAGCAAATAAACAAAAAGATGACAAATTGTTTTATTATAAACAAATATGAGAATTGTATGAAGATAACAATTTAACAAATAACAAATAACAACAATGTGTTTTTATTACATTAATATCTTCTATACATACAATAAGGTTCACATCACACTAATTTATGCATCACAAACGCAATAGCAATACTGAATTTTGCCACTGTTATAACCATTTAGTTATCATACGAAAATTTCGTTGCAAAGAATGTTATTCTGTCAGTATAAATAAATAAAAAGGGTGATACAATGCCTTATTATAAAAGGATAAGGGAATTGCGTGAGGATCACGATATGACGCAGAAAGATGTTGCAGAATATCTCGGCATGAAACAGCCGCAGTACTTTAGGTATGAAAACGGAAACCGTGATGTGCCATCAGAGGTGCTTATTTCTCTTGCAAAGCTGTACAAGGTTTCAACCGACTACATTTTAGAATTAAAAAACAACACAAAATGATTTTTTCTGTATTCTGCATATAATTTAAAATTCTGCAAAAAATAAAACCACCTCACGGAAAGGTGGTTTTTATTTTGAGTTTTTACGATGTTAATCATAATGAGGGACAGCACGAAAAATATCCGATTGAGTTGCCCTCACGGAACAGCAAAAAGGAGATTTCCCCTATTGTTGATGTTACGGAACACGAGGTTTATCCGCTTGAGTTTGCAAACTGTCACAGGACAAAGCCTCATTTTGACACAAACGGTGACATCACCGAGATTGTGACTACCGAAACAGAAGCTGAAACGGAAGAGCGAACCACTCACGAACAGCATAAGTAGGGACATACAAAAGCCTTGTGTCGGAGCTTACTGCTCCGACATTTCCTTTTATGCCGAGTTGCGAACAGATTATCCTTGCTCTGAGCTGATGAAAACCGTCCGTCACAATCGTAATATCGGTATTAAGGTTGTTGTCCTCAATAATTTTCATTGAATTTCTTATATTCTCGGTTGTGTTGGTTGACTTGTCCTCCATATAAAGTCTTGAAGAATCAATTTTCGACTCCGTCAGCACATTGTACATGCATTGTGCCTCACTCATAATTTCGTCACTTCCCTGTCCTCCGCTGAGAACGGCATTTGCGTTCGGAGAATCGTCAAGATATGATTTTGCGGCGTCAATTCTGCCACGCAAAATTACCGACGGTCCCCACGGCTTAACCTGAGCACCGAGGACAATTGCAGTTGAGTTTTCGGGCGGAGCCTGACAGGTTGCCCACACCATTGCAGAGGTGACAATCGCACCGTAAACGGCAAAAGCGATAAAGCCGATATTCACTACACGAAAAACTATTTTAGTAAACAAATGCTTAAAGCAAAATGCCTTTATTGCTCCGTGAACGGGCGGAATTAACACGCACAACAGCCACAGACACAAAAAAGTTCCTGCAATATTACCGGGGTTGATAATTCCGTGAGTCATCGGAATTACGAAAAATCCGAGAAATACAACTGCTGCGGCAATGCCGATTATGCGTAAAATTAACATCACCATTTTCAAAATATCACCCGACCTGTTAAATTTCTTTCATCTTATCAAACTCGTTATACATATTTTCAAGCGTTGACAAGCGGTCAATAAACGGAGTGTCAACAGCGCCCTCAAAGCACGATTCTTTCTTGCTTTTGAGAACCTCCATTGCAGATTTGTCGGGATTGTTGATTGTTCCGGCACCTGCAACACAACCGCCGGGGCAAGCCATACCCTCAAGCAGATAGCCGTTGTACTTGCCTGCCTTTGCCATACGCAAAAGCTTTACGCACTCGTCAAGTCCCTGTGCATTGGCAACCTTGACCTCTCTTTCGGGATCAAGCTTGTGTATTGCATTGACAACAGCCTTTGCAACACCGCCGCTTACGGCAAAGCCTCTGCCGTCTGCGCTTGAGAATGAAAGCGGTTTTTCGTCAACCTCAACAGCGTTAAAATCAACCTCTTTTGCGGCAAACATTCCTGCAACTTCTTCAAAAGTCAGCACAAAGTCGATATCACTTCGGATACTTCTGCGGCTTGCCTCAAGCTTTTTAGCGGCACATGGTCCGATAAACACAACTCTGCAATCGGGATAATGCTGTTTTGTAAGTCTGCCCGTGAGAACCATAGGAGTGAGTGCCATTGAAATGTACGGAGCGATGTCGGGGAAAGTTTTCTTCGCCATAACGCTCCATGCCGGGCAACAGGAAGTCGCCATGAACGGCTGTTTTTCGGGAACTTCTTCCATAAAATCCTTTGCCTCTTCAACCGTACAAAGGTCGGCACCGACCGCAACCTCGACAACATCGGTAAAGCCGAGAGCCTTAAAGGCATTTCTGATTTTATTTGACGGAAGTCCCTTGAACTGACCTGCAATTGCAGGTGCAACGGCGGCATAAACAGGTGTGCCGCTGTTGATTGCCATAATAGTCTGGAAAATCTGACTTTTGTCAACAATTGCGCTGAACGGACAGCTTACAAGGCACATTCCGCATGAAACGCACTTGTTATAGTCAATATCCGCTCTTCCGTGTTCATCGCTGTGGATAGCTTTCATACCGCATGCGGCGGCACACGGACGCTCCTGCTTTATGATTGCATTGTACGGACACGCACCCTGACATTTTCCGCATTTGATGCATTTTTCATCGTCAATATGCGATTTTCCGTGTACAATCGAGATTGCTCCCTTCGGGCAAACCTCTGTACACGGGTGTTCAAGACAGCCCTGACAGCCGTCTGTCACAACCACCCTTTTTTCGGCACACTTATGACAGGCGAATTTTATTATATTGATTAACGGCGGATCGTAAACCTTTTCGTCAATCATACTTTCTTCAACACCTGTTGAGATAGGCGCTTGTTTTGAAACGGGCAAAAGCGGAAGTCCCATTGCAAGGCGAAGTCTTTCGCCGACAATGGCTCTTTCGAGAAATATACTTTCACGGTATGTTGAAATTTCACCCGGGATAATTTCATACGGAAGATTTTCAAATTTTGAATAATCTCCGCCCTCGTATGCAAACCTTGCAACCTCGGTGAAAATTTGATTGCGGATTTTTGTCTTTGACGAATACAGTCCTCTCAAGGCACTCATCCTTTCACTGTGTGTATTTTATTTTCTATTCAATCATTCACTAAATTTAAATCGCAGCAACGCTCTGCCTTGCTTGCAATCTTGTACATAGGAGCGTTAGCTCCTCAGAGGTTCAATGGAACATTGAATCTCTGAATTGCAACATAATGTTGCAATTCGTACTTAGATTATACACTACACTATCCTTGTTTTCAACAGATACAGGCTTATTTTGCAAAATTTTGCGATATTATTTACATAATATCAAACTTTATCCCGAGCGATTTTGTCACATTTATTGACTTTAAGTGAATATTGTTATAAAATGGTGTCATACTATCAAAAATTACGAGGTACAAACCTATGAAATGTCCTAATTGCGGTTTTGAAACCGAGTCTGCGTTTTGTCAAATGTGCGGAACGAAAATTTCCGAAGCTTTACATACACAGAGTAATGAAACAACCGAAACTGAGTACACCTCGCCTTTGCCGCAGACAGGCTTTGAACAGGCGGAGGGCTTTGCACCACAGATTCAAAATGAAATGCCCGAACTTGAAATAAATCAGCCACCCATTCCCTACATTCCGCCGGCAGAACAGCCGATTGATAAAAAGAAAGCTTTTAAAATCGTGAAAATTGTTGCCGCCTGTGTGATTGGTGCGGTCATTATTGCAGGCATTGCAATCAATGTAACTGCGGCGGTATCGGGCAACAGCAAGTCAATTTTCGGCAACAACTCCATTAGTGACTGGGTGAATCGTCCTGAAATGTACGACGGGGATTACAGCACATATAATTAAAAAATAAAACGGTAGGAAAGGCATTGCAGTTTTGCAAATTGTCTTTCCTGCCGTTTTTATGTTTAGGTTTAAAATAAATTATTCGGGTCTGCCGATTTTGCGGAAACGCTCATAGCGTGCATTCAAAAGCTCTTCGTCATCAAGGGCAAGGTTCTTTTCAAATGTTCTTTTGATGAGCATTTTAAGGCTTTCAAACATAGCATGATCTCCGGCCTTTGGCTGACGGATGATTCTCTCGATAACACCGAGGTCGAACAAATCCTGTGCGGTAAGCCTGAGAGCCTCTGCCGCATCAGCCGCCTTTGAGCTGTCTTTCCAGAGAATTGACGCACAACCCTCGGGAGAAATTACCGAATAAACGGAATTTTCAAGCATCCATACTTCATCGGAAACTGCAAGTGCAAGCGCACCGCCGCTGCCGCCCTCACCGATAAGAACGGTAAGTACGGGAGTTTTGAGAGTCATCATTTCCATGAGGTTTTCGGCAATAGCCTGTCCCTGACCTCTTTCCTCTGCACCGATTCCGGGGTATGCACCGCTTGTATCAACAAGGCAAAGAACAGGTCTTCTGAACTTTTCAGCCTGTTTCATAAGTCTTAAAGCCTTGCGGTAACCCTCGGGATGAGCCTGACCGAAGTTGCGTTCAACACGCTCTTTTGTATTTCTGCCCTTTTCAATTCCGATTACAGTAACAGGAGTGTCAAAGAGCATTGCAAGTCCTGCAACAACTGCTTTATCGTCGGCATATCTGCGGTCACCGTGAAGCTCAATGAAGCTGTCACCGAACATATGGGCAATATAGTCAACCGAGGTCAGCTTGTTAGCATCTCTCGCCGCCATAACCTTTTCGTAAGCTGTCATTTTTAAGCCTCCTCACCGCTGTAACCGTGCAATTTAAGCAGTTTTACAAGTGTAGATTTCAAATCATTTCTGCTGACAACCGAATCGATAAAGCCCTTCTGAAGAACAAATTCCGAGGTTTGGAAGTCCTTGGGGAGCTTTTGACGGATTGTCTGCTCGATTACTCTCGGACCTGCAAAGGCAACAAGGCAATCGGGCTCGGCAAGAATAATGTCGCCCTCCATTGCAAACGATGCCGTAACACCGCCTGTTGTCGGGTCTGTAAGCACGGTGATGTAGAGATTACCTGCGTCGCTGTGTCTTTTTACCGCACCCGAAGTTTTTGCCATTTGCATAAGCGAGAGGATGCCCTCCTGCATTCTTGCACCGCCTGCGGCAGTACAAACAACAATCGGCATTGCATTTTCGGTTGCATATTCAAACGCACGGGTGATTTTTTCGCCCGTTACAACGCCCATACTTCCCATCATAAAGGTCGGATCCATAACGCAGAGAACGGCATCAATGCCGTTCATCTTACATTCGCCGCAGATAACAGACTCCTTAGCACCTGTTTTTCTCGCCTTTTCAAGCTTTTCGTCATATCCCGGAAAATCAAGAATATTATGGCTTGAAAGGTCTGCGTCAAACTCAACAAAGGTATCCTTGTCGGCAAGCATTTCAACTCTGTCTCGTCCGTTCATTCTGAAATGGTGGTTGCACTTTGTGCAGACATGAAGATTTTCCTCCATATCAGTCGTAAGGAGCATAGTGTTGCATTTGGGGCATTTTATCCACATTTCTTCGGGAACGAAGGGTACATTTTTGCTCTCGCCCTCATCGGACTCAAGCTCATTCTTCGGTTTTCTGAAAGCAAACAAATCCATATCTTTTACTTCTTCCTGTCGGCGTGTTTCTCTTCAAACTCTGCCATAAAATCTGTTGTATATTCACCGCTCACAAACTGTTCGTCCGAGAGAATCTCGGCAAGAAGGTCACGGTTAATGTCAATTCCGTCAATGGTAAGCTCGGAAAGAGCCATTTTCATCTTTCTGATCGCCTCGGCACGGCTTCTTGCCTGAACAATCAGCTTGCCGATCATCGAATCATAGTACGGAGGAACAAAATAGTCCTGATAAATCGCCGTATCAAATCTTACAAATGCACCGCCCGGGGTGTGAAGTCTTGTAATTCTTCCGCAGCTCGGTCTGAATCCCTTTTCCGGATTTTCGGCATTGATTCGGCATTCAATTACATTGCCGTGTGTGAAGATGCTGTCCTGAGTGCGGGAAAGCTTTGCACCTGCGGCAATTCTTATCTGCCACTGAACAATATCAAGTCCTGTTACCATTTCCGTAACACCGTGTTCAACCTGCAGACGGGTGTTCATTTCCATAAAGTAGAAGTTGTTGTCCATATCAAGCAAAAATTCAACTGTGCCTGCATTGACATAGTTGACTGCCTTTGCCGCCTTAACAGCCGCAATCATCATCTCTTTACGGGTTTTCTCATCAAGAGCGGGGCTTGGACTTTCTTCAATCATCTTTTGGTTCTTTCTCTGAACAGAGCATTCACGCTCACCCAGACAAACGATATTGCCGTATTTATCACACAAGAGCTGCATTTCAATATGTTTTACAGGGTGAATGAATTTTTCTATGTAGCAGGCACCGTCACCGAATGCTGACTGAGCCTCGCTTGAAGCTGACAAAAATGCCTCTTCAAACTGCTCCATTGAATCAACACGGCGAATACCCTTTCCGCCGCCGCCCGAACGAGCCTTGATGAGAAGCGGAAAACCGATTTTTTCAGCTTCCTCTTTTGCCTGTTCAACGCTTTCAACAATATCGCAGCCGGGGGTTACGGGAACACCTGCGGCACGCATAGTCTTTCTTGCGTTGTCCTTGTCGCCCAAAAGCTTTATCATTTCGGATGAAGGACCGATAAAGTTGATGTTGCACTGTTCACAGAGCGAAACAAACTTGGCATTTTCGGACAAGAGTCCGTAGCCGGGATGAATAGCCTGAGCACCGCTTTCAACGGCAACGGTGAGAATTGCAGGCATATTGAGGTAGCTGTCGGCAACACGGTTACCGCCTACGCAGTAGCTTTCATCGGCAAGCTGAACATGCAGGGAGTCCTTGTCTGCCTCAGAATAAATTGCTACTGTGCTGATGCCCATTTCACGGCAGGCACGGATAATTCTTACTGCAATTTCGCCTCGGTTGGCAATCAGAATTTTTGAGAACATTTTTTCACTTCCAGTTATTTATCGCATTACGGCTGTCTGCACCCAAAACGGCACAGACAGCCTTTAAAATCACTTATTTTCAACAAGTGCAAACGAAAGCTCGGCACTTACACAGAGCTTGCCGTCAACATAACCCTTTGCGTCAATAAAGTAGAATGCACCTCTGCTCTTTGTGAGTGTGCAGACACTTTCAAGAGTGTCGCCCGGTTTCACGGGATTTCTGAACTTAACATTGTTCATCTTTGTAAAGTAAGGTGTGCAGTTCTTAACCTTGTCTGCAAGAAGGCAACAGCTTGCCTGTCCCATCATTTCGCAGAGAATAACACCAGGAACAACGGGGTTACCGGGGAAATGTCCCTGTAAAAAGAACTCGTCACCTTTGATTGTATATCTGCCCTTTGCCGTGTTTTCGTCAACGCTTTCAGCCTCTTCAACAAGAAGCATATTGTCACGGTGCGGTAAAATCTTTTTAATTTCTTCCTGATTCATACAGTCCTCCGATTATTTAACCTTGAATAACGGTTGACCGTATTCAACAAGATCTCCGTCCTTAACAAGAACTTCAACGATTTCATAGTCGTCCTCAGCCTGAATTTCGTTCATACACTTCATAGCCTCGATAATGCAAACGGTTGAGCCCTTGCTTACTTTCTTTCCGACAGGAGCAAAAGGAGCCTTGCCCGGTGCCGATGCGGCATAGAATACGCCGACAATCGGAGCGTTTACAGTCTTGGCGTCTTCCTCGGGAGCGGCAGACTGAGCCGCAGGAGCCTGTGGCTGAACAGGCGCAGGAGCGGGAACATCTGTTGCAGTCGGCTGATATGCACCGATTGGAGATGCATTAAAAATCTGCTGTGCCGGATGTTCTTTTTCAAGATGAATCTTTGTACCGTCCTCTTTTTCAATTTCAAGAACGCTCAAAGAAGAATTTTCAAGAAGGGAAATATATTCCTTGATTTCTTCAATTTTATTCATAGTAATTCCCTCGCTTAATATTTTTTAAATACAAGACAAGCGTCATGTCCGCCAAAGCCGAGGTTGGTTGAAGCGGCAACATTTACATCACGCTTAACTGCTTTGTTAGGTGTATAGTTAAGGTCAAGACCTTCATCGGGTTCGTCAAGGTTGATTGTCGGCGGAATAACACCGTCATTGAGAGCCATAACAGAAGCAATAGCCTCAATTGCGCCTGTTGCACCGAGAAGATGACCTGTCATTGATTTTGTTGAGCTGATATTTGCATCATAAGCCTTTTCACCGAGAGCCGTCTTGATAGCCATTGTTTCGGTAAGGTCGTTAAGATGTGTGCTTGTGCCGTGAGCATTGATGTAAAGCTGTGCGTCATCGGCAACATTTGCCTCCTCAAAAGCAATCTTAATTGCTCTTGCAAGACCTGCACCGTTAGGATCGGGAGCTGTAACATGATGTGCATCACAAGTATTGCCGTAGCCTGAAAGCTCTGCATAAATCTTAGCACCTCTTGCGACTGCGTGCTCATACTCTTCAAGAACGAGCATACCTGCGCCCTCGCCCATGATGAAACCGTCACGATTCTTGTCAAACGGACGGGATGCGTGCTTTGGATCATCGTTTGTTGAAAGAGCTTTCATATTCTGGAAACCAGCAATTGTGAGAGGAGCAACAACTGCCTCTGCACCGCCTGCGATGATAGCGTCAGCGTAGCCGTCCTTGATGCAGTGGAAAGCCTCACCGATTGAGTTTGTACCTGTTGCACAGGCACTCATAACCGAAAGAGACACACCCTTTGCGTTAAAACGGATTGCAACATTGCCTGTTGCGATATTACCGATCATCATCGGAATGAAGAAAGGAGAAACCTTTCTCGGGCCTCCGTTTTCCATGCCCACTGTATTCTTAACAAAGGTCTGCAAACCGCCGATACCTGCACCGATATAAACACCGAAACGGTTCTCGTCAATCTTGCCTATGATACCGCTGTCGTCAACTGCTTGCTGTGCCGCTGCGATTGCGTACTGTGTATATGGATCAAGCTTTCTTACTTCTTTTTTCTCAATATACTGTGTGGGATCAAAATCCTTGACTGTACCTGCGATGTGAACCTTGAGGTCACTTGTATCGAAAGCTGTGATTGTTTCGATACCGCAAACGCCGTCAACCATATTTTTCCACATTGTAGGCACATCGTTACCAATCGGTGAAATTGCGCCCATACCTGTTACAACTACTCTTCTGCTCATTATATCCTCCAAATCAATTACATTGCAAGTCCGCCGTCAACTCTGATAACCTCGCCTGTTACATAAGCGGCATCGTCAGAGCAGAGGAAAGCTACTACATCTGCAACATCATCGGGAGTACCGATACGCTTTGCAGGAATCTGTGCTTTCATTGCGTCCTTTACCTTATCGGGAAGTACACTTGTCATATCTGTTGCAATGTAACCCGGAGCAACTGCATTAGCCGTAACGCCTCTGCCTGCAAGTTCCTTTGCAACCGACTTTGTAAGACCGATAATACCGGCCTTTGATGCAGAATAGTTAGCCTGACCTGCGTTGCCGGTAAGACCGACAATTGACGCTGTGCTGCAGATTCTGCCGTAACGCTTTTTCATAAAGTGCTTGTATGTATGCTTAATCATGTTGAATGTACCCTTGAGGTTTACATTGATTACAGCATCAAAATCTTTTTCGTCCATATTTAAAACGAGCTTATCTCTTGTGATGCCTGCGTTGTTTACGAGAATTTCGATACTGCCGAATTCCTCGATAACCTTATCAACAACCTTCTTTGACTCTTCAAAATTTGAAACATCACAGAAATACTGCTCAACCTTTGTGCCGTACTGTGAAAGCTCTTCCTTAGCCTTAATACCCTCGTTTTCGTCACCTACATAGAGAATTGCAATGTTAGCACCCTCTTTTGCAAGCTTTGTTGCGATTGCAAGACCGATACCTCTTGAGCCGCCTGTTACTACGGCTGTTTTATTTTCAAATCTCATTATATTATACCTCCGAACAGTATCAAAGTTCAAGTGCGTCAATATCAGCCGCAGTTTCAACCTTGAATGCCTTTACATCTCCGTTGATTCTCTTTACAAGGCCTGTGAGAGTTTTGCCCACACCAACCTCAATAAAGGTGTCAACGCCGTCATTAATCATATTTTCAACAATAGTCTGCCATTTTACGGGATTCTCAACCTGTGCTTTGACAAGCGTTTTGAAATCGCCCGAATACGGCTGAGCCGTGTAATCGGAATAAATCTGAACCTTTGGCTGTGCAAAGTCAACATTTTCCATATACCTTCCGAGTCCCTCTGCGGCATCAGCCATAAAGGGAGAATGGAACGCACCGCTTACTGCAAGAAGTTTTGCCCTTCCGCCCTCTGCTTTAACTGCCTCGCAGAAAGCGTTGGCATTTTCACTTGTTGTTGCAACAACAGTCTGAGCCGGTGAGTTGTAGTTTACGGGATATGTTTTGTCAAACCTTGAGCAGATTTCTTCAACCTTTTCGGGAGTAAGCTTTAACACGGCAGCCATTGCACCGGGATTTTCCGTTGCGGCTTTGTCCATAAGCTCGCCTCTTTTGCAAACGAGTCTGAAAGCCTCTTCATCGGAAAGGATTCCCGAAAAAGCAAGTGCAGAAATCTCACCGAGTGAAAAGCCTGCTACGCAATCGGGAGTGATACCCTTTTCAACAAGAGCTCTTGCGGCCGCAAGGTCGGCAGTAAAAATACACGGCTGTGTATTTACTGTCTTTGAAAGCTCCTCCATTGTACCCTCAAAGCACTGCTTTGAAGTGTTTTCTCTTATAGAATCAGCCATTTCGTAAACAGCCTTTGCAGCAGGCGAATTATCGTAAAGATCCTTGCCCATACCGCTGTACTGTGCGCCCTGACCTGAAAAAATAAATGCTATTTTACCCATTTTGTTGCTCCGTTCAATACTTCTTCTGCCTGTGAGAACATCTCTTCAATCATTTCTCTTGCCGGCTGTTCCTTTTTAACCATACTTGCAACCTGTCCTGCAAGAACGGTACCCTGAGAAACATCGCCCTCTCTCACGGCCCTTCTGAGTCTGCCGAGTCCCATATTTTCAAGCTCCTCATCGGAAACATTAGCCGAATCGTACTCAGCCTTTGTATATTCACGGGTAAACGAGTTACGGATTGAACGAACAGGATGACCGAGTCTTTTACCTGTTACAACCGTGTCAATATCTCTTGCTTTGAGAATTTTGTTCTTATATTCCTGAGAGATAGTACATTCCTTTGCAACGAGAAATCTTGTGCCGACCTGAACGCCCTGAGCGCCGAGCATAAATGCTGCGGCAATCTGTCTGCCGTCTGCAATACCGCCTGCGGCAATTACAGGTATATTTACTGCATCAACAACCTGAGGAACAAGAGCCATTGTTGTGAGATCACCGACATGACCGCCTGACTCGCCGCCCTCTGCGATAACGGCAAAAGCACCGTCTTTTTCCATTTTCCTTGCAAGCGCAACGCTCGGAACAACAGGAATAACCTTGATGCCTGCCTCAAGCCACTTTGCCATGTACTTGCCGGGGTTGCCTGCACCTGTTGTGATGACCTTGATGCCCTCTTCAACTACAACATCGCTTACTTCCTCTGCAAACGGACTCATAAGCATGATGTTTACGCCGAAAATTTTATCGGTCATTGTTTTGCACTTTCTGATTTCCTCACGGAGCTGTTCGCCGTTGGAATTCATAGCTGCAATAATGCCGAGACCGCCTGCGTTTGAAACACCTGCGGCAAGCGATGCATCAGCCACCCAAGCCATGCCTCCCTGAAAAATAGGGAACTCAAGACCTAGCGACTGGTCAATGACAGTAGAAATCATATGTAATATCTCCTTTTCTGCATTTTTACTTGATTTTCAGAAACAGAAAATTTGCAAGATTTCATTATTTTGAAAAATTTACGGCAAATTCTGCACCTGATTCCATACTTTATGGCATATCAGTCTGATTTTACTCCAAAAGCACAGAAAAGTCAATATAAAAGCACAGAAAAGTCAATATATATGAAGAATTATCTTACCATTAAGCCTTTAACTGCAATAGTCCTCAAGAGCCCTCATAAGGTTTTCTTTCCCCTTTATTTCAATTCCTTTTTCAAGGTAAAGTGCGTCGCCTTTCGGAAGATTTGATACTCTGCAGTCGGTTGTCAGATACGCTTTGTCCTCGCCTTTTTTGTACACTACAATATACCCTTTTTCGGCTTTTATGATGTAGTAGCCTTCCGTTGTACCGTTATTCTGCGACGACGAATAATTGCCTGTTGCAGAGGTGTTTTCCGCAGAATTCACGGGAGCAAAAAGCGAGCTTATCATCATACACGCAATCAGAATCACACCTGTTAATCCAACTATTTTTTTCATAATACAGCACTCTTTCCGTCAGTTTTTACTTTTATTTTTTCCCGAACCAACGGTTATATTCATCATTTTTATAAAATTCCAACCAAAAGACCGCCTTAATTCTGCATATTTTTTAAGAGAAATTTGCATTAATATATTTATTTTTTTCTTTTCAGGTGATATAATAATCAAATGAGTATTTCTGCTTGTAATTTTGAACATATATGTTATTATATAATTTATGTATTACAGCCGGCGCACTGCGTTTGTGCAAATCACTCAGACAAATTACAAACCGACGGTTGTTCGTTTAACCGTAAATTGTGAATTGATAAAGGAGATAATATGCGAAACAAGCGTGAAACTGACATCAGTCAGTATAAAAAGGATATTCAGCAAAATGAATTATCCGAAAAAGCTGACGGAGGTGTAAAAAGATTTTTCAGGGGTTTTGGCAAGTTCCTGATTACCGTTTGCTCGGTATGCCTGGTTGCTCTGCTTATTACGGGCATTTCACTTGCTGTCTACATTTTCACCATTGCGTCCGAGCCTACGGGCATCGACCTCAAGGCAAAGTCTATGAACCAGACAAGCCGAATATATATTCAGAATGAGGATACAAAGGAATTTAAAGAGTATCAGAAACTATACGATACCGAGAACAGAATCTGGGTTGACAATCAGGATATTCCTCAGGCAATGAAAGATGCGGTAGTCGCAATTGAGGACAAGCGTTTCTTTGACCACAACGGTGTTGACTGGGGCAGAACACTTTCCGCCGTTGCAAATCTTGCAACGGGTTCGGACTCATACGGCGGTTCAACAATCACCCAACAGCTCATTAAGAACATTACAGATGACAACGAGGTTTCAATTACAAGAAAGCTTCGTGAAATCACAAAGGCACTAAAGCTTGAGCAGGAATATACAAAGGATCAGATTCTTGAAGCCTACCTCAATGTTGTAAACTTCGGCAATAACTGTCAGGGCGTTGAATCTGCGGCTCAGCTTTACTTTGGCAAGAGCATAAAGGACTGTTCAATTGCAGAATGTGCGGCAATTGCGGGAATTACACAAAACCCGTCAAGATGGAATCCGCTTGTTTTCCCCGAAAACAACAAGGAACGCCGTGAAATCGTTCTCAATGAAATGTATGATCAGAAAAAAATTTCTAAAGACGAATTTGATGCGGCTATGAAAGAAAGTGCCACAATGACATTTGTCGGCTGGCAGGCATCCGATGACGATGACGACGATGACGAGGCTGATGTTCAGAACTGGTATATTGATCAGGTCTTTCGTGATCTTCAAAAAGACATTGCAGAATATTACAACATAAGCGAATCTGCGGCATCTTCAAAGCTTTACACAGAGGGACTTAAAATCTACTGTGCAATGGATGAAAAAGCTCAGACCTACCTTGAAAATGCGGCACTCAATATTGATAAATCAAATGATTCCGACCTTCAGATTGCGTCAACAATTATGGGATATGACGGCAGAGTAATTGCAACAGTCGGCTCTTCAACAAAGAAAGAGGGCGCTCTCAGCTGGGACAGATCCTACAACTCCGTACTTCAGCCGGGTTCTTCAATCAAGCCTGTTGTTGTTTACCCTTATGCAATCGAATCAAAGAAGCTTTATTTCTCATCAATGGTTCTCGATGAACCGCTTGACAACTATCGTACAAATGAAAGCGGTCAGCTTGTTTCAGGCCCTAACAATGCATACGGCTACTACAACGGCAATATGAGTCTTCCCGATGCAATCGAGTGGTCATCAAACGCAACAGCCGCTCAGACCATGGAGCTTATCGGCGGTCCGAGCGTTGCATATCAGCAGGTTATTACAAAAATGGGATTCAAGAATCTTACGGAACAGGACGCACAGAACACGGGTGCTCTTTCAATCGGCGGTATGAACGGCGGTGTTACAGTAAGAGAAATGGCGGCTGCTTACACATATCTCGGCAACGGCGGTCTTTACTACGAACCATACACATACTACTATGTAACCGACTCAGAGGACAACATAATCATTGATAATCGTGACGCAGTTCCGAAACAGGCTTATTCAGCCGAAACAGCAGGAATCATGAACAGACTGCTTCACTACAATGTTACAAACAGTGCTCACACAAACGCACATTACGCTCAGATTTCAGGCTGGGACATTATCGGCAAAACAGGTACAACCGATGACGATAAGGATTCATGGTTCTGCGGATGTTCACCATATGCCGTAATGGCTACATGGTGCGGTTTTGATAAACCTGAAACCATTTCCTACAGTGGAAGAACAACGGCAACAAAATTCTTTGCAAATGTTATGGGCAAGTACCTTGAAGGCAAAGAAAACAAGGAATATAAGATATCCGATAACCTGATTGAGGCAACATATAATCCTACAACGGGACTTATTGTTTCAACAGATAATATTTCGGGACGGTATGTGGGCTACTACACCGAGGACAATATGCCGAGTTCGGGAGGTTCATATTACAGCGGTAACTATGAATACGGCTCAGATGTTTCAGACTCCTCAAGCTACTACGATCCCAATTACGGCGGTGACAACAGCGGTAGCAATTACGGCGGTGACACAAGCAACAGCGGAGGAGATAATTCAGGCGGCGACACCTCCGGCGGAGGAGATAATTCAGGCGGAGAACCTTCAGGCGGAGGAGATAATTCAGGCGGAGAACCTTCCGGCGGAGGAGAATCCTCAGGCGGAGGCGAAAGCTCCGGAGGCGGTGAATCGTCAGGCGGCGGTGAGGAAGCTCCCCCTGCCGCAGAATAAAATAACAGGTTAAAACCAAAAACTCGAAAGGAAAGGTTTTTAGATATGGTTTCAATAGCAATTATGGGTCACGGTGTTGTAGGTTCGGGCGTTGCCGAAATCTTTACAACACACAAACAGAAGCTTTATGCAAGCATCGGTGAAGAGGTTTATGTCAAGAAGATTCTTGACCTTCGTGAATTTCCCGACAGCCCGCTTGCAGACAGATTCACAAAAAACTTTGAAGATATCATCAACGACCTCGAAATAAGAGTTGTTGTTGAAGTTATGGGCGGTCTTAATCCTGCTTATGACTTTGTAAAGAGATGTCTTAAAGCAGGTAAGAGTGTTGTTACTTCAAACAAGGAGCTTGTTGCCGCTCACGGTGCAGAACTCCTTGAAATTTCAAAGGAAACAAACACAAACTTCCTCTTTGAAGCATCGGTAGGCGGCGGTATTCCGATTATCCGCCCGATGAGCCAGTGTCTTGTTGCAAACAATGTTGACGAGATTGCCGGTATTCTTAACGGTACAACAAACTTTATCCTTACAAAGATGATTGAAGACGGTATGCAGTTTGACGATGCGCTCAAGCTTGCTCAGGAGCTTGGCTTTGCCGAGAGAAACCCTGCCGCTGATATCGAAGGTCACGATGCTTGCCGTAAGATTTGTATTCTTGCATCTCTTGCATACGGAAAGCATGTTTATCCCGACTCTGTACATACAGAGGGCATTACAAAAATTACACTTGAAGATGTAAGATACGCTGAGGCCTTCCATTGCGTAATTAAACTTATCGGCAGTGTTAAGCGTCTTGCGGACGGCAAGATTGACATTATCGTTGCTCCTATGCTCGTTCCGAACAAGAGCCAGCTTGCTAACATTGACTATGAGTTCAACGGCATTATGGTAAGAGGCGACTGCACAGGCGATGTAGTATTCTATGGCAAGGGCGCAGGCAAGCTTCCTACAGCAAGCGCAGTTGTAGCCGATGTAATCGACTGCTGTAAGCACCTCAAGACAAGAAAGTTCCTTTACTGGGCAGACGGCAACGGCAAAAACATTCTTCCTTGGGAGGAGTCAAGCCGTGCCATGTATGTTCGTGCAAAAGGCAGTAATGTTGCAGAAAAGGCAGAAAAATTATTCGGTGAGGTAACAGTAATCAATAAGACTGACGCACCTGCCGACGAAAAAGCATTTGTTGTCAAGGCTATGCCGTACAACGAATTTGCCGAGAAGATTGCTCAGCTTGAGGCTGACGGTGTTTCGGTACTTTCAAGTATCCGTGTGGCTGATTTATAATTTTATAGAGGGAGTATTAAGTACATGAGTTTGATAGTTCAGAAATTTGGCGGCAGCTCTGTTGCCAATGCCGAAAGAGTAATGAATGTTGCATCAATCGTAACAGACACTTACGCAAAGGGCAATGATGTTGTAGTTGTTGTATCCGCTCAGGGCGACACAACAGACGATCTCATTGAAAAGGCAAACGAAATCAATCCAAAGGCTTCAAAAAGAGAAAAGGATATGCTTCTTGCCGCAGGCGAGCAGATTTCTATTTCACTTCTTGCAATGGCAATCGAAAAGCTCGGTTACCACGCTGTTTCTCTTCTTGGCTGGCAGGCAGGTTTCAATACCACTTCTGCTCACACAAGCGCAAGAATCAGAAAAGTTGAGCCTGACAGAATTAAGAAAGAGCTTGACAAGAAGAACATTGTAATCGTTGCAGGCTTCCAGGGCATTTCAAAATACGGCGATATTACAACACTCGGCAGAGGCGGTTCAGACACAAGTGCCGTAGCTATTGCGGCTGCAATGCACGCTGATCTCTGTCAGATTTTCACCGATGTTGAGGGTGTTTACACAGCTGATCCGAGAAAGGTTAAGAACGCTAAGAAGCTTCAGGAAATCTCTTATGACGAAATGCTTGAGCTTGCTACACTCGGTGCTCAGGTTCTTAACAACCGTTCGGTTGAAATGGCTAAAAAATATAATATCGAGCTTGAAGTGCTTTCAAGTATGACAAAGGCTTCGGGTACAATTGTAAAGGAGAAAACTAAAATGGAAAAAATGTTAATCAGCGGTGTTGCTAAAGATACAGATGTTGCAAGAATTTCTGTTATGGGTGTTCCGAATATCCCCGGTCTTGCTTTTAAGATGTTCTCAAAGCTTTCTGCTAAAGATATCAATGTTGACATTATTCTTCAGTCAATCGGTCATGACGGCAAGAAGGACATCAGCTTTACAGTTGCCAAGAACAGAGGCGAAGAGGCTGTTGCTCTTATGAAAGAATACACAGAGAACCTCGGTGCAGAGGAAATTCTCTATGACGATAAGGTAGCTAAGATTTCAATCGTCGGTGCAGGTATGGAAAGCCATGCAGGCGTTGCTACAAAGATGTTCGAGGCTCTTTATGACGCTCAGGTCAACATCCAGATGATCAGCACAAGCGAAATCAAGGTTTCGGTTCTTATTGATTCAGCAGACGCTGACAAGGCCGTAAGCGCTATCCACAGCAAATTCTTTGATTAATAGAAGAGCCGAGGTTCGCAGCCCTAAAATAACGACCGGCGAGGACTAAGCCGTGAAAATTACGCAAGTAATTGAAACGGATTAGACGAGTGGAAGTTATTTTAGGAATAGCGGAGAACAACGAGGCTTGACATTAGAAGAGCCGAGGTTCGCAGCCCTAAAACTTTTTTATAACGCAAATGAAAATCCCTGTCCGTTATGGACAGGGATTTTTTTGTATCGGTAAACAAGGCTTGACGATACTGATTTGACATTTATAAAAATTGTATACAACTTGAATTTTCTGTCTTTACTTGCGGGCGGATAATGACCCCCCGTCTGAAATATAGTCGCAATGCGTTGTGCATAAATGCACTTCCTTTTGCTCGTTATTTCAGACAGCGCTATGCTCCCTTTATCCGCCACAGGCGGCGGTCGCAAGGCTACCCCTACAGTTGACTGCACAAACAATCACAAAACTACGCTCGGACATGATTTGTTTTTGGCATTATAAAACCTGTCTTCACGAACGGGATACGGCGGTTCGCCGTTACTGCAAATAATAATAAATATGGTCGGGAACAATAAGATTTGCACTTAACAAAACTTTATTCCCGACCACAATTTTCAATTTTCCATTTTCAACTTTCAATTTTAAAAAATTTCCGTTCTGGCATGATATGTTTTTGTTATATCATACTTTCTTCACGAACGAAAAATGCTTAATGATAGTAATATCCTGAATTGGAAAATTCGTTGAAGATACTGATACCGCAGACTGCAAGAATAATTGAAACAACTACCACAAGCACAACTCCGATAAGAGCCAGGATAAGAGCGGCTCTTGCATAGTTTTTGAGTGACTTCTTTGTTGATGAGCTGAACGCCCAAACAAAGAGCATAATGAGGTTTACAATCGGCAGACAGGTTAAAAGCATAACGCCGATCCAACCGCCTATGCTTACAGGCTGAGTATCCGGAGTACCGTATGGCGGTGCAACGGGCGGTACGGGCTGTGAGTTGTATGTCTGCTGATACTGCGTGTTGTACTGCTGATTATAGCCGTTGTTGTAGCTCTGATATTGATTGCCATACTTGCTTTGATTTGCGCCGTAATCATTGTTCGGTGAGTTTGTAAACTGCTGACCGTATGAAGTTTTGTTAGGCTGCGGTTGCTGATAATAAGCCTGATTTGGCTGACCGTACTGCTGAGAATACGGATTCTGCTGTGGCTGACTGTCGGCAGTCGGCTGTGCGTTATCAACCTCAGGCTGTGCAGTCTGCACATTCTCGTAAGGGTTCTGTGCAGCATCTTCGGTTGAAGCATTTTCAACAGGCTGTGTTTCAGGCTCTGGAGTCTGCTCAACAGGTGTTCCGCAGTAAGTACAGAACATTGCTCCGTTGTCAATTTCGTGATTGCAATTTTTACATACCATATATAATCGCTCCTTGCATAATATTCTATAAATAGTATGCTATCATTTTACACTATTTGCCTTACAAAATCAACAACATTCCATGCAATAATTCAATAATATTACAAAAAGCGACAGTTTTACGGCTGTCGCTTTTTATTACACTCCCCTTTTCATAAGCTTGTGGGGAATTATTTTATTTTCTTTGAGTGACGCTTTTACATCTATAATACGCTGATTTGACGAGCCTCTGAACGCAAGGCTTATATCGTGAAGAGCCTCAACAAATTCACCGTCAACAAGCACATCAATCATTGAAAGCATTTCATCCGTACATTCACACCTTGCTCTGCTGTCGGAAAGAAGCTCCTTGTCAAACAAATAGCCCGAATAACACCAAATTGTTTTGTCGGAATATTTTTCTCTGACACGCTTTAAAAACGGCACTAAGGCTCTTTGATTTGAAGGTTCAAAGGGTTCTCCGCCGAGCAATGACAAGCCGTCAATATATGACGGTTCAAGCTCTTTGAGAATTTTATCCTCAACCTCTTTTGTAAAAGGTTCGCCGTAATCAAAACTCCATGTCTGCGGATTAAAGCAGTTTTTGCAATGATGCGTACAGCCGGATACAAAGAGCGATACTCTTACTCCCTCACCGTTTGCAATATCGCAGAGTTTAATTTCTCCGTAATTCATCAAAGGTGAAGCACCCTTTCCTCAATTTCCTGAGTTCTGCCCTGATTCCAGAACTGAGTTCCGATATATCCGCAGGTTCTTCTTGCAACATTCATCTTATCCTGATCACGGTTGCCGCAGTTAGGACACTCCCACACAAGCTTGCCGTCATCGTGAACGATCTTGATTTCTCCGTCATAACCGCAAACCTGACAGTAGTCGCTCTTTGTGTTAAGCTCTGCATACATAATGTTATCGTAAATGAACTTGATAACCTGTAAAACAGCGGGAATGTTATCCTGCATATTCGGAACTTCAACATAGCTGATTGCACCGCCCGGTGACAAAGCCTGAAATTCGGATTCAAGCTTCAGCTTGCTGAATGCGTCAATATTCTCGGTAACATGAACATGATAGCTATTAGTGATGTAGTTCTTGTCTGTTACCCCCTTGATAATGCCGAAACGCTTTTGAAGACACTTTGCAAACTTATATGTTGTGCTTTCAAGAGGAGTACCATAAAGGCTGTAGTCAATGTTTTCAGCCTTTTTCCACTTTGCACAATAGTCGTTTAGCTTCTGCATAATTTTAAGACCGAGTTCTTTGCCCTCTTTTTCTGTGAGCTTTTTGCCGATAAGGCTGTAAACACACTCCCAAAGACCTGCATAACCGAGTGAAAGCGTTGAATAACCGCCATGGAGAAGCTTGTCAATCTTCTCACCCTTTTTAAGTCTTGCCAAAGCACCGTACTGCCACAAAATAGGAGCGGCATCCGAAAGAGTGCCTGTAAGACGCTCGTGACGGCACTGCAATGCTCTGTGGCAAAGTTCCATTCTCTCGTCAAAAATCTTCCAGAATTTATCAAGATCCTTGCCTGCGCTGAGTCCGATATCAATAAGATTTACAGTCACAACGCCCTGATTGAATCTGCCGTAATATTTCGGCTTGCCGTTTTCGTCAACATAAGGAGTAAGGAAGCTTCTGCAACCCATACAGGTAAAGCAATGTCCCTCGCCGTTTTTATCAATTTTGCTCTGGAGCATAACCTTCTCCGAGATATAGTCGGGAACCATTCTCTTTGCGGTACATTTTGCAGCAAGCTCCGTAAGATACCAATACTTGCTGTCCTCTGTTATGTTATCCTCCTCAAGCACATAAATAAGCTTTGGAAACGCAGGTGTAATCCACACACCCTTTTCATTTTTTACGCCCTTGTGACGCTGTTTGAGAGTTTCTTCGATAATCATAGCGAGGTCGTGCTTTTCCTGCTCGTTTTTAGCCTCGTTAAGATACATAAACACGGTTACAAACGGAGCCTGACCGTTTGTTGTGAGCAAAGTAACAACCTGATACTGAATGGTCTGAACACCACGGTTTACTTCTTTGCGAAGTCTTTGCTCAACGATATCGTTGATTTTCTCTTCTGTGGGATGAACACCGAGTTCTTCGATTTCCGCAAGAGTTTCTCTGCGGATTTTCTCACGGGAAACCTGAACAAACGGTGCAAGATGAGCAAGGCTTATGCTCTGACCGCCGTACTGGTTACTTGCAACCTGTGCAATAATCTGAGTTGCAATGTTACACGCCGTTGAAAAGCTGTGCGGTCTTTCAATAAGCGTATCGCTGATAACGGTACCGTTCTGCAACATATCCTCAAGGTTTACAAGGTCGCAGTTGTGCATATGCTGTGCAAAATAGTCCGAATCGTGGAAGTGAATAATACCTTCCTTATCAGCCTCAACAATATCAGCCGGCAAAAGCATTCTTCTTGTAAGGTCACGACTGACCTCACCGGCCATATAGTCACGCTGAACGCTGTTGACGGTAGGGTTCTTATTTGAATTTTCCTGCTTTACTTCCTCGTTATTGCACTCGATAAGCGAAAGAATTCTGTTATCGGTAGTATTTGCCTTACGAACAAGCGAACGATTGTAGCGGTAACGCACATATCTTCTTGCGAGCTCAAACGCACCCTTTGCCATGAGCTGATCCTCAACCATATCCTGAATTTCTTCAACGGACACTGCTCTCCTGATTTTGTTGCACTTATATTCAACGTAGTCGGCAACATCCTCAATCTGTTCGTCTGTAAGGAACTTGTGTTCCCCCGAACCGTTTGCTTTTTTAACGGCATTAATAATTTTTTCAATGTTGAAATCTTCTTCTGAGCCGTTACGCTTAATAATTCTCATAATCCTTCCCCTTTTTATTATTTTGCGGTACTTCCTTGGTAAAAATATCCTATATCTGTTAATCCGAATAAAAAAATAAATTTTTCAATAACGCCGTTTAAAAAATGCGTTATGTAATAAAATTGCAAGGAACCAAACTATCCCTGCAATGCAAGACCAATTATACAATAATTGCAATATAAATACTGTTGCACAGGCAACAATTATGTGATATACTATACTATATCTTGTGGCAAGACAAAAAACACCACACATTATGGAGTGTTGCAAATGATAGAAGAAATAGGCGGTGCAAGGCTTAAAAAATCAGATTTCATCGGGATAAACGAGTGTTTTAAACCTATTGAAAGAGAGTATAAAAGGGGTGAAATCATAACTACATATTCACCCGAAAATGACACAATTTGCATCATAAAAGAAGGAACTGTTTATCTGACAACCGACAATGCCGAAAATCAGCGGAGAATTATTTCTTTTTATGAAAAGGGCGACATAATCGTCACCTGCATTGTACCCGAATCAGACAACAGAATTTTTTATCTGAGTGCCAAAACAAACTGCAAAATTGATTTCGTGAAATACTCAAAATTTACAGCCTGTTGTGAAAAGCATTGCAGTAAACACCAGCGGATTATAAGTGCATACATCAAAAAATCTCATAAAAAAAGTCTTGCTCACACAGACATTCTCTGTCAGCAGACGCTGAGGAGCAAGCTTTTGACTTTTTTTGAATACATTAAAACCGAAAAAGGAAAAAACACCTTTTATCTTCCTCTCCCTCTTTCCGACCTTGCAGATTACCTTTCTGTTGACCGAAGTGCAATGATGCGTGAAATAAAAAAGATGAATGAGGAAAATATTATAATCTCCGAAAAACGAAAAATCACAGTCATTGAAGATTTGTCAGAATGACATATAACATATATATGTATAAAAAAACATAAAAAAACAAAAAATATAAATGAGTGATTCCGTCGTTTTGAGCCTGCAAAAAACTTGCAGGCTTTTTTTGTACACAACGATTAATATTGTAGTATAAAAACACCTTGCAGTCAACACGCTAAAAGAATTATAGTCAAAATAATTAATTTGACTGATTTTGAATGGAGATAATCAAAAACACCAATTTTAATTGCAAAAACGGTAAAATTATACTGTTTTTAAATAACGCTCGACACTTTTTTTGTTAGCTAATTTTGCTGTCTTTAAATTTTTTTGAATTTTTTTGACCGATTTTGCTTGACTTTTAAAAAATGGGTGTTATAATATAAGTCAAGAGGTGAGGATAATGCTTACACAGGACAGATATCGTGCAATACTTGATTTGCTCGAAGAAAAAAATTCGGTCACGGTGTCGGAATTAACAAAGTTGCTTGACTCATCCGAGTCAACAATAAGAAGAGATCTTTCCGCTCTTGATGAGATGGGAAAGCTCACAAAGGTTTTCGGCGGTGCAACTTCAATCACCAGAAACGAGGGTGTTTTTGAAGATGCGGTAAGCAATCGTGAAACCGTTATGAGCGATGAAAAAGATGCGGTTGCAGAATACTGTGCAAAGCTTATCAATGACTCTGACTTTGTTTATATTGACGCAGGAACAACAACATTAAAGCTTGTTGACCACATTACAAATACAAACGCAACATATGTTACAAACGGCATAACACACGCCAGAATGCTTATCCACAAGGGTATGCAGACATATATAGTAGGCGGAAAAATAAAACCGCTTACCGAGGCTGTTGTGGGTGCCGAAGCAATAAAAAGCATAAACTGCTTTAACTTTACAAAAGCTTTTATGGGAGCAAACGGAATTGACATCGGTTCGGGATTCACAACCCCCGACATTGAAGAAGGTCTTATAAAAGAAACGGCAATCAACAAATCTTATATGGCATTTGTTCTTGCAGACCATTCAAAATTTCGCAGGGTGTATTCCGTAACATTTGCCCCTCTGCAAAAATGTTGTATAATCACCGACAAACTGCCTACGCCGGACTTTTCGCAGGCAACGGTGATAAAGGAGGTAAAAAATGATTTACACCGTAACGCTTAATCCGTCAATTGACTACATTGTCAGACTTGATTCGCTTGTTCCGGGAATAACAAACCGAACAACCGCCGAAGAATATTACTACGGAGGTAAGGGAATCAATGTTTCATGCGTACTTGCAGAGCTTGACCTTGAAAGTACGGCATTCGGATTTGTTGCAGGCTTTACGGGTGACGCCATTGAAAAGGGTATTCGCAACGACAGGATTATCACCGACTTTATTAAGCTTGAAAGTGGAATTTCAAGAATCAACATAAAAATCAAAGCCGGCGTTGAAACAGAAATCAATTGTCAGGGACCTCACATAAGTGAAGGCGAACTTGAAAGGCTGTTTTCAAAAATTGACAGAATATCCGACGGCGACACAATCGTAATTGCAGGAAACATTCCGAATACGATGCCTGATGATGTTTATGAAAGAATCCTTGAAAGAATCAAGGGCAAGGATGTACGAATTGTAGTTGACGCAACAAAAAAACTTTTACTCAACGCACTCAAGTACAAGCCGTTCCTCATCAAGCCGAACAGACAGGAACTTTCCGAAATGTTCGGAGTTGAAATCAACACCGAGGATGATATTGAAAAGTATGCAAAAGAGTTGCAGAAACTCGGTGCAAAAAATGTTTTGATTTCACTCGGCGGTGACGGAGCAATGCTCATTGACGAATTTGGAAAAAGACACAAAGCAGGAGTCCTCAAAGAAAAGGTAATTAACACAGTCGGTTCGGGAGACTCAATGGTAGCAGGCTTTGTGGCAGGATATGAAAAAACAAAAAGCTACCCCTATGCGCTGAAATTGGGCAGTGTGTGCGGAAATGCAACGGCATTTCTTGACGGACTTGCCACAAAAGAAAAAATAAATGAATTGCTTGCAAAATTTTAATTAAAAAGGAGAGAAAAATATGCGTATCACAGATTTATTAAAAAAATCGGGTATTGCTCTCGGCGTTAAAGTTGCCGACAAGAGCGAAGCAATTGACAAACTTGTTTCATTACATGAAAAGTGCGGAAACCTCAAGGATGTTAAAGCCTACAAAGAGGGAATCCTCAACCGTGAAGAACTCGGCACAACAGCTGTAGGTATGGAGGTTGCAATTCCCCATGCCAAGAGCGAAGCTGTAAAAGCTCCCGCCCTCACGGCTATCACAGTTCCAGACGGTGTTGATTATGACTCGCCCGACGGTAAGCCCTGTAAGCTGCTCTTTATGATTGCCGCAACAACAGACGGTGATGTTCATCTTGAAGTTCTTGCAAGACTTATGCAGCTTTTGATGCATGAAGATTTTACCGCAAAGCTTAAAGCCGCAAAAACTCCGGAAGAATTCATCTCGATTATTGACGCAAGAGAAAAAGAGAAGTTCCCCGATGAACCAAAGGCAGAAGTTCCTGCAAAGAAGGGTTACAGAGTTCTTGCTATCACAGCTTGTCCAACAGGTATTGCTCATACTTATATGGCGGCTGAATCACTCCAGAAAGCCGGCGACAGTCTTAACATTCCGATTAAGGTTGAAACAAACGGTTCGGGCGGTGCAAAGAATGTGCTTACCGAAGAAGAAATTGCAAATTGTGACGGTATCATCATTGCCGCTGACATCACAATAAATCTTGCTCGTTTTGACGGCAAGCCCGTTTTACAGTGTGCCGTTTCAGACGGTATTCATAAGCCGGAAGAGCTTATCAACAAGATTGTAAACAAAGAAGTTCCCGTATATCATCACAAAGGCGGCTCTGCAGATGCTCCAAGGAAGAGAGGCGGCGCTTACGGTCACCTTATGAACGGTGTATCACATATGCTCCCGTTCGTTGTAGCAGGCGGTATCTTCATCGCAATCGCATTCCTCATTGATATTGCATGCGGTGTTAACGCACAGGAGGTTGGCAGTGCATTCGGTACGGTAACTCCAGCAGCCGCATGGTTTAAAACACTCGGCGGTGTGGCATTTAACCTTATGGTTCCTATCCTTTCAGGCTTTATCGCAATGTCAATTGCAGACCGTCCCGGTCTTCTCGTTGGTCTTGTAGGCGGTTTCCTTGCAACATCAGGCGCAACCTTTATGGATCCTGCCGCTGCAGAAACAGTTCCGTCAGGCTTCCTCGGCGGCTTGCTCGCAGGTTTCGTAGGCGGTTACTTAATGCTCGGTATTGAAAAAATGTGCGATAAGATGCCTAAGGCTCTTGAGGGTATCAAGCCCGTTCTCATCTATCCGCTTCTCGGACTCGGCGGTATTCTCGTTGTAATGTGCGCAGTCAACCCGTTCATGGGTATGATTAACTCAGGTATGTCAAACGGCCTTAACGCTATTGCCTCTAACCCTGCAATGATGGTTCCGCTCTGTGCGCTCCTCGCAGGTATGATGTCTATCGACATGGGAGGCCCTTTCAACAAGGCAGCTTATGCATTCGCAACACTTAACCTTGCAAACGCAGACGATCAGGCATACATCATTATGGCAGCAGTTATGATCGGCGGTATGGTTCCTCCAATCGCAATCGCTCTTTCAAACACATTCTTCAAGAATCGTTGGACAGACGAAGAAAGAAAGAATGCTCCCGTAAACTATGTAATGGGACTTTCATTCATCACAGAAGGTGCAATTCCTTACGCAGCAGGTCATCCGCTTCAGGTTATCCCTTCATGTATCGTTGGTTCTGCAGTAGCAGGCGCACTTTCAGCTCTCTTTGGCTGTAAGCTTATGGCTCCTCACGGCGGTATCTTCGTATTCGCAACAATGCAGGGTACATGGTATTTCTACCTCCTTGCTCTTGCAATCGGTGCAGTAGTTTCAATGCTTATGCTTGCACTTCTCAAAAGACCGATTAAAAAATAATTAATTTGCTATTACCCGTTTTTTGAAATGTTTTGTTCCTCGGCACCGGTGTAAAAGCCGGTGCCACCCCTCAAAACTCAAAGAACTTTCACGACATTAGATTCAAAACTTCAAAACACAAATTTATTTATAAAGGAGATTTTATTATGGTATCAAAAGAACTCGTACTCACAAATGCGCAGGGATTCCATATGCGTCCGGCATCGGTTTTTGCAACAGCTATGGGCAAATACAGCTGTGATGTAACAATCAAATTCAACGGCAATCAGTACAACGCAAAGAGCCTCCTCAACATTATTGCGGCTTGCATCAAGTGCGGCAGTGAAATTGAAGTTGTTTGCGACGGTGCTGACGAAAACGAGGCACTTGCAGAGGCAGTACAGCTCATTGAGAGCGGTCTTGGCGAATAATGGCCCTGACAGACCAGTTACAAGAGGTGAAGATTATGCTACACGGAACAGCCGCATCCGAGGGTATCGGAATCGGTAAGGTAATGCTTATTGAAGAACATTCGCTTGAATACACTCCACGAACAGTAACAGATACTGAGGCAGAGTCACAGCGTTTTAAGGCAGCAGTAGATGCTTTTTGCTACAATACTGAAAAACAGGCAGAAAATCTTCGCAGTTCAGCCGGTGAAAAAGAGGCAGAAATTCTTGCAGGTCACATTCAGATTATCAAAGATCCGTATCTCAGCGGTGAAATTGAAAAGCTGATTGCAGACGGTCAATGTGCGGAATCTGCTCTTGAGCATATGTGCGATATGTTTATTGCAATGTTCTCGGCAGCTGACGATGAGCTTACAAAACAGCGTGCGGCTGATGTCAGAGATATCAAGAGCGGTGTTCTCGGCATTCTTCTCGGAGTAAACGAAATTAAAGTAAGCGATGCGCCAAAAGGCACTGTGCTTGTTGCAAGGGAGCTTACTCCTTCTGTTACGGCAGGGATTGTAAAAGAAAACATAGCAGGCATTATTACTGAAACAGGCGGAACAACTTCCCACTCTGCAATTCTTGCAAGAGCGCTTGAGATTCCCGCCGTACTCAGTGTTGAGGGTGTCGCATCAAGCCTGAAAAACGGCGACACAGTTGTAGTTGACGGCAGTGAGGGTGCTGTAATTGTTAATCCGGATGATAACACAGTTGCAGAATACTCCAAAAAGCGTGACGCTTTTCTTGCAGAACGCAAAGAGCTTGAAAATTACAGGGGACGAGAAACAAAATCCGCAAGCGGGGAAGTTTATGAACTTTTCTGCAACATAGGAAAACCCGAAGACGCTGTCAAGGCAGTTGATGCAGACGGCGAGGGTGTCGGACTTTTCAGAACAGAGTTTCTGTTCATGGACAGAACTTCAATTCCGACAGAGGACGAACAGTTTGAAGCCTACAAAAAGGCGGCTCTTATCTTAAAGGGCAAGTCGCTGATTATCAGAACACTTGATATCGGCGGTGACAAGGACATTCCGTACCTTGGACTTGAAAAAGAAGAAAATCCGTTCATGGGATTCCGTGCAATCAGATATTGCCTTAAAAACCGTGAACTTTTCAAATCACAGATTAAAGCCATTTTGCGTGCAAGCGCATTCGGTGACATCAAGATTATGTTCCCGCTCATCACAACTATGGATGAGCTTCGTGAGGGCAAAAAGCTTGTCGCAGAATGCAAAGCCGATTTACGCAATATGGGCATAAACTTCAATGAAAACATTCAGGTTGGTGTTATGGTTGAAACAGCGTCTGCGGCAGTTATCGCAGATATGCTTGCAAAAGAGGCAGACTTCTTCAGCATCGGCACAAATGACCTCACAGGCTACACAATGGCTTGTGACAGAGGCAACAACGATGTGTCTTACCTCTACTCTCCCCTTCAGCCAAGCGTTCTCAGAATGATTAAACGCACAATTGAGTGCGGTGTTCAGAACGGCATTTCAGTCGGAATGTGCGGTGAGGCTGCCGCAAACAAGCTGATGATTCCGTTGCTTATTTCATTCGGACTCACAGAATTCAGCGTTTCCGCTCCGTCAGTTCTCAATGTGAGAAAAATAATTTCCACATGGACAAAAGAAGAGGCAGACAAAGTTACCGCAAAGGTGCTTGAAATGAGTACACAGCAGGAAATTGTCGAATACCTCAAATCGGTTGTGTAAAACAACCAAGTTAATATGCGTTAATCTCAGTTAAATAATTTGCAAACACGATTAATCCCCGTCAGAAATTCTGACGGGGATTTGTCTTTTGGTATTAGTTTTTTCTCTGCATACTATCTTTTTGAAAAGACACAGCCGCAGTAGTTTTGACGGTAAAGGTCATATTCTTTTGAAAGGATGATTGAACGCTTGTAGCCTTCACGCTTTTTGAAGTCGCTGTACAGCCACGGAATGCCGTACTTCTCGCCAAGCTCCGCACCGATTGAATTGAGCAACTGCGCATTTTTCAGCGGACTGATTGTAAGCGTGGTTGTGAAATAATCAAAGCCGTGTTCCTTTGCGTAGCGTGCAGAGGATTCAAGTCGCAGTCTGAAACATTTTTCACACCGCTTTCCGCCCTCGGGTTCATTTTCAAGACCTTTGACATACTCAAAGTAATCCTTGGGCAAATATTCGCCTTCAATTACCTTTACAGGATGTTCAAACGGCATAAGCGACACAAGACGCTTTTCTTCGCTCAGGCGGTAATTATACTCATCCGCAATCGAAATATTCGGATTGTAAAAATAGACCGTGATATCAAAATATTTTGAAAGATACTCAAGGCAGTATGACGAACACGGGGCGCAACACACATGCAAAAGCAGTTTTGGGACTTTTCCCTCCTCCGTTATTTTGTCAATCACCCTGTCGAGTTCTTTCTGATAGTTTATCTTGTTCATACTATTATATAAATTTGCAAATGTAATCAAAAAGTTCTTCGGCTGTGTCTGCAACAAAGGGCGCACCTGCGTTCATAAGCTCGTTTTTTCCCCTGAATCCCCATGAAACACCTGCCATTTTTACACCCGCATTGTTTGCCGTAAACACATCGACATCGCTGTCACCGACATAGAAACATTCTTCTGGAGTTACACTGCTCATATCGAGGAGTGCAAGCAGAGCATCAGGCTCGGGCTTTGTCTTGTACTGTGGTTTCTGCCCCCATGCCTGAGTAAACCTGTGATTTGGGAATGCTTTTTTTAGCATTTTATCAACAAATTCATCGGGTTTGTTTGAAAGCACACCTGTTTTTACACCCTTTTTTGCAAGCTTTTCAAGCATTTCGGCACAACCGTCATATGCGGCAGTGTGGTCGTTGCAATGCACGGCATAGTGTCTGTCGTAATCAGCCTTGACCTTTTCAAAAAGCTCGTGGTCGGTCCACGCATCTCCCATTGCCCTTCTGATGAGCATTTCTCTGCCGTTTCCGACATATGTTTTATAATTTTCAACCGGCTTTTCTTCAAGACCGTTAAGCTTCAGACCGTAGTTCACACTTATAGCAAGATCGGTAAGCGAATTCATAAGCGTGCCGTCAAGATCAAATACTACCATTTTTACCATAAATATCACCTTAGTTTAATCCTTTTTCCTGTTCAAAAAGTATTGCTCTGCATGGTGCCGCCTCAACTCCGCCGAGCTTTATCGGAAACGCACACAAATCATATTCGCCGTCAGCCACTCCCGAAAGATTGAGATTTTCGAGAACGGCAATATCCGCTCTGCCGAGTTCAAGATGTGTTTTAACTTCATCAAACGGAGGTGCGATTGACTCGGCATCCGTACCGACAAGCACCACCCTGCTTTGTGCAAGCACAATTGCGGCAGAATGTGAAAGGTATGTTTTGCCGTTCCCACGAAAGAGTATGCGTTTTCGGCAATACGGCAACAGCTTGTCCATATCTTCGCCTGTCAGCACACCCTTGACCGTTATTACGGTGCATTTTCCGTAGAAAGTGTTAAGCCTTAAATCGGTTATCCCCTTGCCGTCAGGGCAAAAGTGGAGAGGGGCGTCAATATGCGTGCCTGCATGAACGCACATAGAAATCTGCGAAAGATTGCACTCGTCATCTTCATCAATACTTCTCAGCGGAGTCACAACAGTTTCGGGATCACCCGGATATGTTTCGGTTGTAAGAGTATCTCTCGAAATATCATGAATATACATACATCCTTCGCCTCTTTTTGAACATTTTTAATTCACGCAGAGCATCAGCTCCTCAGAGTCTAAGTAAAATATAGCTCTGCTTAAATTCAGAACGAACCCATCGTATGAGTAAAGCGGAACATCTGCACTATGATTATACCACATATTACTGCACTTTGCACCTTTATCGGCAAAATTTCCTTGTTTTACGGCAAAAAATAACCCCACAGGAGAACCCTGTGGGGTAAATTGCAATTGTGAATTTAATCAACAGCGATTAATTATTCAACAGAAATCGGTGAACCGACATTGCCTGTTTCGTAACCGCCAACGATGTACTTCTGAACGATAGTAGCATCCTTGATTGAGATTCTGCCATCCTCGTTAGCATCACATGTCTTGAATGCGTTTGCATCATCAGCAGCAATACTCATAAGGTTGATAGCAATCTTCTGAATTGTTGTAGCATCTACAACTGTAATTGAGTAGTCACCGTCAGCATCGCCGAGAAGCGGAACACGGTTACCGTCAATCTTAATATTAGCCTTAGCACCTGAGCGTGACGGATAATCAAACTTAGTAAGATCAAGTGTGATTGTTACATCAACGAGTGAATCTTCCGGATAACCGGCAGAAACTGTGTTAAGGAGCATATTTTCACCATTGAATGTAAGGTCAAAATCTTCGCCTATAGTAGCTGCGCTCTGCTCAGGAAGACCCCAGTTAGCAGCCCAATCGTCGTTAACTGCAAACTTGAACTGGTATGCAGCATCTGCAGATTCAACACCTGTGTATGTAATCTGATAAACCTTGTCAGCAATCTGAGTCATGTGGTTAACTTCAGCGTCAACGCCCCATGCTACACCGTTAAGCCAGCTGTTTTCACCGTTACCAACAACTGTAATGCTGTTGATTTCAAGGTCTGTAACCATTTTAACACCGTCACCTGTTACAGCAATCTCGTTTGTAGCAGGATTGAAAGTTACAGTTACATCACAAGCACTTTCTACATCGAAAGTTACATTGTTATCTGTACCGTCAAGACCGATCCACTTCTGCTCGTCGCCTGTGTTTGCAACGACCTTGAGCTGATAGCTTTTGCCCACCGGAACAGCTGTAAATGTCTTTGTATAAACATCGCCGCTCTTTGTCATTACATTTTCGGGAGCGAGTGCAGGAGAACCCTGCCATTCATAACCTGTGAGTGACTCAACACCTGCTACAACATACTGTGTTGCGTCAGCAGGCTCTGTTGCAGGTTCTGTAGTGGGTTCTGTTGTGGGCTCAACAGTTGTGGGCTCAACAGTTGTAGGTTCAACAGTTGTAGGTTCTTCTGTTGCAGGAGCTGTTGTACCTGAAGGATCAACACCGAGAAGTGTAGCTACTGTTGTAAGCGGAGCACAGTCGGGATAAGCTGCAGGATCAGCAAGCTCTGTTGCATACATTTCAGCATAAGCGTTGTAAACATCCATTGGCTCAGCCTCAACCTGTGCACAAATGTCAGCTACAGTTTCGGGAGTGTAGTTTTTAGGATTCTTAACAGCCCAGTTGAAAATAGCCTGTGCAACCATTTCTGCTCTTGAAAGGTAAATCGGGAATCTGCCCTCAGTTACATGACCGAGTGATGTGATTGCAGCCTTTGGACCGTAGTTATCGCTGTTATTCTTCCATGTTGCAGCAAAGTCACGCTTTGATGAGTCTTCGGTATTCTCAACTGTACCGCCTGTGAGGTAAATTGTGTCGCCGAGACAAGGCTTGCCGAGTGTTACATTACAGGTCTGGTGACTCTGTGATTTAGTATCAATTGTTGAGAAAATTACAGCATAGTCAGCGTTGTCTTTAAGACCGCCGTGATTTGTGCCGTCAGCTGACTTCAATTTTGCAGTATCGAAGTAGTAAAGACCTGTAGCAGTATCCTTCTTACATTTCTCTGCCTTACCCTGCCAAGATGTTTCAGGTAAATCATCGCCTGCTACAGCGTAAAGGTGACAATATACTGTCTTTGTTGTTCCCCACTCTGCAGGGAGATTAGATGCGTCAAAATAGATTTTTGTGTCGGTTTCTTCAGCTGATGCAGAGAATATGGTCAAGCCTGAAAAACAGGATACAGCCATAAGAACTGCAAGCACCAAACTGAGAACCTTGGATGATTTTTTCATCGCTAATTCCTCCTTTTTTTTACTCAATTTTCGAGTAATTACATTATATATCAAAATGTTCAGATTTACAAGTGGTTTTTGGCAAGTTTGTAAATTTTTTCTAGTTCTTGTTTTAAACCTATTGTTATGCGCTAACATTTGGTGTTTTTACTTGACAACAGTTGCAAATAATTGTATTATTTTAATGGTTATTTTTATCTATCTATCTGTTAAGAGAGGTTAAGTTATGGAAAACAGCAAAAAAACCATGGATAAAATCGTTGCCCTGTGTAAAAACAGAGGCTTTGTTTACCCAGGCTCCGAAATTTACGGCGGTCTTGCAAACACATGGGATTACGGTCCGCTCGGTGTTGCACTTAAAAACAATATCAAAAACGCATGGCTCAAAAAGTTTGTTCAGCAGAACAAATATAATGTAGGTCTTGACTCTGCAATTCTTATGAACCCGCAGACATGGGTTGCATCGGGTCATCTCGGCGGTTTCTCTGATCCGCTTATGGATTGTAAGGAATGTAAAACCCGTCACCGTGCCGACAACCTTATTGAAGATTTTGACGGCACAAATGTTGCAGGCTGGACAAATGAAGAAATGATGAATTACATCAAGGAAAAAGAGATTCCGTGCCCTAACTGCGGCAAGCACAACTTTACCGACATTCGTCAGTTCAACCTTATGTTCAAAACATTCCAGGGCGTTACAGAGGACAGCAAGAATGAAATTTATCTTCGTCCCGAAACTGCTCAGGGCATTTTCGTGAACTTCTCTAACATTCAGAGAACAAGCCGTAAGAAAGTTCCTTTCGGTGTTGCACAAATCGGTAAATCTTTCAGAAACGAAATCACACCCGGTAACTTTATTTTCCGTGTTCGTGAGTTTGAGCAGATGGAGCTTGAATTCTTCTGCAAGCCGGGCACTGACCTTGAATGGTTTGAATACTGGAGAGGTTTCTGCCGTGACTGGCTCTATTCTCTCAATATTAAGGAAGAAAATCTCCGTCTTCGTGACCATGCAAAAGAGGAGCTTTGTTTCTATTCAAAAGCCACAACAGACTTTGAATATCTCTTCCCCTTCGGTTGGGGCGAGCTTTGGGGCGTTGCCGACAGAACGGACTATGACCTTACACAGCACAGCAAAACAAGCGGTAAGACACTTGAGTATTTTGATCCGACAACAAACGAGAAGTACATTCCGTATGTTATTGAGCCGTCACTCGGTGTTGAGCGTCTTTTCCTTGCTCTTGTTGTTGAGGCTTACGATGAAGAAGTTATTGACGAAAAGGATACACGAGTTGTGTTAAGACTTCATCCGACGCTTGCTCCGTACAAAGCTTGCGTTCTTCCGCTTTCAAAGAAGCTCAACGAGCAAGCCGGCAAGGTTTATGAACAGCTTTCAGCCGACTTTATGACTGATTATGACGATGCCGGTTCAATCGGCAAGCGTTACAGAAGACAGGACGAAATCGGTACTCCGTTCTGTATCACATATGACTTTGAGTCTGTTGACGACGGTTGTGTAACGGTTCGTGACCGTGACACAATGCAGCAGGAAAGAGTTGCAATTGACAAGCTCAACGATTATATTGCTGAAAAGATTAAGTTCTGATTTTAATATGATATCAAAAGGACATTCCAAATGGAATGTCCTTTTTTTGCGTAGGGGCGGCTCACCGTATAAGAACAGCGGATAACCTCAAAATTCGGGTTATCCGCTGTGTGTTTTATTCAATATAATAATCTGAATTCAATCAAATTACTTTGAGAGGTTTGTGAGAACCTTTTTGATTCTCTCAACAGCCTCAATCGTGTTTTCTCTGTCACCGAATGATGTAAGACGGAAGTAGCCGGCACCGTTTTCGCCAAAGCCCTCACCCGGAGTACCTACAACATTTGCCTCGTTAAGGAGGAGGTCAAAGAATTCCCAACTGCCCATATTGTTCGGACACTTGAGCCAGATGTAAGGTGAGTTCTTACCGCCTGTGTAGTAGATGCCGAGTTCATCAAGAGCAGATGCGATAATTCTTGCATTTTCCTGATAGTAAGAAATGTTCTCCTTGATCTGCTTCTGACCTTCTTCGCTGAATACAGCGGCAGCAGCACACTGAACAGGCCATGAAACACCGTTGAACTTTGTTGCCTGACGGCGGTACCATGTTGCATAGATATTGTGACCGTCACGCTCAAGCTCCTTAGGAATTACCGTGTAACCGCATCTTGTGCCTGTGAAGCCTGCTGTCTTTGAAAGTGAGCACATTTCAATTGCGCACTTTCTTGCACCTTCGATTGCAAAAATTGAACGAGGAAGATCCTCTGTGATGAATGCCTCATAAGCTGAATCGTAGAGGATTATTGCATCGTTTTTGAGAGCATAGTCAACCCATGCTTTGAGCTGTTCGGCATTGTATGCAGAACCTGTCGGGTTGTTAGGTGAGCAAAGGTAGATGATATCTGCCTTTACATTTTCATCAGGGAGAGCGGCAAAGCCGTTTGCCTCATTTGATGTAGCATAAACAATTTCTCTGCCTGCCATAATGTTTGAGTCAACATATACAGGGTAAACAGGATCGGTTACAAGAACAACATTATCCTTTGAGAAGATGTCACCTATGTTACCGCAGTCCGACTTTGCACCGTCTGATACAAAGATTTCGTCAGCACCTACTGCAACACCAAAGCTCTTGTAATAATCTGAAATAGCCTGTCTGAGGAACTCGTAGCCCTCATAATCGGGATAGCCCTTGAAGGTTTCCTTGTGAGCAAGATCCTCTGCGCCCTTTTTCATTGCCTCAACAACAACAGGAGCAAGCGGAAGGGTTACATCACCGATACCAAGCTTGATGACCTTTTTATCGGGATGAGCCGCAATATATGCATTTGTCTTTTTTGCAACATCTGCAAAAAGATAGTTAGGAACGAGATTGTCAAAATTTCTGTTAATCTTCATTAAAATCAGTCCTTTAAATCTGAAAGTTAAGTGGAAAAATCAATTACTTTTCAAGTGATGCTTTAATAAATTCTCTGAAAAGCGGATGAGCACGGTTCGGGCGTGACTTGAATTCGGGATGATACTGAACAGCAACGAAGAAACGGTTGTCGGGAACTTCAACAGCCTCAACAAGAAGTCCGTTAGGTGAAGTACCTGTAATCTTCATGCCTGCATTTTCAATTTCCTCTCTGAAATCGTTATTGAACTCATAACGATGACGGTGACGCTCTGAAATTTCATGCTGACCGTAAGCCTTAGCCATAAGCGAATCGGGCTTGATAACACACGGATATGCACCAAGACGCATTGTGCCGCCCATATCCTCAATGCCTTCCTGTTCAGGCATAAGGTCAATAACATTATGCTTGCCCTCTGGTGTAAACTCACCGCTGTTGGCATCAGCATAGCCGAGAACATCTCTTGCGTATTCGATTACTGCAGTCTGCATACCGAGGCAGATTCCGAGATACGGAATATCATGCTCACGGGCATATTTTGCAGCCATAATCTTACCTTCGATACCTCTGTTACCGAAACCGCCCGGAACAAGAATACCGTCAACATCACCGAGAAGCTCGTCAACCTTGTACTTTGTGAGAAGTTCGCAGTCAACCCACTTGATTTCAACATCAGCGGAATTTTCATAGCCACCGTGACGAAGTGCCTCTGCAACAGAAAGATATGCGTCATGGAGAGCAACATACTTACCGCAAAGAGCAATCGTGCATTTCTTTGTGCGGTTGTTGATACGGTTAAGCATTTCTTCCCACTCGGAAAGGTCAGGCTTTTTGTCCGTTACAATATTGAGCTCACGACATACAACATTTGAGAAATTGCTCTTTTCAAGCATAAGAGGTGCCTGATAAAGCGTTGGGAGAGTAATATTTTCGATTACACAATCCGGCTTTACATTGCAGAAAAGTGCAATCTTGTTGAAAATGCTCTCCTCAAGAGGTTCGTCACAACGAAGAACGATGATATCGGGATTGATACCGAGTGAACGAAGCTCTTTTACAGAATGCTGTGTCGGCTTTGATTTGTGTTCCTCACTGCCCTTGATATAGGGAACGAGAGTTACATGAATAAAGATGCTGTTCTCTCTGCCGACTTCAAGAGATACCTGACGGATAGCCTCAAGGAACGGCTGGCTTTCGATATCGCCCACCGTACCGCCGATTTCCGTAATTACAACATCGGCATTGGTCTTTTCACCTACATTGTAGATAAAAGACTTAATTTCATTTGTGATGTGAGGAATTACCTGAACTGTCTTACCGAGGTAGTCGCCGTGACGCTCCTTTTCAAGAACATTTGAGTAAACCTTACCTGTTGTGAGGTTTGAATACTTGTTAAGGTCCTCATCAATAAAACGCTCATAATGGCCGAGGTCGAGGTCGGTTTCTGCACCGTCCTCCGTTACATATACCTCACCGTGCTGATACGGGCTCATTGTACCCGGATCGACATTGATATACGGGTCAAGCTTTTGAGCAACAATCTTGAGCCCTCTTGCCTTTAAAAGTCTGCCGAGAGATGCGGCTGTGATACCCTTGCCAAGACCGGATACGACACCGCCTGTTACAAATATATATTTTTTATTTTTCTTATGTTCGGTTATCTCCACGATTACACCTCAACTTCGCCTTCAAATACTTTTTCCGCATTACCTGTCATATATACCGTTTCATCAGTATAGTTGATAATAAGATCGCCGCCCTTGAGCTTAATCTTGATGTCTTCGCCCTTTTTGCAGAAACCGTTTTCACAAGCGGCAACCGCAACGGCACAAGCGCCTGTACCGCAAGCCCATGTTTCGCCTGAGCCACGCTCCCACACTCTCATCTTGATTGTATGGTCATCGAGAACTGTTACAAATTCTGTATTCACTCTTTCAGGGAAGAGCTTATCGTTTTCAAACTCCGGTCCTACGGTTTCAATATCAAGATTATCAATATCGTCCATGAATACCACACAGTGTGGGTTGCCCATTGATACGCAGGTGATGTTATAGTTCTTGCCTGCAATTTCAACAGGTCTGTCAACAACCTTGTCACCGTCAAGAACAACAGGAATTTCCTTCGGATCAAGAATAGCCTTGCCCATATCAACTCTGAGGCGGTTAACCTTTCCGCCTGAAGTATAAGCCTTGAGTTTCTTGATACCGCTGAGTGTTTCAATTGTAATTTCGTCTTTTTCGTTGATATCAACCATACCGTGGTCATAGAGGAACTTACCTACGCAACGGATACCGTTACCGCACATCTTACCCTCTGAACCGTCAAGGTTGTACATTTTCATCTTTGCATCTGCAACCTTTGAAGGGCAAACAAGAATAATACCATCGCCGCCGATACCGAAATGTCTGTCGGAAAGTCTTACGGCAAGCGCCTCGGGGTTGCTGATTTCCTGATCAAAAGTGCTGCAATAGATATAGTCGTTGCCTATACCCTGCATCTTAGTGAATTTTAACATAAGCTTTTCCTCTCTCATGTGGTTAATGTCGATAAGCTCCGTGCTGTGCTGTGAATAGTGGCTCTTGAGGCAATCTGCAAGTGCATTTGCCGTATCAAGAGATGTAAGACACGGAATATTTCTTTCAACAGTCTTACGACGGATTTTAACAGAATCTCTTGAAGGAATTCTGCCCTTTGCAGATGTTGAAATAACATACTGAATCTTACCCGATTCAATGAGTGTAAGAGTATTGTTTGTCTTGGACTCGTGAATTTTCTTTACGCTTACGGCGTCAATACCGTACTTTTTGAGTACATCCGCTGTACCCTCTGTTGCGTAGATTCTGAATCCGAGGTCGTAGTATTTCTTTGCGATTTCACCGATTTCAGCCTTATCCGAATTACGGACTGTGATGAACACACCGCCCTTTTTCTTCATCTTGTAGCCTGCACCGATGAGTCCCTTATAGAGAGCCTCCTCAAGTGTGCCTGCAACACCGAGAACTTCACCTGTTGACTTCATCTCGGGGCCGAGGTGGTTATCAACATTGATAAGCTTTTCAAAGCTGAATACGGGAACCTTAACCGCAATGTAAGGACTCTTTCTGTAAAGGCCTGTGCCGTAGCCCATATCTTTGAGCTTTTCACCGAGCATTGCTCTCGTTGCAAGGTCAACCATAGGAACGCCTGTTACCTTACTGATGTAAGGGATTGTTCTTGAAGAACGGGGATTTACTTCGATAACATAAAGTTCGTCTTTATAGATAAGGTACTGAATGTTTACAAGTCCCTTTGTACGGAGTTCGATTGCAAGGTTCTTTGAGCTTTCAATAATAATCTGAGTCATTCTGTCTGAGAGATTCCATGCCGGATAAACCGCAATTGAGTCGCCCGAATGAACACCGGCACGCTCGATATGCTCCATAATACCCGGAATAAGAATATCTTCACCGTCACAAATGGCGTCAACTTCAAGCTCTGTACCCTGAAGGTACTTATCAATAAGAATCGGATTTTCAATATTCTGTGCAAGAATGATTGCCATATACTCTTTGACATCATCTTCGTTGAATGCAATAATCATATTCTGACCGCCGAGAACATATGACGGACGGAGAAGAACAGGATAACCGATTTTGTCTGCAACATCGAGAGCCTCGTCTGTTGTCATAACCGTTACGCCACGGGGACGCTTGATGTGATACTTTTCAAGAAGCTCGTCAAAACGCTCTCTGTCCTCTGCCATATCAATGGCATCGTATGATGTGCCGAGAATATTTACACCGTTGTCGCTGAGGAACTTTGTAAGCTTAATGGCTGTCTGTCCGCCGAATGCAACAACTACACCGAACGGATTCTCTGTCTTTATTATGCCCATAACATCTTCGGTTGTGAGCGGTTCAAAATAAAGTCTGTCGGCTGTGTCAAAGTCTGTTGATACTGTTTCAGGGTTGTTGTTTACGATAACAACATCGTAGCCTGCTTTTTTGAGCGCCCATACGCAGTGAACAGACGCATAGTCAAATTCGATACCCTGACCGATTCTGATAGGACCCGAACCGAATACGATAACTGTTTTCTTATCGCTCTTCTGCTCTCTGATGAATTCCTCAGCTTCATTTTCCTTATCAAATGTTGAATAGAAGTAAGGAGTTTCAGCCTCAAATTCTGCGGCGCAGGTATCAACCATTTTATAAACAGGAACAAGCGGATTTTCAACCTTCCTGCCTGTGATTTTTTCAATTGTTCTGTCAAGGAATCCCTTGTTCTTGGCACGAACATAGAGATCCTCCGTAAGCTCGCCGTTCTTGAGTTCGTTTTCAACGGCAATAAGATTTTTGAGCTTTTCAAGGAACCACTCGTCAATGAGAGTGATGTTGTGAATCTGTTCTACTGTAATGCCTCTCTTGAGAGCCTCATATACGCAGAAGATTCTTCTGTCATCGCAAACGCTGAGTCTGTCATAAACCGATGCGTTTGAAAGCTCTGCAAATTCCTTATCATTGAGAGTATCGTGAGAAATCTCGGCACCTCTTACGGCTTTCATAATAGCCTGCTCAAATGTCGGAGCAATAGCCATAACCTCGCCTGTTGCCTTCATCTGAGTACCGAGTGTTCTCTTTGCATATACAAATTTATCGAAAGGCCATTTCGGGAATTTTACAACAACATAGTCGAGCGCCGGCTCAAAGCAAGCGTATGTTGTACCTGTAACGGCATTTTTGATTTCATTAAGTGTGTAACCGATAGCAATTTTAGCGGCAACCTTTGCAATAGGATAACCTGTTGCCTTTGACGCAAGTGCCGATGAACGGGATACACGGGGATTAACCTCGATAACCGCATATTCAAATGTTTCGGGGTTGAGTGCGAACTGGCAGTTACAACCGCCCTCTACCTTAAGCGCAGAGATAATGTTGAGAGCCGCACTTCTGAGCATCTGATATTCCTTGTCGGCAAGTGTTACCGTAGGAGCGATAACGATTGAGTCGCCTGTGTGAACGCCTACAGGATCGAAGTTTTCCATTGAGCAGACAGTAATAACATTTCCGTCGCTGTCACGCATAACCTCAAACTCGATTTCCTTCCAACCTGAGATACATTTTTCAACAAGCACCTGTGTGATAGGAGAAAGTTCAAGACCGTTTGATGTGATTTCACGAAGCTCTTCCTCGTTATCGACAATACCGCCGCCTGTACCGCCGAGTGTGAATGCAGGACGGATAATTACAGGATAACCGATTTCATCGGCAAACTTAACAGCTGATTCAACATCTGTAACAACAAGTGACGGAATAACAGGCTGACCTATTTCAATCATTGTGTCCTTAAAAAGCTGTCTGTCCTCTGCCTTGTCAATTGTTTCGGGGTTTGCACCGAGAAGCTGAACATTGTATTTATCAAGGAAGCCCTCTTTTGCAAGCTGCATTGAAAGGGTAAGACCCGTCTGACCGCCGAGGGTTGAAAGAAGGCTGTCAGGGCGTTCCTTTTTGATGATTCTCTTAACTGTTTCAAGCGTCAACGGCTCAATGTAGATTTTATCAGCCATTGCGTTATCAGTCATAATTGTAGCAGGGTTTGAGTTTACGAGAATAACCTCAAGTCCTTCTTCTTTAAGCGCACGGCAAGCCTGTGTGCCTGCATAGTCAAATTCGGCAGCCTGACCGATTACGATAGGGCCCGAACCGATTACCATAACTCGTTTGATATTCTTTTTGAGTGGCATATAATCATTCCTCGTTCAAGTAATTATTGTATCTGTTCTTATGCTGAATAGTAATCCGAATTTCGGACTCTTATTTTCTGTTGTTCTTCATCAATTCAATAAAACGGTCAAACAAAAATGCTGTATCGTGAGGGCCGCCGCAAGCTTCCGGATGGAACTGAACCGAGAAAGCAGGCATATTTGTGTAGTTTACGCCCTCGCAGGTGTTATCATTACCGTTTACAAAGCTTACTTTGCCGTTTTCGGGCATACTGTCGCTTACAACAGCGTAGCCGTGGTTCTGTGATGTAATGTAAACTCTGCCTGTTTCAACCTCTTTTGCAGGCTGATTTGCACCTCTGTGACCGTACTTGAGCTTTTCTGTTTTTGCACCCTGTGAAAGCGCAAGGAGCTGATGACCGAGACAGATACCGAAGGTCGGAATCCCGAAGTCACAAAGCTTTTTGAGCTCTGCAATAATCTCTGTGTTGTCCGAAGGATCTCCCGGTCCGTTTGAAAGCATTACGCCGTCGGGATTCATAGCCTTAATTTCATCCGCTGTTGTGTGAGCGGGAACAACTGTAAGGTTACAGCCTCTCTTAACAAGCTCTCTGCCGATGTTATGCTTTGCGCCAAAATCCATAAGCACAACATTGAGGTCGCCGTTTTCAGCGTCAAAATGCTCTTTTTCTTTTATAGTAGTGCTTTCAACAGCCTCTGTAATAACATAGTTCTTAATCTCGTCAAGTTCTTCCTTTGTCACATCGGGAGAATAGGATATTTTGCAGTTCAGAACACCGTATTCACGCACAATTCTTGTGAGCGCACGGGTGTCGATTCCGTAAATGCCGGGAATTCCCGACTCTTTTAAAAAGGTGTCAAGATCACCCTCACAACGGAAGTTTGAAGGAACTTGGCACCATTCTCGTACAATATAACCTTTCAGCGACGGAGAGTCACTCTCAAAATCGGCAGGGATAACACCATAGTTGCCGATTAAAGGGAATGTCTGAATAACCACCTGACCGTAATAGCTGGGGTCGGTGAGTGTTTCAAGATAACCTGTCATTGCTGTAGTAAAAACAAGTTCTCCCGTAGTTTCTTTTTCGGCACCAAACGCCTTGCCCTCAAAAACTGTTCCGTTTTCAAGGATTAAGTATGCCGCACGGCTCATAAAAACACATTCCTTTCAATAAACTAAAAAAATCGCAGTCAGTTCTCATATGTTCTGATAACCTGCTTTGCAACCTCAAGCTTGCTTGTTCTGAGATCCATAGCCTGTTTTTCAAGATAGCGATGCGCCTGATCTTCGGACATATTAAGGCAGGTAATAAGCAGGAACTTTGCTCTGTTTATTATCTTCATATCCGCAACCATATGCTTGAGCTTTTCATTTTCCTCAATCACACGGAACATACGCATCTTAAAACATTCCGTAAACTGCAAAAAGTGGTGAAACAGGTGCTTGTTTACGGGCTTTGCAATAACAAGAACACCGTGCTCAGTGAGTGCGTCGTTCACATAATCCGCATTACGCTGCGGAACGATAATCACAACACTTGAACGGGTTGTTCCGGCAAAGTACTTTGAAAGCTCAATGCCGTTTTCCTTTTCAAGCGGTGCATTGACGCAGATGAGGTCAAAAACCTCACCATTTGCAAGCTCCTTAGCCTCCTGTGAGGTTTGGCAGACGGAAATCTCCGTATAGCCTTCGCTTCCGAGCAATTGCGACAAAGAAACGGCACTCTGTTCAGAGTGTGAAATCAACAAAGCATTTTTCAAGAACCTCACCACCGCATATTGTTTCATTCATCTTATTATTTTACAAGATTAACCCCTATTGTTATTTACTTAAAGGAATTATGACAATATTTTTTACAATTTTGTAAAAACATTTTCATTGCAAATTTGTTTTACACTTTTCAACATTTTTCGGGCAATTTTCCATTTGAACATTACTCAAACATATTACTGTATTTTTGTTTTTGATTATAGATTAAATTTTTCACTCTTACCACAACTTCATCGGGATAATATCCGCTGACTTTTTCAAAAGATTTTTCTATATCGGAACTCATAAACGAAAATTTTACCTGTTCACCATACAGTTCCTGAGCAGCATCAAGCTGTACATCGAAATCTACATCAAAAGGTTTTGCGTGAATTTTTGGGATTAAGTTGTAAATATCCTCTCCGAGAGGGTAATCCTCGGTTGTGTCGGCAAGCAGCGAAAGTCCGAAATCAAAATATGGACAAAATCTGTATTCGCCTGTATCATCATTCAGTATAAACGCAATATTATTGGTATGCCTGTCCTCATTCAGAAAAAATGCGTCAAGCTCAAGCATTGCTGTTATATATTTTCCGACATTTTTCAAACCTGTTTTATTCTCGATAAAATCAACGGTGTGGGAAATTTTATCCTTCACATCATCGTACTTCAAAAGATTTTTCGCCATTGATGACGCAAGCCATTGCTTTGACAAATGCTCAAGCGTGACAATGCTTTCATTTTTTTGGCGAAAGTTTTTTGAATAACAACCGTTAAGCTTTCGACCTGCAAATTCTATTTTTATAGGAAAATATTCCGCAAAATCGGTTACATTAGATTTCTTTAACAATTCAGATACAATAACCTCACACAAGCCTTCATATCCCATATGGTCTGCTTTGTACCACAAGTCGTTTACAAGCCACTTTTGCTGATTGCCTTTTGAAGAAGCAGATTTTGTATCTATAAGTGAGTAATTGTCAAGATTGATTTCCTTAATCAAAAAGCGTACAGCTCCTTTCGTGTAAACCTTACATATTGGTTATCCTCAGCCGTTCTTCCGTCTGTTTTTTCAAGTATCTGCAAAGTATCGTAGCCGTCCGCTCCGATTTTTTTCAAAATAGTTTTTCGGAATGCCCTTGATTTCGGAAAACATCTTTCTTCAAGAAACTGTTCAAAATCGTTCCAATCCGGATTTTCATTTATACCGAAAGCCCTTTTCATTATATCATTGGTGCGATTCACAATTTTTATTTTCTTATCGGCAAAGTTGACATATATTTCCGTACACACCTTCTGACGGAACATAAAATCAAGCCGCATAACATAATTGCCGTTCAAGGGCTTGTTAAGATATTTTGAAATTGTCTGACGGCTTACATTAAAGGTTTGTGCTATTTCAGCAGTAGTTTTACCGTTTTTCTGCATTTCAATTGCATTTTTAACATCCGTTTCGGTCAACTTATTTTTTCTTCCGCCTTTAAGCCTGCCTGCAATATCCTTTAACTCGGTTTCGTTATCTGTTCCGAACAAATCTATACAAAGCTTTCTGTAATCAGTCATACGCTCCACCGCCTTAATAGTGTCAAATATCATTCTTTACACTATCATTATATAGCATATACAAAACAAAGTCAATTATCTTTGCTAAACATTTATATGCCAAAACACCCCGAACAGCTATTGCCGTTCGGGGCGTCTCGGTTTATGTGAATTAAAAAGGATAGGTTAATTAAGCTACCATGGATTATTCAATATCCTGCATAGCGTCGTAGCCTGTTTCGCCTGTTCTAACCTTAACAACATCTTCAACATCATAGATAAAGATTTTGCCGTCACCGATGTGACCTGTGTAAAGTGCCTTAACAGCCGCATCAACAACTGCCTTTACAGGAACCTTGCAAACTACGATTTCAACCTTCATCTTAGGAAGGAGGTTACTTTCAATAGCAACACCACGGTAATACTCTGCTTTACCCTTCTGAGCACCGCAACCGAGTACCTGAGATACTGTCATACCTGTGATGCCGAGCTTATCCATTTCTTCTTTAAGAGCTTCAAGCTTTGACTGCTTGAGAAGAATGTCAATCTTAGTAATCTTTGTGCCGTCGGTAGCCATATCATACTTGCCGGCAAGCTGAACGGGAACTGCCTGAGTTACAGGAACATTGCTGTCAACATCAAATGTTTCATCAAGTGAAGCTGTACCGACACCGATTGGCATAAAGTCTGCATATGCGCTGATAAGACCGTGCTCGCAGATATCGAGGCCCTTCATTTCTTCGTCCTTTGTAACACGAAGACCTACTGTCTTTTTGATGATTGTGAATACGATAATCATGCAAACAACTGTCCAAGCTACGATTGTAACAATACCGAGAGCCTGCTTACCAAGCTGAGCAAAGCCACCGCCGTAGAAAAGACCTGTGATGCCGTTCTGACCGTTACCTGTTGCGAAAAGACCTACTGCAAGGCCGCCCCACATACCGTTTACGCCGTGTACCGAGAATGCGCCGACAGGATCATCTATTTTAAGCTTGATATCAACGAATTCAACTGCTACTACGATGAGGATACCTGAAACGATACCGATAACTGCTGCGCCGATTGCATCAACATCTGCACAACCTGCCGTGATTGCTACAAGACCTGCGAGTGATGCGTTAAGACACATTGAAACATCAGGCTTGCCGTTCTTGATCCATGTAAAGAGCATGGTTGTTACTGTTGCAACTGCCGGAGCAATTGTTGTTGTAAGAAGAATCTGACCGAGACGAGCGCCGTCTTCAGCAGCGGCACCGTTAAAGCCGTACCATGCAAACCAAAGAATGAATACACCGAGAGCACCGAGTGTGATGCTGTGACCGGGGATAGCGTTTACCTTGCCGTTCTTGCCGTATTTACCGATACGGGGTCCGAGAATGATTGCGCCGACAAGTGCCGAGATACCGCCGACCATATGAATTACGATTGAACCTGCAAAGTCGATACAGCCGAGCTGTGCAAGCCAACCCTGACCGTTCCAAACCCAACCTGCTTCAATCGGGTAAACAACGAGTGAAATAATTGCGCTGTAAACACAGTATGCCGAGAATTTTGTACGCTCTGCCATAGCACCTGAAACGATAGTAGCTGCTGTAGCACAGAATACAAGCTGGAATACGAATGAGTTCCAATCAAAGTTCATCCAGTCTGTGAACATATTGAGGTTGGGAACACCGATGAATCCTGCAACATAGTCCTTAGACATCATAAGTCCGAAACCTAACAGGCTGAATACAACCGTACCGATACAAAAGTCCATCAGGTTTTTCATAATGATGTTACCTGCGTTTTTAGCTCTTGTAAAACCGGTTTCAACCATTGCAAATCCGCACTGCATAAAGAACACGAGTAATGCGCCGATCATAAACCAGACGCCTGTGCCTCCGTAAATTAGTTCTGCCATATAAATCTCTCCTTTTATCAAAATAACAAAAACGGCGTGGAGTTGACAGTTTAATTCTGTCAATCACACGCCGTTGTGTTACCTGTTATACAATATAAATAATGTTATTTAGTATAAATAGAGGTTCTATCAATCACACACCGAAAAGAAGTTCGCCGTATGAAGGATAAGGCCAGTATTCCGAAGCTGTTTCTGTTTCCATTGCATCACCGACAGCTCTGAGTTCCTGCATAAGTGCAAATACTGTTTCTCTGTAGTACTTAGCATACTTGAGGTTGTCATCGCTGTAGTCGCTTACCTTGATAACAGCCTCTTCAAGCTCTGCAGTTTTCTTTGAGAAACATACAAGTTTGTTTGAAAGGCTTGTAATAAGGTCTTCCTCAACACTTGTAGGAATAGCGTCCGAAAGTGCCTTCTTTGCAAGTGCTGTATCCGTAAGATCTCTTACATATGATGTAACGGCAGGAAGAATGTTCTTCTTAGCCATATCAATCATTGTGAGAGCCTCAATGTTAATCTGCTTAGAATAGCTTTCAAGCTCAATTTCATATCTTGCACGGATTTCGTCTGCCGAACAAATCTTATTCTTAACAAAGAGGTCAATATTCTTCTTGTCAAGGAAGTGTTCCATTGCGTCAGGAAGTGACTTGAGGTTAAGAAGTCCTCTTCTTTCAGCCTCTTCAACCCACTCGGGAGCGTAGTTGTTGCCGTTGAAGATAATGTTCTGATGCTCTGTGAATACTTTCTTAACAAGAGCCTTGATAGCTGCGTCCATATCATCCGCATCTTTAAGCTCATCGTAGAACTCTGAAAGTTCTTCGGCTACCATAGTGTTGAGCATATAGTTAGGACAGGCAATGTTAAGTGAAGAACCAAGTGCTCTGAATTCAAACTTGTTACCTGTGAATGCAAAAGGTGATGTACGGTTACGGTCTGATGTATCTTTCATAAAGTCAGGAAGAACATCAACACCTGTTCTCATCTTCTGCTTACCCTTGCTTACATATTCTCTGTCATTGATGATTGAATCAACGAGTTCGCCGAGGTCATCACCGAGATACATTGAAATGATTGCAGGCGGTGCTTCGTTAGCGCCGAGACGGTGGTCGTTACCTGCCGATGCAACCGTGATTCTGAGAAGATCCTGATACTCGTGAACAGCCTTTACAACTGCCGCAAGGAAAAGCTGGAACTGAAGGTTATTTTCAGGAGTCTTGCCGGGCTCAAGAAGGTTTTCGCCTGTGTTGGTTGAAATTGACCAGTTGTTGTGCTTACCGGAACCGTTAACACCTGCGAACGGCTTTTCGTGAAGAAGACAAACAAGACCGTGTCTTTCGGCAACCTTCTTCATAACTTCCATTGTAAGCTCGTTGTGGTCGGTTGCAATGTTTGTTGTTGTGAAGATAGGAGCAAGCTCGTGCTGTGAAGGAGCAACTTCGTTATGCTTTGTCTTTGCAAGGATACCGAGTTTCCAGAGCTCCTCGTCAAGGTCTTTCATATAAGCAGCAACTCTTGTCTTGATTGCACCGAAGTAATGGTCGTCAAGTTCCTGTCCTTTAGGAGCTTTTGCACCGAAAAGTGTTCTGCCTGTATAAATAAGGTCCTCTCTCTGGTCGTAAGCGTCCTTATCAATAAGGAAGTATTCCTGCTCCGGACCTACTGTTGTTGTAACTCTTGTAACATCTTCTTTGCCGAGAAGATGAAGAATCTTTACAGCCTCTGTATTAATTCTCTCCATTGAACGAAGAAGAGGAGTTTTCTTATCGAGAACCTCGCCTGTATAAGAACAGAATGCTGTAGGAATGTAAAGTGTTCCGTCCTTAACGAATGCATATGATGTCGGATCCCATGTTGTATAGCCTCTTGCCTCGAATGTGGCACGAATACCGCCGCTTGGGAAAGAAGAAGCATCAGGCTCGCCCTTTACAAGCTCTTTACCTGAGAACTCCATGATAACCTGACCTTCACCGTTCGGTGCGATAAAGCTGTCATGCTTTTCGGCTGTGATACCTGTCATCGGCTGGAACCAGTGTGTGTAGTGGGTACAGCCCATCTCAACTGCCCAGTCCTTCATAGCAGCCGCAACAACATTTGCAACGCTGAGGTCAAGCGGTTCACCGTTCTGGATTGTCTTTTTCAAAGCCTTGTAAGTTGACTTTGGAAGTCTTTCCTGCATCTTCTGGTCATTAAATACCATGCTGCCAAAAATTTCGGGAACTTTTGCCATTTTAATTCTCTCCTATCCATTTTGAAAATAAATTTTAATGGTCTGATTTTTGCTTTATAAAAACAGAAAAGGACACTGTAAGCCTCAGCTCACAGCGCCCTTGCTGTCTTTGATGTTGTTAGTATATTCCACTTTTGCGAATTTGTCAATACATTTTTTGAAAAAAGTTTTGAAATTGCAAGTTTTATTAAATTTCCTGCAAAATTAAGCTGAAACACCAATGAGAGTTGCATATTTTCTACAACAATCACAGTAAAATGAAAGTTTCGCCCTTAAAAGTTGCAATTTTCCTTTATTTTCCCTTGACAAAGCACAATGTATAGTTATATAATCTAAGTGCTGATTTTTCTTGATCAACGATGACAGGGCATTTCAGAACATCAGCCGACCTGCACATTCACCTTTGCAGGATATAGCACAGGCTGAGCATAGCGGTTTTACCGCTGAGAAGAGATTGGGCATTTTACAATTACATATATATGATTGATTATTAACCGGCAGAACATTAATTGCCACTTTGAACCGATAAGTTTACGAAAGCAAACTTCCTTTTACATATATATGTATATAAAAAGTCCGCTGAATAATTTTTGTGATTAACAGGAAAGGGTGATCATTAATGGAACAGACAGTCAGAGAGAACAACAAGACTCTGTATTCTCCGAAGTTTGAACATGATAACTGCGGTATCGGAGCTGTTGTTAATATTAAGGGTATCAAGTCACACGACACCGTGGCAAACGCTCTGACAATTGTTGAAACTCTCGAACACAGAGCAGGTAAGGATGCCGAAGGCAAAACAGGTGACGGCGTAGGTATTCTTCTCCAGATTTCACACAAATTTTTTAAGAAGGCAGCTGCTGAAATCGGCATTAAGCTCGGTTCCGAAAGAGATTACGCTGTAGGTATGTTCTTCTTCCCTCAGAATGAGCTTGCAAGAAATCAGGCAAAGAAGATGTTTGAAATCATTGCAGAAAAAGAGGGACTTACGGTTCTCGGCTGGAGAAATGTTCCGTCAAAGCCCGAGGTCCTCGGTCACAGAGCTGTTGAATGTATGCCTGCAATTATGCAGTGCTTTATCAAAAGACCTCACGGTGTAAAAAGAGGTCTTCCGTTCGACAGAAAGCTCTATGTTGCAAGAAGAGTTTTTGAACAGAGTAATGAAGACACATATGTAGTTTCGCTTTCAAGCAGAACTATTGTATATAAAGGTATGTTCCTTGTCGGCGATCTCCGTAACTTCTTCCTTGATCTTCAGGACGAGGATTACGAGTCTGCAATCGCTATGGTTCACTCCCGTTTTTCAACCAACACAAATCCAAGCTGGCAGAGAGCTCATCCTAACAGAATGATTGTTCACAACGGTGAAATCAACACAATCAGAGGCAACGCTGACAAGATGCTTGCCCGTGAGGAAACAATGCGTTCGGAGCATCTCAAGGGCGACCTTGACAAGGTTATTCCTGTTGTAAACACAGAGGGTTCAGACTCTGCAATGCTTGATAACACACTTGAATTTCTCGTAATGAGCGGTATGGAGCTTCCTCTTGCCGTTATGATTACAATTCCGGAGCCGTGGGATAATAACGGCACAATGAGCCAGAAGAAAAAGGACTTCTATCAGTATTATGCAACAATGATGGAGCCGTGGGACGGTCCTGCGTCAATCCTTTTCTCTGACGGTGACATTATGGGTGCGGTTCTTGACCGTAACGGTCTGCGTCCGTCAAGATACTACATCACGGATGACGGCAACCTCATTCTTTCATCGGAAGTCGGCGCACTTCCTATTGATCCCGCAAAGATTGTTACAAAGGAAAGACTTCGCCCGGGCAAAATGCTCCTTGTCGATACGGTTCAGGGCAGACTCATTGATGACGATGAACTCAAAGAGTATTATGCGTCAAAACAGCCTTACGGCGAATGGCTCGACAGTAATCTTGTTTGTCTTAAAGACCTCAAAATTCCTAATATGAAGGTTGAGGAGCATTCATATAAAGAAAGACAAAAACTCCAGAAGGCTTTCGGATATACCTACGAAGATGTTATGACATCAATCCTTCCTATGGCAAAGAACGGCACAGAGTCAATTGCCGCAATGGGTACAGACAGTCCGCTTGCAGTTCTTTCAAAAGAACCGCAGCCGCTTTTCAACTACTTCAAACAGCTCTTTGCACAGGTTACAAACCCACCGATTGACGCAATCCGTGAGGAAGTTGTAACATCAACAACAATTTATATCGGTGAGGACGGCAACATCCTTGAGGAGCGTCCCGAAAACTGCAAGGTTATGAAGATTCACAACCCGATTCTTACATCAACCGATATTCTCAAAATCAAGAATATGCACATTCCGGGCTTTAAGGTTGCGGTTATCCCGATTCTCTACTACAAGAACACAAGACTTTCAAAGGCTGTTAAGCGACTTTTCGTTGAAGCTGACAAGGCTTACAATGATGGTGCAAATATTCTTATCCTCTCCGACAGAGGAGTTGACGAAAACCATCTTGCAATTCCGTCACTTCTTGCAGTATCCGCTCTTCATCAGCACCTTGTTGCAACAAAGAAGAGAACCTCACTTGCAATGATACTTGAAAGCGGTGAGCCGAGAGAAGTTCATCATTTTGCAACACTTCTCGGCTACGGTGCAAGTGCAATCAACCCGTATCTTGCTCAGGAAACAATCCACGAGCTTATCGGTGACGACCTTCTTGACAAGGACTACTACGCAGCAGTTGACGATTACAACAGCGCAGTTCTCCACGGCATCGTAAAGATTGCGTCAAAAATGGGTATTTCAACAATCCAGTCATATCAGGGCTCACAGATTTTTGAGGCTATCGGTATCGGCAAGGATGTTATTGACGAATACTTCACAGGCACAGTCAGCAGAATCGGCGGTATCACAATCAAGGATATCGAAAAGAATGTTGACAAACTTCACACAGCGGCATTTGATCCGCTTGACCTCGGTGTAAGCGATGAGCTTGAATCCCGTGGTTCACACAAGTTCAGAAGCGGCAAAGAGGAACACCTCTACAATCCGCAGACTATATATATGCTCCAGCAGGCAACAAGAACAGGCGATTATGAGCTTTACAAAAAGTATTCTCATATGATTTCCGAAGAAATGGATCCTGTAAACATCAGAGGTCTTTTCGACTTCAACTTTGCAGAAACTCCTGTTCCGCTTGATGAGGTTGAAAGCGTTGATTCAATCGTAAAGCGTTTCAAGACAGGTGCTATGTCCTACGGTTCAATCTCACAGGAGGCTCACGAAACACTTGCGATTGCAATGAATCAGCTTCACGGCAAGTCAAACTCCGGTGAGGGCGGCGAAAGCCTTGAACGACTTCTCACAAAAGGACAGAAGGTTGACAGATGTTCTGCAATCAAGCAGGTTGCGTCAGGTCGTTTCGGTGTTACATCAAGATACCTCACATCTGCAAACGAAATTCAGATTAAAATGGCTCAGGGTGCAAAGCCGGGCGAAGGCGGACATCTTCCGGGCAAAAAGGTTTATCCCTGGATTGCAAAAACCCGTCATTCAACACCGGGTGTATCGCTCATCTCTCCCCCACCGCACCACGACATTTACTCAATCGAGGACCTTGCACAGCTTATCTACGACCTCAAAAATTCTAACAAAGACGCAAGAATCTCTGTTAAGCTCGTTTCGGAATGCGGTGTAGGTACGGTTGCCGCAGGCGTTGCAAAAGCAGGTGCAGGCGTAATCCTTATTTCAGGTTATGACGGCGGTACAGGCGCTGCTCCGAGAAACTCAATCTACAACGCAGGTCTGCCGTGGGAACTCGGCCTTGCCGAGGCTCATCAGACGCTCATTATGAACGACCTTCGTAACAAGGTTGTTATTGAAACCGACGGTAAGCTTATGAACGGCCGCGATGTTGCAATTGCAGCAATGCTCGGTGCAGAGGAATTTGGTTTTGCAACTGCTCCGCTTGTAACTCTCGGTTGTGCAATGATGAGAGTATGTAACCTTGATACCTGCCCGTTCGGTGTTGCAACACAGAACCCCGAGCTCAGAAAAAGATTCTGCGGCAAGCCCGAATATGTAATAAACTTTATGAAGTTTGTAGCAAGCGAACTTCGTGAATATATGTCAAAGCTCGGTGTAAAAACCGTTGATGAGCTTGTCGGAAGAATTGACCTCATCAAGAGAAAAGAAGGCATCACAGGACAGGCTGCCGAGGTTGACCTTTCTAACATTCTTGATACAAACTTTGTTTCGGAAAAGGTTGAATACAACAAAAAGAGCCTTTACGATTTCAAGCTTGAATCAACACTTGACGAGAGAATCCTCTGCAAAGAATTTGCAAAGGTTCTTGCAAAAGGCACAAAGAAAAAGGTTGAAGTCAATGTTAAGAACACTGACCGTTCATTCGGTACAATCTTTGGTTCTGAGGTTACAAGAAAGCATTACAACAACCTTGATGACGATACATTTACAGTAGTCTGCAACGGTTCGGGCGGTCAGAGCTTTGGTGCATTCATTCCAAAGGGACTCACACTTGAACTTGTGGGCGACTCAAACGACTACTTCGGCAAGGGACTTTCAGGCGGTAAGCTGGTAGTTTATCCTCCGAAGAACTCAACATTTGACGCAGGTAACAACATCATCATCGGTAATGTTGCACTTTACGGCGCAACAAGCGGCAAGGCATTCATCAACGGTGTTGCAGGCGAGCGTTTCTGCGTAAGAAACTCAGGCGCAACGGCAGTTGTTGAGGGTGTCGGCGACCACGGCTGTGAATATATGACAGGCGGCAGAGTTGTTGTTATCGGCAAAACAGGCAAAAACTTTGCCGCAGGTATGTCCGGCGGTGTTGCCTATGTTCTTGATGAAGAAAGAGATCTTTACACAAAGCTCAACAAAGAAATGGTTCTCTTCTCTGAGGTAACAGAAAAGTACGATATAATCGAACTCAAAACGCTTATTGAAGAACATGTTGCAGCAACAGGTTCACAGAGAGGCAAGAAAATCCTTGATAACTTTGACGAGTATCTTCCGAAATTCAAGAAGATTATTCCGCACGACTACAAGAGAATGATGGCTGCAATTGCTGCTTATGAAGAAAAAGGTCTTACAAACGAGCAGGCACAGATTGAAGCTTTCTACGAAATTGTGAATAATAAATAAGGAGGGGATATTTATGGGAAAGCCAACAGGATTTATGGAATATAAGCGTGAGGATGCCCCGGCATACTCCGTAAAAGAAAGAATCAAAAATTTTGACGAATTTCACGATCCCCTCAGCAAAGAGGATCAGCAAAAACAGGGTGCAAGATGCATGGACTGCGGTGTGCCTTTCTGTCAGGCAGGAATGCAGATTGGTTCTGCATTCTCAGGCTGTCCGCTTAACAACCTCATTCCCGAATGGAATGACCTCATCTACAAGGGCAACTGGGAACAGGCTTACAACCGTCTTAAAGTTACAAACAACTTCCCCGAATTCACATCCCGTGTATGTCCTGCTCTCTGTGAAAAGGCATGCACCTGCGGTGCAAACGGTGACGCTGTCAGCGTAAGAGCCAACGAATACGGAATCATTGAAAATGCCTATGAAGAAGGTCTTGCAGACGCAAGAATTCCAAAGGTAAGAACAGGCAAGAAAATTGCAATCATCGGTTCGGGTCCATCGGGACTTGCCGCTGCCGACCAGCTCAATCAGCGCGGTCACTCTGTAACGGTATTTGAACGCAATGACAGAGTAGGCGGTCTGCTTATGTACGGCATTCCGAATATGAAGCTTGAAAAAGATGTTATCGAACGCAAGATTAACATTATGGAAGAAGAAGGCGTAACCTTTGAAACCTGCTCAAATGTCGGCAAAGACATCAAGGCAAGCGAAATTCTCAAGGACTTTGACCGTGTAATCCTTGCTTGCGGTGCATCAAATCCGAGAGATATCAAAGTTCCCGGCAGAGAGGCTAACGGCATTTACTTTGCCGTTGACTTCCTCAAATCAACAACAAAATCACTTCTTGACTGCAACCTCAGAGAGGGTACATTCATCAGCGCAAAAGGCAAGAATGTAATGGTAATCGGCGGTGGCGACACAGGTAACGACTGCGTCGGCACAAGCATCAGACACGGTGCAAAATCTGTTCTCCAGCTTGAAATGATGCCTAAACTACCCGACACAAGAAGTGCCGATAACCCATGGCCGCAATGGCCGAGAGTCTGCAAAACAGACTACGGTCAGGAAGAGGCTATTGAAGTTTACGGTCACGATCCACGAGTTTATCAGACAACCGTTAAGCAGTTCATTGCTGACAAGAACGGTAATCTTGTAGGTGCGGAGCTTGTTAAGCTCAAACCCGAAAAGGATGCTAAAACAGGCAGACTTATGATGAAAGAGGTTGAAGGCTCAGAATACAAGGTTGATGTTGAACTCGTACTCATTGCGGCGGGATTCCTCGGCAGCGAAAACTATGTAACCAAGGCATTCGGTGTTGAAACAAACGCAAGAACCAATGTTGCAACGGCAGAAGGCTCACACAAGACAAATGTTGAAAATGTATTTGTTACAGGCGATATGCACAGAGGACAGTCACTTGTTGTCTGGGCGATTCGTGAGGGCAGAGATGTTGCCAAAGAGGTTGACGAAAGCCTTATGGGATACACAAATCTTTAATTGATTACAAATAACCTGATAATCCTCATTTTTTCGATATACCGGTTAATAATCAGAAAGCGCAGGAGCGGATTTCCCTCCTGCGTTTTTCTTTGTCATTTAGGGTTTGTTTCTGTTGCATATCAATATGATTGATGATAAAATAAAGGATATATACAATGCAATAAAATGTGAGGAAATATTATGAGTAACAGACCTGAAACCAATAAACAAAGCTGTCCCGTTTACAAAAAATGCGGCGGTTGTCAACTGCAAAATCTGTCATATCCCGAACAGCTTGAATTCAAGCAGAGGAAAGTCGAAAAACTTCTCAAACGCTTTTGCACCGTTGAAAAAATTATCGGAATGAAAACTCCCTACCACTACCGCAACAAGGTTCAGGCGGCTTTTTATACGGACAAAAAGGGCAAAATCATTTCGGGTGTGTATCAGTCGGGCAGTCATCATGTTGTCGGAATTGACAGCTGTCAGACAGAGGATGTTATTGCCGACAAAATCATCGTTGCAGTACGCAAGCTCCTCCCCTCTTTCAGAATGACAACCTATAACGAGGACACAGGCAACGGTTTTCTCCGTCACATTCTTGTGAAAAGAGGCTTTGCGACAAATCAGATTATGCTTGTGCTTGTGACAGGTACACCTGTTTTTCCGTCAAAAAACAATTTTGTAAAAGCAATTCTGAAACAGTTTCCCGAAATCACAACCATTGTGCAAAATATAAACCCCTACCGCACCAACCTTGTACTCGGTGACAATCAGAAAGTGCTGTACGGTAAGGGTTATATTGAGGATATTCTCTGCGGTTGCAGGTTCAGAATTTCGCCGAAAAGCTTTTACCAAATTAACCCCGTTCAAACCGAAGTTTTGTACGGCAAAGCAATTGAATTTGCTAATCTCAAAGGTAACGAAACCGTGCTTGACACCTACTGCGGAATCGGCACAATCGGCATAATTGCCGCCAAAAACGGCGCAGGCAATGTTATCGGTGCAGAACTTAACGGCGATGCCGTGAGGGATGCAATCGTAAACGCAAGAGCAAATAATCTGAAAAATATCCGTTTCTACAAAGCCGATGCGGGCGAGTTCATGAGAGAAGCTGCAGACGAGGACGAAAAGCCCGATGTTGTGTTCATGGATCCGCCAAGAGCCGGCAGTGACCGAAAATTTCTCGACTCACTAATCAAAATGTCGCCGAAAAAGGTTGTCTATGTTTCCTGCAACCCCGAAACATTGGCAAGAGATTTAGCCTACCTAACCCAAAACAGCCCCTACAAAGCCCAAAAAATCCAACCCGTAGATATGTTCCCCCACACAGCACATATTGAGACGGTTGTTAAGTTGGTTAAAAAAACTCCGGACACATATATCGACATTACCGTTGATATGGATGAACTGGATTTAACTGCTTCGGAGGCGAAAGCAACTTACGAAGAAATCAAACAGTACATCTTAGATAAATACGATACAAAGGTGTCCAATCTCTATATCGCTCAGGTAAAAGAGAAATACGGCATCATAGAAAGAGAAAATTACAATAAACCAAAATCGGCAAATACAAAACAATCACAGTGTCCGGCGGAAAAAGCAGAAATGATTGAAGAAGCATTTAAACATTTTAAGATGATTTAACAGATTATAGTAGGAGTAGTTAGGCTTAAAAATATAATGCCGATAAAGATAAAGGAGATTAAATTATGCAACCTTATAAAGCATGGTTGTTTTCAGACATAATTGAAAAAAACAAAAGAGTATTTAAAGTGCCTGTTTATCAGCGTAATTATGATTGGAATAATATACAATGTGAAAAACTCTATCAGGATATTATGAATGCGAACAAACGAGACCATAAACATTTTACGGGAACTATTGTGTATATAGTCGGTCTTGATGGCAGTACATTAAATGAAGTTTTGATTATAGACGGGCAACAGCGTCTTACTACAATGTATATTCTTCTAAAAGCCCTTTATGATGCGGCAAAAGGCGTATCAGTTAGAATAGAAGCTGAAATAGAAGAAGTAATGTTCAATAGAAATTGCGATGAAAAATATAAACTAAAATTAAAACCAGTGAAATCTGATAATGAACAGTTGCTGCTTTTAATCAAAGATAAAACTGACGAGATGGACAGGAACTCAAATATCTATAAGAACTATATTACCTTCAAAAATTTGATTGAAGAAACCGTAACATCAGGTTTAGAATTGAATGATATACTTAACGGTATCAAAAAGCTTGAGATGGTAGAAATCGTTCTTGATAAATCTCAAGGTGATGAGCCACAGAAAATTTTTGAGTCAATCAATTCAACCGGATTGGAGTTAAGTTTAGCAGATTTAATTAGAAATTATCTGCTTATGGATGATTTAAACCAAGATGAACTTTACGAGAATTATTGGTCTGTAATCGAAAAGAACGTAGGCTACCGTAACTTAGGAGATTTCGTTATCAATTTTTTAAACTCGCAAATTAGCAAGTCTGTTAACGACAAAAATGCATATCGTTTATTTAAAGAACATTGCGAAGAAAACAACTTGAGTCACGAGGATGTACTGAAGAATTTGAAACGAACATCAAAATACTACGGTGCTTTTATTGGCGAAACACAGTTCTATAGCAAAGAAATCTCGGATTATCTGAGAGCGTTTTATACCATTAAACAAACAACTGTACTTCCGTTTCTTTTTAGAGTATTTAACGATTATGAAGACGGTAATATCGATGAAGCAACTCTTTGCAAAGTATTAGATTATTTGCTGACATATCTTGTTAGAATTACGGCTTGTGAAATTAACAAAAACTTATCAAAGTTTATGAAGTCGATGTATGACAGATTTTTTGATGGAAGTTACGATAATTATTACGAAAAATTTGTAATATTCCTTAACGATTTAAGAGCAAACAATCGTATGCCAACAGACAGTGAATTTGAAGAAGCACTTATCCATAAATCTCTATATAAAAAGCCTATTTGTAAGTTTGTGCTTTCTGTTATTGAGAATTCTACCAAGGAGCATATTGATATTACTAATCTTACGATAGAGCACATTTTACCACAGAAAGAAAACGCTATTGTATGGAAAAAAGAAGTTGGTGATAATTATAACAGAGTTTATGAGATATACTTACATACGCTTGGAAATTTGACTATCACAGGACATAATAGTGAATTAGGAACAAAATCATTTACTGATAAGAAAAACATTATTTGTGAAAATTCGAAGGCAAATGTACTAAACAAAGAAGTTTTATCGGCGGAAAGATGGGATGAGTCTTCTATTCTAAACAGAGCAAAAGTACTTTCTAATATCTTGATTGATAAGTTTAATTATGTTGAAATGCATTCAGATATTAGCGAAACGAATGAATTGAGTTTTAGCGTTAATAGCGGTATAGACTTTTCTAATACGAAACCGGAAGGATTTTCGTTTGTTGGCGAATATACAAAGGTTGCGAGTTGGGCGGACTTATTGACAAAATTCATAAGCCTTGTATATGACTTAGATACTGAAATGTTAAGCGATTTAGCAGCAAGCGATTACTCTATTCCAAATGCAGACAGAACATATATCAGCAACGATGAAAGAAAACTTCGCAAAGCTAAACAAGTTGATAACAGTGGTATCTTCTTTGAAACAAACTTATCATCAAATAATATCATCTCATTTATTAAGGATTTGTTGTCGAAAATGAATTTGGATATAGATGATTTCAGCTTCTCACTTTCAAAGGCACCATTTGATATTGATGACGAAAATACTTGGTCAGAGGGAATGCTTCCGGTTGCAAAATTGTTCTACAACTTAGTTGAAGACCTCATTAGCAAGTCAAAAATTACAACAGCCGAAATCGAGAAATTGAAAACAAAAGAATACACCAAGTCATTGTTTAAAGCAACAGATTATCCTGCATTTGCGGACAATGTGACAGATAATATGGGAAATTCATCTCACAAGAGGTATAGAGCTAAAGAATTGCATTTTAATGATAAGGATATTTATGTTTCTACGCAGTTCTTTGAGTCTGATAGAGAAGCTGTAATTAGCTGGTACAAGGAACATTTGAATTAACTGGTTTTCATTTGAAAGCGGCACATTGGTAAAATTAAAAATCCTTCTGTAAAATGATAGTACTATCAAATTACAGGAGGATTTTTCTATGAAAACTATATTTGAACATCACGGTATTGAGTATTCTCATATATTTCGTTTTTTTCGGGTTACCCCAACTATTGACAATGAGCCTGCTTAGTTAGCGTTATGTTAGATAACTGTTAGACAAACAGATTTTCAGAGGGGTTTTATCTCTGCTAAACGCAAAAGAAAAACGCCCTAAACTTTAGCGTTTAAGGCGTTTTTTTAGTTTGGTGGGAGAAGGTGGATTCGAACCACCGAAGCATGACGCAACAGATTTACAGTCTGCCCCCTTTGGCCACTCGGGAATTCTCCCATATCAAGTTTTTCAAAAATCAAAGCCTACTGCCTAAACAGTAGGCTTCAATGGAGCTGGTGGACGGACTTGAACCCCCGACCTGCTGATTACAAATCAGCTGCTCTACCAACTGAGCTACACCAGCGAATTTAGCTTTCGCTCTTGCGTTCACTCTTTAATTTCGAGTGCTTATATAATATATCACATTCTTCATCATTTGTCAACACTTTTTTCAAATTTTTTTAATTTTTTTGAAGCATTTTCATTTTTTGAAGATGTCCTCGAATGAGTCAGCTTGACTATTATATCATCCTCAATCTTATTCGTCAAGGGTTTTTGCAAAAAAATTTTTCATTGTATTTTTCAACAAAATATCCTAACGGCTTTGAAAATGCAATCGTACACGAAAACATAACAGACTTTATTCACGGCAACATTGTCTGCACCCAAAGTTACTACAAGCACCTTATCGGCAAAATTAATTATGTTCTGTCGGTAGAAAGCAACAATGCTTATTTTCTGAAAGCACAAGATAAGTTGAAAATGTTGTGGAGAAAACTTTATACACTTTAAATTGGCAAATTACAGAAAAAAAGCACGGTAAACATTACTGTGCTTTTCTTATATCGTCAATAATCATCTGTATATGTGCAATCTGTGAATTATTTAATCCTGTAACATCAACCGTATTTCTATCGTCAATTCCTAGCAAATAGTCGGCACTGACCGAATACAGTCTTACGATTTTCAAGAGCATATCTACAGACGGCTGAATATTATCATTTTCCCAATTACTTATGGTTTGCTTCGTTACATTAAGAGATTTACCAAATTGCACCTGATTCAAACCAAGTGAAATTCTGAGTTCTTTTATTCTTTTACTAAGCATTTCTGCACCACCAAAATAAAAATATCACAATACTATTGTATAAATAATACTTGACAATATTAAAATACTTTGGTATATTAATATTGGACTAAATGAACAAAAACATTTATAAAAAAGGTAGGGTGATTGCTTTGAGGAATAAATTAATAAAATCTTTTAATGTTGAACAAATAAAGAAAGACAAAAATAATAATATCACAGATATTTCATTTAGATACGCAGATGAAAAGCATCAAAATCAAACCGGCATTACCAACAGTAAATTAACCTTAATAGAAATTTACGAAAATGGCATCGTATTTACTTTTGATAATAAAAAAACATCGTGCACAATAAAATACAAAAACTGCAATTCCATACAATTCAATCTATCATCATTTATATTTTTCACTGAACACTCTCCGCGATTAGAATTTGAATTTAGTTCAACCAACCACGACTACAGTATTATTCACAAAATGATTGAATATATAGGTGAAACCGCAAAAACTCATAATTGCAAATTAATCTATAGTTATAAGACTACTAACACAAAAATCTCTACGAACAAACCCTTGGATACCATGATTGATGAATCTTTAACACTAAAAAAGGATATTATCATGGAACCGGGGAATTTCGTAGGCAGTATAGCACTCTTTATTTTCGGCATAGTAGCTTTTATTTATAAAATTAATAACGATAATAATAATACTCTTTTATTGATTTTTTCATTAGCTTTTATCGGTGTTGGAGGTATTCTTTTCTTCATGTCAATACCATCCGATGACGGGTTAAAAGTTTTCGTAATAATATTTGTTATATTTATTGCAATATTAGCAATTTCCTCATTCATTTCAAATTCAAGTAGAATCAGTAGAGAAAATGAAAAATGGAGCGAAGTTGACACCGTATATGACGGATATCGTACTGATGACGGCTATTATTATTATGACAAAGGCAGTCATCAAATGGAAAAAACATGGAAAGGCATAAAGAATAATGTTCCCGATTATAAAGACCAACCAAAAGCGAAATAATTAAAACATAACACTCAAAGGACGCCAAAACGGTGTCCTTTAGTTTTTTGATTGGATTCTAAAAAGACCAAAAAAGGACACCACGTAGGGTGTCACACTTTCATCTTATCACTACTTCTGCCCGAAGTACTTTGTACAGACCTAAACTTTCCGCCTCGCTTGTTGCGTCCTGTGCACAGCTATGCCTCCATAAACACTCCTCCCTAAAAATGCCTCACAGGGGCATTTTCTTTACGGTCGGCTTCAAATCCCTTCGGGCAGGCCAAAAAAAGACACCCCGTAGGGTGTCCTTTTTTGGCCTGCCCGAAGGGACTTGAACCCCCATTCTCCGGAATCGGAATCCGTTGCGTTATCCAATTGCGCCACGGGCAGATGTATGCGGCAGGGTATTTTGCCTGCCGTTTTTCATTTTTAATTCGCATAATCTTTTATCTGAAAATCAACTGCAAAAACTGCTGTGCAACAGTCTTTAGCTTATATTATGCGGTTATTATACAACAATTTTTTACTTTAAGCAAGGGAAATTTGTCGCTCCTCCCGACTGTAAGGCGATCATTCTGCCATACTTTCGAGTTCCTCCCAGATTTCGTACTGCTCCTCCTGCTGTTTTTGCAAATCCTCGAGCAGTTTTGAAAGCTCCATAAGTTTTTCGTAATCTGCGGCAACTTCCTCGCTTGAGAGAAGCTCCTGTGTTTTGGCGATTTCTTCGTCAAGTCGCTCAATTTCAGCCTCTGCCTTTTTAAGCTTAGTCTGTCTTTTGCGTTCTTCACTCTGCTTTTGCTTTTGGAAAAAGTAATCATTCTGCGTTTTTTCTTTTTTATCTTTCTTATTCTCAGTCGGAACAGCACCCGATTTTTCGGCTGTTGTGCGTTCAAGATAATAATCGTAATTACCGAGATATTCCTTTACTCCGTTATTTGTAAGGAGTAAAATTCTGTCGGCAATTTTATTTATAAAATAACGGTCATGGCTGACAATCAGCATTGTACCGCTGTAGTCAAGCAAAGTTTTTTCAAGTTCTTCCCGTGACGATGCGTCAAGGTGGTTTGTCGGCTCATCGAGGAGCAAAAAGTTACTGCCCTTTAGCATTAGTTTCAAGAGAGAAACTCTCGCCCTCTCGCCGCCGCTCATTTTTGAAAGCGGTTTAAACACTTCGTCACCTTTGAACAGGAATGACGCAAGCGCACTTCTGACTTCGGTCTGCGTCATATTCGGGAAGGTGTCCCACACCTCATCAAGTGCGGTTTTTGACAGATCAAGATTCTGCTGCATCTGATCAAAATAACCGATTTCAACATTTGCGCCGTAGTCATATTCACCGCTGTTCATAGGAGTTTTGCCCGTTAAAATTCTGAACAGCGTTGTTTTACCGCAACCGTTGCCGCCGATGATGAACACTCTCTCGCCTTTTCTGATATGTATATCAACATTTTTGAAAAGCTGTTTGTTGTCAAACGACTTGGCAAGATTTTTGCAGATTAAAACATCGTTGCCGCTTTCACATCTCGGCTCAAAATGCATACGCATTGTTTCAAGCTCGCTTTCGGGAGCTACAAGCTGATCTTTGATTCTGTCAGCCTCTTTCTGCTTACTTGCAGCTGTGATAAAGTTGTGAGCCTGTCCCCAGCGTTTCTGCTGTTCAACAATGCCCTCAATACGCTTTATCTCCTTTAAATCGTGTTCATATTTATTTTTAAGCGACTCGTTCACCGATTCCTTTTTCTTGACAAATTCCGAATATGAACCCTTATAAACCATAGCACGGTTGTGTTCAAGTTCAATCGTCTTGTTGGTTACATTATCAAGAAAATAACGGTCATGGCTGATGATAATCATTGCGCCCTTGAAATCTCTCAAAAAGCCTTCAAGCCATGCGATTGCGTCAATGTCAAGGTGGTTTGTCGGCTCGTCAAGGAGGAGCATATTGCTCTGCGACAGCAACAGCTTTGCAAGGCAGAGCTTTGAACGCTGACCGCCGCTTAAATTGCCGACAGGCATTGTAAAGTCATTTTCGGAAAATCCGAGTCCTAAAAGTGCGGAACGGGTTCTGCTTTTATAGGTCAAACCGCCTGCTCTTTCAAACTGTTCAATAAGCATGGTCTGCCTTTCAACAAGCTCGTCAAGATTTCCCGACTTTTTGTCAATCTGATGTGCAAGTGCGGAAATTTCGGTTTCCATATCCGAAAGATGGTCGAATACGGAAAGCAGCTCGTGATACACATCTGCCCTCGGATTGTTGCAGGCATGCTGTTCCATATATCCCGGACGGACATTTTTTGAAAAGGTAACAGTTCCCGAAACAGGGCTGATTTCGCCGTTGAGTATCTTAAAGAGAGTTGTTTTACCGACTCCGTTAGCTCCGATAAAGCCCACCTTATCTCTTTCTTCAACATCAAACGAAACATCGGTAAAAAGGTTTCTTTCGATAAAAGTCATTGTAAGATTTCTTACTGATAATGCCGGCAAAACATACACTCCCTTTCAAATTCGCTACCCACTATTGTACATTAAAATCGACAAAAGAGCAATACAAAATTGAAAATATGCCAGAGGTTTACAAGGGCATAAGACACAATTCCGACCGTTAAAAGCATTTCAGCCGTTTTGCTCCTGCCGATTTCGGCAAGCTTGTAAATCAATGCACAACCCAGAACAAGCACAAGCGGCAAAATTCCCTTGATTAACAATGTCAGCCAAAAGTTTTCAAGCACAGGCTGCATAACGGGATTTGCCTCAACAAAATGTCCGCTGCCGATGAGCGCCTCTGTACAAATCCAGTCAACAATATTGAGAAAATAGAGTAAGCCGAGTTTGTAATAAAACGAATGGCTTTCGTGACCTTTTTCATTGACGATATTATTGACATCAGATTCATTTGCCGATTTCAAATTAAACACAACAGTTTTTTCAAGTCCGGTTTTTTCTGTCATACACAACACCTCAACGGTATTTTTTCCCGCTGAGAATGTTATATTCACACAAAAGAAAAGAGCCTCCTCTCGGAAGCTCAATTTAAAACGAATTATTCAAAGTTAATGTCGCCCTCATATTTCTTTTTGAAAAGCTCAAATACCTTGTTAAGAGTATCTTCATCGTCAATGCTGACATACTCCTCTGTTTCTTCGTCAATCTGATTAATCTGAAGAATAACAACCTCGTCTGCATCTTCGTCATTTTCGATGAGAATAATGTACTCTGTACCCTCAAACTCGATTACATCAAGAAATTCAAATTCAACTTCCTGACCGTTTTCGTCCTCAAGAGTGATGAGCATACCCTGATCTTCTTCGTTCATAATCTCGTTTTTTGTATCTGCCATAGCGTATTCCTTTCCGAATGCGTTTAACGCCTCATTAAATAAACTAAGCTTAGTATAACCCAAAACATCGGCAAAATCAACACTTTATTGATATTTTACATTTAAAAGGTAAAAGCCAAAAACAGCTGCGATTGCTCGCAGCTGTCCTTGGGTTTAGAAGTTTTGAAATTAACGTGAAAACCGTAGATATTTAAGTCAGTGTTTTCAGAATTAACCTACTTTGGCGTTACCTGTGTCGCCGAACATATTAAGTCTGAAAAGCTTGCTCTCGTCGTTCTTGTTTTCGCAAATAATACTTGCTTCTGCAATCCTGCCGCCTTCGATAAGTCTTGTAAGACCGACAAGCTGGCAAAGCTTGCTGCGGAGATTGAGTCTGTCGCCTTCGCTTGTAACGAGATATACATTGCCCTCGCAGGTATCGAGCACGGCGAGGAATTTGGTTACATCAACATTGTGTAAGCTAAGAATTGGTGTCATAAAATTTCCTCCATTCAATTCTTTAAAAATATAAAGTTTTGTTTTCGTGCGCCATTTACCATTTGGCAAAATCATGATCAATTTATCGACTATGTGATAATTCAATTTTACTCGAGTAAGGCTAATTGGAAATCAGCCGATAGTCAAGCGGACTATTTACTTGACAATTATTATTATAGTCAAACATTCGGAAAAGTCAACAATTTTAGCGATTAATTTTTGTTCACAAATACTTTTAGGTGTCAGTTATGCACAATTAGTTATCGTATTTTTTGTGCAATATGCTTTGTATTTGCTTTTATAGAAATATAGTTTTAACACAAGCATAACATTTGATTGTATAAATTCAACAACTTATTTCTTTTTCAGCATTATATAACTGCTGTTTTTTACAAACTTAATTTAACAGGCATATTGAGATTTTGCTCATTTTAAGTTATAATCTATGTTATGAAGGCTGATATCAAAAAGGATTCAGGATTGCTCCGAATTAAATTTTCAATAAAAGCAATCATACAAATAAGAAAGGAATCATGAAATGCTTAACGATTTTTACAAACAGTTCAAAAGCGGAACAGACATACGAGGAGTTGCAAGCGAGGGTGTTGAGGGACAAAGTGTAAACCTTACCGACGATGTTGTTGCCGATATGGCAGACGGCTTTGTGCTTTGGCTTTCTAAAAAAGTTTCAAAAAAGCCGAGCGAACTCAAAATCTCTGTCGGTCGTGACAGCCGTATTTCGGGACCGCATATAATGAAAATCACAACCGAGCGTTTTAAGCGTTGCGGTGCAGAAGTTCTCTGCTGTCAGCTTGCGTCAACTCCGTCAATGTTTATGACAACCGTTGACCTCGGATGTGACGGTGCTCTTCAAATTACCGCAAGTCACCACCCGTTCAACAGAAACGGTCTTAAATTTTTCACCCGTGAGGGCGGTCTTGAGGGCAGTGACATTGAGGAAATTCTTCTCTACGCACAAAACGGTGAACATCCCGAAGAAAGCAACGGCGGAAATATTACGGATGTTGACTATATGAGCGACTACGCAAAGGGACTTTGCGAGAAGATTAAAAAGGAAGTTAATGCAGAAGATTACGAGCACCCGCTCAAGGGCTTTAAGATTGTTGTTGACGCAGGCAACGGTGCAGGCGGATTTTATGCCGACAAGGTGCTTTCTGTTCTCGGAGCAGACACAACAGGCAGCCGTTATCTTGAACCTGACGGAATGTTCCCGAATCATGTGCCGAATCCCGAGGCTAAAGAGGCAATGGATTCAATCTGTGAGGCTGTCAGAGAATCGGGCGCAGACCTCGGCGTAATCTTTGATACGGATGTTGACCGTGGCGGTGCTGTTGACAGCAAGGGCAACGAAATCAACCGAAACAGACTTGTAGCCGTTGCGGCTGCAATTGCTCTTGAGGGCAATGACGGCGGTATGATTGTTACAGACTCAATCACATCAAGCGGTCTTAAACAGTTTATTGAAAATGACCTCGGTGGAAAGCATTACCGCTATCGCAGAGGCTATAAGAATGTTATCGACAAGGCTCTTGAACTCAACGCTCAGGGCATAAACTGCCCTCTTGCAATCGAAACATCGGGTCATGCCGCAATGCGTGAAAACTACTTCCTTGATGACGGTGCATATCTCTGCACAAAAATTATTATCAAGGCCGCTCAGATGAGAAAAGAGGGCAAGGAGCTTGACGAGCTTACCGCCTCACTCAAAGAGCCGCTTGAAAGCACAGAAATCAGATACAAAATTCTTGAAAAAGATTTCAGAGCCTGCGGTGAAAAAATTATTGCCGACCTTACAAAGTATGCCGAGGAGCAGGACGGCTGGTGTGTTGCCGATGATAACCGTGAGGGCATCAGAGTTTCGTTTGACAGGGATAACGGTGACGGCTGGTTCTTGCTCAGACTTTCGGTACACGATCCGATTATGCCTCTCAATGTTGAAAGTGACAGCGAGGGCGGTGTAAAAATCATCTGCGACAAGCTTGGTGAATTTTTAAAGACTACAACAGGTCTTGACCTCTGATATTGGAATATTTTGTGTTTTTATTGATTTTTATTGTCGCAACTGCGGGTTGCAACCGAGAGTTGCGACAATGGAACCCGAAATGTATTGTTTTTGGGGGCAGGCAACCGATATAATTTTCTCACAATGTAAAACCCTAAAGCAATATTTGAGGAGGAAATTTTATGAACATTGAAACTGCCAACAGACTTTTGCAGTACAGAAAAAAGATGAATCTAAGCCAGGAGGAGCTTGCCGCAAAAATAGGTGTAAGCCGTCAGGCTGTGTCAAAATGGGAGCGTGCAGAGGCATCGCCCGACACGGATAATCTTATTCTTCTTGCCGATATCTACGGTGTTTCGCTTGATGAATTGCTTAAAGGCGAAAAAGAAACCGAAAGCGAAGCACAGTCGGAAGAACCCGAAAATAATGCCGAAAATAATCCCGACAGCGATACAACATACAAAAAATCTGACAAGGTTTCGTTCAAACACGGAATCCATGTTGACTCAAAGGACGGTGATTCTGTTCACCTTAATTTCAGGGACGGAATCCATGTTAAAGATAAAGACGGTACAAAGGTTGATGTCGGCTGGAACGGAATTCATGTTGAAGAAAACGGCAAAACAAAAGTCTATACAGACGAAAACGGAAATGTTATGTATGATGAAAGCATTGAAGAGCATAAACATTCAAAGTCGCACCGCTTTTGGAAGCACTTTCCGTTTTGGTTGATTGCCGTTATCGGATTCCTCGTTTGGGGATTCAGCGGAGTATTGCTCGGTTGGGTACTCAGCTGGGTATGCTTTCTGACAATTCCTCTCTATTACACACTTGTTGATGCAATCTACAAACGCAAGCCGAGTCATTTTGCTTATCCTCTGCTTGTCGTTATTGTGTATATGTTTTTCGGATTTCTCGACATCTGCGGCGGTTGGTCATTTGGTTGGATTGCATTTTTAACAATTCCGATTTACTATGAAATCTGCAAGCTTTTCAAAAGCGAAAGAAAAAGCTCTGACGATTAAAACTGAATTAAAGACATACAAAAACACGGCAGTTTTTTATCAACTGCCGTGTTTGATTTTGCTGTAAACTATGTCCTTGCATAAAGTGTAAACCATGTTGTTGACATAGTTATTCGCCCATAGATTATGCAAACAGATAATCGTACAAATAAAATTTTACGGAATCATAACTGTGTCTGTTGTGTCGAGCTGTGAAGTTCTCATTGCGGGCTTGCAGAGTTCAATCTGCCTGCCGTCTTTGATAAAGAGCGGAACTTCATTGAGAGCAACCTCAATATAATGAGTACCCTTGCTCATTTTTTCTGTTGTAACGCTTGTACCGCTGAGTTTTACAAAAGTCATGTTCTCGGGGAGATAAACATATCTTCCGCCTACATTCTGCTCATATACAGGGCAAATCATGCACTCGTCACCGAGCATAAGCTGTGTTTCACATTCACGGGCAATTTTATCATCGGGATAATCGAACGAGAGCGGTCTGAAAATCATATCATTCTCTTCGCTTGCCTTTTTGAATGTTCTGTAAAGGTACGGAATAAGTCTGTAACGAACCTCAACAATATCCTTGAAATCATCGCTGTTTTCAAAGCTGTAGCACTCCTGATTTCTTGTGCCGAGAGCGGCATGGTTACGCATAAGCGGAGTAAACACACCGAGTGCAAGGAAGCGAAGAACAAGGTCACGGGTTGCGTTTTCGTTAAAGCCTCCGAGATCTGCACCGCAGTACAGAAAGCCGCACATATTTGCCGACGGGAGCATTTTGAGGTCAAGAAGAATGTGCGACCACCAAGAGTGGTTATCGCCGAACCAGATACCGCTTGAACGGTGAGCGCCTACATATGACGCACGGGAGAACATAAGAATTTTTTCTTTACCGAACTCCTCCGCAAAATATTCGCCGGCGGCCTTTGTCATATTAGCACCGTAAATGTTGTGAACCTGATCATGGCAAACCTGTTTGCCGTCAACTGTATGGTAAATGCTTGAATAATCCTCGGGGCTGTTTGAAAGACCTGCGAATGTATCCTTGAGCTCAAAGAATTTTGAAAGGTCAAGGTTCTGCCCTTTGAGAGAAGCCGCCTTATCAAGTGCTTTGTTAAGTCCTTTTACCGAATAGAAAATTGCAGGCTCGTTCATATCGTTCCAGAAACCGTCAATTCCCATATCTGTGAGAATTTTATATTTTGAGCCGAACCACTTTCTTACATCCGGACGGAGAAAATCGGGAAAGCCAACGATACCGGGCCATACACCGCCCTCAAAATCCGTGCCGTCCTCGTTTTTGCAGAAGTATCCGTTCTTTCTGCCCTCTTCATAGATATCGTAGCCGTTCTCTTTTTTTACGCCTGCGTCAATAATCGGAATGAGGTGGATTCCTTCTTCCCTTTTCTTTGAAACATAGTCCTTGAAATTCGGAAATTTTTCATCATCAACAGTAAAGTCCTTGTAACGCTCCATATAGTCGATGTCGAGATATACGCAGTCAAGCGGAATCCCTGCCTTGTTGTAACCGTCAACAACAGCGTCAACAGCTTCGGCATTGTGATAGCTCCAACGGCTCTGCTGATAACCGAATGCCCAGAACGGCGGAACATAGCTTGTGCCGATTGATTTTCTGAACTCTTTTACGATTTCAAGCGGCTTTGTGCCGTCAATGTAATAGATATCAAAATCCGTGCCGTCAATTGTGATAACGGTTTTGTTTGCGGTTGTATAGCCGATGTCCCAACGGATTTTTGACGGGAAGTCGATAAAAATACCAAAAGTTTTTGAACCGCTGAGCATAAGGAAATTGTGAGCGGCATAGAGGGATGACTTTGTTTCGGTGTGGAACGGGTCATCACTGCAAAAGCTGTTATACACCCAACCACGCTTGTTGATTCCTCTCGGAGCTTCGCCGAGACCGTAGACGATGTCGCTGTCTGCCATATCAAATTCAAAGACAAAATTTCCGTTCTCAAACTTGCCGCCGAGCGGAAATTCCGCAATAGGCAGAGCGTTAAATTTTTCAACAACAGCCTGCGTATCAATCGGGTTGCCCGATGTAAACTTTTTAATCATTAAAGCACTTCCTTCTTTATTAAAATTTTCCGATTTTTTCAAAGCGTTCTGCAAAATCTTGCCGACACGCACTTACGATTTTAGTATAACATTAATTTTGATTATTGCAATGATAAAATTTATTTTTGTATTATTTTATTTTTCGCACATTAAAAAGCACCTTTACGAGCCTGTAAAGGTGCAAATTTTATTCTTTTACGCTTTATCAGTCAAAAATATCATTCTTGCTTTCAGACTTTCCGTCTTGGTAAATCTTGAGGTTTCCCGTATCATCACACACACCGAGAAAAACATCTTTGAGCCGTTTGCGGTTGTTGTCAAGCTGTTTTTTGAGCCATTCAAGATTATAGCCCGATTCGGCAAGATTTTTCTCGAGAATTTTTCCGTCCGTAATAACCACGGACTCGGGTCTGGTTTGGTGAACAATGATTTTTAAATCATCCGGAGTTGCAGGGCGCTTTTTGTCCTTTGGCAGAACCGACAAATCGCCGTTCTGTTCAAGAAAAACCGTTTCGACATCATCAAGACTGAAATATCCCTTTTCACGCATTCGTGTAAGAAATTCGTTTATATCAATTTTTGCAACCGAAAAATTCTTTTTGTACAACTTTCCTCTGTCGAAAATCACAATAGACTTGCCTGTTAAAAATCTTCGTAACATTGTTGATTTTTGCGAAAGCCACGAACAAAGCATAACAATTATTACATAAACAATGAGTGCCACAAGACACGCCCAAAAGTCTGACATTTCGGTTGTCGCCATCTCCGCTGCGATTGAACCGATTGTGATTCCGTTGATGTAGTCAAAAAGATTAAGGCTTGACATCTGCTTGTTGCCGATGAACTTTGACAGCAGGAACAATACTGCAATTGAAACGGGCGCCGTTATTAATGCACGCAAAAAGTCCATAATATCCCCTCCGATAGGGTTATTATGGACTTTAAATTATTTTTTATTCCGCAAAATTACCAAGGCTTAACTGTGCCTGTGATTTCCGAAACGCTCTTTATTCCGTTTTTGTCGAGCCATTCGTTCATTCCGTCGGCAATCTTAATAGGCGCATACGGATCCGTAAAAAGGACAGTACCGATTTGAAGTGCGGTTGCGCCTGCCATCATCATCTCGATTGCATCCTGCCAGCTTGAGATACCGCCCATACCGATAATCGGAATTTTAACTGCGTTTGCAACCTGCCAAACCATTCTTACTGCAACAGGAAAAATTGCAGGGCCGCTCATTCCGCCTGTGTTGTTGCGGATAATCGGTCTGCGTGAGTTGATGTCGATACGCATACCTGTGAGCGTGTTAATCATTGAAATTGCGTCTGCACCGTTTGCCTCTGCCGACTGTGCGATTGATGCAATGTCGGTAACATTTGGGCTGAGCTTTACGATAAGCGGCTTTTTACAATACTTTTTGACAGCCGCAGTAATTGCACCTACGGACTCACAGCTTGTTCCGAACTGCACTCCGCCGCTCTTGACATTAGGGCATGAGATATTGAGCTCAATCATATCGACATCGGTTTCGCTGAGTTTTTCAGCCATTGCACAATAATCTTCGGGAGTGTTGCCGGCAATGTTTGCAATGATAACCGTATTCTGCTTTTTGAGCCACGGCAAATCCTCATTGATAAAAACATCAACACCGGGGTTTTGAAGTCCTACTGCATTCAAAATGCCTGAAGGAGTTTCGGCTACTCTCGGAACAGGGTTGCCGTCACGGCGGGTAAGTGTGATACCCTTGCATGAAATACCGCCGAGCTTTTCAAGGGGATAAAGCTCTGAATATTCCATACCGAAACCGAATGTTCCCGATGCGGCAATGAGAGGATTGTTAAATTCCACTCCGCAAACTTTTACAGATAAATCAGCCATTGAAAACTACCTCCTCAGCGTTAAATACGGGGCCGTTTTTGCAGACATGCTGCATAATTTCTTCACCGTTTTTTCTTACCTTTACTGCGCACACAAGGCATGCGCCCATTCCGCATGCCATTCTCTCCTCAAGAGAAATCTGACACGGCTTTCCTGCCTCTTTGCAAACATCGGCAATAGCCTTGAGCATCGGGGTAGGACCGCATGCACAAACCTCGTCAACCTCTGAGATTTTTTCTTTGAGAACATCTGTTACAAAGCCGTGAATTCCCGCACTTCCGTCATCTGTTGTCAGCACAAGCTCTGCACCGGCTTTCTTGAAATCATCCTGAAGAATAATAAGGTCTTTGTTTCTGAAGCCTGTGATAACAAGCGGATTTTCACACTGCTTTGCTGTGTAGAGCATCGGAGGAACGCCTATACCGCCGCCGATAAGACAGTAACGCTTGCCCTTTTCAATTTTAAAGCCGTTGCCGAGAGGAGCGAGAATGTCAACGCTTTCGCCCTTTTTCATCTCGGACATAATTTTTGTTCCCTCACCCTTTACCTGATAAACAAGGCGGAGAACACCGTTTTCGCTGTCACAAACCGAAATAGGTCTGCGCAGAGTTTTTGAAGGCACATAAACATGAGCAAACTGTCCGCACTTTGCAAGCGGAGCAAGCTCGTCATTTTTTACCCTCATATCAAAAATGCCGTCTGCAATCTGTTCGTTTGACAAAAGTTCAAACTTCTGAACATCATACTTTTTCATAATATCATTCCTTTGGTTAGCTTTATTTATATAAAATCAATTCATAACAAATCAATTTTCAATCGGAGTTCCCTGCACTGCGGACAAAAGAGAACATCTCATCACATCGCCGTTAATCAACATATTCAAGTTCAACAGTCAGCACACCTAACTCATCCTTGCGATAAACATAACAGCGTTCCGCAAGCCTTGGTGAATAACCGTTAATCTCATTAGCCTCTGAAACCCAGTTATAAAGATAGCCGTCATTCATCATCCTGTCATACATATAATCGAAATCGGTGTTCTTATCAACAACAATGATGAAATATTCATCTCCGTTTTTTGCAGCATTTGCAACAGCTTGGCTTACATCATCGGCGTTGTCAGGATCTGAAACAGTCGGGTACTTATAGTTAAAATAGTTGTACTTTTCAGCCGTACACTTTGGAACATAAAAATTACACCATGTATCAACGCTCAAATAAGTTTGTGAATTAAGCTCGGAATACTTATATGACAGCTTATGATCCTTGAACATAAGGTCATCGGTTAGGTTAAAATAATCGTTTTCCGCATAATTATTTTCGCCGTCGGTATCATTCCATGTAACATCAATTTGGTACCAATCGCCGCCGATTTTTACACCGTTCCATGCGTGATTGTCTGAATCGGCTGTTCCCGAAAGTAATACGCAGTCAATATTCGCCTTGTTGCACAAAAGCTGAAAGGCTCTTGCGTAACCCTCACACACGGCTGTACCGTCAACCAACGCGCCGTAGGCATCGTTTTCATTGCCCTGAACATCATTGTTTTCAGCCGCTTCTTCATCATACCTGCAATTGTCAATTATATAGTTGTTAATGTATTCTTCTCTTTCAAAATCATTGCCCGAGGGCAAATTCTTCAAAACAGAGGCAACGGCAATATTGAATTTTTTCTTGGCGGCTATAAGCTTATCATTTTGAACAGTATAATCAAGCTTTACGCTTGTTGTGTCACCATACGGAACAAAAAGACTTGACCCCTTGAGCCAAAAAGTTTCAGGGTGGTCGTTTTTGTATGCCTCAACAGCTTGTGTAATCTGATAATCGGAAAGCGAGCCTGTTGTTGTAATGTTTGGTGCATACACGGTATCAACGCTCTTTGCGATTCTCATATACAGTTCTTTTACATAATCATCGGTAAGCGTCTCGTAGGCATAATCGGTTTTTACATCTGCATAATCCTTGTCGTTTTCAACATCTTGTGCACTCGGAGTTGTAACGGATTTTTCTATGATAGAGCTTCTCTTTGGTTCACTACTTTCCGAATCATCCGTCAACGAACATGAACAGCCGAAAAATGCAACCGCACAGGTTATTAAACAAACTAAGGCAGTTTTATATATTTTCAAAGAATCATCTCAATTTTATTTTAAACTATTTATTCCGTATACGGAATACGGCAGCAGTCAAAACTGACTGTCGCCGTATGGATTTGTCATGTTCTATTTTACTTTATTTTCGCCTTGCAGTCAATGCAAATTTGAGCATTAAACTACTTTCCCGTAACATGGGTATCACCGAAAACCTCGGCATAAACATTGTTGTCGAGAATCATTCTTGAAACGGTAAAGAGGTTGTTGCATCTGTTATTGAGTTCGTCAATATCATCCTTGCCCTTTGCGCCCTTGAAAGCGGTATATTCGCCTGTTGACGCATTGTATTTTCCGTCCTGGGAAATCCAGCTTCTGTCGGCAAACACAACGAACGGTTCTTTGTTTCCGAAAACATCCGTACCTGCCAACATTCTGCTGTCATATTCAAGGCCGAGCATATTTGAAAGCGTGGGCAGAATATCAAGGCTTGAACAGTATGTGTTAACCTTGACAGGTTCTTTCATTGAACCGCTCCACAACAACCACGCATTTTTGTATTGTTCAAAGGTTGTGTCAACCTTGTGACCCGCAAGTTCGGACACACCGTCAAATTCATCAAGTGAATACGGATAATGGTCGTCCGTAAGGCAAATAAGGGTGTTGTCAAGCTTGCCTGCTTTTTCAAGTCTTGCAAGAAGATATTCCATTGCCTTGTCAAGCTCAATGTTTGCGGCAAGATAGCCCTTGACCTCATCGCTGTATTTCAGGTCTTTTACAAGGTCTGCGTTGCGTTCGCTCATGGTGTTGTATGAATATCCGCCGTGACCGCTGACCGTCATATAATAAACGCTGAAGCTGTCGGAATTTATGTAATCGTCAACAGTTTTCTGCATCATCTTGAGGTCGGAATTCGGCCACACATTTTCACCGAGGTCAAGACCTTTTCCGATTGCTGAGTAGTCATAGCCGATATTTGTAAGGTACTTGTCCCTGTCGTAGTAATCATAGGTGTGATTGTGGTAAGCGTTAACTGTTTTGTAACCAAGTTTTCTGCTCTGCTCACCGAGAGTGAACGGGAAACTTACATTATTTTCGGCTGACTTTGAAAAACTCCACACACCGGATTTTGGAATCAAGCCTGTAAGATTTGCATATTCACCGTCAGTTGTGCTTACACCCCACGCAGGCGAATAGTAATTTTCAAATTGAAATCCCTCGTTATACATTTTGCAGAGTGTCGGAGTCAAATCCTTGTCAATTGCATACTGCGAAAAGCTTTCGGCTGTAATGAAAATTATGTTGTAGCCCTTGAACATACCCGTGTATTCGTTGGTATAGCTCGGTTTTTCGCTGTCAAAATATTCATAAAGCGACTTTAACTCATCATTATTTGTACTCTTTGTAAGCTTTGAAAAATCATCACTCATAATCTGAGCTTTCTGCTCTGTTTTTGTAATTTCATCGGCAGTCGATTCTTTATTTTTCGGCTTGCTGTTTGTGCGTATATTCGCTTTGTAACCGAACATAAGGCGGCTGATGTCAAGCCTTTGCATTGTGTAAAGTCCGTAGCGTTCACACACGGCAACCTGTTGCAATTCACCGTAATAAAGATTGTAGTTGCTCTTTGTGTCGGAAGAATCACGGTCAATGCCTACCGCAAGGACAGTTCCAATCTGAAAAGCCACCGCAATCAAAAGCACAATCAGCTTACCCTTTAACTTTACTTTTGAAAAGTCAAACAGCTTTCCGCCGAAAATTATAAAGAAAGCAAGAGGAACAAAAAGTAAAACAACAAACACAATTCTGCTTGTTATCGCAGTCATGATCATATCAATTGAATTGAATGCCTGCCCTGCACCGCCGTTTGTAACGCTGCTTACAACAACCATTGTGCCGAAAACATTATAGTATATCATCTGCACACCGTACCATATCGTCAGCGCCGCCGTGAGTACGGTTGCAATCCCTCTGTTTACCCCTCTGCGTTTTGAAAAAGAACACAACAAAACAAGTACCGCCGAAAGCACGATTGTGAACAGAAATGTGAAAGCAAAACCGCCGAGCACATCAAACCCCGACGCAATTTTAAGGTCGGTTTCAAGCCATAGAATCAAAAGCGGAAAGTACGCAAAAAATGCGACTCTCTTTGCAAAGCCATGACTTTTTTCAGGCTTTCTGTAGTAGTCAAAATTTGAACTTCCGACTTTTACGGCAGGCTGTCCCACATAGTGATTTCTTCTTGAAAATCCGCTGTTTGTACCGTCTGAATATGTCATTTAATTCTCCTTTCTTTTTCAATGCAGTTATTAAGTAGATTATAAAACGAAAACGCCGCCATTGCAATGACAAATTTAACCAAAATTCGCCCTATATGACACATTCGGACTTTTTATATATTGAAACAGTTGACCTTTTGTAGTATAATTATAGTTTAATGAGAGGCTTGTGTGAAAAGCTATGCAGATTGCGGTTTTGAACAAGGCTTCTTAATTTATGTATTATTATGAAAAGGAAGATTTTTATGGCAAAGAAACAGTTTAAATCAGAGTCAAAAAGACTTCTCGACCTTATGATTAACTCAATTTATACTCACAAAGAAATTTTTCTTCGTGAGATTATTTCAAATGCAAGCGATGCTATCGACAAGCTTTGCTTCATTTCTCTTACCGATGACAAGGTCGGTCTTGACAGAGGCGATTTCAAAATCGTTTTAAAGCCCGACAAAGAAAACCGTACTCTTACAATCACGGATAACGGTATCGGCATGAACAAGGATGACCTTGAAAACAACCTCGGCACAATCGCATCCTCAGGCTCACTCAAATTCAAGCAGAGCATGGAAGAAAAGCAAGACGACATTGACATTATCGGTCAGTTCGGCGTTGGTTTCTACTCGGCATTTATGGTTGCAAAGAAGATTACCGTAAACACAAAGAAATATGGTGAGGATACGGCATATTGCTGGCAGTCAAGCGGTGCAGACGGCTACACAATCAGCGAGATTGAAAAGGAAAATGCCGGCACAGAGATTATTCTTGAAATCAAGGATAACACAGACGATGAAAACTATGACGAATTTCTTGAACAGTACAGAATACAGGGACTTGTCAAGAAGTATTCCGACTACATCCGCTACCCGATTGTTATGGATATGACAAAGAGCAGAGTTAAGGAAGAAACCAAGGACAGCGACAAGCCCGAATATGAGGATTATACGGAAACCGTAACACTCAACAGCATGATTCCTCTTTGGCAGAGAAGAAAGAAAGATGTTACTCAGGAAGAATATGACAAGTTCTACAGCGAAAAATTTATGGCTATGGACAAGCCACTTAAAACTATCGTAACTTCTGTTGAAGGTGTTGTAACCTACAAGGCATTGCTCTTTATTCCGTCTGTTGCTCCTTATGACTACTACACAAAGGAATACAAAAAGGGACTTCAGCTTTATTCAAGCGGTGTGCTTATTATGGATAACTGCGAAGAGCTTTTGCCCGAGCACTTCCGTTTTGTAAAGGGAATTGTTGACAGTGCAGACCTTTCGCTCAACATTTCAAGAGAAATGCTCCAGCATGACCGTCACCTCATTACAATTGCTCAGAACATTGAAAAGAAGATTAAAAACGAGCTTACTTCAATGCTTCAGAATGACCGTGAGAATTACGAAAAATTCTTCAACGCATTCGGCAGACAGCTTAAATACGGTGTTGTTTCGGACTACGGTATGCACAAGGAAGAACTTCAGGACCTTATTATGTTCTATTCTTCAAGCGAGAAAAAGCTTGTTACGCTTTCGGAATATGTTGACAGAATGAAAGAAGACCAGAAGTTCATCTACTTTGCAACAGGCGAAAATGCCGCTGCAATCGACACACTTCCGCAGACAGAGCTTATCCGCTCAAAGGGTTACGAAATTCTTTACTGCACAGAGGAAATTGACGAGTTTACTCTACAGTCACTCATGACATATAAGGAAAAGAAATTCTGTTCGGCAATGAACGATGACCTCGGCATTGAAACCGAGGAAAATAAAGAGGATGAAGAAAACAAGGACGCACTTCTTACATTTGTTAAGGAAACACTCGGTGACAAGGTCGCAGAGGTTACCGCATCAAAGAAACTTGTTTCACATCCTGTTTGCCTTACGGCAAAGGGCGGCATTTCATTTGAAATGGAAAAGTATTTCAACTCAGTTCAGCCTGACGCAAATATGAAGGCTCAGCGTGTTCTTGAGCTTAACCTTTCACACCCTGCCGTTAAGAAGATGGAAGAATTTATCAAGAGCGATGTTGACAGAGCAAAGAAGTATGCCGAGGTTCTCTACAGTCAGGCGCTTCTAATCGCAGGACTTCCGCTTGAAAATCCATCCGAATACACAGACCTTGTCTGCTCAATTATGTAAATTGTTGATTTGCGTTTGCCGCAAATCAAATGGCGATTACTGATCGCCGCTACTGTACGGCAATAACCGCCGATACAGGTGCAAATCACAAATCTCACACTAAACTAAACATTTTACACCCGATTTTCGACCAAAACGGAAATCGGGTGTTTTGTTTTTGCAGAAAATTCCGCAAAATCTTTTGCAATAATATTGATATAATTTTTGCGTTGTGATACACTGATTTCAGTAAAAGCTTTTTCGGAGGCGGACTTGATGAAACATTACGATGAAAAGCAAATGCAGGAAAATATCCTCTATCTTGAGGCACTTTCGGAGCAGTATCCGAACATTCAGTCGGCGGCGGCAGAGATGATTAATCTTCACGCAATCCTTGATTTGCCGAAAGGTACCGAACATTTTCTTTCCGATATTCACGGTGAGCACGAGGCATTTAGACATATTCTCAACAACGCATCGGGTTCAATCAGAGAAAAGATTGACGACCTTTTTTCAAATACTCTCACATCCGAACAGCGTGCCGAGCTTGCAACGCTGATTTATTATCCAAAGGAAAAACTCAGTGTTTACAAAAGCGAAATAACCGACATTGAAGAATGGTACAGATTAACACTCATAAGATTGCTTGCAATCTGCCGACACATTTCTTCCAAATACACACGAAGCAAGGTTCGTAAAACTCTGCCAAAGCATTATGCCTATATCATTGAGGAGCTTATGTTCGGTGATTCAGGCAAAAAAGACCGTGAAACCTACCACGAAAATATTCTGCACACAATTATTGAGGCAGGACAAGCCGATGTTTTCATACTCTCGCTTTGTGACACGATAAAAAGACTTATTGTTGACAAGCTCCACATTGTCGGCGACATTTTCGACAGAGGTGCAAGACCTGACATTGTGCTTGACGACCTTATGATGCACCACGGTGTTGACATTCAGTGGGGCAATCACGATATTCTTTGGATGGGTGCGGCATCGGGCAGTATGGCTTGCATTGCCGCTGCACTTAACAACGCATTTTCATACGGCAATCTTGACACAATCGAGGTCGGCTACGGAATAAGTCTGCGTGACCTCTCGCTTTTTGCAAAGGATGTTTACGGCGGCGGAAATGTTGAACGCTTTATGCCGAAAGGTCCTTTTGCGGATTCGCCCTACACCTCAAACGATCCGTTGCTTGTTGCCGATATGCACAAGGCGATTGCCGTTATTCTCTTTAAGCTTGAAGGTCAGCTTGTCAGCCGCAATCCTAACTTTAATATGAGCGACAGGCGATTGCTTGACAAAATTGATTTTGAAAATGCGACCGTAACTGTCGGCGAAAAGAAGTATCAGATTTCCGACACCTTCTTCCCCACAGTTGACCATGACTATCCATATGAACTGACAAAGACGGAAAAACGGGTTATGGAACAGCTTAAAAATGCCTTTATGGCAAGTGAAAAGCTGAAAAGACACATTGATTTTCTGTTTGCCAAGGGCGGAATGTACAAGTGTTGCAACAACAATCTTTTGCTCCACGGCTGTATTCCGATGAATAAGGACGGCAGTTTTATGGAATTTGACACGGGCAACTGTGTGCTTTCGGGAAAAGCATTGCTTGATGAGCTTGAAAAGATTGTTCGTCAGGGACACTCTGCCCCCGAAAATTCTCCCGAAAGGCAAAAGGGCAACGACTATATGTGGTATCTCTGGTGCGGAAAACATTCACCGCTTTTCGGCAGAGAAAAGATGTGTTCGTTTGAGCGTTTCTTTATTGACGATTCCGAAACCCACACGGAAACACGCAACCATTACTACACGCTCTATCACGATGAAGACGCCTGCGTGAAGATTTTGAAAGAATTCGGTCTTTCGGAAAATCACGGTCACATAATCAACGGTCATGTTCCCGTTATCCGCAAAAAGGGCGAAAGTCCGATAAAGGCTAACGGCAAGCTGATTGTGATTGACGGCGGATTTTGCAGAGCATATCAGGACAAAACAGGCACGGCGGGCTACACGCTTGTCTATAATTCCTACGGTATGCGAATTGTCACCCACGAACCCTTTGCGGGAATTGACAACGCAATCAAATCAAACAAGGACATTCTCTCAACAACAAAAGTTTTTGACACCTCGGAAAACCGAATCCGTGTTGCACAAACCGATGACGGTCAGACAATCCGTAACCGCATTGAAGGACTTTCAATGCTCCTCTGCGCCTACCGCAACGGTGTTCTGAAAGAACAGTAATTTAAATATTTTGATATGAAACACGGCTTGTTTGGAAAATGAACAAGCCGTGTTTTTGTGTATCAATTCTGTAGGGGCGTCATTGGACGCCCGCCTTGATGAAATTTTATGTTTTACAAAAATGTTTTGATATTATGGAAATTATGTATTCATTTGTAGCGGCGAACCGTGTTCGCCAATCGTCACAAGCGTAAGCTTGGGGCAAAATGATTATTTAACAACAAATTCAATACAGATATTTATTGTTTTATGTTTACACACAAAACAAATGGCGAACAAGGTTCGCAGCTAATGTATGACAATAGCTTTGCGGCTTTTATATAATTTGATTTATTATAAAATTCCACTCAATAATTTTTACCTCCCCCCTTGACTATGCTTTAAAAATGTATTATTCTATATACATAGATAATCTATGTATATAGAACTGCGAGGTATTATAGAAATGGGAGGGATAATATGAAGAATAAATTTCTTGAAAAAGTAGCCGAGCAAATTGAAGATGAACGCTCCCGAAAGCTAATCACAGCCGAGCTTGAATCGCACTTGCTTGATAAAATCGACTACTATGTTGACATTGGCTATTCAAAAGAAGAAGCCGAAAAGCGTGCTACCGAAGAAATGGGCAATCCCGATGACACCGCCGTGCCGTTGAATGCTCTGCACAACAATAACTTTCGTGACCTGCTGTCATTTATCTGTTGCGGTGTTATAATACTGATGTTCTTCTGCACAATATGGTTTCGTGACGCTTTTATATACAGCTACGATAACCAATCATACAGACACAGCATACTATGCGATTTTGTTTCGCTCGCTTTTCTAATTACATATGTTGTAATGTTAATATTGGCAAGAAAAAAGCACATTAAAATCATTCCGTTATTTGTGGCGATTTCTTTTATCCTGCAATTTTTCTCCGTTATTATTTACGATTACAACGAGGCTGCACTCACATCAACAGCACCGCCGAATATGTTTTATTTTTACCAGCCAGCAATGTACGCAATTGTAAAAACAGTTACAGAGGGATTTGTTGCGTATTCAAAATGTATTTTCATTGAAGTTCCTGCCGAAACCGATTCTTTCTGTTTTAATGTTTTGCCCTATATTTTAGGGTTATTATTTATAATATGGTCAATCATACTTTTCATTAAAATATTGAAAGCAGAAAGAGTTGACAATCGTAAAAAATACAACATACCTATCCGCCTTATAGAAATATGTGCAAGCGTATTTTTGTCCGTAAATCTTATTATAACGGTCACCGCCACAGCATACAGAACTGTCAATGATTTTGCAACAGGAAACAGTTATTCTGCAAGCCGTGAAAAAATGTCGGAATATGTTCTTAATGCAGATTTAACACGAGGTAAGTCTGAAATTATAGATGAACTGACGCTTGAGGGATACTATGCGGATACAGAAATCCCTGCCGAATTTTACGGCAAAGGCGGCACAATATCAGTTGGAACTGGTATGGATAACAACGGAAGATACACAACCCTTTCATACAATTTGAGCAATGGATTTATTACATACGATGAAAGTGTAGGAGCTTTCATTAATGAGAGGGATATATACGATAAAACTCCCGAAATTTTGTCCGATGTAGATGCAATCAAAAAGATTGACAAGGGAGATGACTTTGAAAGCATAAAAGAATCGGGACTTTTAAAATGGGCTAATGGAATATGCAAAACATATTATCGAGATAAGAAGAAAACAGTATATGAAATAAACTTTACAATTTATTTTAAAGGATACGATGATACTTCTGATGACGGCTCAAACTTTTTCTTTAAGAATCTGACCATAGAGGACGGTAAAGTTACTGATTATTGTGATTAAAAAGAAAACTCTGAAAGGAGGGATAGTATGACAAACAGTTTTGTTGACAAAGTGTCGGAGCTAATCGGAAAGGAGCAAATAAAATGAAAATCAGTAAAGAACTTATCAAAGGCAGTACAGCAATGCTTGTTATGAGCGTTTTAAAGAAAAACGATATGTACGGATACAAAATTATTAAAGAGCTTGAATTACAGAGCGAGAGCATGTTTGAGCTTAAAGAGGGTACTCTCTACCCCATTCTTCACGCACTTGAAGAAGAAAATCTGCTTGAAAGCTACTGGGAAGAATTTGACGGCAGAAAGCGTAAATACTACCACCTCACCCGCAAAGGCACAAAACGCCTTAAAGAAAAGCAGGAGGAATGGAAAGTATATTCAAAATCAGTCGAAAAAGTTCTCAGCTTTTCAGGTGTGTAAAACACTTATCACAGACAGACCGTTTTCCGTTAATCTTGAATTTATAGCCCTGTAATGGTAAAATTATCCTATAAACTCAGAAACGGAGATATTATGATGCACAAATTAAAAGTCAGAGCAAATCATACGGTATATATCATATTTGCCGTTTTGTCATTGTTTTCCCTGACACTTATATTTAATGACAATATATGGTTTGACGAGGCGTACACGCTGTCGCTGATTCAGCACAATTATTCAGACATAATCAATATTCTGAAATCCGATATGCACCCACCGCTGTATTTTTTGTCGCTGAAAACATTTTGTTGCATCTTTGGATACTCAATAACAGCAACAAAAATATTTTCGGCAATCGGTTACATTGCAACGCTGTTTTTGGGAAGCACAATCATAAAAAAGCACTACGGCAGTAAAACATCAATAATTTATATGCTGACTGTCGGAGCTGTGCCAATGATGCTCTATTTCAGCGTTCAGCAAAGGTCATACTCATGGAGCATATTTTTTGTTACATTATGCTTTATTGAGTCCCTGCTTTTTATAGCAAACAAAAAGTTTTATCACTGCATTTTATTTGCTATAGCAGGACTTGGGGCTGCATACAATCACATCTACGCACTTCTTGCAGTTGCAATTATCTTTGCTTTTGCAAATATATATCTGCTCATTAAAGACAGAAATTTGTTCAAGCGTGTTATTATTGCAGACCTTATTATGGTGGCAGGATATTCATTTTGGATAATTCCTCTTTTAAATCAAACAAAATCAGCCTCAAGTAATTTTTGGCTCAGCGGAGTTGAACCGTTGTCTGTAATTGTATTCATATCGGGCATAGCAGTATCTGCACTTGTTCTTATGAAAAAGAGCAACCGAAAATTGTGTGTAATTTTCGCAGATGTCTGCGTTATGGGGATTCAAATAATCGGGTTGTTCGTAACCGTTTTTATACGCCCGTTTTACATTGCAAGATACAGCGTTGTAATTCTCGGTATCTTTGCAATTCTCGTTGCTTTCGGCGTAAAAGATATAAAACCAAAGCCGAGCAAAGTAATATGCACCCTGCTTTGCGTTGTAAATATCGGCTGTCTTGTTGCAACAGGATTGTTTGAATATAATCCGTCAATGACAAATTTTCGTGAAAGATTCAGTTCTCAACAGTCAGAATCAGACACTTTTGTTTACTGCGACAGTGCATTCGGAATTATGTCGTATTATTATCCGAACAACACCCACCTTTGCACCTACAAAGAAAACTGGTTTGAGGCATTTGAAAATGTTGAATATATAAACAAAAATGAAATTGCAGACAAAGTTGACCCAAATCATAAAATTTGGTTTGTAAAAAATGAACTCACAAAAATGCCAAAATGCATTAAAAGTAATTTCAAGTATAAAAAGATTGATTCTTTCCAATGTGACTTCAATAAATTTGACCTATATTTACTTATTCTAAAGTAAATATAGATCTTTTGTTTATGGTATAAATGCAGAAATTAAAACTAATTTGCCTCTTATTTTCTGCTTTCGTAGTCCTTGTCTATCTCATCACTCCAAGACGATGAAAGCGGTCTGCTTTTTCTGAAATTGCACACGGTTTTCGATACTGCGTCAAAAACAACAGCTGTACCCTGACCGTCAGCGTGATAATTAACGGAGCGGTCGGAATTGATTCCAAAATGCTTAGCGGTTTCAACAGAATCAATGTTAGCTCCGATAAAAAGAAATTCCCAGCCGTAGCGATTTTTCTGACGCTCAATCATTTTCTTGACCTTATTGCTTGAATAGATACGGCTTGCGTTCTCCATTCCGTCGGTCATTATCACAAACAAGGTGTGTTCGGGAACATCTTCTTCTCTTGCATACTTATGAATGTTGCCAATGTGATGAATTGCACCGCCGATAGCGTCAATGAGTGCAGTTGAGCCACGAACCGTATAATCGTTTTCAGTCATTTTTGAAATTTCAGACAATTCAACCCTGTCGTGAAGAACCTCGGTTTCGTGATCAAACAATACGGTTGAAACATAGCACTTGCCGTTCTGTCTGCGTTGCTTTTCAATGAGCGAATTAAATCCGCCGATTGTGTCCTGTTCAAGTCCTGACATTGAACCGCTTCTGTCAAGAATGAATACCAATTCTGTAATGTTGTTTTTCATAGTTGTTACCTCCAAAAGTAATTAAGTTTTTTATCTTGACTTAATCATATAACTTTCGGGATAACATATGGTCGCCTGAAATGCGACATTTACTGACCCAACAAAACCTGGTCAAATTCAAATAAAGCCTCGTTTACAGTAAAAATATCATACTCGCCCTTTTGAATAAAATATTCAATGATAACATCAAATTTATTCGAGTGCGAAAGTGCATAGCCGGCCTTTTGGAGCATTTCTTTAGTTTCATCAAGCGACAGTTCAAGTGCAACGGCAAAGGCAATTGCGGTAGTTTTCTTAGGTTTATAGTTGACATTGTTTCTTATTTTAGAAAACAGCTTGCGGTCAACATTCGCCTTTTTATAACACTGAGAATCCGTAAGACCTTTTTCGTCAATTTTACGCAAAAGCATCTGAGAAAAGCTTTCATCAAGCTGATTTACAACATCAGCTAAATTCAAAGATGCGGTTTGCATTGGATAAGTCTCCGGCTGTCTCAAAAGACGGGATAATCCACAACTGCGGTTTTCGGAATAGTGCGTTTCAACATAGTGTTCGTCAATGTATTCGGCAATATCACGGACAAGCTTTTTGCTGACACGGAATCCGTCTTTGTCAAACACTACAATATAAACGAGCATATCGTTGTCTGCAAGAAATTTACAGATTTCGTTGATTGCCACCTGTAATACCTGTTCTTTCGGATAGCCGTAAACCCCCGATGAAATCAAAGGAAAGGCAACCGATTCGCATTCATAAGCCTTTGCAAGCTGCAACGAGTTACGATAACATGACGAAAGCAGTTCTTCCTCATGATAATTTCCGCCTTGCCACACAGGGCCGACCGTGTGAATAACATACTTGCAGGGCAGTTTGTACGCACCCGTAATTTTCGCCTCACCCGTTCTGCAACCGCCAAGTTTTCTGCATTCATTAAGCAATTCGTTCCCCGCCGCACGGTGAATCGCACCGTCAACACCGCCTCCGCCAAGCAACGAATTGTTTGCCGCATTAACAATTGCGTCACATTTCATCTTAGTTATATCATTCCGAACAATCTGCAACGGCATAATAATCACCCTTTAAATTCAGAATTATAATATTTTATTACTCTGATATTAATTATATAGCACCTCTCAATTAAATTCAATGCAAAATTAAATAGTATGGTTTTTATTTTAACAGCCAAACAAGCGACAGCATAATTTGTTGCCGCTTGTAATTCTCATATATTCTATTTTTCGGGTTACCCCAACTCTTGACATTGAGTCAAAAAAGAAAACAGAGCAGTCAAAAGACTACTCTGCTGTGGCTCCCCCAACTGGGCTCGAACCAGTGACATCATGATTAACAGTCATGCGCTCTGGCAGATGTTGGGAAATAGTATAAAAACACGATATTAATGTTCGCATCCTAAAAGTCTCAAAAAATTATGTTTATACACTTCAGTTTTCTTGATAAACCTATATAATATATGAAATTTTAATTTAGTTTGAAAAAGTAATTTTGTAATCACCTCAACAGCTTTTCTATAATCTAGACTGTTCACCAAAACATATTAAATAAGAATCATATGATCTCTTCATTATTCGTACTAAACATTTTCAGCAATTCATTATATGTTATCTTCATTTCCTGAGTTTCTTCTGAACCAATGTGAAAATATTGTAAAAATGCAGTTTCTACCATAAAAACAATTCTATGAATTTCTTTAGATAAACTGCAGAGTTCCTTATCTGACACACTCAAAAGGAACAAGGAAAGAATTTTAAATATGGTTTTATTTTTACTATCTTTTTGCAACACCCTAGGCATATATCTTATAAAATGATCAAAACTATACATTATTTTTTCACTTGCATATACCTCATTTCTAAGTACATTTCTCTCAAATAAACTACACATCTCTCTACTAAATATACCTATGTCATGCTCATCGTCAATTTGTATACCCAAAGGACGAATTGTCCCTGTTCCTAGTTTATGAAGCCTCTGCAACCATTGATCGCGTTCGTATTTTGCTTTTTCTCCAGAATATATAAGACTGATTTGTTCATCACGCTTTCCATTTCTAACTATTTTGTAGCACAAACCTTGATCAGTAAATTCTATTGACAATATGTATTTTAAACCAGTCAATTTATCGCGTAACCCCTTCTCTGATTTTTGATTACGACAAAAATCAAGTGCATATTGTATCACATCTTGTAAACAAATAGCTGGAATATTTGTCTTTTTACCCTTTGAATATTGTATAAATTGTGATATCTGATCATAAAGACCGTTTGCGATCTTTATGCCTACTAAACAGGCTCGTCCTTTAGGATTTTTATAATCAACTATGTTTGTAAAACCGGTAATGTTTTCTCTAGCTACATCCAATTGAAGCCAGTTGGCTGGAAAATTAACGATAATATCATTATATGTTCTTTCTCTTTCATAAGAATCAAATATATAATTAGAACTTCTGATACTTTTTCCAAAAATGCTTCCTAAAGAAGCCCTTTCAACAACAATTCCCGAATTAAGTATCATTTGCTTATTGTCAGTTCTTAAATCCTTTTTCTTGCGAATTAACAGACCATATTCATATTTGTCAATATATTTATTGTTAAGTATTTCTTCCGAATAATTAATCATACCTACATCACCATTCTCTAGAAAAGGAATAAAAAACTTGAATTCTTCTGATTCACCTTGTTTTCTAACTGCATGAGCTGGGATATAAATTTGTTTTTCCTCCCCATTTTCATTTAAACACCGAATATTAACAGCATATTTTATATCTTGCATAACTTTTCTTATATAATCAACTATGCTTTTATCATCGATAGTTGTATCCAAGTAGAGTTTTAATTCTGTACCAATATTACTTTCTTTATCCAATTCAATAAAAAAACAGCCATCATAATTAGGAATATGTAATTTGAGTCCTTCGGAATCATCTATATAGTATTTTGTCTTTACGTCAATTTCTTGACAAACCATAAATGAAGACAAAAAACCAATACCAAAATTGCTAATTGGTTTATAGCTAATATTCAAATCTTCATATTCTTCACCGGAATAAAAGCTACGTCCAATGCTTGTGAAATATCTTTCAATCTTATACCTATCCATTCCAGTGCCTCTGTCAACAATTTTAAAATATCTTTTTCCGTTTTCATCAACTTTTATTTCTATCAATATTTCTTTAGAAAACTCCCTATTGTCTTTTGCTTCCCGTACAGATATGGCATCGATAGAGTTTTGGATTAATTCTCTCGCAAATACAACTTTCGAAGAATAAATATTATCTCCCGTCAATAATGGTATCAATGTTGGAATATATGCTTCAAAATTATAATTATCTAACGTATTTTTCATTCTATCTTTATCGATTCTCGGTAACAAATAATACAATTTTAATCCTAAAATTTTAAAATAATCCTCAAATTTATTTATTAATAGATCAAATTCCTTTATAAACAAAACTGCCATTTTATGCGCAGTAGCCTCATTACATAACAAATCAATATATGCACTTCTCCTATCAGCATCTGACTTCACAACAATACGTGATGCCGGAACATTTTCATGAAACTTATTCTCTTCAATTTTTATATTAACTTTATATTTAATGCTCTCTTTGAAATCATCTGCATATTTAGTTAAAACCAAATATAAATCAGTAAAGAACATTCCAAGCATAGTAAATGCTAAGTAAATCTGTGATTTTTTGTTATCACAATTATTCAATAATTTATCGCAATATGATGCTGCTCCTTTAAGTTTTTTGAATATAAACATTTCATGATAGTCGTCCCTCGAAATCATAAAATCTGTTTGTTCCAAACTCATATCATAAAAAGAATTCCATATTTCTGATGCTGACTCAAAATAGGAATTTTCTTTACCGACAATTTTCATATAACAAACAGTTCTATAATTAATAGCATAAAGAAGAAATAAAATATTATTATAATCTCTATCAAGATATTTATATACATCCGTAAAACCAGTTATTGCTTCACTAACCCAAGATATAATTTTACTGCAACTGTCATAAGACTTAAATGCTTTTTCAGCTGTCTTTTCATACAACTCATATTTCTCGGGATTTAAAGTTTTAAGAATTTCTAACAACTTTACTACTCTACCGCTTATCTTTTGCGGTGGCACTTGTTTTTTTACTATAGGTTCTAGGTTTTCGCCCTTGTAAACAAATTTATTATGCTTTAATTTTATATCATCTTTCTTATCATATAAATCCAACACACCAAAAGTGTGTTCTTCCTTTCTATCAGTACCTACCGAACCACCTGCAAAAATATCAATAATATTATGCGCGGATTCATAATAATCATCCATAATTAATGGACGTTCTAAATCAAAATGTTTATGTCCATGTAAAACAACACTAACATTCATATAACGCAAATGCTGAATTACTTCAGAATAGTTTCGTATTAAACTACTATCCCCAAACTTATGTGCTACTTCTGGGAAAAGATAAAAATGATGATGAAATAAAGCCACTACAATGTAGCCATCTAACTTCTTGACTTTTCGCTCCATTGAAGTAATTTGAGACAATGATATATATCCATAATCATCATATTCACTCGCCACTTCTGATTTCAATATCTTAATTACTTTACTTTTATCAATTCCACACTTATTTAATTTGTTTATATCAATATTTTTTTCAAACTTTGCAATATATTTATCATCAAACAAATTCTTTTTTTCTATTTCACAAGAATTAAAACCTACAAAAACTATTTTGTGATCTTTATATTCTTTAAACAAAGAATAATTATTCTCATTATAAAAGGCAGGAATTGTTCCATAAAACTTTTCCAAGAAAGTATGGTATTTACTCCAGCGTTTCTGAATATTATCAACCCTTATCAAATCATGGTTACCAGGCACAAAAATAATATCTTCTCTACCAATTTGTATCTCCTCTTGATTACTGTTGATTTCATTCAACAAAAGCTCAAAAAAGCAAACAGCCGTATTGATTAATGTTTCGCTTACGGCAACTTGTCCATCAAAAATATCTCCCGTAACAATAATACAATTAATATTGCTTAATCCATTGTGATCAATATCAGACGCTATTTGACAAGCAATGTTTTCTGGTTTTTTGTATGTTCTTCCAATATGAATATCTGATAAATGTAAAATTCTAAACATAGTATTTCTCCAAACCTATTTCTATAGTTATTTTCTCAATCGAACAATATACTTATTTTCATTATTTTTACAATTGAATATTTTATAATGCAAGCATAAGAACTATTAATTTAATTATGATCTTTCTTCAAAAAAATTAGTTGTTATCAAATAATTTTCTAAATGTTTTATATAATAATTAAATATTATCCTTTTTTTGTTAATATTTGCCACAATCGCTATGATTGTGTTTTTTATTATAAAATTCAAAATATTAATTTTGTTCCTCACTCCCACACATATCCGACAAATAAAGGATAACTTCTAATTATCATTTATTCAATAAATGGCATACAAAGTCAATACTGATAGTGATTTAATATTCCATTCAATTAATTTATTTTTGATTAAGAACCATAACAAGTCATTACTAATCACTTTATTATTCTGTGCTTTAGATAATAAATGATTAATGTAGTGATCCTCTATATTTATTTTATTTTTAATATTTTCCAGAAAATTATAAAAATCTTTCTCACCATTAAATATAAATTTATTGTTAGCTTTTAATGAATCATTCTTAATGGTTTTAAGTAAGCTACAAATACTTTTAGGTTGGGCAGTATTTTGTTTTTCGTAATCATTCAAAATTAAGGTATATATATCTATAATCTCGTCACTAGAAAATAAGACACCTATTTCACGGATGAAATTTTCAACATCATCTGATGTATGTATGAAATTGATTAAGAAATTTGATGACTTTAATATATCTCTAAAAGATCCTTTTTCCCTTATTTCAATATTTGAAGAACCCTTCAAAAAAGTGAGATATTCCGACGCAATACAGTTCTTGTTCCCAACATATTTTAAAATTAATACTAGACTATATGATAATTCAAATAGTTTTTGATTTAGTAGTATTCGTTCTATGGTAGCATTATCCCAAGACCATTCCCAAAGAGATATTATTTGCGCACCATTTATATTTTCTTTTTTACAATAAATAATTATAAAATCATTCATCTTAATAAGTTTTAACAATATACCTAACTTTTGAAAAACAATAGTTTCAGGCTTTACTATCATAAGAGCATAACTTGATAATATTGAAATGTCGTTTGTTAGTACTTTATTAGCGATTCTAAAAGAATTTTTAAAAAATACGTCTTTAACACAATTCATTAATCTCATTCCTTTGGTAGGTTTATTATGAAAAAAGTATATAAATCCAGATATTTAAAAAATATAAGCAAAATTATAACGATGCTATTATTGTTTATTTTAATAATATTATTAACATTCGGCATTTTTGTTGTCATATATCTTCTTATTAGTGTTTCTTTAAATTTTATAAATACTAAGCTAAGTTTGTGTAATTCCAATGAAGAAAATTATATAATTACAATATTATCGTTATTCTTTGAATTCATAATTTTTGCATTACTTAATCATTCACTTAAACTTATTAAGAATATAAAATATTATTACGCTTGTATTAATAGATTTATATATTGTAAATTGCGTGTTAGGTTAAATAATCAGCTTGTGAAAAACATTTTTATTTATGATTATTCATTATACAAAACTCCAAATTCTTCTCAAGAAAGGGTAGTAGCCTCATTTTTAAACAACGAATATGATAGAAAAATATTGTATATTATTGGTGAGAAAAATTCGGGAAAAACAGGAACACTATATTTTATTATGGATAAGGGGGCAAATAAAAGCCTCGTTGATTTTTCTGATTTTAACTGCAACATAATTTATATTTGTAAAAATAATAGTGATAAACAAATTAACCAATTTATTTCAAAATATGTTTCAGAAGTTTATAAAGACAACATTATCCTTATTGATGACTTTGTCGAGTTATCTGATTTAATAAAAATTCAAATCAAGAATAAAATAATAATCCCATATAGCAATTCAAAGGGTAGCTATGCAAAGTCAATAATGATACTTGCGGATAAAAATAATTATTATATTCCCAAAAACGATTCTAACATTATTCCAATTGAAATTAGTACACCTTATAGCTATGAATCAAGCAATGATGCTGAAATATTGAGTCTTTGCAAAAAGCATAACATTACTGATAATAATACTAAAATATGGATATCTGAAATTTTAAAAAACACCAAAGGTCAAGCTGTAATAAATGAATTATTAGATGGCAAAAATGAAAAATTGACGGATTTATTTCTTTGCGTTTTAGTAACATGCAGACATTCTAATCTTGTCAATATAAATATCGTGAAGAGATTATACTTATACGGTATTTTTGACTTTTACTATAATCTCAATTTGCTTTTTGAAGCTGGAATAATCTCATATTTTCCTTTTTATAAATTTACAATTTATTTTAATCATAATGTTTCTGATTGTTTTTTTGCTTTTTTTCACGATAATTCTCATTATTCAAATAAATTATGCGATTATTTTGAAAGTTACTTAAATGTTGATATAGAGAACTATTCTGATATTTGGCTTTATTATGTAGAATATGTTTCAACAAAAGGTAATAGCTCTGGTAACATAGGAAGTGAATATTTTCAAAACGCATTTTTACAGGGAAATTTTACTTATCTGTTGGAAAAGATACAAATAATTATTATCAATTATCCTAAAGCTGAACTTTTGTTTTATAAAGAGCTTGGTTACCTAAACGAAAAGGTTGGAAACAGAAAAAAAGCCATAGAATATTTATCTGAGTATATAAAAATCTCAACATCTATTTATGATATACAGCAATCGAAACTTCTCCTCTTTGAAATATTACATCACAATAGTCTTGAATTAGTTGATTTACAAGAACTTAAAAGTTCAGAAAATGACTTTATAAAGTCACAAGCTCAGTATTGGGAAGAACATATAAATATTGAAAAAGGAAAGTTTAGTTACGATAATCTAAACAAAATATTAGTCAACTATCTTAAACATCAGCAATGTTGGAACAATTATTTAAATTACTATCATATTCTAAGAAGAATGTTTTCTGATCTTGCTCGTGTGTACTTTTTAGGTGAAAATATAGATCACCAAAAATTCTATAAATTAATAGATCTCATGAAAAATAGTCAATTAAAAAATTATCATTCTGAATATGAGGAATTTTTTAATTTATTAACTAAAGCTCACTATGGACATTATGATATTGTTTTTCAATTAGGATTTTATGGTCATTTATTGCATCAATGTATTGAGAATGAATATGGCAATAATCCAAATATAAATACATCTGTGGACACAGCATTAAAATACTATGTTCAATGCGAAAAAGCCTTTAAAGACAGGGGAGATAAAGCCTGGAGAACCGTTGCAGTAAGAAAATGCGAATTGCGTTTGACTCAAGAAATACAATTAATCAACATAATTAATGAGTTGAGAGAAATCAAAGATTTCTTTGTTGAAACTAATAATTATTTACACATAGCTTTTACAGATTGTATTTTGTGTAAGGCTATATTTCTAAATTATTTGCGTAATGAATTGGATTCTAATCCTACTAAAACATATGATAAATGTAATAGTTTGCTAAAAGAAGCAGAAAAACATTACAAAGATTTCGGTAATGAATATGGTTTATATAGAATCAAATTAATAAACTGCTTTCTTGATTTCTTTAATTCGCTTAATATGCATAATAATTCATCAAAAAATATATTTATACATAAATTAGGTAAGCTTAATAATGAAAAATATCCAAGAGAAAAAGAAATGATAGAATATATTCTTGATAAAAAAAGTATTGATAGTGGTTTGATAAATCATTTTTTTACATACTATCCAATTATACTTCAATGATAATATACTATAAGAGTTTACCGTTTTTCTTTATTCTTTTAATGAAATTCCTACTTCTTCCATCTAAATCAGAGCTGTAGCCTTTGTTTATACATTCGCTAATTAATTTTGCCAGTTCTGGAACATCTTCTTTTCTTAGACCGGATTGAATTGCTCCGCCAACCCCGATTCTTAATCCATATCCTAAACGATAAGGTAATAATCTGTAATTTGTACACAATCCGATTTTTTCTAAGCTTTTGAAGGATGAATAGCATTCATTTTTATTGTTAAATAATATCCATATATGCTGTGTTGGAATTTTGTCCTTATCTTTTTTTAAGACATTTACATTTAGAGAATATAAATTTGATTCCAATTCTTTGCTTATTTCCAACAATTCATTACTGTATATTTTTAATTTATCAAATTGTGTAATTGATTCTCCGGCCATAAACATTTCTTCTGGATGCGAATTTGAGATGAATGTAGATGTTCCGCGTATAATCTTATCCCAATAAGAATCCGCAAACTTTGTGGCTAATACTGCTTTTTGAGGACCCGGAAAATTTTTATGTAAGGTTGATAAAATTAAATCAAATCCCATCTCAAATGGAGATATATAATAACCGCTTAAGATTTGTGTTAAATACTGTGATGCATCAAAAATACAATATGGAATACCTGATTCTTTTATCCACGAAAAATCTTCATAGTACAAGCCCTCACTTCTGTCTATAAATGCGAATCTGGGATTTTTTTCAGATATTAATTTTAATGTTTCATCTTTATCAACAGAAAAATTTTTATAATCAATTTTCGCAGATATAACATTATAACCTAATCTATTTAAAATGTTTTCGGTAGAATAATGACCTCCGGCCTCCTCCGGCAATAATAATATGGTATCTCCAATATTACCTAATGACATAAATGTAATAATATGTGCATGTAAACCTGAAAGACATCTGAAATCTATGTCAGCAGATTTTAATATATTGCACCAAAGTCTTTTATATTCGTAAAATCTGTCGGTATAAATATCCCTTCCGGCAAATATTACTTTTGATTCTTCATTTCTGTAATTATCTGAAATATATAATCCAGTAATATCATTAAATTCCTTCATAAAATCCATTGGAATATTTTCCGTCGGATTTAAAATCAATGTTTCTTTATCCATATATCTCCATATCCTTATTTTTAATTGATAATTAGAAGTTATCCTCTATTCATTATCTTTAGCCAAAGTCAAAATACATTTCTGCCAATGAGAAAGAACTACACATCTTACATTCAACGAATGCATATCTGAGTAACACTTATGCAAGTAAATCACATCATGAGGAAATGTAGTATTAAACCTTAACTAAATCTATATTTCGGGTACATAATATAAAAACATTTTTAATTACCCTTTATGGTATTAATTATAACATAATTTGACAAATATTTAAATAACTTTTGCGTAAATCAGTTATAAAATTTCACATAGTGTTTTTATGCATTTTGTATAATACAATTTTGTTTATTGCTCAATAAATAAAATTTTTAGGCAAAATAAATATAGATATTTGAATAGACTTTCTTTGTTTTCTATTGCATAATAATTTTATTAAATATAAGGAGCTATATGCGATGGAAATAAAAAATGTACAAGCAAATAATCTAACAACTGATTATCTAAACTTTTGCCTTTCAAGAAAAAATCTTGATCAGAAAACGATAAAATCATACACTATTGATTTAAGGCAGTATTTTGAATTCACTATGGAATCTGCTATTGAATGGACAAACAAAAAATCCATTGAGCAATATATAAATTTACTGCACTGTAAGTACAAACCTAAGAGTGTTAAGCGTAAAATTGCTTCGCTAAAAGCATTTTTTCACTATCTTGAAATTGAGGAACTTATTGATATTAACCCTTTTCATAAGATACAAATCAAGTATAAAGAACCCTTTATTCTCCCAAAAACTATTCCCATAAATAATATTGAGCAAATTATTAGGTTTGCTTATCTACAACTTACCAAAGCGAAAACTGAGTATGCTAAAAAAGTTGCTCTGCGGAATGCACTCATACTTGAGTTACTGTTTGCCACCGGAATGAGGATTTCAGAATTATGCACACTCACGACTGAACAAATTGATTTTAATGATTACATAATCAAAATTTACGGAAAGGGCTCAAAAGAACGCCTGATTCAAATCTGCAATCAAAATGTTCAGGAGTTGCTCAAAAAGTATAATCAATCATTTAAATTTGAAATAGCAAACAACGAATTTTTCTTTATAAATAGACTCGGCAACCGTCTATCTGAACAGTCTGTTCGTAATATGATTACCAACTATGCAATCGGTGCGGAAGTGCCGCTGCACATTACTCCGCATATGTTTCGTCACTCTTTTGCAACTCTACTGCTTGAAGAAGATGTTGACATACGCTATATTCAACAAATGCTCGGTCACAGTTCCATTACAACAACGCAGATTTACACGCATACGAGTATCAACAAACAGAAAAACATCCTTTCTGCCAAACATCCGAGAAACAAACTTGAAATCGGGATATAATAAAAGCCTTGCGAGCGTTTTAACTCACAAGGCGATCAGAACACTTTATTCATTTTTATCAAAATCATTTTCTATTACATCGGAAATAAGATTTGAAAAATCAACAGCATTTTTTGAAGTAATAACAGGTTTTCCTTTTTAAGTCCTTTGAGATTTTTGTACTGGCGGGTTGTCATTCCTGACCACGCTTTTGTGATTTCATCAGTCAGAATTGCATATTCTACACCCTGCTTTACACCACGAGAATCCCATTCATCAGTAAGCTCTTTTCTTACCTGTATAGCTTGAAGTCTTTGATTTATCCACTCCCTGCTATACCCTTTTTTCAGATAAGTTTCAAGGGCTCTCTCTATGGTAAGTTCAGGGTCTATGGTTTCATCAATTCTCTCTCTACCTACTTCTGCAAGCCACATTTTGAAAGGTTCTGCTTTTGGCGACGGGATTGACTGTATTAATCTTAAAAGCTGTTCTGTATTTGCAACATCTGTTTTGTAATTTTTACCATCCTTAGGAGATTGCATTTTCAGTTGTACGATATTTTCGTACAACTGGTTTGCTCCTTCAGCTTTAAGCTTTCGCTTAAGATCGCTCCAGTAACGACGAGGTTCGTTACTGTCAGTCAGAACTGAAATTACATCAACTATAGAAAAATACCATTCTTCTTCCGACTCATTCCACGCAGTACGAATCTTTTTATCTTCAAAAATTTGTATCTTATTTTCTTCGCTCATATATATTCACCCACTTCTAAGCTGAAAATATTATAGCAGAATAAATTTGTAAATTCAATCTATAAGTCTTTATAGAGATAAGAATTGTTCATAATTAAGGTCGAATATAATCTCTAATTCATAACCTCGTGATACTTTCACTTCTCTTATGAGCTGACAGGCTATCATTTTCTTCTGCTCCATTGTTGAATTGTCAAATTCGTCTGCCCAAGTTCTGAATTGTGAATAATAAAAATCAAGCTTACCCATCGCATTTTGCTGATTGGCAAGCTTGTACTTTATATCACTTAATTCAATTTCTTTTTTATGGAGCAAATCGTTTGTATTGTCAATAGAAGTGGACAGTATATCGGGAGTGAAGCGACTTTCGCCAAGTAAAGATCGTCCTATTTCGGCAGATAATTCAACTACCTGCCTTTTCAGCTTTTCAATTTCTTTCTCAAGCTTTGTCTGCTTCCTCCTATGCTCCGATATTTCGGATTTGTAGCGTTTTTCCAGTGCTATATCTTTTGGTGTTGATTTTATTTTGGCGAGATAATCCCTCAGCGTTGCAAGCACAGCACCGTCAATTCTGTGTGCTACATAAGCCGACTGTCCGTCACATGCACCTCTTTTCATCGCTTTATTGGTACATATATACCTCTGTCTGCGAACTCTGTACTGACTTCCGTCTGCCCTGTCGTATCTGTCGATATAGCTTGTTGATACCATTTTCTGACCGCAGTGAGCACAGTATATATTCCCTGACAGCAATGTACTGCCTTTGGTAGTCCTTGCTATCTGTTGCTTTTCCTCATTCTTTGATGAGCGTTGTTTCAGTATAAACTGAGCTTGGTCAAAGATATTTTCATCTATGATATGCAGTCTTTCTATATACGGTGATTCAACACCGCCTGACACAAGATAACCGCAGTACAGCCTGTTCTTTAGAATACGATTAACCGTATTACATTGAAACTTGCTGTTATTATGGGTTTTGATTCCGTGACTGTTCAGATAGTCAGCCATGCGATATGAGCCGTAACCCTCTTTAACTGTCATCTCGAATATCTTCTTGACTATCGGAGCTTCATCATCGTCAATGACTATGTCCATAAGCTCTTTTCCCTTTTTGTTGATTTCACCGCTTTTTATAAGTTTGTAACCGAATGGTGCAACACCTCCGGTAAATTTGCCGTCTAACGTCATTTGGTTAAGGCGAGTTTTAACACGTGCTGACGTTTTCTGACTCTCACCGTTGGCTTGCCAAAATCGTATGTAATTCATAAGCTTGTCCACATGATTATCCATACGCTGTTCGCCCTCATTAACGCTCCACACCTCTATGCCGTGTTTGATGAACCATTCGACGACAAACGGGGTTTCGTCATCAATTCTGCCTATTCTGTCAAACATAAAGACAAGGAGTACATCGAATTCTTTCTTTTCTGCGGCGGCTTTCAAATCCTGAATAGCATCTCGGTCGCTTGCCGAAACCTTGAATCCCGATACGCCTTTTTCCTGAAACTCTTTCAGAATTGTCCAGCCGTTGCGTTCAGCAAATTCTCTGCACGAGGTTTTCTGCATTGGAATATCATCTTTGTCAACCTGACATTTAGTTGATACTCTGTACAAGCAATATACTCTTTTCATTTTATCACCCTTTCGTACGATTTTTGCAAACCAACAATACTACATAATTCCTATAATATCCAGCGAAATCCAAAAAATAAATTGAAATAAATTCAGCATCCAATCTGAGTTTTCATTCTGTTCTCAAATGTATCCAAAAGATTTTCGAGAATATTCCTTTCAACATGGTTATTTCTGTTTTTAGAAAAGTAGATTGTGACCTTACAGTCATTTATAACAGATTCTATTCTGTGTTCTGAATCAATGTTATTTTTATTTATATAGTTTTCGTTCAAATTATCACCTGTTCCTTATTTTTTGCTTTTGTCATTTATATGATCTTTCATCTGCTCATCAGCTTTTGCCGCTGCATTGCACAAGCACATAAAAACTACACCTATAAAAGCACCGACAAAAAGGCCAATCATAAATCCTAACATTTTAACACCTTCTTTCAGTAATTTTCTTCTAAATACCCCGACAGAAGAAAACAAAAAATCTTCTGCTGTCGGGATAATATCAATCGTTTGTGGATAGCTCTAATTTTCACGCTATCCTGTTGTCGCTATTTATCCTCGATGCCCTGCGACAAGGAACACATCAGACGGCTATTGCATATAGCTCCATTGGAATTTCACCACCGTGAGGATCTCCCACAGCCGCCATCTTTGGTTGCGACGGTTTTATCACGCTCGACTTTTGACTTGACGGAAGTATCATTATCCCCTCTGCCTATCATCGCCGTCATTGAAATTGCCTTTCAATGTCTGAGTCCTGAAGACCTGTAAAGGTGTTCGCTCATGTGGCTTGTCCGTACCGAACAACAGAAGGAATGTATCCGATGTGCTGATATTTAATTTTCAAAGAACAAGACCTGTTCTCTAAAAATGAAAACAGGCGAAAGGATTATTTATCCCTTCACCTGTTTCCTCACTCAAAAGCTAAAACACACCCCTAATTTATAATTTTTTTAAAATATTTTTGATTTTTTCTACTGCACGATACACCGATCTTTGCACACATTGATAAGTACAGCCTTCTTCAAGTGCTATTTCGTCAAAAGTTTTTTCTTCAAAATAATACTTGTTCAGTCTGCGTTTCTGCACCTCGGGTAATTTGCTTATTGCCATATGCAAATTTTCTGTAATCTGAACATTTTCAAAGTATTCTTCTAACGACCATTCCCTTGAATCTTTCTTTTTATGCAAAGTATGTTCATATACTTCGGAGTGTTCCAAATGTTTGTCGTACTCATTCATTTGGGAAATATCTTCAAGTTCAAATTTATTGAAACTCTCAAACACTTTCTGCGATACCGCTATCTCTTGAAAATTATTATTTACATCAACAAAAGAAATATAGTATCTTCCTTTTTCTGAGCATAAAGTATAAGGATTATACTTGTCTTTTCTTCTCTTAGGACGTTTGTCCATTAATTTTTCCTCCAATCAATCTGAATCTTTTAGTAATTCAGGTTGTGTTTGGAGGACCTCTGTTTCTATATTTCATCATGCCCTTCCATTTTCATGTAAAAAGGGCATAAAAATACCGACAAGTATAGAAAGCTATTACTTGTCGGTATTCTATCACACGCTATTAAATGTCTTTATTCTTCTTGCTATCACAAAATTCATTAATTATATAGTTATTAACATAAAACTTGCCTTTGACCCCTATTTCTTTTCTTATATTACGGAAGCACTTCTCAGTTTTCACTCGTATATTATCATAAGCAGTTACAGAATTTGAACATTTATATTCCGACCAAGTGCAAGCACTGCGGCAAATTCTTTTTTATTCGTAGTGGCAAATATTTCAGCTACTGCGATAATCCGTTAAAGGACGAGCCTGACAAGACCTGTCGAGATGTCGGCTCAAGACGGCACTATGACGACAAGTGCAAGAACGATCCTATCTGGCAGACCTACAACAGGGCATACAAAGCACACTACGCACGCTATATGAAAAAAAATGACCATTTCCGAATTTGAGAAATGGTCAAGGTTTGCATCAAGTTTGAGGGATAAGGCGATTGCAAGAGAGATTGACTTTGAACAGTATTATGCGGATATACGGAAGTAGCTTTTCTTTGTTTACTGCTATGCAGATTTTAGATATGTATAATCAGGTATTATATAATTATAAAAATATTACAAACGTTTGAAACAAGAATTTGATAACACAAAAACAAATATACTACTTATCAATATAAAAATATATGGACATATTATGTCCATGGTGCTGCTTGGAATATCAGATGAAAGCATATTAATAAACTTAAGAAAGTCAATATTGGCAGTCATGCAAAATATTTCGTAACACACACTGATAATAAAAGGAATTGCTATATTTTTTAAAATTATAGATATTGAAAAACTAATACTAAAAAAAGCAAATGCCTGAACAAAAAATATAAAAATATAATTGAAATAATTAAAATTTAGTATTATACAATATAAACCAAGCAATACACATATATGCAGGAAATAAAAAACAAACACAAGAAAAAGTTCAACTATAAGACTTTTTTTATAAACAAGCAATAGTTCTCTGATCCTGCCCTCTACATACTCTCTGAAACCAAATAAAGTCCACCATACAGCAAAAAATGGGCAAAAAATTTGTAACATTATGTATGTTGAAAAATAACATTGTTCGGGTGAATATCCTTTAGCAAAATCCAAATATGTTAAAAAAGGAAGTACAAGAAATAAAAAAACAACAGGTACAATATAGAGAATTCCCATTCCTTTAAGTGTTAATTGTATTAATGAAAGGCGGTTTATATATCTTTTAAGGCACATAAATATCCATCCTCTATATCAGCGTTAATACTCACTCCCTGCTCAATAAAATTACTTGAGAGAACGATTATATAATTTTTATTATCCTTACTGATTCTGTCTTTAACATAATAATTTCCCTCTAAATTATTTTCATATTCTTCGTCTAAAAGAAAAACTTTTTCATTTCCGATAGAAGTAATATCGCTGCAAGTTCCCTGAACAACATTTCTTCCCTCATTAATTATAACAATCTCATCACATATTGATTTTACGTCCGAAACAATGTGAGTAGAAATAATAATAGTTTTATCATTTTTTATTTTCCTTAAAAGAGATTTAAATCTTACTCTCTCCTCAGGATCAAGACCTGCAGTCGGTTCATCAAACAAAACAATTTCAGGATTTCCCATTATAGCTTGGGCTATTCCCAATCGTCGAACCATACCTCCTGACAGCGAACCCACTTTGTTTTTAATTTTATCACTTAGATTGACCAAATCAATGCAATATCTGATTTCATTGTCTTGATTTGACTTAGGTATTTTCTTTAATGTGGCAAAATATCTCATAGTTTCATATACAGTCAATGACTTCATAGCACCAAACTGCTGAGGCAAATATCCTATATTTTCACAATCGCACTCAATGCTTCCCTTTTCGGGAGAAAGCAAACCGCATATACATCTCATCATAGTAGTTTTGCCGGAACCGTTTGGCCCAAGCAAGCCATAAATACCGTGCTTAAATTCGCAGGAAAAATCATTTAAAGCTTTTGTTTTCTTAAAAGACTTAGTGCAGTTCTTCAAAATCAGCACAATTACACCTTCTTCCTTGTTAATTATCATTTATACTTTCGGAGTCAACCACGGCTTTTTCTACATATTTAGAATAGCCCATATCTCTTTGAGCAAGAAGTATTTCAGCAACTTGCTTCTTTGTTTCCTCATCAGTTGCTTTATTAATAAAAACTGTATCATCTCCTAAAAATATTCCATCATAAATACAATTAGAAGAAAGCATTTCATTTGTCTGAATAATAGTATATTCTTTGAGATTTAATTTATTGCTGCTATTGTTATCCAACTCATTAATGTATTTCTGAATTTCGTCTATATATTCTTCATCTATTTCGCTCAATCCCCACCCCTTTACAGTAATTGCATAAATCTTATAAATATCAGACGAATTTGATTTATAAAATCCACTAAAAAGCGTAGGATAGCTTGTAACCCCGACAAAACAATTTTTCTCATTCTTTACCTCATCAAGATTTGAATAAAACTGCCTTGCTGAATCAACTCGAATATTAAATTCTGTTTCGGATTTTATCTCAATCGGATTATATGTGGTATAATCACCCGTAATTTTGTAAAATCCGGGAATAGGGTAATATGCAAAAAAGCCGGGCAGAGAACACGCCTGATAATTACTGTATAATATAGGTGAATAACCGCTGTACTTTATGCTTATAAGTTGCAGGTTTCCGTTCCCTATTACAGTAACATAATCTCCTTCACGATTATATTTTAAAGCATTTCCTTCAATATCAGTTATCTTTAAAACATTGTATCCATGGTACAATGTAAAATTGTAGTACTCTAAACCTGTATCAGATAAAGTCATTGATACTTCGGCATCTAATTGTCTGTAAATGCTTAAATCCATATCGTATGATGTAACTTCAAAATCCGGATCTTGGTTCTTTTGCTCATTTTCAGTATAAAACAAATAATCTGACATTGAAATACTGTCAAGCTGAGCTCCCTTTTCAATATGGCTTCCGCCATAAAAGTAGCCAACCAGATTAAATGTTGAAATTAATAGTGTTAATGACAGTAAAACAGCTTTTAATGCGGTTTTCTTTATTTGACAAAGTTTGAAAAACAAAAATGACAGTAGAGAAATCCAGAAAATAATTAAATTCCATCTATAAATTTCAGCATACATACCGTAATCATGGTTTATGTACCACTCTAAATCATTTGGCAGAATATATGCAAGAAAATATTTTGCTTCCCAAAAATTAATTTTGGTAACCTGACTTAAACCCCCCGGAATAAAGTCAGATGTACTTGACACAAGGAAAATTATAAGCGCCATAAGAGCATATGAAACAATCCTTTTCGTCTTTTGAGCAAAAAAAACGCCAAGTAAAATCGGGATTATTCCACCCAGAAAAACATATAAAAATAAAACTGAAAATATATGATACAAATAACTGTAGTCATTCATTCCAGATGACAAAAATATAACAAAATTAAATACAAATGCGCTAAAGAACTCTAAAGCCGGAATAAACAACAAAACTGTTACAGTACTTGTTAAAATCCTAGTCTTACCATTTTTGTGTGAATACAATGCTTCATCTATATAACAACGCTTATATAGGTAAAAGAATTCATATGATGTAAAACATAATATTACAAATGATAGTAAGCATAATTTTATAGAATTCTTTAAATATATTAATACATCATTATTGAGTGAAAAGCTATAACAACTATATACAAGATTCCCCAAAAAACATACTAACAGTATGATAACCGGAATAAATATTATTTTAGTTTTAAAAAACAATTTTAAATTTTGTTTTATCATTTTTACTCACCCTATTCCTTGTAAGTACGGGTCTTACAAGGAAATAATAAATACTAAATTAGATTGCTGTAATTTTACCTGTGGCTGAACAATTCTTACCGCCCCACCACCATGAATTCATTTTACCTCTCCATGATGCTTTGGAATTATTTATGACGGTGTATACACCTGATGATGCATTATATCCCGGTTCAGCAAAAACATGTTGTGCCTGTACCCAACCTTCTCCGGGAATTGAATATTCAAGATAAAGATTAACACCGTCATCAGAACTGGTAGAATTACTTAAATTACTAATTGTACCTTTTTTATACAGTCCTAATGAAGTTGAAATTGCTTCGGTTTTATCTTTAGTTAGCGTCCATGTGGTACTAGCTGCAGAAGCACTAATAGTAAAAACCGAAGAAAACATCAATATCGCCATTAAGAAGGTTACGAATTTAAACATTTTTCTTGATTTTGAATTTGTCATATAAACCTCCTAAAAATGATTTAAAAATAATACGAAAATAATACGAATCACTTTAAACCCGTAACAGGTTATAAAACCTTTTAAAGTGAAAAAAAGCTTAAATAATATTTTAAAATTTATTAAAATAGTTTTATAGTTTTATTTTCGCAGATTTTGCAAAAGTTGCACTTTTCTAACTATGAGGAGTACTGTACTTGTGAAAATACTAAAACTCAGCGAAACACATATATTATAGACTCCTATTACTATTAAAAAAGTTGAGAATAAAGATATAGCAATAGAAGTAACGCATGATACTATTTTATAAATTGTTCTCTCTTTGCCATTTAATAGTTTGTTTTCTGTATCTAAAGGTGATAAAAAGCAAAGAATTAATACGCATACAAGTTCAGAAAAAAACAATGAGTAATAAATTGAAAGATAATTAATTATCAAAATCCATTTTATTATACATAACATCAAAACAATTGTTATAATAGAAATAATATAACATCTTGTTGGCGTTTTAGCATGGTAGCCGCCTGCAAACTTACGAATAACTATAAAAGACAAGTAAAACACTAAACTTTCAGTCAATAGATTGAAAACCAATCCTAAAACTATGACTGTCGCCATATGAAATGCAGAGGACAAAATTATGTATATGGCATATTCATATAACTCATAATTATCTGTATGCTTTTCATCTTTGCATAAGATGCGGGCGACTTTGCTTGAAATCAATTTGATCATTTGATGTTTTTAAACTTTTCAAAACCCTTAGGCGTTTTAGGCTGATAGATTATAAAACAACCGGAAGAATTTGCATTAGCTTTTAATGTAGCAAACAATCCTTTTTTGACTCCGTCTTTAATTTTAGTTGATAATAATTTTTCGTTTTTCATTGTAATCAACCTCCTTATTATAAATTTATCAAAAAAATGCTTGTAAATGTTGAATTTTACAAAAATGGTAATAAATTCGACAAAAAATGCACTTTTAATCTATTATAGCCCTTCATCTTACAACTATATAAAAACTTTTAAATATTATAATCATATAAGAATATTATCTTTTTTAAATTTATTAACAATATTGCCGATGATTGATAACATTTTATTGGTTGATATTAATGTATGTAGACTACAAAAATAGGAATTTGTATAGCACAACATAGAAAAGAAATAAAAATGGAAAAAAATGCTTTAGCCAAAAAAACATGTTTTTCAAATTATCACATATCAAATATTGAAAACGGTTACTCTGTACTAGGTATTGAAACATTTGCTAAAATCTGCAATGCATTAAATATCACACCTGACTATCTCTTATTAAGTACTTTAAAAAGTAATAACATTCCTCAAAATATTGTTAACAAATTAAATCATTGAATCTAATATCAAAAATAATATATAGAGTTTTAACTGAACAGGAATAAAACAGATGACAAATTCTTTTTTTTGAGTTATAATCCTAATTAAGGAGGTATAGCTCTATGAATGTACTGATATGTGATGATGATTTGAAAATCGTTCAGCAAATCAAAAAATTTCTCCTTAAATTATCAAAACAGTCAACCTATAATTTTGATATTACCTGCTTTTCAAATGGGGATTCTATATTGGATAAACAAATTAAAACTGATTTTGCGTTTATTGATATAGAAATGCCCGGTGTTAATGGACTTTCTGTTACAAAACATCTTCAAACACTAAATCCGAATATTATTGTCTTTATAGTTACATCTTTTCAAGGATATCTTGATGATGCAATGGATTTAAAGGTTTTTAGATTTTTATCTAAACCCATTGACGAAAATAGATTTTTTAGGAGCATGGAGATTGCTTTAAATCTGTATAAACAAAGCACAGAAAAAATTGTCTTAGACTATTTTGATGAATGTCACAATATATTTACAATTGACATCTTGTATTTAACTATAGAAAATCGCAAAACTAAACTAGTTGCAAAAACGCAAGAGTTCATTTCAAATAAAAAGTTTGATTATTGGAAAAAGCAGTTATCCAAATACGAGTATTTTGCCCAATCACACTATAGTTACATAGTTAATTTAAAGAATGTAACAGACTTTAATAAAAATGAAATCACATTATCATTTAATTCTAAAAAAGCAACAGTACCTATATCCCGTAGTTTCTATGTATCATTCAAAAAAGCTTTTTATGAATATATGGGAGGTACAACATGATTTCTAATATCTGTTACGCTATAGTCTTTCTGATTGAGTCACTCATATCTTTTTATTATTTTGATTTTAAATTTAAACGAAGAATATCAAAAAAATTTATTCCTATATCAATACTTTTATCCGGTTTAGTCCTATATATTATAAACCTTATCGAAATTCCGCTGATAAATGCTGTGTGTTTTTATGTTTGCAATTTTATTATCTTGAGAATTTGCTATAATTCAAGCATAAAATCCGGTATATTTGCTAATTTTGTCTTGTTGTTTTTAATGATTATCACAGAATTAATTGTTATTTTACCATTTTCTGTTGTATCTCGTTTTAGTCTTTTTGAAAGCCGGTCTGACGCATTTATCCTCATTATTCAGGCAATTATGAGTAAATTGCTTTATTTTATTTTTATATGGGGTGTTCTAAAATTTTCTGAAAAAGAGTCTAAAAGTACGGATTCTAAATTTTCAATATTACTTTGTTTTTTGCCCATTGCCTCAATAATCTTGATGTGTACAAATGTATATCTTTGTACATTCTACTCCGTAAACAACAACTTTAAAATTGCTATAATTATAGGTAACATTCTCATACTATTGTCAAACATAATAGTTTTTTACCTCCATGAAACAACGATAAAAATAAATAGGAAATACACCCAAATACTGTTAGATTATCAGCAAGAAAAAGATACAATAAACTACTATGAATTGTTGCGAGAACAAAATGAAAATTCAAAAATATTAATTCATGATATAACGAAACACTTAAAAACCATTCAGCAATTATCGGAAAAAGAAGATTCAAATATATCACAATATATATCCGAAATTGTTGAAGATTTTAGTGTTATGAATCCTGTAGATTATTGCAAAAACTCAGTTGTTAATTTAGTAACCCATAGATATTATGAAATATGCAAAAAAAATAAAATTAATTTTACAATAAGCATCAAAAACGCAAATCTTGATTTTATGAAAGAACATGATATAACAGCTTTGTTAGATAATTTATTAGAGAATGCAGTTGAATCTGCATTGTTGACTGACGATAAATTTATTGATTTTTCTATTTGCACAAGAAATTCAAATTTTGTAATTATTAAAATTTCAAATTCTTGCAATAAGAAACCTAAATACATCAATGGAACTCTTGTATCTTCTAAAATCACCTCTGGTATGCACGGAATCGGAACCAGAAGCATTAAACGAGTAGTTGCAAAATACAATGGAAATTTAGAAATGAAATTTAATAGTGATACAAATACATTTACTTCTACTATTGGAATAAACTCTAATATACAAAATAGCAATCAAACATAATCTCTTATATTTACATATATTATTATTCGTTATTTACTTATTGAAACAGTGTTACCGCCCTTGTTCACGGTAACACTGTTCAGTTACGATTTATCTAGGCTTTTTCGAGTTTTATAATAATCATGTAAGTGCTTAAGTATCGCTCTTTAGAAATAAATTATATTTTCTTAGACTTATATAATCTATCTGCATTGATACTATTGTCTGTTTCAACAATTATTTATGTAATTTTGATGTTAAAAATCAAATTATAGTATCAGGAAAAGGAATATCTAATGAAATGTTTTAAAAATCGCTATAACAATTTATCATATATAATTTTCACAATACTATCTTTGTTTTCAATAAGTCTGATTTTTAACAATAATGTATGGTTTGATGAAGCTTATACACTGTCGCTAATTCAGCACAATTATTCCGAAGTAATTGAAATATTAAAATCGGATATGCATCCTCCGCTATACTTTATATCTCTGAAATTCTTCTGTGAGATTTTCGGTTATTCGATTTTAGTAACTAAAATTTTTTCGGTACTCGGTTACATTGCAACGCTTTTGCTTGGCTGTACCGTGGTTAAGAAGCATTTCGGTTCGGATACATCAATGGTATATATGCTTACTATAGGGGCAATTCCTATGTCGCTTTATTTCAGCGTTCAGCAAAGGTCATATGAGTGGTGTATATTTTTTGTTACGCTTTGCTTTATAGAGACTCTGTTATTTATTAAAAGCTGTAAATACAGACATTGTATTATATTTGTTATTGCCGCCCTGTTTGCCGCATATAATCACATTTATGCTCTTTTAGCAGTCGGAATAATATTTGCATTTTTAAATATTTATATTTTCACTAAAAGCAAAAAACTGATAAAAGCAATAATCCTCTCCGATATTTCTATTATAATAGGGTATTTCCCTTGGATTTTTCCGCTTCTATATCAAACCGAGTCAGCTTCCAGCAGCTTTTGGCTTAAAAGCGTTGAACCACTTTCGATTATTGTGTTTATATCGGGAGTTGTAATTTCAGCAGTAATTCTCACTAAAAAAGGAAATCGCAAATTGCCGATAATATTTGCAATAATCAGTATTTTAAGTATTCAAATAATCGGTTTGATTGTTACAGCTTTTATTTGTCCGTTATACATAGCACGGTACAGCGTTGTAGTTTCAGGTATTTTTGCATTGTTAATTGCTTTTGGAACAAAGAACATAAAAGTAAAATTCAAAAAATCACTTTGCATATTACTTTGTGTGATAAACATTATTTGTGCTATCGCCACAGGAATGTTCGAATACAATTCATCAATGAACAAATTCTTTGACCGATTTGACAAAATTATTTCTCCGTCAAATACTTTTATATATTGCGACAGCTCATTTGGAATTATGTCTTATTATTTTCCCGAATACACACATATCTGCACCTACAGTGAGCCTTGGTTTGTGGCATTTGATAATATAGAATGCATAAATAAAAACGAACTTTCCAATAAAATTCCGCCCAACGATACCGTTTGGTTTGTAAAGAATGAATTAACTAAAACACCCGAATATATACAAAGTAATTTTGATTTAGAGTTGGTTGATTCATTCAAATGTGATTTTAATACCTTTAATGTGTATTTGGCTAAAAAATAATATGTATTATATGTTCTTACCATCATACTTTTATAATGTTTTATTTTTTATTCTATATAGCAAACTGCTCTTACCGCCCTGTTCACGGTATCTCTGCTTGGTTTCGATTAGTCCAACTTTTTTTAAATCTTTAATAGCTCTTCTTACTGTGGCAGGCGACAGCTTTATGTCGCCTGCTATTTTGTTTACTGAGGGCCAGCATTCGCCGTTTTTATTAGCTCGGTTGTAGAGGTAGGTATATATGGCTACGGCTCTGTGAGGTAAGTCCATTTGATACAGAAAAGTTAATCTACTCATTGCTGTTATCCCCCTGTGGTGGTCGCTCGGTTCTGACGACTACTTTTCCCTGCTTATTTTTGTTCTGTTCAACGCTTGAATTTTTGGGTTCTTCTGTTGGCTCATATTTCTGTTCAGAATCGATAGTATTTCCACTGTCGGCTTGTTCCGCATTTGGCGAGGTTTTAAGATTTTCATTTTTCTTCTTTTTTTCACCGCTTGCTTCATCAAAATCCGAATCAGTAACAGTCTGTTCAAGATAGTGAGGGTAGTATGTTTGGATTATGTTGTTGAACAACTCCGAACGGTTGGCATAGTGAACTTCACGGTTGCCGTTTTCCGCTACTTCATACTTTTCTTCAAATTCGATGCCCCATTTAAAGAAAAGCTTTAGCTTTACTTTCATAGGATAAAAGCCTGTTTTCATAACAACAAATGTGCCTTTTGGAAGTGACTTCAACTCATCGGGAGTCATCAAAGGTCTTTCTATCATCTGCAAGGATTGTGAGGGGTCATTTTTACTTTTGCTGACGGAGCCTGACATAACAGTTCTTGAACCGAGTGCTTTTGATAGCATCTCTGCACTTGTGCTGTTCGGAGCAAAACCGCCGAAGATTGTCAGCTGTGTGTTGTCTATGATAACATCAGCACCCTCTTTCCCGTAATTTTTCTCCAACTGTGCAAAGGATTGAATGATTGGAACTATCTGCAACCGCCTTGAACGGGAAGCGGAGAACATCATCTCTGCTGAATCAATCTTTGGCAGAGTGCCAAACTCATCACAGAAGAATACACAGCGGTTTTTCAGTACACCGCCGTTTTCATCTGCAACCGACAGTATCTCACGGTAGAGCTGTTGGATAATGAGTGATACCATAAAGAAAGTGTTGGGGTTCTCTTCCGGCATCACAATGAAGATTGCACATTTTTGATTACAGAATTTTTCAGCGTCTATTTCTGTATCAAAACACAAAAGCTGTTCTAGCTCAGAGTCAAGAAATGCATTCAGCCTTGAAAGTGCCGTACTCATAACACTTGACATACTCTGCTCGGCTGTGTTCAGCGCCGCCCCTGCAAACCATTTTGCTTTGTGGTCGTCGGGAAGATAGTCCATTAATAGCTGAAACTGATTTTTGCCTTTCTTATTGGTCGGAGCAAGTAACTCCTGAATGATTTTGAATACCGAAACAATATGCCTTTCTTCGGGTACGCAGAATTCTGAAACAAGTAGAATGGTTGCTGTTAAAAGTCCCTCTGCGGCATCATAAAAGTAAGCGTTCTGTCCAAATGAAGCCGAGTCCATACCGGAAAGAATAATCGTTTTTGAAATGATTTTTGCGTATTTTTCTGCTCTCGCCTTGTAAACAAGCTGTTCGGGTTCAGCTTTGTATAAGTCCATATATTTGTTTACGAGGTGCAGAAGATTGTTACCATGGGAGCGTGTGGGATTACGCAAATCTATGACTGAAATTTTGTAGCCGTAATACTTTTCTGCAATCGTTCCATAGTTGCGAACAATATCGCCCTTAGTGTCGGTTGATAAAAATGACATACCCGTTGCACAGGCATACTCAATGCACGGATAAAGCCAATATGCAGTCTTGCCGACGCCTGCCGCACCAATCATCAGAGCGTGAACATCGCCTGTGTCAACCATTGCTGTTGTTCCCTTTTTGCTGTTCTTACAGCCGACAACTATTCCTTGTTCAGTTGGTCTGCTGTCAGGATTTATGCGCCATTCATCGGGTTTGAAGTCAATCTGCTTGTAGGTTCTCTTTATCTCTTTTTTAGTTGCCCAACGAGCCGTTCCGTATTGCCCTTGTCCAACTGTTTTGTTCTTTATTCGATTTAGTGAATAGTGATTTCCGACCGTTGAAATTATTATGAACAGTGCAAACATTGAGCCTGTCACAATAATAAGAGTTATAACACCTGATGGCATATTTCTTCAGTCCTTTCATTTTTCAAAATATCTTCGTTCCAGTCTTTATGAGTTGGAACAAGGATTTTATTTTGGATATTCATTGAATTTAATTTTTCGGCTATGCGCTTGTTGGCGGTCTGTCCTGCTTCGTCATTGTCAAAGCAGAGAAACACATTTTTGATGTTTGGATTGTCTTTAAGACATTGAAAAAGCACCCTGTCCGAAACGCAGCAGGATGCCGCATAGCTGTGTTCTTTCCAATTTTTCTTGTGCATTGAAATGTAGGAAAGCATATCAATGGGAGCTTCGAATAAAAATAGCTTTTCGCTTGTGCCGTTAAAGTGAAAGCTGTACTCGGGCTGACTGCCTGCAACATTTCCTTTGTACGGATTATTCGTTACAGTTCCTCGCTTGTGAGCATGGCGAGGTATACCGTTTAAATCATAGCCGACAAATACAACATTGTGATAATCGGCAGATTCATAAATCATTTTGTTTTTGACAAACTCAAAAAGCACATCTTTGTCAATGCCACGAGTCAACAGCAGATAAGAAAAAACTCTGCTCATTCTGTCATTCCTCGGTGGCAGTTCAAAGGGTTTGTGTACTCTTTCTATGTGCGGTGAGGTTATGATTTGACCGCCACAGTTATTCAAAAGCATTTCAACCGCTTCGGCATAGTCCTTGTTGTAAAATCTGCGGACAAAACCAACCGCATCACCGCCTTTCTGTTCGTACTGATGATACCAGAGGTGACCTCTGATTGTTACCTTTTGCGAGCCGTCAAGCCATTCATATTCTGACCCTGATTTCCTGACTTTCTCGCCTTGACTGATTAAAAAATTCGCAAGGTCTGTTCGCCTTGCCTGTTCTCGCTGTTCTTTTGTAAAATGAATGTAGATTGATATTTTAATCACTTCCTTGTATATATTTTTCTTTTCTACTGTAATATCTTATAGTGGGTAGTTCTTCTCTTATCACTGTGACAGGTGGCACCTATCAGCGTTGGGTTGCAGTTGTTCCTTGGCGGTGAGATGATTTTTATAGACAACTAAATTTTTGTGTGGTATGATAATATTATTAAATTAAAATTTATGGTGGTAAAAGATATGAAAATTGATGTAAATATGATAACCCCAAGGCAAAAATTGACCATTGAAAAAGGTCTTTGTGACTATCAATATATAATGGATAATTGGCAAGTTAATGACTCTGACTTTCAGAATGTATTTTATGATTTCTATTTAAAAGCACGATGGTCTGTGATGACTAAGCCCAGTAATAAAAAACTATATTTTCAAAAACTACAAAGTATTTCACCAAAAAATTCTTTACTTGATATTTTAATTGACTTAAAAGACAAAATGGAAAAATCAAGCTATGAATTTTCACTTGCAAGTAAATTATTACACACCAGAAATGATATGTCTCCAATTTATGACAGTAAGGTTAGAATTTATTTATCTCAAGAAGAAAATGTTAATTTTTGGTGGCAGATACCTTTAAAAGTAAGTGGAGCACCTAGAGGAACAAGTGATATAAAAAAGATAGAACATGATTGGTCAGAACTTAAGTGTTGGTACACTTCATTTATCTCTTCGCAAAAGGGAAAACAATGGATAGATTGGTTTAATATTAATTTCCCAAACTATACATATATATCCGACATCAAGAAGGTAGATTTTATTATCTTTGCAACTTGTTAACCATAATAGATAAATCACTTCATCAAATTTGATTACATTTTTAACCCCTGAGCCTGCTTTTTATCATTTATCTTCTGCTGTAACTTTTTATCCGTACGCTGTACTCTCTGTTTTTCTTCAAAGCGAAGTTGGCTTTGAATCATATTGCAGAGATAACGCAAAAGATTAAGTGATGGAATTACAGTGTTATTTCTTTTAGATTTAATTGAATAATGAGGATACAAAACACCTATGTCTGAATCAAAAACTGATTCGGCAGAGGTGTTTTCTTCATATTCAAAGGAATTTGAAACAGATTCTTCGTCCGTATTCTCTCTTTTCTCAACCTCATCTTCAGTGAGATTTAATTTCAACGCTTCCTTGATTACCGCATTCTTGATTGACTTAAATTCCTTGTTGTTGACTAAAGGAATCCTGTCAGGCATTTCATCTGTGTAGGTGCGGATTATGTTTTCCTTTTGCTCATACCACAGATCATACAACTTTTTGATTCTACCATCATTTGCAAGCTCATCAACAATAGAATCAACTATTGCTTTTACATCGGGTTTCAGATAGCCGTAAACCTTTTTGCCTTTCGTTTTTGAAAGCCTGTCGGCAAGCTCCAACAGCTTATGCTGAATTGACGCGCTGATATATATTTCAGAGTTGATTTTTGAAACCAAATCCTCTACAATGTCACGAGCCTCAGCACGAAGTTTATCCCTGTGTTCTGTCTGCTTCTGATAAATACTTATCAAGTCCTGACGGAAGATAACCTTTGCAAGATTTGACTTTATAGTTTCAATGCCCTTTTCCGTTAGATACGCTTCGTTCGGTTTTGTAGAATAGGCAATCATATGAATGTGCGGATGGTGTCCTTCATTATGAAATGCGGCATACCATCTGAATTTTTCGGGAGTGATTTTCATATTCTCCGCTATCATATTTCGCTGTGAACGAATTAGATTCATCCAAGCTTTTGCATTGTTGTAGCCCAGCCGTTCTGCATCTTCTCGCTTGAGAGAAATAATATGCGTCCACACATTACTCTTGCTTTCTGCAACTTCTTTTTGCACATCAGATAAAACTATAGGCACACCGTCATCGGTAAATAAGCCGTGTGAAGATATTTTTTCTACTCTCGGTCGCTGTGCAATGTAGCTTACATATTTCTCACGGTCACCGAATAACTCTGCATGGGTTTCGGCAATCCGCAAAATCAATTCATCTGCATTACCTCTGTTCGGCTTATCAAGATAATCCTGATACTCATACAAGTCCTTTGAGTCAGGATAATCAGAAAGCAATTTCTTAATAATCTGTTTTTGTCTTTCGGTTGTTTCCATAAACTTTTGTGTACTGTCAGCCTGTTCAACTCCGTCACGGGTGGCAATGTATGAAACATAATTTCCGATATGAGTTTTGGAATTCGGTTTGATGTACGGTGATTTCATAATAATTCTCGGCATAACTTACCCTTTCTGGAATCTAACCGCATCATCAAACTTATATTTACCGCTGTTTCGTTTGACCTCATCAACACATATTTTTCTTAAATCCCTAAGCTGTCCTTCGGTAATATCATTGGTCGCCGCAATAACATGCATCAGCATTGCAAGCTCTACACCCTGTTTGAACAGAACTCTTGCAATCCTGTCCTCTGTATCAAGTATTTTTGAACTGATGACAGATTCAAGTGCAGGAGTAAGCACTTTACTAACACTCTTTGAGTTTAGCCAAGCAATGTAAAATTCAATAGCGTTTGAAATAAACTCACTTCGTGATGTTGCATTGGTTATTGAGATTGCATTATCACAGGTATTAAGCAAATCCTGATTGATATACAGTCCTATTCTCTTTGAGTCGTTGTCCATTTTTCACCTTTCCTTTCGGTAACACTTCGAGTATTATGAGAAAATCTCATCAAAACGGCAAAATCGGGCAGTTAGGAATACAAGCGGTAACACAATGCTAAAAAAGTAACACCTTTGAAAATCCCCGAACGGCGTTGCCGGTCGGTGTGTTTCGGCAACCGTTGCTCTGCAACGGAATACGCCTTTATCCTGCTTAAAATTCCACCCTTTAAAAACTGCCCGAAATGCCGTAACTTCGATTTTTCACACATTGCCACAAACTGCCCGATTTCGGCTTTTATTCGATTTCGGATACTTTCCCGACTTCTCCTTTAAAAGCCGACACAGGGCGAATGTGGCAAAAACATAGCCGTTATTCTGCTTTTATTGATTTGCCGTTTATCACTTCAAAATTGCACTCTGTATATGACAGTCCGTACTCCTTAACTTCACGGTTCAGAATATCAAACATAGCCTGCTCAATATTGCGTGAGCTGAGTTTTATTTCATCACCTAAAGTGTCGTAACAAATCCATTCCTCACTATCGGGAGTATCCTTAACGAGGATGTCAAAGCCGAGGAGCATCTTATCGGGAGTAGGAAATACAACAGCATTGATTTTCACACAGCCGACTGTAAGTGAAGCAAACAGAGTGTCGTGCTTGTTCTTTGGATTTTCGGAAAGTAAATTCTTGACTTCATTTACAGACAAATACATTTTGAAAATATATTTATCAACGAGTTGCTTTTTCAATTTCTTTCTCTCATTCATAAAGCCATACCGCCCATTCCCATATTTTCATCTTCATCGGGTGAATCAAAAAGATTGTTCTGTTCAAGGTTTTCGTAAAATTTTTCGGCACTGTCATTCACGGCTTCGTTTAAAACATTCAAGTCAAAACCGCAGTCCTTGTAACCCTGCGATACTGTATCGTAGTAGCTTGCACCGGGCAAACCGAACTGCTGCTTAAGATTCATAATGTAAACCATTGCAGTAAGTTCCGAACCGTTATTCAATTTCACAGGCAAGTCTTGTTTAAAATAGTGGGAGGGATAACCCTCGTAGCGGTCAAGCAGTTTTTCATCTCTCGGCTGAAGCTCCCACAATGCAACGGGAACGGACTTGCCAATACAAGGTGCGATTGTTGCGTATGAACAATTTGGCATACCCTTGAACTGTAATTCGTAATTTTCAATTGTACCTTTGCCAACAAGTTTTGCAGTTGGGCAACGATATTTCATCTGATTGAGATTAAGGTTACTGCCATAGGCAATGTATAATTTCTTTTTCATTTTAAAACCCTTTCTACATACTCATAACAAAGCCCGAAGTATCTTCCTGCTCATCATTTGAAGCAGGATTGACTTCGGGTTCGTTGATATTTATATTTTCGTTTGTATTCTGAACTGTATCGTTCAACTGTAAGGCTCGTTTTTGAGCAAGCCTTTCCTTTTGCTTTTCAGCCTGCGAAGGATCCTTCCACGCAATGTTGCCATCAAGATTTTTCAGCAGATGATGACGAGCTGTCTTGAACTCGTCACCTATCAAACCTAATCTCAAAAGCCAAGTTCTGAAAGTGTACTTTTCATTATCCGATACAGTTTTAGCGTGTCTTGCAGACTTCTGAATCAACGCCTGATGACTGATTGCAAGGCAAAGCTGAATAGCACTTTTGACCTCGCCTGCGTGTAAGGTTGAATTAAAAAGACGGAATTCAATCGTACCCTTGTAGAACACGCTGTGAAGATTCAAAGCATGGTAGCGTGTGTCATCATAGTGTCGGTAGCTGTAATCCTCGCCGTCATACCACATTGACTTGAATTGCTCCATAGACATCGGAGGACGGTTATTGATTTCATCAAGGAAGCGTGTGTCCATCTTTTGACAGTAATGTTCTCTTGATACATTCACTTTTAATGCCTTGTAGAGCAAATCCTCTTTCGCCGCCATAATGTTTACGATATTACGAAGTGTTTTCGGGGTATGCGGAGCCGCATTAATATGGCAATGCAAACCACAGCTTGAGTTGACTCTCGCTCCTGCGCCACGAAGCTTTCTGACTAACTCCTGTATCGTTTCTATATCGTCATAGTTGCAAATCGGAGTGACAAATTCAACCGAGTACAGAGAGCTTGCATTCTGTCCCGAACGGTTTTCACATTTAACGCTTGCGTCACGCATAATCTTCCACATCCTGCCGTCATTATCACGGACAGAATAAGCGTCATAACAGCCGCCGACATGAGTTGCGTCTGTATGAAAATAACCGGCAATCACTTTCGCCGCCGTACTGCGAGTGATACCGGTCATTTCAATTTCTATTCCGAAGTTTTGATTTTTCAAGTTGCCACCTCGGTGTTCTCTTCTTTTTGCTTTTTAGGCTTTGACGGTTTTGTCAGAACAGATTTCATATCGATAAACTCTCTGACATTTGCAGGAACATATTTTGCGTACAAACTGTCAACCGATTTTTCAAGTTCTTCCTTGAAATCTAAATCACGCTGTTCCATATACATTTTTACTGCATTCAGTTTTTCATCATCGTACATAATGCTTACGCTTGTTTTCCTCATAAAAAATCACCTCGTCATTTCTTATTGCTTTGATTTACATATTTGATATTGGGTATTTTCAGCCACTTTGTCCAACCTCGCCCTGAGAGCTGAGTTTTGACAACTCCGTAGGCTGTGCCCTGTGCTTCAATAACTTCTCCGTTGGCCGATATACACTCCGATATGACCGTCCATCCAGACAGCAAGTCCGGGGGTATCGGGCATATTAGGAATTGGTCCGCTTTCGGTTACACTGCTCCAAATTGAATTTGCTCCGCAGTCGGTAAAGCCGTTTGAGCCTGCGACAATTTCTCCGCTGTCAGCGTTGTACCAAGCGTAGGATTTTATCAAGCCTATGCAGTCGCATACTCTCTTTCCGAGCCACTTTTCTCCGACCTGTCGCATTTCACCGCCTGCCTCGTTGTTGCCGGGAAACAGACTCGCCTGTTGGTCAAGATATTGCTTTGTACAGACCTGACCGTAACCGCCGTACACATAACCCCAACCTTTTTTGCATGCGTTCTCGCACCACTTGACAAGATCAAGATTGTTTTTCGTGGTCTTGTCCGTAAATCCTGCTGTGCTGATTTCCGCGCCCTTGATTGACTGCATCATCTTTTGAAATTCGTCATACTGTATCTCCGTTCCGAACTTCTGATTGACGGTTTTTATCAAATCTTCATCACTCTGATTTTTCTTGAAGCAGGATACAAAGTTTTTTACAAAATTCTCATCCTCTGATTTATCGGACAAGGAGAACAGATAGATAACCTCTGCCTGCGTGTTGCAGTCGGACAACTCCTTTTTGTCGAGCTGTTTTTCAACCTCTGTCATCGTGTCGTTGATAAGCTGTAGATTTTCCATCTGCTCAGCTGAGATGTTTTCTTGTATGGACTGATTGAGCTTATCTGTGTCAAGCTCCATACTGCCGTTGAAAACTGATACCACAGCAATAATCGGCATAACCACAATTATGATTATGCCGAGAACTACACCGCCTATTGTTTTTATTACCTTTTTATCTGTGAGCAGAGCAACTGCTATTTTCTTTAGTGCCGCTCCTATGGTAGCACTCACAAAATCACCTCCAAACAAAAAAAGCCAACTGATTTCTTTGAAAATCATTTGGCTTTTAGGTATAAAATACACTAATTTTAATGATGAAAATTAAGAATATTTTTCTCAGCTTATAATTCTTAAATAAATTAAAACAAAATATAAATTTCTTCCCTCATTATTATTTAGAGTACTCACTTGTTGTATACTACAACATAACTTTCGCTTCTTTATTTTACGAAGATTAGAATTTTGATATTACAAATGACAGTAACTGATCTGGGAGTTTATTCTTAACAAACTTAATGAACTTATTTTTACTATTATCAAGAAAAATTTTTCTTTTAAATTCTTCAAATTCAGTTGTTTTTCTTGCAATATTAATAATAAACTGAAAAAGCTCACTTATTGAATTTTCTCTATCCTCTTTTCTTAAGTCAAACACTATAGAATCACCGAAACATATTTGCTCATCTGCATATGAAACCAGAATGATTTTCGGATCGGGTGTTAGATGTTTATTACTATGCTCACCCAACTTATCCAAAAACTCATAAAAAAGTTCATAACTAAAATAATAGAAATTTTTACCAAGTTTAAATCTTTCAGTACAATTGTTCAAGTAATATTTCATATTGTCATAATCATCCTGGTTGCTAACCTTTATATATCCCGGAATATAAAAATCAATTAAATTTCCTGTTTCTAAATTCAACCTGTTAATATAATTAAAAATATATTCTCTTTCAAGTTGTCTACGAACATCAGCAATCAAAATTCCTACTGTTATTGGTATATCTGTTCCTTTATTTTTTTCTCTCCAATATAATTCGTTTTCCATTCTTCCAAAGCTGCCTGTAGGGAACATAAAAACCTCCAACATTACTATATTTTCATCATTATAATCCCATTTGTACAAGGTGTCAACAATCAGTTATTATTATCACCTTCCTCCTGCACTGCCAAAAATCTCGGCTTTGTATTCAGGTGCCTGAACAAGTAAAAGATAGCGTTCATTTCCACACCTATATAGACAAGTGCCACGCTCACCGAATTTGATTAAGGCATACTCGTTCGGCTCAACCATAAGCGCGTCCTGAAAGTCCTTAGGATTGATATTGCCGGGGAAGAACAGGAAATGATGAGTAGGAATTGAAAATAGCGGCTTGGTATATTCCTTAACGCTTGGAATCAGAAAATCGTCTATGTTCTGACTGGCTAAAACCACGGCTGAGTCCTTTTTGCGGACACGCTTCATTGCGTTGCGGATATACTCAATAGCAGTGAGGTTAGACAAAAATAAATAGAGCTCGTCTATTGATGCAACGGTGTTTCCCTCACCTAATAACTTGTTAGACATATAGGAAAGGATATTAAAAAGCATTGCGTCTTTTAATCTGCGGTTAGTGTCAAGCAAACCCTTCACACCAAAGCACAGAAATTTATCATCTGTAATGTTCGTGTGACCGTTGAAGTATTTACTTTCCGAACCGACACACATTGAATGAATACCCAGACAAACCTCCTGCAGGATTTCTTCTGTATAAAGATACTTTCGCTTGTGGTCGTAGGTCATATATTCTTCTTCGCACAAGTTATAAAAATCGCTCATCACAGGAAAATCAGTAGGCTTTTTTATGCTGTAATCGGTTGCATCGGTAATTCCAAACCTTGCGTACAACTTCATAAGCAAGATTTCGATTGTGTCAAGCTGTGCGTCCGTGAAATCCTTGTAGATTCTGAAAAAGTCCTTTAGAAACGCAATGTGCTGTGACAATCGAGTTACTTTGTTAAATGCCGGCGGTGCATCCTTATCGACTTCATCCTGACCATCATTCCATGCTTTTGGTTCAAGGGGATTGATTTTGTATTTACCTGACATAAAATCGATATAACAACCGCCGAGAGCGTTTGTCAAATCTTCATACTCCGCTTCGGGATCAAGGCATAAGATTTTCTTTCCGCTTTCTCTGATATTGGTTAAAATCAATTTGAGCAGATAACTTTTGCCCTGACCTGAGTTCCCGAGAATAAGGATGTTTGATGTAGTTTTGTCCTCTGTTCGCCTGTCAAAGTCAACAAGGATATTAGTGCCGTATTTATCTCTGCCAATATACAAGCCGTTAGGGTCTGTCTTGCCCGAAAAGTTGAACGGAAACAGATTGGCAACTGAGCTTGCAGGCAGAACACGCTCATACAAACTGCCGAATTGATTACTGCCGATTGGATTTACCGACAAGAAGCCCTCTTTCTGCCGTAAAGTCAAACGGTCAACTTCAATCTTAGAACGAGTAAGCTCCATTGCAATATCGGTCTGTAACTCCTTTAATTTCTGTTTGCTTTTCGCCTTTAGCTCTATGAATACGGAGCAATGCAATAAAGGTTCTTTGTTTTTACGAAGATTCGCCATAAGTGTGACAACATCCTGTAGATTGCCCTGTGCTTCAATGGTTTCATTTACATCATTACCGCTTGACTTGAGTTTGTTTTTGCGTGTTGCGTTTTGAATGATTTTACGCTGTTCCATACTCTCCACAAGTCTGTGATAAATCCGTAGTGTTACGCCGTTTCTGTCTGCAAGCTGTGAAAGTATAGCCTGTTCTTCCGTACTCGGCGGATATTCCCGAACCGCCCATATACTGCGGTAACTGTCGCCCACAATGTAGTGGTCAGTGAAGAATTTTATCGTTGACGGCAGAATCATATCAAAGAAATCTTTAGTGTATATTTCTTCTGCCTGTTCGGGTGTGAGCACCTTTGGTTTTCTATTAAATAGCTTCATTTTTTAACCCCCTTAGTTTCTTACTGCCAACACGAGTATTCGGTCGTTTTGATTACTGCCGTAACAGGTTGAAAGCGTTAGAATCTGCTGACCGTAAACAGGTGTAATTCCTGTGTCGTATATGGATTTCTCTTTTGCATATTCAATTCTTGAGTTATAGCTTTTTTCCGTTCCAACTGTTGTGAATCTGTACCAATCATCATCGGATTTTACTTTCATAGCAGAAAAGACGGAGTAAGCAAATGCCCCGTCTTTCGTTTCAAGCACAACTGTCGGATGCTCCGAAAAGTACGAATATTCGGTATAGTTGCAAAGGTCCGCAAACATTGTGCCGTTGTTCATATGATGTCCGTAGATTATGAGATTGGTATTGTCGGATGAACACCTTGCATCAAGGAACGGTGTACCGCTATAGCTGTACTCGCCGTAAAAGTTTTTGTTCAGATATTTCTGCGGATTACTGGGTGTGTGCATAACAGGATAATTGATATTTGTTCCTGCTATGCTTATCCAGCCGAAACATTCGGAATTCATTGAAATAAGTTCTGATATTGAATGAGGTTCATAATAGGTTGTGTAATACACAGGCTGTTCAGTTTGAAATTCATCATCCGAATCACTGACTTTCAACAGATTTGGCTTTCTTATCGTTTCTGTTTCAGTATCTGTATTCGTTGTTTCCTCAGTAACGATTTCTGCAAGCTTTTCAAACTCTGCTTTTTCGTTATACTCGGTGATTTTCTGTGACACAATCGAAATAAGGCATAACAGTATGATGATTGAGAACACGGAAATCACAGCGATGGTACTAATTTTCTTTTTCATTTTCTATCTCCGAAATATACTGTTCGCCGTCATAGTCGGGCATCAAATCGCCGTTCATACTTGCCTCAAAGTAGATTGCGAGAAACCGCTTGATGTCTGCTTTCTTCATTCTTGTAACCTCAAAGCCCTGATCGGATATAATCTTCTCAACTCTGTTTGCTTTCTGCAAAACATTTTCGGATTTTGAAGATTTACACCTTGCAATGAACAGAAACTGCCTTGCGGTTGAGGTTTCGGTCTGAATACTGTCGAGAAAATCCAAATCCTTATTCAGAATTTTTCTGACCTTTTCATTCTGTTCAGCTTCAATCCTGCCTTTGATATAGCTTTTGTTTGTATCGAAGCACTCGCACGAGTCTGTACAGGTAATCTCAATATCCGGCACAGCAGAAAGCACCATCATCAGGTGGCGCACCTTGATTTCGATATTCGTGTGAGAAAGTACGGAAATATTTGTAGGCTGAACCATATAGAAAATAAATTCTTCCTTGCCGACCTTCAAGCCGTTTTTCGTAAAGGTTTTTATGCCCAGCAAGTCCTGAACTGATTTGCCTTTTCGTTTTTGCTTTTTCACTTTTTCTACCTCCAGTAAAAAATTTGTTGTGTTGAAATAAAATACTTCACAGCATAGCGGATAAAATCAAGAATTGTTGTATCTTCAAGCCTTATTGACAAAAACCCGAAGCAAAGTGTCACTGCAAGCGGTACTATTATTCTCGTCTGTGCAAGTATCAGTATTGATAACAAAAGCGCCATGCTCATAATTGCAAAATCCCGTAAGCTCCACAGCCATAGATTGGCTGTGGCTTTTAGGTTTTGCGGATATAAATAAGTGGTCATAATCTTTAAATTCCTTTCGTCTTAAATCGGAGCAAAGTTCTAACAAGCTTGTTTGATTAGAACTTTGCGATAGATTGCAACTTGTGCCAAGGAGCATTGCTCCTCTGCTTTTTAGCGGAAATTTTACGCTAAAAAGCAGTAATGTTCTACGCAACATAAGTGGAGTAGAACATTGGCACTAAGTTATTTAGCCGCCCTTGCAACACTTCTCGTCAGATTAACAGCAGTTGTTGTTGCGTGAACAATGCTTGTCATATTCACTTTAACTGATGAATCCAGTCCGAACTGCTGTGCAATTCTAGGAACTTCGTTTGATGCAAGCATTATTCCAAGTCCTAAAAGCATATTGCCGGGGAAGGTTAGCAACCCGAGGAACAGCAGAGTTGTCTGCATAAATGCCGTAAGGCACAGTGCCGCTATCTGTTTCATCCACTGATTAAAGCCGTCCTGATATCCTCTCGGAACGCTGAACATATACAACGCACCTACCGCCATTTGTATGAGCAGAATTCCTCCACGCTTGATGTTCGCAAAAAAGATTTTTATTACGCAGTAGGCAAAAGCAATCATACATAACAGATTCAATAATCCGAATGTTGTCTGGTTTGCAACTGCAAAACTGCCCTCTAAAACACTTGTGCTTTGTCCTGCTAAATCAATGCTTTGCTGTCCTGCCATTATGGAGGACAAATCCTTTGAGAATGTGTTTTGCAGGCTGATGCAAAATTTATACAGTTCCACAGGCACAACGCCGAACAGCGAACAGGCAAAGAAACCTTTTAAGACATTAATTGCAGTTGTCTTTATGTTCGCTCTGCCGTTCTGATATTCTATTGCAACATCAAATACGGCGACGACCGTGCCTGCGACGAACAATGCCCAGCCAAACAGCGTAAACAGGTTTATTGTCGCCTGCACCCAAGTGAGGTCGAACACATCTGCTCCCATATTTCCCATCATTGTGAAGAAGTCGGCAACAGCGTTGTAAATCGTTTCATAAAGCCACTGAAGCATTGTGTTCCATATAGCATTTGAGATTTGCTCACCGAGGTAATCGAACACACCTCCTATGGCACTTCCGATTCCGCCGATGAAATCTCCTAACCAGTCAAAAATATAAATCACCTCCACAAAAGGCTGTTATGACTTAACACAACAGCCTTATTTTTATTGTTATCAGAGTATCGTCCAGATGTACAGTGGTGCTGTCAGCGAGAACACAAGACAACCGAAAAGTATTGCCGGCGCCGTGAACTCAAACTGCCCGTGCTTGCGATAGTCCATATACGCGGTTGCAAGTTTGACAAAGAAAAGTATAGCAAGAATCATATCTACAGCAGGAAAAACAACATTATTTACAACATTTTTAATCTGTGTTTGCGCCGAGGTCCATGTACTTTCGATTGCTGATGATACATCTCCTGCGGCAAAGACTGTTACCGCCGATATTCCGAGCATTAACAGTATTACTGATATTCCTGCCAACCACTTCAATAACTTAATTTTTCTTGACTTTATCATTTTTTACCTCCGATTTTCTTAAATCATTCTCCGATATATATCTGACTTCGATGTTCAGTTTTTCTGCAAAGCGAATTTCTGTTTTCATACCCTCGGTTAATTCATCACCGAAAACCCAGACCGCATCACACACCCAAAGCATAGAAAGTCCGGCAAGCATTCCAAGGTTTCTTTCTTCTTCATTGTCATCATTCAAAATCAGCGCATAAAAATGCGGTATGAACGGAGCCATACCGCACTCTAACGCATATCGGGCATATCGTTTTGCATTTTCAATATTTGCAGATACATTACCACCCAAAGGCGAACAGATATACACCCTGCGCATTATTCATCGTCCTCATCTTTCTTCTTAAATTTGATGATGAGAAATGCAATTAAACAGCCGACAGCAACAGAACCTAAGCCAATATAAAAGCCGAGATTTGAATTGTCGCCTGTCTGCGGTTTTTCGGGTTCAGGCTGTGGATGAATTGTTACTGTCTGATCCTTGTCATCAATGTCATCGTGAACGGCAATTTCCTTTCCATCACGGTAGAGAGTTTCAAACGCAACGATTTCTGTATATTTGTTAATTACAGAACCGTCAAAAGTGAAGGATATAGTTACTTCGCCGTCTGCTGTTTCGGGTGTGAATGTTATTTCGGAACAAACTTCCTTGCCGTCAACAAGGAAAGCCTTGCCTGTTCTTTTATCCATCAAAATACCTTTTATAATATATTTTTTGCCGGGGATAAGATGCTTGTACGAAACAACATCGTCAATGGTAATATCACCGTTAACTGTGAATTCCTTTTTACCGTCAATAGTTGCAGTTGTTCCGAGTTCAGGTATTTTATCGTTCTCGACTGTGATTTCGATAATTTCCTTGTTCTCAGAAATTGTTACGGTATAGTTTTCTTCATTAGGGAGATAACCCTCGGCAGGCTTTAATTCACAGACAATGTACTCGCCGTATGGAACATTTTCAAAAGTGAAGATTCCTTCCTCGTTTGATTCAGCGGTGAGAATTGCAGTTTTTTCTGACAATTCTTTTTCCTCTGCTTTAAACATTCCAAATAATGCGCCTGCGATATTTTCGCCTGTTTCACGGTCAATCTTTAAGCCTTTGATTGTGCCGTAGATGATTTCATTTCCAAGCGGATCACCATCATTTACAGAGATATGAACACTCGCTGTATCCTGTCCTGCATATTCAAATACAACGGGGTATTTTTTATCGGAAAGAATGTAGTGGTTATCTGTGCTGATTTCCTTAACATAATATTTCCCGATTGGAAGGTCGGTTTTGAAAGTTGCTTTGCCTTTTTCATCGCAAGTAACTATTTCAATCAGTCCGTTCTCCGGAATGACTGTGCCGTTTGAAGCCTTTAAATCTTCATCAGTGTAAAGTCCGAATGAAACATTCAGAATTTCGTCATTACTGCCGATATTAAATTTTTCGTCCTGTTCAAGAATTTTTGTAAGGTCGATTTCAACCTTTTGCCTGTCGTTTGTAAATGAGGTTGAGGTGTTGGTTACCTTTTCGTTCTGTCCTGAGTAGGTAAGTTCAACCGTATGAGGTTCGGGATTGATAACTGTTCCATACGGAGCAACGGTTTCAACAACACGATATTTACCGAGGTAAAGCAGTTTGCTTGTTGCAGTGCCTTTTTCATCCGTAGTAATGGTATCAACAAGAGTATCCTTTGTATATCTGATAGTACCGTCAGGCGTTGTAATGTCCTCATCAGCATAGATTTCAAACCATGCACCAGACAAACCGTTTACAGAATATTCAGGCTGATATATGGTCGGAAGTGCAATATCATTTCCGTTTTCATCAATATATCCGCCGCCGACTGCAGTTACATTTGAGAAAATTTCGCCTGTTTTTTCTACGGTAATTGTACCTTTCTGCGGAGTGTTTTTCTTCTCGGCTTTTACGATTGTAACGCCGTTTTCTTCACTTGTGTTTTCTGCCGTAATGTCAAAATATACAGGTGTGCTGTCGAGGATATATCCGTAAGGAGCCTGAACTTCAACGACTGAATAACCCTTGCCGTATGGCAGAGTTTCGGGTGTGATGAGATAGCCATCGCTGTTTGTATAGAATGTGTCAATCTCTGTAAAATTCGGATAGGTGTATTTCATTGTTACTTTGTTTCTATCGGGAGCAAAAATCTGAAAGCCTGCGCCTGCATACGGAATCTGTTTGCCTGTTTCGCTGTCAACCTTTACTATCTTTACATAGCTTTCAAGGCTTGCGTTATTGATGAGGTATTTGTAAGTCTTATTATTTTCAGAAACGAAAACATCAAAATCAGCAATGAATTCTGTTCCATTCCAGCCTTTGGTCTGATGAACAGTGTATGTGCCGTAAGGCAAATCCTTTGTTTCCGCAAAGCCGTACTCGTCACATATAAGATTATCTCTTTCGGATTCTTTTGCTTTTGCATAGCTTCCCGATGATTTCAGATACACCTGAAATTCAGCACCTTTTTCGGGAGTTTCAATTTTTGTACTGCCGTCATCGGTGTGCTTTATGATTGCAATTTTTCCTTTCAGTATATCTTCGGTAACACCTATTGAGATGCTGTTGTTTTCAAGCGTATATTTTTTCGTCTCTGCACCGATATGATATTCGGTTTCATCAAGCAAATAACCCTCGCTTGGCTCAATTTCTTTTAAAGTCCACTTATCTCCGCAAACATAATAGGAGGTTGTAAAACTGCCGTTTTTATCGGTGGTGTACTTGTCAACCAACTTGCCGTTATCGTAGATACCGTAAACTGCTCCTGCGAGTGTTGCATCACCCTGTGAAGTCTTTGTTTCGGCATCTGTTTTTGTAACAGTAAGATTCCACTTTTTAAGAACATTACTGAAAGATACAGTTGCCGTTTTCCCACTTACAACATTTACGGTCTTTGATTTTTGTTCGGCATACTCTGTCGGAGTATGCTCGGTAACCGTGTATTTTCCGGGAACAAGGTCGGTTAATTCAAATTCGCCTTTTGAATTGGTTTTTGCAGTTTTGCTGTAACCATCGCCGTTGACAGTAAACTCAATATTTGCAACATTGCCGTCCTCGGATGTTTTGACCAGCTTTAGGTTGCCCGAGCTTGTCTTGACCTTGAAATATGCTCTTATCGGGTCAGCGTCATTTTCAACGCCTGTAATGACATCCTGCAAGCTTGCATCACCGTAGGGAACAAGAACAGTTTTGCCGACATCGGGCATTGACTTTGCAGAGTTGAATGTTACTGCATCGTTCAGGGGATTTGAGGAGGTGAGCGTCAGCTTGTTGCCTGATACAGATGCACTCACACCGCCTGTTGTCTTGAAGCTGAAATCCAAAAGAATACTATTGCTGTCAGTAAGAGTTAAAGTGTACTTTCCGTCAGAGTATTTCATCTCATAGGTTTCAGCCTTTGAAGCGATTGCCGATGCAAAGCTTGGAACGGTTGAGTAATTTGCAAGGCTTTTTGAGATTGCATTGTAAACCGACTTGACTCCGGGGTTTGCTCCGCCTGCGCAGATACCGTCAATGAACTTTGTATTCGTACACTTGTACCCGTCAGCAGTACTTCTGCAACCAGAAACAAATTCCCATACAATCAGCTGTGTTGCTATCCATTTCTGATCCTCTGTTCCGCTTAAGCTTTTTCCCGAACCGGGTTTGCCGTAGAGCAGAGCAAGATTTATTGCTTTCTGCTTTGCAGAACCTAAATTCTTCCACACGGTTGAACCGTCCTCGGTCAGCGTATTGCCTGAGTAGAGCGTGTGACCGGGTTCAATGCAGTAGGCTTCTTTTCCGTCTGCAAAAATCTTGCACAGCTCTTCACCGGGAGTGCCGACCGTGTATCCGTCGCTGACTGTGGTCTGCTGAAATTTGATTGTGTTCCCGGTGCTGTCATAACAGTAATCAAAGGTGATTGTAACCTTATCACCGCTTGCCGCGCTTACAGGGAGTGAGAACATTGTTCCGAATATTACGGCAACCACGAGTAAAAGTGCTGTTATTCTTGTGAATTTCTTATTTCTGATTAACTTAGTCATTTTAAAAATCCTTTCATAAAAAATATGGGGCAAGATTTTTCACTTGTCCCGATTGATGTATTATTCTGTTTTAAATACAATCATAATTTCATCGCCTGCCCTTCATTGAAATCTTCATCTATATCATCGGACTGCTCACTGCCGTCTGTGATATTTACATACTCGCCGATAATGTTCAGCGCTTCGCAGTAACTTTCCAAACTCGTAACACGACTGCACATTTCCTTTGCCTCGTCAGCCATACCGTTTTGTTTGAGAGTGTGACTTGCAATTCCTAACAGATTGAATATATTGCCATCCTGACCTATCAATGCACAGTCGGGTTTGACCTTTTCTGCTTTGCTCTGTTCATCGATAATAAAACCACCGAGCTTGTTATCTACATAATCGGAAAGCCAAGTTCCGGCAAAGGCTGTGTAGGACTGCAATCGCCACATTGCAAGCTTGCCGATATCAAGGTGGACATCTTCAAAGGGATAGAGAATACAGGTAACGCCGTCATTTTGAAACACAGAAACATTCTCAAACTTTGTATTGTCAAGAAGTATTCCTTTGTCCGTAAGCATTTTATTGATGCCGTCCATCCATTCTTTAATTTCACCTCCACAGCCCTGCAAGATAAGACCTTCCTTGCCGTTCATACGGCGGAGATCCGAGAGTGTAATATTATTGATTTTCATTTACATTTTCCTTTCATAAAAATAAGCACCCACAATGGAGTGAGTGCCTTGCTTAATCGTCTGCTCAACAGTAGACTACATATATTTTGTTGTTTTCTGTGATTACATTGAATGATAAGTCGCTTGGAGCTATGCCACTGCTTTGGTAGTAGTAGGCTACATACTCAACATCACCATAGCAATCTGCTGTCAGGCTTTGCGTATCATCATAATATGATGCGTTTGTCGGGGAGAACCAACTTGCGTTGCCCTTGTTTAGTGAGGAATCATATTTCATTCCGAGCTGCTGACCGTAGGCTATGCAGGCACTCACCACATACTGAACATCAACCGTTTTTGCTTTGGTAGGCGGTTGCGTAGGCTTTTGCGTTGACTTTTCTGTAGGCTTTTCTGTAGGCTTCTGCACAGGCTTTTGAGTAGAATTTTCAGTTTCTTTTTTAGCAGTCGATTCTGATTTTTGCTTATTACTGTTCGCTGTATTCTTGCTGATATTCCGAACCTCGGATTGTGTTTTCTGAATCGGATCCGTTGCTGAAACAACCGCCGAATTTTGCTCACTGTCGGCTTTTTCTTCGGTTTTGGCATTCTGTCCCGAAGGCTCTGTTTCTTTTGAAACTGTGGCTTTTTCGGGGATTGTTGTTTCAGTTGCTTTTTCTATTGTTGCCGTTGCAGAAGATTCCGTAGATGCAGAAACACCCGCGGAAGTTGAAACCGTGGGTGATAAAGAACTGTTATACATTTTTTCTTCTGCCGTACAAGCTGTGAATGTTCCTGTTGATAAAATCAATGTCAGCATTATTGCGATTTTCTTTTTCATACTATCGCCGTCCTTTCAAGCAACAAGTATATCCAAAGGATTTGAAATGTCCAGAGATTTCTGAATACCAACTGATAATCATTTCTTTTTGGCAGACGCAAACGGTAAACTAACATTCTGTTTTTCTGCCCACAGCAGAGAAAGATGCAAAAGTGCATCTCTCTGTTCTTCCTCGGATAGGCTGTCAAGGAAATCTTCAAGGGTGTAATTTTCCTCATATTCTTCTGCAAATTCATTACAGTTGTCGCAGATTTTTTCTTTCCTGACAACTACCGAGCCATCATCCTGCTGTGTGAATGATAAAACATCGTTGTATTTGAATCCGATTCGCTGACGGATTTCAAAAGGGATTGTAATTCTTCCTCTTTTTCCGAGAACTCTGAACAACCTGAGCATTACTCGTCCTCGCTTTCTGCGAGTTCTGCTCTGCACTCATCGCAGATGCAGTCGCAACAACATTCTTCACTATCATCATCGCACCTCTCAATCAGAATTGCTCCGTCCATAGCTGAAATCTGCACAGCACAGTCGGATGTGATTCCTGATACAATAAGTGCGTCAAGCGGTACGCTTACATAAACTCTATTTTCCATTGTTAATAATACACTCCTTAAAAATTTGCTCTAAATCAATTTGTTGTTCTGTTGTCAAGTCAAGCAGGCTTAACTGTAACGGCTTGTTTCTCTGCCTTTCATACATATCGTAGTTGCTGATTAGCAGTTCAGGGAATTTTTCGCCTGCATTTATTCGCTGTTTCATATTGTGTAACCTTGTGAAATCAAAGAATGAGTAACCGTCATACAAATTGCGGATTTCCTCACAATCGTTATATGATACAAGCCATTTGCCTTTTGAATTTGCAAGTGTGTGTTTCAGCCTCAGATGGTCATCCCAAGTGAAACCACATTGATAAACATACTCGCTTGAATAGTAAGGCGGATCGCAGTAGAAAAAGGCATTTTCTCTGTCGTAATGCTTTATCAGAACTTGAAAATCCTGATTTTCAATCACAGTATTTTCAAGCCTTTTGCCGACTTGCTCTATCAGTTGAAAAAGGCTCACTACTGAAAAGGGCTGACAGGCAAAGGATTTTCCGCCGCTTGAATAGCTGTATCGCAGAAGTTTAAGAAACATTACTGCTCTGCGCAAGTCGTAGTCCTGTTTCATTTTTATATACAATTCAATGATTTTTTCTGCTTTCAAGTCTGGCAGGATAATCTTTGTCAGTTCCAATTCCTCATCAAGGTACTTATCGTCAAACTTCTCCTGCCTGAAAAAATTCCTGATTGCATTGAAATCATCCCTTGAATTAAGCGGATAGAATCCCAGCTCCTTTATGAAAGCCAAAGGTCTATCACGCATACAGCGAAAAAGGTTTACAAGATTATGGTTAAAATCATTGTACACCTCGAACTTATCAGGCTTTTTCTTGCCTAAAAGTACGGCTCCCGAACCTCCGAACGGTTCAATATATCTTTCGTAATTCAGAGGAAACAGGGCGTACAAAATATGAAGGATGGATGTTTTGTTACCCATCCAACTCACAGGGGTTTTGATATTCATCACTCCATTTCGGAATATCAATCGCTCCTAAAACGACAAAAAGCCGTTGATTAAGTTTTTAACTCAACCAACGGCTATACATATGAAAACCAATATCAGTCGTTCGGAACGATTGATATTAGTTGTTGTTATTTAATTTTTATCGTTTACTTTCTTGATAATCTTACCGATTTCAGAAATTACATTTACTGTCACAGCATTTCCTGCCATTTTGTATAGCCTGCTGTCGGATAGTCCAGTCACTTTTGCCTTGTCAAACTGCTCATTCGTGAAGCCTTGTAATCTCCAGCACTCTCTCGGAGTAAGCTTTCTTATTCTGCCGATGTGAACTTCGCCGTTTGGTTCAACATAAGCAACTGCGAATTTTTCATCATCTGTAAAATCCGTGCTTTCAACGAAAACTCCCGAATGTTCAGCCTTGCGGTTACTGATTCCCGAATCCTGCCTTGCAGTTATGCACCTTGCAATTTCTGTCAGTTTCGGATCGGGGTTCAGGTCTATGAAATAATATGCCTGCGTTGCGGAAGTTGTCAGAGTATGTGCTACCTGATTGCCGACTCGACCACGTCTTGAGTTCTGTCCAGAAAAAGCAGTATCAATGCTGTCGCTGGGATATGCGATCTGATAACCGTCTTTAGTCTTAGACTTTATCGGCAAACCAAAGTTTACAGTATCTTCAATGAGATAAAGTCCCGAATGACCGCCAAATCCACCCGAACCGCTTGTAAGAGTACAGCTAAGTCCTTTCGATGAGTAGATTCGTTCACCTTGCGTTGGCTTTTCTTTGTATAAGAGCTTTTCCGCTTGTTTGCGTGAAAGATAATACTTCTCCGGCACATTGTCCTCTAAGATATCCGATAATGCACACTCGATTTCGTGACTGCGGTACTCCGAAATTTTTGCTGTTAAGTACCTGCCAGCATACATCATACCCCTCGTCGGTGCAAGCTGTGCTTACTCGTTTCCAACCGCAAGCGGTTAAAAACTCGCACGCTATGCTGCACCTCCTCTCCCCAAAAAGCTTAATGCTTTTCGGGGACCCTGTATTCAATGTATTGAGGATTGTTTCAAATGTCCTGCCTGAGTCGTGGTTAAGCAGACCGGGAACATTTTCAAGGAAGATATACTTAGGTTTTTTAACGGCAGCAATTCTTGCAATTTCAAAAAACAACGTTCCTCTTGTATCGTCAAATCCTTTTCTTGCTCCTGCGATTGAGAAGCTTTGGCAAGGAAATCCGCCGGTAATAAGGTCGAAATCGGGTAACTGTTCGGGTACGATTTTTCTTGCATCATCAAAGTAAAGTTCACCTCCCGTGTCGTACATTGCTTCGTATGCCTGATTTGCATACTTGTCGATTTCGCAGTATCCGACGCACTCAAAACCGCCTATGGCTTCAAGTCCGGAACGGAAACCGCCTATGCCTGCAAACATATCGAAATATTTGATGCTCATAAATCTTCATTCCAAAAGAAGATTTATAGATTAAAAACACCTCACATTCCTATTGTCATTCCGTTATCCTCATCAGGAGTTTCATCTTCAACTTCTGATTCGGATTGGTTTTCTGCTTCGATTTCTTCCTGTGTGAGCTTTCTGAATGAATCCTCTCCGGGAACGACTCCAAGTGAACGACCATTGTCCCACTCGGGGAATATCGTTCCCATTGAATCAACAAATTTTACTGTTCCTCTTGTTCCTGCCAGAACAGGTGCGTAAGGGTCTTTCATACTGATAAGCTCAATTCTTGTACCCGGCGGATACAATTTCTTTGTGCTTTCAGCTATTCTGCGCTGTCTTTCATATTCGTTCAAGTTATACATCTCCTATTTTTTAGTTTTGATTCAAGCAATATCCATTAGTGGGACTTCTGATTTTTATTGTCATAAAATCAACCAACCTCTTTCTTATTTCTGTCTGTGTTAAGTTTTTTGTTGTCAGAGAAATGTGCGATTTCATTTTCATCACACTCATCATTGCGCCTGTCAAAATTAGGTTTCTGACGCATCTCTCTTTCAAACTTTCTGAGTTCGGGTGTGTCGGTAAAATACATTTAAAATCATTCCTTTCAATTTTTTGTAAATAAAAAAAGGCAACCGTTCTAATCAAAAAAATTAAAACGATTGCCAAATAAAAAAAGAGCCAATTACTATATCTCTAAAATAAGAAATATAATGATTGACTCATATATTTGATAATATTAAATTAAGCAGATTAGCGAAAGTAATCAGTTTTCTTTACCTTTAACTAAATTTTGTAGCTTTTCAACAGCTTCTTCTTTAGTTTCGGAATCCTTTACTATTTGGATAATTGAGTTCATAAGAACATCAAATTGTTTGTCTGTCATATTTTCGAACTCCATATCTTTTCCTTTCCGATAAAACAATTATCACTTCTACCGGAAATAAATTTTGTATATAAGTAATCGAGGCTCATAGAAAAACTATGAGCCTCTTTTGGCTCCCCCAACTGGGCTCGAACCAGTGACATCATGATTAACAGTCATGCGCTCTACCGACTGAGCTA